>Ga0164298_10000079_pt1 | contig 46070 bp, 38 predicted proteins | sample Whisoiple_216_MG_FD_109713 | JGI IMG/M metagenome (GOLD analysis project Ga0164298, IMG submission 109713) | Unamended control soil microbial communities from upstate New York, USA - Whitman soil sample_216_MG | ecosystem: Environmental > Terrestrial > Soil > Agricultural land ...
GGCACGGGCACCCCGGTGATCACGTAGCGTCAGAAACTTCATGATCACCTGCGTCCGTGCCTGCACCATCACCGCCCCCTGTCAAGCTCGACTCGGTGGCCACCAATTGCCGGAGCCTCTAAGCCGTCAGTTTCGGGATGATCTCCGCGCCGTAAGCCGCCAGGGTCTGCTCCTTCTGGTCGTGCATCAGGTACAGGGCGAACTGGTCCACACCCAGCTCCGCCAGCTCGGTCAGGCGGTCGACGTGTGCCGACGCCGGGCCCATGAGACAGAACCGGTCCACGATGGCGTCCGGGACGAAGTCCGTCGACGGGTTGCCCGCCTTGCCGTGGTGGGCGTAGTCGTAGCCCTCCCGCTCGCGGATGTAGTCCGTCAGCTCATGGGGCACCGGCCCCGACTCGCCGTACCGCGACACCAGGTCCGCGACGTGGTTGCCCACCATGCCGCCGAACCACCGCAGCTGGTCCCGCTGGTGGGCGACGTCGTCCCCGACGTACGCGGGTGCCGCCACGCACATCGTGATGCCGCCCGGGTCCCTGCCCGCGTCGCGGGCGGCGGACCGGACGGACTCGATCGTCCACCGGGTAATCGCGGGGTCGGCCGTCTGCAGGATGAAGCCGTCGGCGTGCTCGCCGACGAGCCGCAGGGCACGAGGCCCGTATGCGGCCATCCAGACCTCGAGCCGACCGTCCCGTACCCACGGGATCCGTACCGGTGCGCCATGGTGTGAAACCTCCCGTCCCTCCGCCAGTTCGCGGATGACGTGGATGGAATCACGCACCACCGACAGCGGTGCCGGCTGCTGTCCGATGACCCGTCGCGCTGAGTCACCTCGGCCGATGCCGCACACCGTTCGGTTGCCGTACATGTCATTCAACGTCGCGAAGAGTGACGCGGTGACCGACCAGTCGCGAGTGGACGGGTTGGTCACCATGGGCCCTACGACCAGCGAAGACGTCGCCGCGAGGATCTGTGAGTAGATCACGAACGGCTCTTGCCATAACACGACCGAGTCAAATGTCCAGCCGTACCGGAAACCCTGCCGTTCGGCCTCGACCATCAGGTCCACGACCGCCGACGCGGGCGGGTCCGTCTGCAGCACCACACCGAAGTCCACGAAAGACACCCCAATCAGACGAGGTACTGCGACAGCTCACGCGACAGGAACCGGCCGTGCCCCTCGTGGCCGTGGAACGACCCCTCGGAGACCACCACGGACCCGCGTGACAGCACCGTCGACACCCCACCGGTGATCGACATGCCCTCGTACGCCGAGTAGTCCACCGCCATGTGGTGCGTTGCCACCCCGAGGGTCTGCCGCACCGCGGGGTCGTACACCACGATGTCCGCGTCCGCGCCCGGCGCGATCACGCCCTTGCGCGGGTAGAGCCCGAACATCCTGGCCGGCGTCGCCGACGTCACCTCGACCCACCGCTGCAGCGTGATCTCCCCGGCCACCACGCCCTGGTGCAGCAGGTCCATCCGGTGCTCGACGCCGGGAATCCCGTTGGGAATCTTCGAGAAGTCCCCGCGTCCGAGCTCCTTCTGGTCCTTGAAGCAGAACGGGCAGTGGTCGGTCGACACCACGGACAGGTCGTTGGTCCGCAACCCGCGCCACAGGTCGGCCTGGTGCTCCTTCGGCCGCAGCGGCGGCGACGCGACGTACTTCGAACCCTCGAAGTCCGGCTTCGCCAGGTCCTCGATGGACAGGTAGAGGTACTGCGGGCACGTCTCCGCGAACACGTTCTGGCCCTCGTTGCGAGCGGCGGCCACGGCCGCAAGCGCTTGCGACGCCGACAGATGCACGATGTACAGCGGCGCGCCGGTGACCCGCGCCAGCTGGATCGCCCGCGACGTCGCCTCGCCCTCCAGCTCGGGCGGCCGCGTCAACCCGTGCTGCACCGGATCGGTCCGGCCCTCGGACAGCGCCTGCGCCACCAGCTCGTCGATCGCGATGCCGTTCTCCGCGTGCATCATGATCGTCGCGCCGGTGCCGGACGCCTTCTGCATCGCCCGCAGGATCTCGCCGTCCGTCGCGTAGAACACGCCCGGGTAGGCCATGAACATCTTGAAGCTGTTGACCCCGGCGTCGATGCACGACTCCATCTCCTTCAGCGACTGGTCGTTGACGTCGGAGACGATCATGTGGAAGCCGTAGTCGACGGCGCAGTGCCCGTCCGCCTTCTCGTGCCACTTGTCCAGTGTCGACAGCAGCGAGGTGCCCTTGGCCTGCACGGCGAAGTCGATGATCGTCGTCGTGCCGCCCCACGCCGCGGCCCGCGTGCCGGTGAAGAACGTGTCCGCCGAGAACGTCCCGCCGAACGGCATCTCCATGTGCGTGTGCGCGTCGATCCCGCCCGGCAGCACGTACTTGCCGTCCGCCTCGATGTACGCGTCGGCCGGCCCGAGCACGCCGGGCGCGGCCAGCGCGGCGATCTTCTCGTCCTCCACCAGCACGTCCGCGCGCAGCGTCCCGCCGGCGTTGACGACCGTCCCGTTCCGGATCAGGGTCCGCATGGTCACGCCCCGGTGAGCTGGTCGTAGGTGTCGGGCCTGCGGTCGCGGTAGAACTGCCAGAGGTCGCGGACCTCGGTCAGCAACCCCATGTCGAGGTCGCGCACGACGATCTCCTCCGCCGTGTCGGAGGCGGTCCCGTCCATGATCTGGCCCCTCGGGTCCGCGAAGTACGACTGTCCGTAGAAGTCGTTGTCACCCAAAGGTTCCACGCCTACCCGGTTGATGGTGCCGACGTAGTACTCGTTCGCGACCGCGGCGGACGTCTGCTCCAGCTTCCACAGGTACTCCGACAGCCCACGCGAGGTCGCCGACGGGTTGAACACGATCCGGGCGCCACCCAGCCCGAGCGCCCGCCAGCCCTCCGGGAAGTGCCGCTCGTAGCAGATGTAGACGCCGATCTTGCCCACCGCGGTGTCGAACACGGGGTAGCCGAGGTTGCCCGGCCGGAAGTAGAACTTCTCCCAGAAGCCCTTGACCTGCGGAATGTGGTTCTTGCGGTGCTTGCCTAGGTAGGTGCCGTCGGCGTCGATCACGGCGGCGGTGTTGTAGTAGACGCCGGGCTGCTCCTGCTCGTACATGGGCACGACCAGCACGACGTTGTGCTGGTCGGCCAGCTCGCACATGAGCTGGGTGGTCGGCCCGTCCGGGATCTGCTCGGTGTAGGAGTAGTAGTCGGCGTCCTGCACCTGGCAGAAGTACGGGCCGTAGAACAGCTCCTGCAGGCACACGACCTGTGCGCCCTGTGACGCAGCGGTACCGATGTGGGTGACCGCGTTCGCGATCATCGACTCCTTGTCACCGGTCCACTTCTGCTGGACCAGTGCCGCCCTGACGATCTCAGACAACTGCCTCTCCTTCCGTCACCGGCCGAGGCGCCGGTGCGCTCTCCCGCGATGCCCTCACGGTCAGCAGCAGGTACACCACGGATGCTGCCACCAATCCGACGACCCAGCTGTAGTTGTAGAGCTCCTTCAGGAACGGGATCAGGCCGTCCTTGGGGAACGGGTTGCCAGAAGCACTGTGCGCGCCACCGACCGCCAGCACGGCGCCCACGAGCGTCGCCACCAACGCGGGGATGTTCCACCCGCCGCTGAACCAGTACCGGCCACCCTCCTTGTAGAGATCCTCCAACGCCAGGTTGGTGCGGGCCCGGAACCAGTACCCGGTGATCAGCACGCCGGCCACCGCGCCGAGCACGCCGCCGTAGAAGCTGAGCCACCCGTTGATGTAGACGTCGGCGTTCGCGAGCAGCCGCCACGGCATGATCACGACGCCGATGATCCCGGTGATCAGGCCGCCGAGTGCGAACGTGATCTTCTTCGGGAAGGCGTTGGAGAAGTCGTACGACGGGCTCACGACGTTGGCGGCGAGGTTCGCCGAGATCGTCGCCAGCACCAGCGCCACCAGCGCGACGACCACGACGACCGGGGAGGAGAACCGCGACGCGAGCGTCGCCGGGTCCCAGATGACCTTGCCGAACAGCACGGCGCCGCCGGAGGTGGTCAGGATCGCGACGATCGCGATGAACGACATCGTCGTCGGCAGGCCCAGGATCTGGCCCCAGAACTGCTTGCGCTGCGACCCGCCGAACCGCGTGAAGTCCGGCATGTTCAGCGACAGCGTCGCCCAGAACGCGATCATGCCCATCAGCGACGGCGCGAACACCTTCCAGAAGTCACCGCCCCAGCCGAGCTTCGACGGCTGCGACAGGATCGGGCCGAACCCGCCCGCCTTCACCAGCACGTACACCAGCAGGATCAGGAAGCCGACGGTCACCAGCGGCGCCGTCCAGTTCTCGAACCTCCTGACCGCCTCCATGCCGCGCCAGATGATCAGCATCTGGATGACCCAGAAGACGGCGAACGAGATCCACAGAGTGATCGGCTGGCCCCCGACCGCCGACGCGTTGATCCAGCCGTCCCCGGTCAGCTTGCCGATGATCACGTAGATCGCCTGGCCGCCGACCCAGGTCTGGATGCCGAACCACCCGCACGCGATGAACGCGCGGAGCAGTGCGGCCAGGTTCGCCCCGCGCACGCCGTAGAACGCGCGGGCGAAGACGGGGAACGGGATGCCGTATCTCGTGCCCGCGTGGCTGTTCAGCAGCATCGGGATCAGGACGATGAGGTTGCCGAGCGTGATCGTGACGAATGCCTGCACCCAGTCCATGCCCAGGGCGATCAGACCGGAGGCGAGCAGGTAGCTGGGGATGTTGTGTGCCATCCCCATCCAGAGGGCGAAGTAGTTGTACGTGGTCCAGTTACGCTGCGCCACAGGCACTGGGGCGAGCTCCGCGTTGTAGAAACGGCTGTCCGCGATGGACGAGTGATCGGCGAGATCGACCCGTCCGTCCGAGCTGGTGGTCGTTAGTGCCATCCTGGGATCGTGGGTCGCGGCGGTGCCGCGAGGCAGTGTCACTGTGTTCGCGCTTGTCCTACTTGGTGGTCACTCTGTCTCTTGCGGAGCCGTCAGGTGGGCTTGAGCTCCGCCACCTTCCGCACGAACCCCACCAGATCGGGCTCGTCCGGGGTCGGCTGCAGGACGAGCGTGGTCGCCCCGGCGTCGATGTACTCCTGGATCATGTCGGGCACGGCGTCTCCCGCGACGCCGTACTCCTCCGGGCCCTCCGCGTCGAGCCGCTCCTGCGCGCCGGCACCGAAGGCCGCCCGTGCGTAGGCGACGATCGGCTTGTCCGTCGTCCCCCGTATCTCGCGGACGCCGTGCGGGCCCGCGTGTGCCGCCAGGATGATCGCGTCCGCCTCCTCGACACACACCGCCAGCGACTTCGGGCCGAACGCACCAGCGACCACCTGCGGCGTGTTCGCCGGCAGCCAGTCCAGCCCCACGTCGTCGAGGTTGACGTACCGGCCCCGCAACGTCACGCGCTCCCCGGCCAGCAACCGCCTCAGCGCCACCAGGTACTCCCGCAACAACGTCACCGGGGACTCGGCACGCACGCCGGCCTGCCCCATCCACTCCTGCAACCCATGTCCGAACGCGAACGTCGCCCGTCCGGGGAAGAGTCGCTCGACCGTGGCAACCTCCATTGCGGACAGCGCCACATTCCGCAACGGAATCGGCAGCAGACCGACCCCCACCCGCACCCGTTCGGTGAACCCGAGCAGCGCCACCGAACTGGCGAAGCCACTCGCCGAGAAGCAGTCCTCCCACAACCAGACCTCGTCCAGCCCGCTGTCATCGAGAACGGGCGCGATCTCCCGCATCCGCTCCGGCGCGAACTGCGGCCGGAACACCACACCAAGTTGAGTCACGACTGCCGATCCTCCAGGAAGATCGACGCCCCCGGCAACTCACACCCCGGCCACCGCGACCACTTGACATAGGGAGATGCCGATCACGGGATGGACCCGGTTCACGCCATCGGGTTGGCTCCCGCGGGGCGTGCCGTGTGGACGCGGCCCCTGATGCTGTTGATGTACGGGAGGATGCCGGTCGACCAGCGTTGGGGGGTGCCGCCGGTTCGGGTGTTGTGCAGCCACACCATGTGGCTGGCGTGCATGGTGTCGTGGTGGTAGGCGAAGATCTCCCCGGGGGTCTGCGGGAAACGGCTGCCGAGGCCCTTGGCCTGGACCTCACCGGTCCACGGGATCCTGCCGCGTAGGTCCTCGCCGCCGTCGTCGCCGCGGAAGACTCGGTTGGCGGTGATGAAGCGGGTGATGCTGGGGGTCGGCGGCTCGGGGTTGGGGCCGCCCACCGTGACGCCGCCACCGTCGACGCAGTGGGTGATCAGGTCGCGCATGGCCTCGTCGTTGTCGATGACGTTCGCGTTCAGTCTCAGGTACGTCGACGGCCACGCCTTCTTGCTCTCGGTGAACCATCGCTTCAGCTCGGTGCGCCACGCCTCCGTCGAGAAGCCGTGCCTGCCCGGTACGCCCATCGCGGTCTCGCCCAGGGAGAACTGCTCGAACCGCGGGTGGCCGTCGTAGCGGGTGGCGAACGCCCGGGACAGGGCGATGAGGCGGTCCATCACCGCCGGCTGCCACATCCTGGCGGTGCTGTCGAGGCCTCCGGTCCAGGTCGCGCCGCTCGGGCGGGTGATCACCCAGCCGTTGTCGGCGACATACCTCGGGTAGACGGCGGCACTGCCGCCGAACGAGCGCTCGTTGACGTGCACCATCAGGAACTTGTCCATCGCGTCGAGCTTTGCCAGGTAGGCGTCGATGATGCGGAAGCCCGGCGAGTAGTCGCCGCGCGCGGCCTCGAAGTCCGACCAGTGGAAGGCGATCTTGATGCCTGTGACGTACGGGTTCGCCGCCACGGTGTCCAGCGCGGCGAAGTGGCGCCGCTGCACGTCCGCCGACCAGGCCGGCTCGGACGGCCAGAAGTAGTGGCCCGGATGCCACTTCCTGCCGCTGGTGGCGAAGGCCAGGGACGGCGTCAACGCCGGCACGGCTGCCGCCGCGACCAGGCCGCGAAGCAGCGTCCTGCGCGTGAGGGTCACGGCGGGCAGGATGACAGCCACCGCTTTGGCACGGCGTTGGTCACGCTTGGCTGCCCTGGTCAGACCGCTGTGCGTGAGCCACGCGGACCTCGGTACGGGCGGCTACGATTCGGCCGGTGATTATCGGACTGCTCCACCCCGGCGCCATGGGCTCGGCGGTCGGCGCCCAGCTCGTCGCCGCCGGGCACCAGTGCGGGTGGGTGCCGGAGGGCCGTGGGTCGGCGACCCGGCGCCGGGCCGCCGAGGCCGGGCTGACCGCACTCACCAAACTCGACGAGCTGGCGTCCTGCGACGTCGTGGTCAGCGTCTGCCCACCTGCCGCCGCGCTCGACGTCGCCCGCCAGGTCGCGCGGATCGGGTTCACCGGTTGCTACGTCGACGCCAACGCGATCAGTCCCCGGCACAGCGAGGGGATCGCGGCCGTGCTCGACGGCGCCACCGTCGTCGATGGTGGGATCGTCGGGCCGCCGCCGCGGAAACCGGACACCACCCGGCTCTACCTCTCCGGTCCGGGCGACGCCGTGACCCGCGTCCACGACCTGTTCAGACACACCACCCTCACACCGGTCGTCCTGCCGGGACCGGTGGGGGCCGCCTCCGCGCTCAAGCTTGCCTACGCCACCTACAACAAGGTCAGCATCGTGCTCGCCGCGCAGGCCCACGCGCTCGCGCGGCAGCACGGCGTCGACGCCCAGCTGCGCGAGCTTGCCGCCGCGACCCTCCCCGGCACCCCCTTCGCCGACCCGGAACGCCTCGTCTCCGCTGGTCAACGGGCCTGGCGCTGGGCACCCGAGATGCGCGAGATCGCCGAAACCTGCCGCGACGCCGGCCTACCCGCCGACCTTCTCGACGCCGCCGAGGCCTTCCTCACGCACTGGCGCCAGCACAAGGACGACCCGGACCTCACCCTCGACCAGCTTCTCGGCGCGCTGACCGGCGTGCGGGGCCAGGCGGCTCAGCCGGACACCTGAGCCAGGCACTCGTCCAACACACGCAGGTAGTCGCGGCCGTACGTGCCGTTCTCCAGCCCCCGGTACAGCGCCTCCGGCAGGTCGTCGGCGACCTCGGCCGAGCGGGCCGCCGCGGCCAGCGCGATGGTCGCCACCGTGTCGACGTCACCCGTGTAGGCGACGCACTGACGCAGTAGCTCGGTCATCGACCGCGCCGAGGCCAGTGCGGTGAGTGCCGCGCGGACGCTCATCGCGCCCTTCGAACCGACCTTGCCCTGCCACGGACGGGTCCAGTCGTCGCCGAGCTGGTCGGAGATCCACCGCGTGACGCCGGCCAGCGGGCCCAACCCGTGGTGGCAGTAGTGCACGGCCAGCGCGGCCGCCTCCGCCGACGCGACGCCGGCCGGCGTGTCGTGCGTGACACGGGCCTGCACCGCCGCGTGGTGGCGGACCTCGGCGACGGACGGCAGAAGCCCCACCGGCGCGACCCGCATCGCGGCGCCGCTCTTGTCGCTGTCCGGCCGGATGCGGTCGAGGAACTCGCGCCCGGACGTCACCGACAGCAGGAACGCGTGGAAGCCGCCCGCGTACCCGACCCGCGGGTCACGGTGGAAGACCTCGACGAACTTGTCCGCCAGCGTCAACGGCGTCCACTCGGTGCCCAGCAGTTCGGCGATGGCGAGCGTCATCTGCGTGTCGTCGGTGTAGTCGCCCGGTTCGATGCCGGTGTGCGTCGGGTGCTTCAGGTACCCCTCGACGTTGTTGTGCCGCGCCACGAACTCGGGCGGGGCGTACTCGAACGCCGCGCCGTAGGCGTCCCCGATCGCCAGCTCGACCATCATGCGGGCACCGTATCCCAGAGAGCCTTTCCACTCAGCCGAAAAGGGTGTCGCCGCGTACCCACGCTCGTACGATTCTGCTCATGTGGGGGTCAATCACGCGCAAGCGGCTTTCCGTTCTCGTCACCCTCTTCGTTCTCGTCGGCGTCGCGCCGCCCGCCGCCGCGACCGCGGCGCCCGGTGTCCTTACGGCCCCCGACCACGCCGCTGCGGTCATGACCGGCTTCGCGCCGCCGTCCGGGCAGGCGCGGCCGAACGCGATACCGCCCGGGTACGCGTTCCGGAACCTGCAACTCAACCTCTGCAACAGCGGCATCGCCGGTTGCTTCGACGGCGGCCAGTCCGTGCCCGAGGCGCAGCGGGTCATCGCCAGTTGGGCGCCGGACGTGGTGACCCTGAACGAGATCTGCCTGCCGGACGTCCGTGACCAGCTCTTCCCGACCATGACCCAGACCTGGGCGAGCGACTGGGTCTTCTGGGCGTTCATGCCGGCGTGGAACGTGTCGCAGAACGCGCCGTACCAGTGCGCGAACGGCCGCGGCCAGTACGGCAACGCGATCATGGGCCACGTCCTGGCCGCGGACTGGGCCGGGGTGAACACCGTGGGCGGCATCTACCAGTCGCAGGACGCCAACACGAACGAGTGGCGGTCATGGGTGTGCGCGTACGCGATCGACAACTACTACGGCTGCGGCACCCACCTCGCGGCGGGCAACGCCACGGCCGCCGCCCGACAGTGCGACGACCTGCTACGCAACCTAGTCCCGACGTTCCAGTCCTCCGAGGGCGGCTACCACCCGACGGTCGTCGGCGGCGACTTCAACCTGAAGTACAAGGGCAGCCCGGACATCCAGACCTGCGTCCCATCCGGCTGGTACCGCAAGGGCGACGGCGACGTCCAGCACTGGTTCATCACCACCGACCTGACATTCGGCTTCACCAAAGAAATCAACATGTCCCACACCGACCACCCCGCCTGGCTGGTAACAACAACCAAGTCCTAACCTCCCAAGCGGCCACCCCGGCCCAAAACGACTCGAACCCGCCCAAAAACAGCGACGCACCCAACAAACCACCAGCCCCAAGACAACCCACCCCCTCCGCGAGTCCCGCGCCCAAACACGGCGAGTCCCGCGTTGACACACGGCGAGTCCCGCGTTCACGCACGGCGAGTCCCGCGTTCACGCACGGCGAGTCCCGCGTTCACGCATACCGAGTTGTGGCTGCGCACGCGGGACTGTCGCGGGAACAGTGTGTTCAGCGGGTCTATCGCAGAAACGCGACAGTCCCTGTTCAGCCACGCACGCCGAGTTGCGGTTTCGTGCAGGTTGGCTGGGATCCATCGCTTTGATCGCCACCTCCTCTGTCTCACGTGGTCACCGACCGAGGTGTCGATCTGGGCCTGTTTCAAGATCGGCACCTCGGTGTCAAGTCGCTGGAGACAGCGAGGAAACCAACTTGTTGAATCCGGGGCAGAAGATCAGGGTCTGTAGCCATGATCTTCGAGGCCGCGATCGGGGTCGCTCGGGAAACACCTGTCAGTGGATCCGCAGCGTCGGGACCGGGTTATTGTCGCTGTCGATACGCACAAAGCGTCGTGGACGGCTGTGGTCGTGGGCCCAGAGTTGTCCGCGGTGGACACGTTACGAGTTCCGGTCAACCGAGATGCTTCCGCCGGTTACGACGGCTCGCCGCGGCCTGGCCGCAGGCCACGTGGACGATCGAAGACGCCGGCGGCCTGGGAGCACCGCCGACCGAGCGTCTGCGCCGACACCGTCTACGCACCATCACCCGAGACTCGGTTTCCTCTCTGCCGGCCGCCACTTGACACAGAGAGGTACCGTCATGGGAAAGACCTGCCGATCTTGGGCAGCCCTGGTTGGCTAAGCACGAAACCGCAACTCGCTATGTCTGAACGCGGGACTCGTTATGTCTGAACGCGAGACACGCGGTGTTTGGGTGCGGGACTCGCGGATGGTGAGGATGGGCGGGGCGTTGTGGTGTTGGGCGGGACGATCCGGGGGCGGCGGGTGTGTTTGCCAGGCGGTGGAATGCGGGTCGGGGTTCTCTCTGTTGCCAACTGTTTGACACGGGGAGTTGCCGATTATGGGATGGCCCTCGTCTTTGCGTGCGGGGTCATAGTCGGTCGAGGAAGCCCTGGATTCGTGCTATCTCTCCTACGTTGTGTTGGCTTCGGTAGAGGGCGAGTGACTCGTTTAGGCAGGTTCTTGCCTCGTCCGGGCGGTGGGCGTCGGTCAGGACTTCGGCCATGCGGGCCAGGATCTCTGCCTCGCCTCGGGTGTGGTTCAGTTCGCGGCAGACAGACAGTGCTTGTTGGTAGTGCATCAGTGCCTTGTCGTGGTCGCTCAGTTGGTGGTCTAGGAAGCCGAGGCTTCCCAAGGCCTCTGCTTCTCCTTCCTGGTTGTGGTGGGTGCGGTGTAGTTCGAGGGCGGCCGCGCAGTGTTCGCGGGCCTCCTCGTGGTGGCCGAGCCTTGCGTGTAGCCAGCCGACCATGTTCAGTTCTGGCGCTCCCTCAAGTGGGTGGTCGTGGGCGCGGCACAGTTCCAGTGCCGTCGTCGCGTGTTCCAGTGCTCGGCGGTCGTCGCCCTGCCATACCCAGGACCAGGCCAGGCAGCGTTGGGTCTCGGCCTGTCCTGAGATGTCGTCCTGTTGTTCGGCCAGCGCCAGTGCTTGGCTCAGGTGTCCGCCTGCCTTTCCTGGTTCGCCCAGGTAGGTGTGGGTGTGACCCAGCACGCGGTGTGCCCGCGAGCGGACTGTCTCGTCCTCGGTGTCCAGCGCGGCCGTCCACACGACCACCTGCATGCGTAGGAAGCCCCGGCGCCGGTGGTAGGTGTCCAGCGCCCACGCCAGCTGCCATACCTCCCGCTGCCAGCCGCGTGCCGCCGCCAGCTCCTGTGCCGCCAGCAGGCACGGGTGCTCCACGTCGAACCACGCGATCGCGTCGCCCACCGGCAGGGGGTCGACGTCGATCGGCCGCCGGTACGGGTAGAGCTGTCGCTCGCCCGCGTACGCCGTGCGCAGCAGGAAGTTCACCAGCCGCCGTAACGCGTCCTCCTCAGTGGACATCTCGGCCGCGAACAGGCGGATCAGGTCATGCATGCGGAACCGGCCCGGCACGTGTTCCTGTAACAGGTACGCGTCGTCCAGGCGCCGCAGCGCCGCACGCGTCCGAGCCACGGGCAGGTCGGCGAGCGCTGCCGCCGCCGGCAGGCCGATGTCCGGTCCCGGCGCGGCGCCCAGCAGCCCGAACAGCCGCACCGCCTCGGCGTCCAGCCCGCGGATCGACCATGACAGCACCGCCCGCACGTCAGTGCTGAGGTCGCCGCCGCCCAGCGCGTCCAGCCGTGCGTCCGTCAGCTCCGCCGCCAGGGTGCCCAGGGGTAATCGGGGATGGGTCGCGGCCCGGGCCGCGACCACGCCCAGAGCCAGCGGCAACCCGCCACAACTCGCCACGATCCCCGCCACCGCGGCGGGTTCCGCGTCGACTCGTTCCGCGCCGAGCCGGCGCGCGAGCAACTCGGTGGCCTCGGCCGCCGGTAGGACGTCCAGCGCCAGGGGCACGGCGCCGTGTGCGGCCACCAGCCCGGTCAGCTGGCGCCGGCTCGTGACGATCACCGTGCAGGTCGAGCCGCCCGGCAGCAGCGGGGTCACCTGCGCCAGGTCGGCGGCGTTGTCCAGCACGAGCAGCACCCGCTTGCCGGCCAGGACGCTGCGGTAGGTCCCGGCCAGCGCCGCCGGGTCCGCCGGCAGGGACGCCGTGTCCACCCCGAGCCCGGCGAGCAGGCCGCGGATGGCGGTGTCCGGTGACAGTGGCTGACCGGAGGGGTCGAAGCCTCGCAGGTTCACGTACAGCTGACCGTCTGGGTACCGGTCCACGTGCTCGTGCGCCCAGTGCAGTGCCAGCCACGTCTTGCCGATCCCGCCGATGCCACCTACTGCCACCGTCGCGTGCTCTTCCACGGCCTTGGTCAGGCGGGCCAGCTCGTCGACCCTGCCGGTGAACGTGCGTGGCGGGGCGGGCAGCTGGCGGGGCATGGCGGGCCGGCTCGTGAGCTCCAGCGCGGGGTCCGTGGCCAGGATCCGCTGGTGCAGCGTGCGTAATGGCGGGCTCGGGTCCGCGCCCAGGCCGTCGGCCAGGCGTTGCCGGAGCTCCTCGTAGTGCCGTAGTGCGTCGGCCTGGTGCCCGCCGCGGTAGAGCGCCAGTAGGTACTGTCCGGCCAGGCGCTCGTCCAGCGGGTGGTCGGCCATGCTGGCGGACAGCTCCGCGACCAGCGCCGCGTGATCACCGCGGCGAAGCCGGATGTCCGTGAGGTCCAGCTCGGCGGCATGCCGGTGCCCCGCCAGCGTCGTGCGCACCGAGTTGACCCATGGGGTGTCGAGCGTGCCGAACGGTTCGCCCCGCCACAGCGCGAGTGCCTGCTCCAGCAGGTCGGCGGCCCGGGTGTCGTCGCGGGCCGAGCGTGCCTGGCCGACGAGGTCCTGGAACCGGTGCACGTCGACCACCGCGGGGTCGACCGTCAGGTGGTAGCCCGGCGACCGCCAGGAGATCTCCACGTCGTGCATGGGTGTGAGCGCCTTGCGCAGCATGGTGATGCCGTGCTGCACCGCCCCGCGTGGCCGCTGCGGCTGGTGGCTTCCCCAGGCCCGCTCGACGAGGACGTCGACCGACACCGTGCGGTTGGCCTCGACGAGCAGGACCGCGAGCAGGCACCGCAGCCGCGCATAGCCGAGCGCGACCGTCTGGCCATCCAGGCGGGCTTCGATGTCGCCGAGCAGGCGGAACTCCACAATCGCCAAGTCTATTGCTGTTACAGGGAATCGATGACTGGAACGGCGATTGTAGGTTGCTGGCGGATGCCGGTGTGCCGGCGGGGTCGAGGTAGGCATGCCGGCAGTATTGCGTCGATGGCCGTCGTCGTGCGATGCGGAAGTGCCCGGTTGTGGACAACCGAGTGGGCTGTGGACAACTTTCTCTCCATTCGCGGACGGCCTCGTAGGATGGCCGCATGAACCGTGACGGCGACCAGTTCGTCCAATGTGGACTTGGACATCGACACTGGGGGAAGTACGGTGCCGCCGGGTTGTTACTGCACCACGGCGGCATGGTGCTCCTCCAGCAGCGATCCGCGCTCTCGCTCGGCCCTGAGACGTGGGGCCTGTTCGGCGGCGCCCGCGAACGCGACGAGCCGCCGGTGACCGCCGCGTTGCGTGAGACCGCGGAGGAGTCCACTTTGGATGTGGAGCTCGTTCGGGTCCGTGGTGTCGTCACGGAGGACCACAAGGGCTGGGCCTACGACACGGTCGTCGGCGACGTCGAGACCGTGCCCGAGGTGGCGCCCGCGTCCTGGGAGTCCAAGGACGCCAGGTGGGTGCCCACCGACGAGGTCACGAAGATGGACCTCTTTCCGGCCTTCGCGGTTTCCTGGCCCAGGGTGCGTGACGCCATGCGTAGACCCGTGCTCGTCGTCGACACCGCCAACGTCATGGGGTCCCGCAACGACGGCTGGTGGCGGGACCGGCACGGCGCCGCCATTCGGCTGCGCGACCAGATCGACGCCGTGGCGGGCTTCCACTTACCGCCGTTCGATGTCGCGTTCCCCGAGCTGGTGATGATCGTCGAGGGGAAGGCACGCGGCGTCAGCGACGGTGAGCACATCCGAGTGATCAGTGCCGAGGGGGACGGTGACGACACCATCGTCGCCACGGTGCGGCGGTACGCGGGGGTGCCGGACGCGGACGTGTTCGTTGTCACCGCCGACCGGGAGCTCAAGCGCCGTAGCCAGGAGGCGGGGGCCTCGATCCTCGGGCCGAGGTGGCTGCTCAACCAGCTCTGATCCGCCTGTTGGGCGGGTCGAGGTGGGGCTGGATGGGTGGTCGGTTGGGCAGGCGGGGACGAGTGTGGGCGAGGCTGGACGGCCGGGACGGCGTGAGGCGAGGTGAGGTCGATCAACTGTTGACTTCCTGAACAAGTAGTGCGACGTAGAGAGACAGCACGGATTCCGGGTCGTCCAGGGAGACGCCCAGTACCTGCTCCACGCGCGCCAGTTGCTGGTAGTACGCGGTGCGGGACATGTGTGCCGCCGTCGCCGCGGCGGACTTGTTGCCGCCGTGCTCGCAGAAGTGCCGCAACGCGTCGATCAGCCGGCTTTCGTGTGTCGCGTCCCGCGCCAGCAGGGGGCCTAGCTCCCGTGCGGCGAACGCCGTCACCCGGTCGTCGTCGGCCAGCAGGTGCAGCAGTCCACGCAGGCGCACGTCGTCGAGCCGGTGGTACGGGCGGCCGTCCGCCGAACGCAACGCCGCCTTGGCCACGTGTGCCGCCTCGACCATGGTCCGGCGGGCGTCGGACACCGCGTCGACCGTCGTGCCCACCGCGACGATGACCGGCATCGCCTTGGGCGCGCTCGCCGCCGCCTGGTGGATCTCCTTGGACAGCCGGCGAACCACGGCGTCCACGTCCGCCTGCGGGGTCAGCGACAGCAGCGCCCGCACGCTGATGTCGTCGACCACGCCGACCAGTGCCGCCACCCGCGCGCGCCGGGCCGCGAGCGCGGTCGCCTCCGCCAGGTCCCGCAGGACCTCCTGTGTGGCCATGGCCGGTCGGCCGGCCGTCGCCGCCTGCGGTGTCATCGACGGGCGGACCGAGACGCCCAGCAGTTGGCGCCGCTGGAGGGGGACGCCCAGGGCGCTGGCCCGCGCGGTCAGGTCGGCGGCGGTCGTCGTCGAGCTGAGCAGTTCGGTCAGCAGCGTCCGGTGCGCGTGCCGTTCCAGGCCCTCGCGGTCGCGGGCCACCAGCCGGTGCACCGCCAGCGCCGACGCCGCCCGCTCGGCGATCACCACCTGCCGGTGCTGTGGCTCCGAGGGGCAGACCAGCACCAGCCGGCCCCAGTCGTTGCCGCGGGCGCCGACGACGGTCACCAGCCAGCCGGCCTCTTCGTGGTAGCTCGTCCGGGCGTCGACGGTGACGGCACGTGACCTGGCCGCCCAGTCGGTGACCAACTCGCGCGGGTCCGCGCCGGCGGCGTCGTAGGCGAGCACGTCGTGGCCGAGCGTCTCGAGCACCACCGGCAGGCCTGACGCTCTGGCCACTTCACGCAGCACCTCGGCAGGCTCGGCGCCGGCGACGGTCAGCGTCGTGAACGTCTCGTGCACCCGCTCCGCCGCCCGCAGTTCGGCCACCTGGGCGGCCACGATCAGGCCGACGACCGCCTCGGTCACGGCCACGAACCGGGTTTCCCTCGACAGGGTGATCAGTGGCAGATCGTGCTCGTCCGCCGCCTCGATCATCGCGGTCGGCAGTTCGCGGTGCCAGTGCCGGACCAACTCGACGACCACCCCGACGACACCGACCGCGGACAGCTCGGCGACGTACCTGGTCAGCGCCTCGGGATCGTCGGGGAGCGCGATGCCGGTGGTCAGCACCAGCTCGCCGCCGCCGAGCAGGGGCGCGATGTCCGCGATCTCGGCGATGTGCACCCAGCGAGCCCGCCGGTCCAGCCCGCCGGCACCCGCGACCACGGTGGCGAGCCCCTGCCGGATCACCGGCAGGGTCAGCACGTCCGCGACGGTCGGATACATGCGAGCAGACTGTACGGCCAGAGGCGGCTCCGCGATACACACTGTCCATGGCGTCGCGAGATGCGCCTCGGCACACTCAGGCGTATGGACAGTCTGATCGACCGCCACCGCGCCGTCCTCCCCAACTGGCTGGCGCTGTACTACGCGGACCCGATCGAGATCGTGCACGCGAGCGGGCGGCGGGTGACCGACTCGAACGGCAAGACCTACCTCGACTTCTTCGCCGGCATCCTCACCAACGCGCTCGGGTACGACGTGCCCGAGGTCAGCGATGCCGTGCGCAAGCAGCTCGACACCGGCATCCTGCACACCTCGACGCTGTACCTGATCCGCAGCCAGGTCGAGCTGGCCGAGGAGATCGCACGGCTGTCGGGGATTCCGGACGCGAAGGTGTTCTTCACCAACTCGGGCACCGAGGCCAACGAGACCGCGCTCATGCTGGCCACGCAGTACCGGCGCAGCAACCAGGTCCTCGCGATGCGCAACTCCTACCACGGCCGCGCGTTCGCGACCGTCGGCATCACGGGCAACCGCGGGTGGTCGGCTTCCGCACTTTCACCTGTTCGTGTGTCCTATGTGCACGGTGGGTATCCGTACCGCAGCCCGTTCCGCGGGCTCTCCGACGCGGACTACATCGCCGCGTGCGTCGAGGATCTGCAGGACGTGCTGCGGACGGCCACCTCCGGGGACGTCGCCTGCATGATCGTGGAGCCGATCCAGGGCGTCGGCGGGTTCACCACGCCGCCGGACGGTTTGTACGGCGCGTTCGCGGAAGTCCTTGCGGAGCACGGCATCCTGTTCATCTCCGACGAGGTGCAGACGGGGTGGGGACGCACGGGCACGCACTTCTGGGGCATCCAGGCACACGGGATGGTCCCGGACATGATGACCTTCGCGAAGGGCCTGGGGAACGGCCTCGCCATCGGCGGCGTGGTGGCCCGCGGCGAGATCATGGACTGTCTGACTGCCAACTCGATTTCCACGTTCGGGGGTAACCCGGTCGCGACGGTTGGTGCACACGCCGTGCTCGACTACGTGCGGGAGCACGACCTGCAGGGCAACGCCCACACGCTCGGCGAGCGGCTGTTGTCGGGGCTGCGTGATATCTCTTCGCGGCATCCGGTGGTCGGCGATGTCCGTGGGAAGGGGTTGATGGTCGGGGTGGAGCTGGTGGAGCCGGGCGGCACGACGCCGTCGCCGGCCGCGGCCACGCGCGTGCTGGAGGAGACTCGTGCGCGGGGGTTGCTGGTGGGCAAGGGCGGCCTCCACAACAACGTCATCAGGCTGGCGCCCCCGATGACGCTGACGGCGGACGAGTTGGCGGAGGCGCTACGAATCCTCGGCGAGGCGATCGCCGCTGCCGGTTAGTGCGGTGTCCGCCGGCGTTCGCCGGGTCAATCGGCGGCCCGGCGAGATGGCGTTGCCGGCGAGATGGCGTTGCCGATCCGCCCAAGTACGGTCCAGTACGAGGGCGAATTGGCGCCTTGCCAGCGGAAACCTGGATCCACCGATGTGCCCACCGACATCGGTGGGCACCGCACCAGGTGGTGAACGGCTGATGGCCCCGAGGGGCGGCAGCGCAGTGGCCGGCGACGGTCGGCTGGCTGTGGCTGGTTGGTGGAACGGCAGGGACCCGCGGCAGCGTGCCGCGGTGGGAGTGGGCGCGGTGTTCGGCCGTGCGTCGGAAGGGAGTCTGTGATGGTCGCGCGGATCAGTCACTGGATCGACGGGAAGCCGTGGGCGGGGGTCGCGGAGCGGTCCGGCGACGTGTTCGACCCGGCGACCGGTGAGGTGAGCGGGAAGGTCGACTTCGCGTCGTCCACTGAGGTGGACGAGGCCGTCGGGGCCGCGGCGCGGGCGTTCCAGACCTGGCGGCACACCTCCCTGGCGGCCCGGTCGCGCATTCTCTTCGCCTTCCGTGAGCTGCTCGACGAGCACAGGTCGGACCTGGCCGCCATCGTCACCGCCGAGCACGGCAAGGTTCTCGACGACGCCGCCGGTGAGGTGGGTCGCGCACTGGAGAACGTCGAGTTCTCCTGTGGCATCCCGGCCCTGCTGAAGGGCGGCTTCAGCGAGAACGCGTCCACGCGCGTCGACGTGTACTCCATCCGCCAGCCGCTCGGTGTCGTCGGTGTCATCTCGCCGTTCAACTTCCCGGCGATGGTCCCGCTCTGGTTCGTCCCCAACGCGATCGCGTGCGGCAACACGGTCGTGCTCAAGCCGTCCGAGAAGGACCCGTCCGCCGCCAACTTCATCGCGGACCTCTGGGCGCGCGCCGGTCTGCCCGACGGCGTGCTGAACGTCCTGCACGGCGACAAGGTGGCCGTCGACGGGCTGCTCGAACACCGCGGCGTCAAGGGGATCTCGTTCGTCGGATCCACCCCGATCGCGCGCTACGTCTACGAGACCGGCACCCGCAACGGCAAGCGTGTCCAGGCGCTGGGCGGCGCCAAGAACCACATGGTCGTCCTGCCCGACGCCGACCTCGACCTCGCTGCGGATGCCGCCGTGTCCGCCGGCTTCGGGAGTGCCGGCGAGCGGTGCATGGCCATCTCCGCCGTGGTCGCCGTGGGCCCGGTCGCCGACGTTCTGGTCGAACGGATCAAGACCCGCATGGCCGACCTGCGCGTCGGCGACGGACGCCGCCCCGGTTGCGAGATGGGGCCGCTCGTGACGGCCGCCCACCGCGACCGCGTGACGTCGTACCTGGACGCGGGCGTCGGCGAGGGTGCGACGCTCGCGGTCGACGGCCGCGACCACGAGATCGACGGCGAGCCGACCGGCTTCTGGCTCGGCCCGACGCTGTTCGACCACGTGCGCCCGGACATGTCGGTCTACCGCGACGAGATCTTCGGGCCGGTGCTGTCGGTGCTCCGCGCGGAGACCTACGAGCAGGCCGTCGGCCTGGTCAACGACAACCCGTATGGCAACGGCACGGCGATCTTCACCAACGACGGCGGCGCGGCACGGCGTTTCCAGAGCGAGGTCGAGGTCGGCATGGTCGGCGTGAACGTGCCGATCCCGGTCCCGGTCGGCTACTACTCGTTCGGCGGCTGGAAGGACTCGCTGTTCGGCGACACGCACGCGTACGGTCCGGACGGCCTGCACTTCTACACCAGGACCAAGGTCGTCACGTCCCGCTGGCTCGACCCGTCACATGGCGGAGTGAACCTGGGTTTTCCGCGCAACGAGTGACACCCCGACGGAACCATCCACCTGTCCGTTCCGTCGTAGTGCCCGGGTGTACCGCCTGGTCACGGGCGGTAGGCTGGACGGGTGGTCATGGGGTGAGATTGACAAAGGGGTGTGGTGGGCGTGCCTGACGGTACGAACGCACAGGACACGGGGACCGGCGATCAGGACCCGGGAACGCCGGCCGACCAGGTCGACGTGGAGATCGCCCGGCAGAACGTGCTCGGGTGGTGGCGCTCGCTGTTCGGCGTGGGTGGGGACCAGCCGTACGAGGCGGGCGGCGGCGGCACCGGCGGCGAGTTCATGTTCGCGAACCTGGACGACCTGAACGACGTCATCAAGAAGTGGGAAGACGAGCGGGACGGCATCAAGGCGGACCGCGACGTGATCGCCGACGCCTACTACGCGATCAAGGAACCGGCGGCCGACTCGATGAGCCGTGGGCAGGCGACCGCGTCGCGGGACTCCCTCGCCAACATGTGGACCCACAGCAACGCGATGTTGGACTACGCCAACAGCTACATCGAGAAACTGAAGGCCAGCCGCGCGCAGATCTCGACCATGGAAGACGGCGCGCACGCCCAGATGCGCGGCATCCAGGCGTGACGGGCTGAGGGGACATCGACATGACTGGCATCTGGACCCAGCTCTACGGCTTGAACGGCCAGGAGATCTACCACAACTTCCGTGGCGGCACCGGTGACGACGCCGCCGGCCTGATCGAGGCAGGCGCGAAGGTGACCACGGTGACGAAGCGGTACGAGGACCGCACCAGGTCGATCACCAAGCTGACCACCAAGATGGAGGGCGCGTGGCAGGGTGACGCGGCGGGTGCCGCGCAGCGCGGCGCGGGGCCGCTCGCGGTGGAACACGGGCTCGCCCAGCCGAACATGGTCACCGCGCACAACACCCTGAGCAGCCAGGCCACGGCGTTCAACACGGCGAAGTCGCAGGTCACCGAGATCCCGCCGACGCCGGACAAGCCCGGCGTGTGGGACAACCTCTCCAGCTTCGGCGGCGCCGGCCGCACCTACGAGGACAAGGTGGGCAAGGTCAACACCGCCAACGACCACAACGTGGCGGTGATGGAGCAGTACGAGACCACCACCAGCTCCAACACCTCGGCGATGCCGACCACCTACGGCCGGATCACCGACGACTACTCCGCGGTCGGCGTCGACCGGCCCTCCCCGCCGCCGCCGAGCCAGCCGTACGACCCGGGCGTCTCGAACCCCAACGGCCGGGGCGGCCAGAACAACGGCAGCAGCGGCCACAACACGGGCACGACCGGCAGCAGCTTCACGAACACCGGCAAGCAGAACCCGCCCGGCGGCAACACGCACCAGCCGTCCGGCAACAGCCAGACCACCCCGGCCGACCACCGCCCGCCGGTCGGCCTGCCACCACGCACCAACCTGCCCGGCGGCAACCCCGGCCAGGGCGGCGGGGGCGGCGGCAACCCGGCGATACCGGGCATGCTTCCCGGCTTCGGCCCGACCGGCGGCGGCGGTGGCGGCGGGTTCGGTCCGCGTGGCAGCGGGAGCTTCGGCCCGGGTGGCAGCGGCGGCACCGGCGCCCCCGGCACCGGCGGGCCCGGCGCTGGTCGTGGCTCGGGCTTCGGCCCCGGCGCGGGCGGCGCGGCGGCGGCCGCCGAGGGCGCGGCCGGGCGCGGTGGTGCCGCGGGCGCTCGCGGCGGCATGGGCGGCATGCACGGCGGTGGCGGCAAGCGTGGCGAGGGCGAGGAGGACACCGAGCACGAGCGGCCGTCGTTCCTCGTCGAGCCGGACCCGCACGACACGTTCGGCACCGACGAGGTCACCGCGCCGCCGGTGATCGGCGAGTAGGACATGCTCGACAAGCCACTGAAACTGCACGACGAGGCGCTGGCGCGGCTGGTGCGGCTGGAGAACCTCGGCGATCTGCACGTCGCGATCCGGGGGCAGGCGGTGTGGCGGCGCAGGTCCGACCAGGACCTGCTGGAGGTCGAGGCCCGCAAGGAGTTCCAGCGGCTCGGGCTGCTGGACGGCCGCGGGCGGGTCGACGTGGAGGTCGCCGCCTCGCTCGCCGTGCTGACCCGCGCGGGTGCCGAGTTCTACGGCTGGATCAACACGGGCGACCAGACCAAGGGCGTACTGGCCGGCGCGACCGGCCGCGAGGCGATCCTGGCCGTGCGCAGGGGTGCCGAGGTGACCATCACCCAGATCCGGCCGGAGACGCTGCCGATGGCGCTGGTCAACCAGACCCCGGACGTGCCGCCGTCGCGGGGCGAGGCCGTGAACGTCGTGCCGTCGGAGGTGCTCGCGTCGTCCGGCGGCCGCCAGCGCACGGCGGCCGGCGTCGGCATGCGTCCCGCGCCGCCGGAAGTGCGGATCGTGCAGCAGATCATGTCGCAGCCGACCACCGGAGGCGGCGAGCTGTACGTCGCGATCCGCGATCGCATGGGCCGCCGCAGGTCCGTGCGGGACCCGCTGCGCTATGCCGACACCGAGAACGGCCGCTGGCTCAACCACACGTCGACCACCGCCGACGGCGAGCCACGTGTCCTCGTGGCCCCGGCCACCCGCGCCGACCTCGTCGCCCGCCTACAGGAGATGCACCGCACCCTCTCCCGCTGACCCCTCAGGAGGTCGGTCAGGACAGATGGCGGGTGAACCACTCGGTCAGCGCGTCGTCGACCCGCTTCGCCAGCGGGAGCTGCGGCGCGGGCGCCATGCCCGGCTCGTCGGCCAGCGGGTGGGCGAGGCCCGGCACGGACACCAGCTCGGCATGCGGTGCGGCGTCGGCGAGGGCGACCGCGTCCGCGCGGAAGGGCGGGTCGTCCAGCTCACCGCTGACCACCAGCAGCGGCATGGTCAGCTCCCCGCCGCGCCGGAGGAAGTCCAGCGCGTCGGCCAGTGCCTCGGCGGCCGGGTCCCACGGGTAGTTCCCCTCACTGACCATGTCGACCAGTGGCCGTGGCCGGATGCACGCGTTGACCAGTGCGCCGGCGGCCACCGGCAGCCCGCTCGTCAGCGCCCGCAACGCGACGAGCCCGCCGAGCGACCCGCCGACGATCCCGAGCGGACCGTCCCCGACCGGCAGCTCCGCACGCAAAGCCGCCAGCGCGGAGGGGAGCTCCTCGACGGCCTGGCGGGTCAGCCCGTCGGCGAACTCACGGAGGGGATCCCGCCGGGCCAGTGCGATGAGCGCGTCCATCGACCCGTCCACCATCCGTTCGCCGCACATCGGCAGGCCCAGGTGCACGCGCCACGCCGGCACGCCGGTCATGGGCAGTGCGGCGGCGAAGGCCGCGTTCGTTCGTGGCGCGTCGAGCATGTGCCAGGTCAGCACGAGTGGCGCCGGACCGCCGTGCTCGGGAGGCAGGGCGGTGTAGGGAACTCCGGCGGCGACCCCGGTTATCGTCATGGCGCACACGCTAGAAGCTGACCTCTCGAACGGCGGCCGATTCCACCACCGGCGAAAGGCATGTCATGGAGACCATCGGGCTCGTGTTGGTGATCGCCGGTCTGGCCGTGCTCGCCGCGGGGGTCGTGGCGCTGCGCCGGCTGCGGCGAGAGCTGGCCGTCACCGAGGCGCAGGCCGCGGAGCTCGCCAGGCGGATGAAGGCACTGCCGCCAGAGCTCGCGAACGGGCTCGGCACGGGTGCGCGGCACGTCATCACGGTCGAGCTGCTCAACCTGTTCGAGCTGGCGCACAAGGAGACCGTGCTGGCCCGGCCCTTCACGGCGCTGACGCCGCGGCTTCTGCGCGACGTCGTGCACCGCAGGCTCGTCGGCAGGGTGCGGGAGTCGCTGACCGCGTCCGGTGTCGTCGCCGACGTGCGGCTGCACCGTGCTTCCTGAACGGGGTGGACATCGTGGCTGAGGTGGTCGTCGTCGCGGCGGCCGTCCTGTTGCTGGCGGCCGCCGCGTTCCTCTGGGAGATCATCGAGACTCGTAGGACGGTGCGTCGCGCTCGATGGCTGCTCACCCGCGCGTCCATGGCCATGGACGAGGCGCGGCGGGCGAGCGTCACGGTCGGCGGCTCACAGCTTGTCGATCACCTGCTGGGCCTGGTCGCTCGGAATGGCGAACCCGATACCGACGCTGCCGGCTGACCCGTCCGGGCCGGTCACGGGGGAGTACATCGCCGAGTTGATGCCGATGACCTGACCCGCGCTGTTGAACAGCGGTCCACCCGAGTTGCCCTGGTTGATGGCGGCGTCGGTCTGGATGGCCGCGTAGGTCGTGGTGCCGCCGGTGCTGTTGTCCCGCTGGCTGAACGGAGAGCCCTGCTGTTGCTGCTCCTCCTCCGACACGGTCACCTTGCGGTCCAGCGCGCTCACGATGCCGGTCGTCACGGTGCCCTGCAGGCCGCCCGGCGAGCCGATGGCGATGACCTCGTCGCCGACCTTCACGTCGGCGGAGTCGCCGAACGTCGCCGCGGTCAGGCCGCTCACGCCCTGCGCCTGGATCACCGCGAGGTCACTGGACGGGTCGGTGCCGAGGACCTTCGCGGCGACCTCGCGCCCGTCCGAGAGCGTCACGGTGACCTTCTCGGCACCGGAGACGACATGGTTGTTGGTGAGGATCTTGCCGTTCGAGTCGATGATCACGCCGGAGCCGATGCCCTCGCCGTTCGCGAGCTGGACGTTCACCTGCACGACGCTCGCCAGCACCTTCGCGGCGACCGCGGACACGTCCGTGCCCTCGGTGCCGGTCGACGAGGACGACGTCGTGCTGGCAGTGGTCGCGGTCGAGGTCGGCTGGCTGGCGCCGTCACTGCCGATGAAGGCACCGAGGGTGCCCCCGACCCCGCCCGCGACGAGCGCGGCGGCCGCGACGGCGACGACCGTGCCCCGGCGGATGCGGCCCGGCGGCCGCTGCCCGGGGGAGGCCATCGGCGGTCCGGGTGGCAGGGGCGGCGGCGGGTACGAGTTGCCCGGGTAGGTCCATGGTGGCGCTTGCACGTTCTGAGTCATGACTCCAACGTGCGCCCGCGCCATGAGAGAACCCTGTGAGCCCGCACAGGACAGGCAAAGAGTTCCGCTGGACTTGACTGAGAGTCTTGGTAAGTCGTAGCTTACCGTTTGTGCCGACTTACCAACTGGACGCGCTCGGCGCCCTGGGTGACCCGACCCGGCGCGCCATCTTCGAGCTGCTCGCCGCGCGCCCGCGTGCGGTCGGCGAGCTGGCGAAGGAGCTCCCGGTGAGCCGGCCGGCGGTGTCCCAGCACCTCAAGGTGCTCAAGGAGGTGGCGCTCGTCACGGACAGCGCCGAGGGCACACGCCGGCTCTACCGAGTCGACCCGCGCGGGGTACACGCCCTGCGTGACTACCTGGACCAGCTCTGGGACAGCGCGCTGACCGCTTTCGCGGCGGCCGTCGAGCAGAAGGACGAGAAATGACCACTGGCACGGAAGCGGTTGCCGTCACCAAGTCGATCACCGTCGGCGCCGGGCGCGAGCGGGCGTTCGCGGTGTTCACCGAGAAGTTCTCCACCTGGTGGCCCAAGGGCCACCACATCGGCAAGGCGGAGCTGGCCGACGCGGTCATCGAGCCGAAGGTGGGCGGCCGCTGGTACGAGGTCGGCACCGACGGCGTCGAGTGCGACTGGGGCGTGGTCCTCGCCTACGACCCGCCGGCACGCGTCGTGCTGTCCTGGCACCTGCAGGGCGACTGGGGCTACGACCCGGACCCGGCCAGGGCCAGCGAGGTCGAGGTGCGGTTCATCCGGGAGACCGACGACCGCACGAGGGTTGAGCTGACCCACCGGCACATCGAGCGCCACACCTCCTCGGAGGAGGTCGCCTCCGGCGTCGACTCGCCCGGCGGGTGGTCCGGCATCCTCGCCGACTACGCGAAGGCCGTCGGCTGACGCTCGCTCGGTCGACGCCTGGCTCCGTCGCCTCGCTCCCGTAAGGTGCCGAGGGTGACCAACGACGACAGCTCGTTCCTGCGGTTGCAGGCAAGGACCCAACGGTTCACTCTCGGTACCCCGCGCGGCTTCCAGGTCTCCCCGGACGGCCGGCGCGTGCTGTTCCTGCGGTCGGCCTCCGGCGAGGACCGCCAGCACATCCTGTGGCGGCTCGATGTCGAGACCGGCGAGGAGACCAGGCTCGCCGACCCGGCGGTCCTGCTCGGCGGGGACGAGGAGCTGTCGCCGGAGGAACGGGCTCGCCGGGAACGCAGTCGTGAGCAGGGCGGCGGCGTGGTCGGCAACGCGGTCGACGCGGACGTGCGGATCGCCGCCTTCGCCTTGTCCGGCAAGGTGTTCGTCGCCGACGCGGAGACGGGCGAGACCCGCGAGCTGCCGACCGGGCCCTCGGTGATCGACCCGCGGCCGGACCCGACCGGCACGCACGTGGCGTACGTGGCGAACAACGCGCTGCGGGTCGTCGGCGTGGACGGCACGGGCGACCGCGCGCTCGCCGAGCCGGCGGGGCCGGACCAGGCCGTCGGCGTCGCCGAGTTCATCGCGGCCGAGGAGATGGGCCGCGCCCGCGGGTACTGGTGGTCGCCGGACGGCACCCGGCTGCTGGTGTCCTTCGTGGACAAGAGCGCGGTCCGCCGCTGGCACATCGCCGACCCGGCCAACCCGGAGGTCGTGCCCAACGTCGTGTCCTACCCGGCGGCCGGCACCGACAACGCCACCGTGCGGCTGGCGATCCTCGGGCTCGACGGGTCGCGCGCGGAGGTCGACCGCGGCGACGACGAGTACTTCGTGACCGCGCACTGGAGCGCGCACGGCCGCCTGCTCATCGCAACGGCGCCGCGCGACCAGCGGCGCATGCGGGTGCTGGCGGTCGACGCCGAGACCGGCGCGACCGAGGTCGTGGCCGAGGACGCCGACGACCGGTGGGTGGAGATCATCCCCGGCGTGCCGGCATGGACCTCGGACGGCCGGCTGGTGCGGGTCGCGGTCGCGGACGGCGCGAACCGGCTCGTGGTGGACGGCAAGGAGGTCACGCCGCCGTCGCTACAGGTGCGGGCCGTGCTGGACGTCTCCGCGGACGTGCTGTTCACCGCGTCGGCGGACGACCCGACGCAGGTCCACGTCTACCGCTGGACGGACGGCGACATCACCCGACTGTCCAGTGTGGACGGTGTGCACGGCGCGGCACGCGGCGGCGACGTCACCGTGCTCGCGTCGTGGTCGCTCGACCATGCCGGTCCGCGGGTCTCCGTGCTGCGTGGCGCGGAGCAGGTCGCGACCATCGGCTCGTACGCGGTGGAGCCGCCGATCGTGCCGAACCTGCACCTCATGACCGTCGGTGACCGGGGTCTGCGGGTCGCGCTGCTGTACCCGACCGGCCACGAGCCCGGCACGAAGCTGCCGGTGCTGCTCGACCCGTACGGCGGCCCGCACGCGCAGCGGGTGATGGCCAGCCGCAACGCGTTCGTCGGCCCGCAGTGGCTGGCGGACCAGGGTTTCGCGGTGCTGGTCGCGGACGGCCGCGGCACGCCGGGGCGCGGGTCGGAGTGGGAGCGGGAGATCGCGTTCGACTTCGCGGGCGTCACGCTGCAGGACCAGGTCGACGCGTTGTTCGCGGTGGCGGAGGCACATCCCGACCTCGATCTGTCCACCGTGGCCATTCGCGGCTGGTCCTACGGCGGGTACCTGTCGGCGCTGGCGGTGCTGCGCAGGCCGGACGTGTTCCACGCGGCGATCGCCGGCGCGCCTGTCACCGAGTGGCGGCTCTACGACACCCACTACACGGAGCGATATCTCGGCCATCCGGACGAGAACCCGCAGGTCTACGACCGGAACTCACTGATCGGCGACGCGCCGAAGCTCGACCGGCCGCTCCTGGTCATCCACGGCCTGGCCGACGACAATGTCGTGGTGGCCCACTCCGTCCGACTGTCCTCCGCGCTCGTCGCGGCGGGCCGGCCGCACGCGCTGCTGCCGCTGCCGGGCGTCACCCACATGACGCCGCAGGACGACGAGGTGGCGGAGAACTTCATGCTGATGCAGGTCCGTTGGCTGAGGAACGCACTGGGGGTGAGCGCATGAGCGGGGCTTCGAGCTGTGCGCACGAATGGGACTTTCGTGCGGTCCCGGGGAGCAAAAAGGACGGTCCGCTCGTTGCCAAGGGGATAATGTCGGGCAGGGCGAAGGAGGGGACGTCATGAAGCGCTGGGGAATCACGCTGCCGCTGACCGGTGTGCCACTGACCGCGCACCGCGACCTCGTCCGCGAGCTGCCCGACCTCGGCTACACCGACGCCTGGTCGGCCGAGACGGCCGGCGCCGACGCGTTCACGCCGCTCGCCCTCGCCGCCGAGTGGGCTCCCGGCCTGCGGCTGGGCACCGCGATCGTGCCAATGTACACGCGAGGCCCCGGCCTGCTGGCCATGAGTGCCGCGACCATCGCGGAGCTGGCGCCGGGCCGGTTCGTGCTGGGCATCGGCACGTCCACGCCGACCATCGTCACGAGCTGGAACTCGGTGCCGTTCGAGGAGCCGTACGCGCGGTCGCGGGACACCATCCGGTTCCTGCGGGCGGCGCTGCGTGGCGACAAGGTGACCGAGACCTACGAGACGTTCGCCGTGTCCAAGTTCCGGCTGGAGCGCCCGCCGACCCCGCCGCCACCCATCGTGCTGGCGGCCCTGCGGCCGGGCATGCTGCGGCTCGCCAAACGGGAGGCGGACGGCGCGATCACCAACTGGCTGGCGCCCGCCGACGTCCCGAAGGTCCGTTCGGAACTGGGTTCGGAGTCGGAGCTCATCGCGCGGATCTTCGTCTGCCCGACCGAGGACGCGGACGCGGCGCGGAACCTCGGCCGCCTGCTGATCTCGAGCTACCTGACCGTGCCGGTTTACGCGGCGTTCCACGAGTGGCTGGGCCGGGGCGAGGCGCTGCGTGGCATGCACGAGGCGTGGGCGGCAGGCGACCGTGCCGGCGCGAACGCGGCGATCCCCGACGAGGTGGTGGACGACCTGGTGGTCCACGGCCCGGTCGAGAAGTGCCGCGAGCGGATCGCCGAGTACACCGCCCAGGGACTGGACACGCCGGTGATCGCGCTGCTCCCGACCGGTGACGACCCGCTCGACATGGTGCGCAGGCTCGCTCCGGCCTAGGGCGGGTTCGCACGTTGAACTCTCGGCGGCACAAGTACAGTGCTGGGGAGTTAGGTGCACCTAAGTTGAGGAGTCCGATGCAGGTCTCGATGCTCGCCGGTGGGGTCGCCGGCGCCAAGCCGGTGCGTGAGCTGGTCGCCGTGGCGCTCGACGCCATGCTGGCCGCCGCACCGGCCGGGCCGGTCCCTCGGGGCGGCCCCGGCGCGGTCGCGGCCGCCCTCCACTCGGTCATCGGCGCCGGCCTGCTCCCTGACCACGGGATCGGCGAGGCTCCCGCGCTCGACGAGCTGAGCCGCCTGCTCGTCGCGGGGTCGGTCGACCCGACCCACCCGTGGTGCGTCGCGCACCTGCACGGACCGCCGCTGGCCGTGGCGGCTGCCGCCGACCTCGTGGTGAGCGTTCTCAACCCCTCCATGGACTCCTGGGACCAGGCGCCGGCCGCCAGCGAGCTGGAACGTGCGCTCACCGCCGCCCTCGCGCGGCTCGTCGGGCACACCGACGCGCTGATCACGAGCGGTGGCACCGAGTCCAACCTGCTCGGGCTGCTGCTGGCGCGCGAGCTGCACGGCACGGTCCAGGCGGTGTGCGGCCGCAACGCCCACCACAGCATCGCCCGTGCGGCATGGCTGCTCGGGCTGCCCGCGCCGCTGCTCGTCGAGTGCGACCGCGGCCGGTTGCAGGTGGACGAGTTGCGCCGGGTGCTCGCCGGGCTGGACCGGCCGGCCTTCGTGGTCGCCACGGCCGGTAGCACCGACGCCGGCACGATCGACCCGATCGCCGAGATCCGTGCGGCCGCGCCGGACGCGTGGCTGCACGTCGACGCCGCGTACGGCGGCGCGACCCTGTTCAGCGACCGGCTCGCGCCGCTGCTCGACGGGGTCGCCGACGCCGACTCCGTCGCCCTGGACCTGCACAAGTTCGGCTGGCAGCCCATCGCGGCCGGCGTTTTCGCCGCTCGCCGCCCGCTCTCCGCGCTGGACGTCCGTGCCGACTATCTCAACGCCGCCGACGACACCGAGGCCGGGCTGCCGGACCTCCTCGGCCGGTCGCTCCACACCTCTCGCCGCCCGGACGCGTTCAAGATCGCCGTGACGCTGCGTGCCCTGGGGCGCCGCGGCGTCGGCGCGCTCGTCGAGCGCTGCTGTGACGTGGCGGGCGAGGTCGCCGAGATGGTCGACGCGCATCCGGGGCTGGAGCTGTGGGCGCGTCCCGAACTGTCCACCGTGGTCTTCCGGCCGGTGGGAAACGCCGACGTGGCCGGCATTCGCCGTCGGCTGCTCGACGACGGCACCGCCGTGCTCGGCCGCGCCACGATCGACGGGCAGGTGTGGTTGAAGGTGACGCTGTTGCGGCCGGGCGCCACCGCCGCGGAGTACGCCGGCCTGCTCGACCTGGTGGCCCAGTGATCAACGACGCTCCGTACGACCTCGTCGGCGTGGGCATCGGCCCGGCCAACCTGTCCCTCGCCGCGCTGGCCGACCCGATCGACGGCCTGCACACCGCGTTCTTCGAGCGGGAGAGCGCCTTCCGCTGGCATCCCGGCCTCATGATCGACGGCGCGTTCCTGCAGGTGCCGTTCCTGGCCGACCTCGTGTCCCTCGTGGACCCGACGAGCCAGCTGTCGTTCCTCGCCTACCTGCGCGCACGTGAGCGGCTCTACCCCTTCTACTTCGCGGAGCGGTTCCACATCCCGCGCGCGGAGTACGCCGACTACTGCGCGTGGGTGAGCCGCCGGCTGCCCAGCCTGCGGTTCGACCAGCGGGTCCGGTCGATCCGCTGGTCCGCCGTGGACGAGCTGTTCGAGCTGGAGATCGCGCCGACGGGCACGGTGCTGGCCCGCAACGTCGTGCTCGGCGTCGGCACCGAGCCGAAGACGCCCGCGCCGCTGCAGGGTTTCGCGGTGCACTCCGCGGACTTCCTGCCCGAGCGGGACCGGTTGCTCGCCACCCGCGACGTCACGGTGGTGGGCTCCGGGCAGTCCGGCGCCGAGGTGTTCCTGGACCTGTTGCGTGCCAGGGCTTCCGGGCAGGGCACGCTGCGCTGGCTCACCCGCACGGCCGCGTTCGCGCCGATGGAGTACTCGAAGCTGGGCCTCGAGCAGTTCACTCCCGACTACACCCGGTTCTTCCACGGCCTCGACGAGCCGGTCCGGGACCGGCTCGTGCCCGCGCAGTGGCAGCTGTACAAGGCGATCAGCGCGGAGACGATCGGTGAGATCTTCGACGAGCTGTACCGCCGCACGGTCGGCGGCGGCTGGCCGGACGTCGTGCTCGCGCCGGCCGTCGAGGTCGTCGGCGCCGCCGAGGTGGACGGCCGGCTCGAGCTGTCGCTGCGGCACGTGCAACAGGGTGGTCACGCGACCATCACGACCGACTCCGTCGTCTGCGCGACCGGTTACCAGGAAAGGGATCTCGGTGACCTGCTCGGTCCGCTCGAGACCGATCTGGACCGGGACGCGGCCGGCCGGCTCGTGGTCGACGCCGACTACCGGGTCACCACCGCCACGCGTGGCTCGCTGTACGTGCAGAACGCCGAACGGCACACGCACGGCGTCGGCGCGCCGGACCTCGGGCTGATCGCCTGGCGTGCCGCCACGATCCTGAACTCGGTGTGCGGCAAGAAGGTCTATCCGCTGCCCGAGCGGACCGCGTTCACCACCTTCGGACTGTAGAGGGGACGTCCATGACAACGGCGTGGCGGCAGGCCGGTGCCCTCATCACGCACAAGATGCTGGGGGAGCTGAGCTACGAGGGTCTCCTGCGGCCCACCGTGGCCGGTGACGACTACCTGTTGTCGTTGCCGGGCGGGGTGACCTACCGGTTCCGGGCGCGGCGGGGCGCGTTCGAGTCATGGCACGTCGAGCCGGGCAGCGCGACGCGCGACGGCGCGCCGGCCTGGGATCCCCGGACTCTCGTGGTCGACGCGCGGGAGGGCCTCGGCCTGACCGGGTTGCGGCTCGCGGACGTGCTGAGCGAGCTGACGGCGACGGTCGCGAACGAGGCCGCGCGCCTGGCGCACGCGCCGACCGCGGCCGAGCTGATCGCGATGGACTACGACCACGCGGACGGTCACCTGACCGGGCATCCGCGGCTGGTGCTGAACAAGGGCCGCGTCGGCTTCTCGGCGAACGACCGCGAGCGGTACGCGCCCGAGGCCGGCAGGACGTTCCCGGTGCGCTGGTTCGCGGTGCACCGCGACTTCGCGTCGTTCCGTTGTGTGGCCGAGCTGTCGGAGGAGCTGCTGCTGGCGGAGGAGCTCGGCGACCGGCTCGCCGCGTTCCGGGCGCGACTGTCCACTCCGGACGACTACGCGCTGGTGCCGGTGCATCCCTGGCAGGCGGACGAGATCCTCGGCACGCTCTACGCCGCGGAGATCGCCGAGGGCACCGTGGTGCCGCTCGGCGAGAGCGCCGACGAGTACGTCCCGCACCAGACGGTGCGGACGCTCGCCAACGCGAGCCATCCGACCCGCCGTGACGTGAAGACCGCGGTGTCGGTCCGCAACACGCTCGTGTACCGGGGTCTCGCGCAGGCGGCGACGCTCGCGGCGCCGGCGGTCACCACCTGGCTGCGGACGGTCAGCGCCGCCGATCCGTTGCTGGACAAGGAGTACCGGTTCGAGCTGCTCGGCGAGGTGGCGAGCGTCTCGGTCCAGCACCCGTTGTTCGGCCGGATCGACGAGTTGCCGTACCGGTTCCACGAGACACTCGGCGCACTGTGGCGCGAGCCGTTGCGTGCACGGATCGGGCCGGGGGAGCGGGCGTTGTCGTTCGCCGCGCTGCCCTACCGCGGTCCGGACGGCGAGGCCGTGATCACCAGGCTGATCCGCGATTCCGGGTTGGACACCGAGGCCTGGCTGGCGACGTGGCTCGACCTGTTCCTGACCCCGTTGCTGCACTGGCTGTTGCGCTACGGCGTCGGGTTCTGCCCGCACGGCCAGAACATGATCCTGGTCACCGACGAGCACGGCCTGCCGCTGCGGGTCGCGATCAAGGACTTCGCCCAGGGCGTCGACCTGATGGACGAGGACTTCCCGGAGTACGCGACCCTCGCCCCGGAGGCGGACGCGGACATGCTGCGGTGGGCGCCGCACCTGCTGGCGCAGTCGCTGTTCAGCTCGGTGTTCGCCGGCCAGCTCCGGTTCCTGGCGGAGATCCTGCTCGACGACCTCGATCACCCGCGCGCGGCGCTGTGGGCGCAGGTGCGGGAGATCGTCCGCCGCTACCGCGACGAGCATCCCGAGAGCGCGCGGCGGTTCGACGCGTGCCAGCTGTTCGCCCCGGACGTGGAACGCGTGACGCTCAACCGGGAACACCTGGCGGGCAAGGGTTTCGACAAGGTGGAGCGCGACGACGAGTTCGACGTCCGTTTCGGTCGCGCCAAGAACCCGCTCGCCGCACCGGATCCGGCTGGCTGCTGGTGATCGTTTACGGCAGACCGCGCGGACCACGCACGCTCGCGGCCCGTGCGGCAGCCGCCGACCAGCTGGGTGCGGCGCTGCGGGCACGGATCGACGGCGGCGAGGTCCGCGGCGTGACACTGCTGGTGCCCGATCCGCACGCCCGGTTCGCGTCGGTCTCGCTGGGCGCGCGGTTCTTCGCGGACACGGTCCTGGCCGACGGCTACGGCCTGTGCACGTACGCGTTCGCGTGGAACCCCGCTCGTGAGGCGGTCGCGGCGCCGGTGTTCGAGCCGTACACCGGGACCTACGGTGACCTGCGGTTGCGGCCGGACCTCGCGACGTTGGCACCCGACGCCGACGGCACGTGGTTCGTGGTGTGCGACGCCGAATGGCCCGACGGCCGCCCGGTCGGCATCGCACCGCGCACCGTCCTGCGCCGGCAGCTGGAGGCGGCCGAGGAGCATGGCCTGGTGCCGTCGGTGGGCCTGGAACACGAGGTGACCTTCACCTGGCAGGACGGCACGTCGCCGACCCAGGACGGGCTCGACTACGCGACCGGCGGCCTGGACCAGCTCCGCCCGCTGCTCGACTCGATCCGGTTCGCCGCGGACGGCCTCGGCATCGAGTCGGTGCGGGGCGAATGCCACCCCGGGCAGGCCGAGCTGGTGCTCGGCCACCGGGACGCGCTGGCGGCCTGCGACGACGCGATGCTGCAGCAGCTGTTCGTGCGGCGCGCGTCCGCCGCGCACGGCATGCGGGCGAGCTACCTCGCGGCGGAGCGGCCGGGTGAGGGCAGCTCGTGCCACGTGCACGTCTCGCTGTCCAGCGCGGACGGTCCGCGTTTCCCCGCGTTGCTGGAGCACTTCGTGGCAGGCGTCCTGCGGGCGGCGCCGGAGTTGACGCCGTTCTGGGCGCCGACGTGGAACTCCTACGTCCGGCTGCGCACCGCGCCGTTCTCGCCCAGGGTGCTCCGCTGGGGCGTGGACGACCGGACGGCGGCGGTCCGCGTGGCCGGCACGGGGGAGTCCACCCGCGCCGAGGTCCGGTTCGCCGGCGCCGACGCGCAGCCGCACCTGGTCGTGGCCGCGATCCTGGCGGCCGGGCTGTGGGGCATCGCGGCGGAGCTCACCGCGCCGGAGCCCGCGGAACTACCCACGACGCCGTGGCAGGCACGACAGGCCCTGGCCGAGTCGGAGCTGGCCAGGGAGCTACTGGGCGAGGAGGTCGTCGAAGCGCAGCTGGCCCACCTCGACGAGGAGATGGCCGCCGGCCTCGACTCGGTCACCGACTGGCAGCGCCGCAGGGGTGGTCTGCGGCAGTAGGACGGCCCACGCCAAAAACAAGCATGCTTGCTTGATTGCGTCTGTCGTGCCATGGTTGGCGCGTGGTGGAGCTGAACGCTCTCGTGGCCGACCTGCGGGCGGAGGGCGACGAGATCGACGCGCTGGTCCGCGACCTCGCCCCGGAAGGCTGGTCGCGCCCGACGCCCGCGGCGGGCTGGACCGTGGCGCATCAGATCGCGCATCTCGGGTGGACCGACGAGCGTGCCCTGCTCGCCGCGGCCGCCCCCGACGACTTCAACGCCGAGTTCGCGAGCTTCGCCGGCCGCGCCGGCCTCGACAGAATCGTCGACCAGGAGGCGACCCGCGAGGCGGCGCGGCCCGACCTCCTGGACTGGTGGCGGGCCGGCCGCGACAAGCTCGCCGCCGTCCTGCTCGACCTGCCGCCGGGCACCAAGCTCCCCTGGTACGGCCCACCCATGTCCGCCGCGTCGATGGCCACCGCACGGCTGATGGAGACCTGGGCCCACGGTCAGGACGTGGCGGATGCCCTCGGCGTCCGCCGCATCCCGACGGCCCGCCTCCGGCACGTCGCCCACCTCGGCGTGCGGACCAGGAACTTCGCCTACCTGATACACGGTCTGTCCACTCCGGACGAGGAGTTCCGGGTCGAACTGCTCGCGCCGGACGGCGAGCTGTGGACGTGGGGCCCCGAAGACGCCGCCCAGCGGGTGACGGGACCGGCGCTCGAGTTCTGCCTGCTCGTCACCCAGCGGGTGCACCGCGCGGACACCGCGCTGGTGGCGGTCGGCGACGACGCGAACGAGTGGCTGACGATCGCGCAGGCATTCGCCGGCCCGCCCGGCACCGGCCGGGAGATTGGCGGCAGAGGATGAGCGTGCGCATCGGGAACGCCTCCGGGTTCTACGGGGACCGGCTGTCCGCCATGCGGGAGATGCTCACCGGCGGCCCGCTCGACTACCTCACCGGCGACTACCTCGCCGAGCTCACCATGCTCATCCTCGGCCGCGACCGGATGAAGGACCCGAACCGCGGGTACGCCAGGACGTTTCTCCGCCAGCTCGAGGACACCCTCGACCTGGCGCTGGAGAACGACGTCAAGATCGTCACCAACGCGGGCGGGCTCAACCCCGCCGGTCTCGCCGCCGCCATCCGCGAGCTGAACCCGCACGTCAAGGTCGCGCACGTCGAGGGCGACGACCTGCGCCAGCAGGGCTTCGACGGCGCGCTCACCGCCAACGCCTACCTCGGCTGCTGGGGCATCGTCGAGTGCCTCAACGCCGGCGCCGACGTCGTGGTGACCGGGCGGGTCACCGACGCCTCCCTGGTCGTCGGGCCTGCGGCGGCGCATTTCGGCTGGGCACCCACCGACTTCGACGCGCTCGCCGGCGCGACCGTCGCGGGGCACGTCATCGAGTGCGGCACCCAGGCCACCGGCGGCAACTTCGCCTTCTTCACCGAGATCGCCGACCTCGCGCACCCCGGCTTCCCCATCGCGGAGATCGGCGAGCGGGGCGAGTCGGTGATCACCAAGCACGACGGCACCGGCGGCGCGGTCACCGTCGACACCGTCAAGGCCCAGCTCCTCTACGAGATCGGCGGCCCGCGCTACCTCGGCCCGGACGTCACCAGCCGGTTCGACACCATCACGCTCACCCAGCGGGACACCGACCGCGTCGCCATCACCGGCGTCCGGGGCGAGGCGCCGCCGGACACCCTCAAGGTCTGCGTCAACACCCTCGACGGGTTCCGCAACAGCATGACGTTCGTCCTCTGTGGACTCGACATCGACGACAAGGCGGCGCTGGCGAAGCGGCAGCTGGCGGACGCCGTCGGCACCGACGGTCTGGAGTGGACACTCGCGCGCACCGACCGCCCCGACGCCGACACCGAGGAGACCGCCAGCGCGCTCCTGCACGCGACCATCCGCACGCCGGATCCCAAGCGGGCCAAGGCGTTCTCGCGTGCGGCCGTCGAGCTGGCCCTCGCCTCCTACCCGGGTTTCACGCTCACGTCACCACCGGGCGACGGCACCCCGGTCGGCGTCTACCAGCCCAGGTACGTGCCGCGGGAGGCGGTCCACCACGAGGCCGTCCTGCCGGACGGCACCAGGAAGACCGTCGACCCACCCGCGGTGACCGACAGCCCGCCCGTGCTGCCGCCTGTCGAGGAAGGGCATCCGGAGCCCACGACCTCGTGGACCCGACGCGTGCCGCTCGGCACCATCGTCGGCGCCCGCTCCGGGGACAAGGGCGGCGACGCCAACCTCGGCGTGTGGGTCCGCGACCCGGCCGCGTACCCGTGGCTCTCGGCCGAGCTGTCGGTGGACCGCCTCCGCGAGCTGTTGCCGGAGGCCAAGGACCTCGACATCGAGCGGCACCCGCTGCCCAACCTCCACGCGCTCAACTTCGTCCTCCACGGACTCCTCGGCCAGGGCGTCGCCGCGTCCACCCGGTTCGACCCGCAGGCCAAGTCGCTGGGCGAGTGGCTGCGGTCGAGGGTCGTCGACATTCCGGAGACGTTGCTGTGAGCGGAGCTTGCGGAGCGAGCCATGGGCGCCACGCCGTCGAATGGCGTGACCGAGCCTGTGAGGGGGCGCCATGAGCGGCGTGAGCGATCTTTTCAGGACACCCGAGCGTCTGGCGCTTCGGGAGACGGCACGGCGGTTTGTCGAGAAAGAGGTAAGCCCACATCTCGACGAGTGGGAGCGCGCGGGTGAGCTGCCGCGTGCGCTGCACCGCAAGGCGGGCGGGCTGGGACTGCTCGGGGTGTCCTTTCCAGAGAGCGCCGGCGGTGGCGGTGGCGACGTCATCGACTCCGTCACGGTCACCGAGGAGATCCACTACGCCGGTGGCTCCGGCGGCCTGGTCGCGTCGCTGTTCACGTCCGGCATCGCGTTGCCGCACATCGTGACCGCGGGTGACCCGGCCCAGATCGAACGCTGGGTCAGGCCGACGCTCGACGGTAAGCTGATCGGCTCGCTCGCGGTCACCGAACCCGACGGCGGCTCGGACGTCGCGAACATCCGGACGACGGCGAAGCGCGACGGCGACCACTACCTCGTCAACGGCGCCAAGACGTTCATCACCTCCGGCTGCCGCGCCGACTTCGTCACGACGGTCGTGCGGACCGGCGACGCGGGCGCGCGCGGCCTGTCACTGCTCGTCGTGGAGAAGGGCACGCCCGGCTTCACCGTCACCCGCAAGCTCGACAAGATGGGTTGGCACTGCTCGGACACCGCCGAGCTGTCCTATGTGGACGTACGGGTGCCGGCTGTCAACCTGGTCGGCGCGGAGGGTACGGGTTTCGCGCAGGTGGCGACGCACTTCGTGACCGAACGGCTCGCGCTCGCCGTCCAGGGCTACGCCACCGCGCAGCGTGCGCTCGACCTCACGGTCGGGTGGTGCCGGCTGCGGAACACGTTCGGCCGCCCACTGATCTCCCGGCAGGTCGTGCAGCACAAGCTCACCGAGATGGCCCGTCGCGTCGACGTCGCCCGCACCTACGCGCGCAGCGTCGCGGTCCGGTTCCTGGCCGGCGAGCCGGTGGTCGCCGAGGCGTGCTTCGCGAAGAACACGGCCGTGGAGACCGCCGAGTGGGTGGTGAGCGAGGCGGTACAGTTGCACGGCGGCCTCGGGTACATGCGCGAGTCCGAAGTGGAACGTCACTACCGCGATGTCCGCATCCTCGGCATCGGCGGCGGCACCAACGAGATCCTCACCGGACTGGCGGCGAAAGTGCTGGGATATCACGGATGACGACGATCAGGTCCACGGTTGATCCCACGGCGGCCGACTTCGCGGCCAACCGGGACGCGATGCTGGCCAAGCTCGCCGAGATCGAGGCGGAGCAGGCCAAGGCCCTCGCGGGCGGTGGGGACAAGTACGTCGAGCGGCACCGCGGGCGCGGCAAGCTCCTGGTGCGTGAACGGATCGAGCTGCTGCTCGACCCCGACTCGCCGTTCCTGGAGCTGTCGCCGCTGGCCGCATGGGGCAGCGACTACGCGGTCGGCGCCAGCGTGGTCACCGGGATCGGGGTCGTCGAGGGTGTCGAGTGCCTGATCTGCGGCAACGACCCAACGATAAAGGGCGGCTCCAGCAACCCGTGGAGCACCAAGAAGAGCTTCCGGGCCGCGGACATCGCCAGGGAGAACCGGCTGCCGACGGTCAACCTCGTCGAGTCCGGCGGCGCGGACCTCCCGACACAGAAGGAGATCTTCATCCCGGGCGGCCGGATCTTCCGTGACCTCACCCGGGCGTCGGCGGCCGGCTGCCCGACCGTCGCGCTGGTGTTCGGCAACTCCACCGCGGGCGGCGCCTACCTGCCAGGCATGTCGGACTACGTGGTGATGGTGAAGGAACGCGCGAAGGTGTTCCTCGGTGGCCCGCCGCTGGTGAAGATGGCGACGGGTGAGGAGTCCGACGACGAGTCCCTCGGCGGCGCGGAGATGCACGCCCGCACCTCGGGTCTCGCGGACTACCTCGCCGCCGACGAACAGGACGCCATCCGCATCGGCCGGCGGATCATCGGGCGGCTGAACTGGCGCAAGCAGGGCCAGGCCCCCGCGGACGACTACCGCGAGCCGGTGTACGACCCGGAGGACCTGCTCGGCATCGTGCCGGCCGACCTCAAGATGCCGTTCGACCCGAGGGACGTGATCGCCCGGGTGGTCGACGGCTCGGCGTTCGACGAGTTCAAACCCTTGTACGGCGGCAGTCTGGTGACCGGCTGGGCGCGGGTGCACGGCTACCCGGTCGGCATCCTCGCCAACGCGCGTGGCGTGCTGTTCAGCGAGGAGTCGCAGAAGGCCGCCCAGTTCATCCAGCTGGCCAACCAGATCGACACGCCGCTGCTGTTCCTGCACAACACGACCGGCTACATGGTCGGGCGGGAGTACGAGCAGGGCGGCATCATCAAGCACGGCGCCATGATGATCAACGCGGTGTCGAACTCGACGGTGCCGCACATCTCCATCCTGATGGGCGCCTCCTACGGCGCCGGGCACTACGGGATGTGCGGCCGCGCCTACGATCCCCGCTTCCTGTTCGCCTGGCCGAGCGCGAAGTCCGCGGTCATGGGCCCGCAGCAGCTCGCCGGCGTGCTGTCCATCGTCGCCAGGCAGGCCGCGGCCGGCCGGGGGCAGGAGTACAGCGAGGAACACGACGCCGCGATGCGAGCCATGGTGGAGAACCAGATCGAGGCCGAGTCGCTGCCGATGTTCCTGTCCGGGATGATGTACGACGACGGCATCATCGACCCGCGCGACACACGCACGGTGCTCGGCCTGTGCCTGTCGACCATCCACAATGGACCTATCAGGGGCGCCGACGGCTTCGGCGTCTTCCGGATGTGAACCGCCGATGATCACTACTCTGCTCGTCGCGAACCGGGGCGAGATCGCCCGGCGCGTGTTCCGGACGTGCCGCACGCTCGGCATCGCCACGGTCGCCGTGTACTCGGACGCCGACGCGAACGCGCCCTTCGTCGGGGAGGCCGACGCCGCGGTGCGGTTGCCGGGCGCCACCCCGGCCGAGACCTACCTGCGAGCGGACCTGATCGTCGAGGCCGCCCGACTGTCCGGCGCCGACGCGGTACACCCCGGCTACGGTTTCCTGTCCGAGAACGCCTCCTTCGCGGGAGCGGTCGCGGCGGCGGGCCTGACGTGGGTGGGCCCGCCGCCGCCGGCCATCGGGCAGATGGGCTCCAAGATCGAGTCCAAGCGGTTGATGGCCGAGGCCGGGGTGCCGGTGCTGACGGCACTGGACCCCGACTTCCTCACGGAGAACGACCTTCCGGTGCTGGTCAAGGCCTCCGCCGGCGGTGGCGGGCGCGGCATGCGGGTGGTGACCTCCCTCGACGAGCTCGCCAGCCAGCTCGAAGGCGCCCGGTCCGAGGCCGCGTCGGCGTTCGGCGACGACACCGTGTTCGTCGAGCCGTACCTCGCGACCGGCCGGCACATCGAGGTCCAGGTCATGGCCGACCAGCACGGCACGGTCTGGGCGGTGGGCGAGCGGGAGTGCTCGATCCAGCGCAGGCACCAGAAGATCGTGGAGGAGTCGCCGTCCCCACTCGTCGAGCGGGTGCCGGGGATGCGCGAGGAACTGTTCGAGGCGGCCCGCGGCGCGGCCAGGGCCATCGGCTACGTCGGCGCTGGCACGGTCGAGTTCCTGGCGGACGACAAGGGCCGGTTCTACTTCCTGGAGATGAACACGCGGCTCCAGGTGGAGCACCCGGTCACCGAGTGCGTGACCGGTCTCGACCTGGTCGGCCTGCAGCTGGGCATCGCGGAGGGTCGCCCGCTGCCCGCGGGCCCGCCGCCTTCACAGGGCCATGCGATCGAGGTCCGCCTCTACGCCGAGGATCCCGCGCTCGACTGGCGCCCGCACAGCGGCACGCTGCACCGGTTCGAGGTGCCGAACGTGGCCGCGACGTTCGCCGTGCCACTGGGTGCCGGCATCCGGCTCGACTCCGGTGTGGACAGTGGCTCGGTCGTGAGCCCGCACTACGACCCCATGCTGGCCAAGGTGATCTCCCTCGCGCCGACCCGGGACGTCGCCGCACGGGCACTGGCGACCACGCTGCGCCGCACCAAGATCCACGGCGTCACGACGAACCGCGACCTGCTGGTCAACATCCTGACCCACCCGGCATTCCTGGCCGGCGACACGGACACGGCGTTCTTCGAACGTCACGGCCTCGCCGAGCTCGCGACCCCACTGGCGACGGCGGACACCGTGCGTCTCGCCGCACTGGCGGCGGCGCTGGCGTCCGCGGCGCGGAACCGTGCCGCGGCACGGGTTCTGGGCCGCCTGCCGAGTGGCTGGCGGAACATGGCCGCGGCGCCGCAGGTCAAGAGGTTCCGCACGGGCGAGACCGAACACGAGGTGCGCTACCGGTTCGGCAGAGGCGGCCTGGTGGTGGACGACCTGCCCGATCTCCGGCTGATCGACGCCACCTCGTCCGCGGTGGTCCTCGAGAGCGGCGGCGTGGCCCGCACGTTCGAGGTGGACGGTCACGGCGAGGACTGGTTCGTGGACTCGCCGGCCGGCGCGGTGACCCTGGCCGGACTGCCGAGGTTCGCCGACCCGGAGACCCAGGTGGCGGCGGGCTCACTGCTCGCACCCATGCCGGGCACCGTGGTGCGGGTCGCGGTGGCGCTCGGCGACCGGGTCGCCGAGGGACAACCGCTGCTGTGGCTGGAAGCCATGAAGATGCAGCACCAGATCAACGCCCCGACGGGCGGTGTGGTCGCCGAACTGGGTGTGGGCACTGGCGATCAGGTCGAGGTGGGGCGTGTACTTGCTGTCGTGCGGGCGGACGAGTCATGACACACCGCATGCCGACCGGCGGCCCTCGCGACCGCGCCTCAGGGATGAGTGACGCGGACCAGACCAGCACAGTCGATTTCGGGGAGGCGGAACTGTCATGACCGGTGGTTTCAGCGAGTCCGTGGAGCGCCAGCAGTTGCGGTCGGCCGTGGCCGACCTCGGCAAGCGGTACGGCGGCGAGTGGTTCCTCCGCAAGGCCCGCGGCGGCGAGAAGACCGCGGAGCTGTGGGACGAGGCCGGCAAGCTCGGTTACCTGGGCGTGAACGTGCCCGAGGAGTACGGCGGCGGTGGCGGCAACATCGGTGACCTGGCCGCGGTGGCCGAGGAGCTGGCGGCGGCCGGCTGCGGTCTGCTGCTGATGGTGGTGTCCCCGGCGATCTGTGCCACGATCATCAGCCGTTTCGGCACGGACGACCAGAAGCGGACGTGGCTGCCGAAGTTCGCTGACGGCGCCCTGCGCATGGCGTTCGCGATCACGGAGCCGGACGCGGGCTCGAACTCGCACGAGATCACGACGACGGCCCGCCGCGACGGCGACGAGTGGGTCCTGAACGGCCGCAAGGTGTTCATCTCCGGCGTCGACGAGGCGGCGGCGGTGATGGTGGTGGGCCGCACCGAGGACGCGAGGACGGGCAAGCTGCGGCCGGCGCTGTTCATCGTCCCGACGGACGCGCCGGGTTTCGAGTACCAGCCGATCGAGATGGACATCGTGTCGCCGGACAAGCAGTTCATGCTGTTCCTGGACGACGTGCGGCTGCCGGCCGACGCGCTGGTGGGGTCGCAGGACGCGGGGCTGCTCCAGCTGTTCGCGGGCCTGAACCCGGAACGCATCATGGCGGCGTCGTTCGCGATCGGCATGGGCCGGTACGCGCTGGCGAAGGGCGTCGAGTACGCGAAGACCCGCACGGTGTGGAACGCCCCCATCGGCGCGCACCAGGGCGTGGCGCATCCCTTGGCCGAGGCGAAGATCCAGCTGGAGCTGGCGAAGGTGATGACCCAGAAGGCGGCGGCGCTGTACGACGCGGGCGACGACGTTGGCGCGGGCGAGGCCGCCAACATGGCGAAGTACGCGGCGGCCGAGGCGTCGGTGAAGGCGGTGGACACGGCCGTGCAGGTGCACGGCGGAAACGGCCTGACGGCGGAGTACGGCCTCGGTGCGCTGGTGTCGGCGGCCCGGGTGAACCGGATCGCCCCGGTCAGCCGTGAGATGATCTTGAACTATGTGGCACAGAACACGCTCGGTCTGCCGAAGTCCTACTAATGACTGAGGTGGTCCGGGAGCCGCAACAGGACCGCAGCCGCGCGACGAGGCAGCGTCTCCTGGAGGCGGCGATCGAGTGCATCGCCGACCTGGGGTGGTCGGGCAGCACGGTGGCGGGCGTGGCGGAACGCGCGGGGGTGTCGAGGGGCGCCGCCCAACACCACTTCCCGACGAGGGAGGACCTGGTCACGTCGGCGGTCGAGTACGTCTCCGCCCAACGCCTGGCCTACCTCCGCGCCCAGGCGGTGGACCTCCCCCCGGGCCCGGAGCGCGTCCGAGCGGTCCTGGCCCTGGTCGAGCGCATGTACACCAGCCCACTCTTCCGAGCCGCGATCCACGTCTGGGTGGCCGCCTGTGCGGACGGCCGCCTCCGGGACCGCGTGATGGTCCTGGAAGCCCAGGTGGGGCGCGAGTCCCACCAAACGGTCCTGGAACTGTTGGGGGTGGACGAGTCGAGACCGGGCGTCCGCGAGGCGGTCCAGGCCACCCTCGACCTGGGCCGGGGCCTGGGATTGGCTCACCTGCTGACCGACGACACCCGCCGCCGGCGCCGCGTGCTGGACCAGTGGGCAACCATGCTGTCGGCCACCCTGCTCACCGGCGAAGACGAGTAGGGCAGCGCGCTCAGCGGGGCCAGCTGAGATGGCGACGTCCGAGGCCGATCGACCAGTCCCTGAGCAACCACACCCCGTGACCGACCCGGGGCACGAACCTGCCGCCCACCCGCATTTGGCAAATACCTGAGACTCAGGTAATAATTGATGGCCGCCAATTTCGACATTGCGTTTGATCGCAAGGGTAAAGGCGGGAAAGTGCGTTTATTGTAGCAGGGTAGGGGTGGAATTGTCAAAGGGTGATTACGACGCGGTGTTGCGGGCGGAGCGGGAGCGCATTGCGTTTCTCTACGCCCACCTCGACGCGGAGCGGTCCACCGCGACGGGCAAGCTGGACGGCGTCCTCCTGGACAACACGGCGGAGACCACCGAGGCCCTGTGGGAGCGTGACGTGGCCGCGACCACGCTGTCCCGACGGATCGGTCTGCTGCGGGTCGCCGACAACGGGCTCTGCTTCGGCCGGCTCGACCACACCGACGGGACGACCACCTACATCGGCCGTATCGGGCTCTTCGACGAGGAAAACGACTACGAGCCCCTGCTCGTCGACTGGCGTGCCCCGGTGGCCCGGCCATTTTACGTGGCCACCGCCGCGAATCCGGAGGGGGTCGCCCTTCGTCGCCATTTCCGTACCCGGGGGCGTCGCGTTCTTTCATTTCACGACGACGTTCTCGAACAAGGGATGGCGGACGGTGACGAGGTGCTGCTGGCCGCGCTCAACGCCCCGCGGTCGGACACCATGGGTGACATCGTCGCCACCATCCAGGCCGAGCAGGACGAGATCATCCGCCTGGGACGCACGGGGGTGGTCGTCATCGACGGCGGGCCGGGCACCGGCAAGACCGTCGTCGCGCTGCACCGGGTCGCCTACCTGCTCTACACCCACCGCGAGCGCATGTCCCGGCGCGGTGTGCTGATCATCGGGCCGAACACCGGCTTCCTCCGCTACATCGGCGGTGTACTGCCCTCCCTCGGTGAGACCGACGTGGTGTTCGCCACGCCCGGGGAACTGCTGCCGGACGTCAAGACGCGGGTTCCCGACGTGAACCGCGCGGCCAAGGGCGGCCTCGCCATGGTCGACCTCGTGCGTGCCGCCGTCGCGAACCGCCAGGAGCTGCCGGCGGTGCCGCTCGAGATCGAGCTGGACGACGTCACGGTGGAGATCGACGAGTTCACCGCGGGCAAGGCGCGGGAGCGGGCGCGGACGTCGGGCCGGCTGCACAACCGGGCGCGGGAGATCTTCCGCGACGCGTTGGTCCTCGAACTGGCCGAGCAGGCCGTCGACCGGATCGGGGAGGGCTGGCTGGACGCACGCGACACCCCGGACCTGGCCGGCGACCTGGCCGCCGACGTGCGGCGCGAGCTGATCTCCAGCGAGGCGCTCGGCGCGGCGGTGGAGCTGCTGTGGCCACGGCTGTCGCCGCGTCGGTTGCTCGCCGAGCTGTACACGTCGAGGGAACGGCTGGCGGCGGTCGGCGCGCCCGCCTCGTTCTACCGCGAGCGCGGCGACGCGTGGACCGTGTCGGACGTGCCGCTGCTGGACGAGGCGGCCGAGGTGCTCGGCGCGTACGAGTCGGACGAGGAGGCGGAGCAGACGTGGCGCGAGCAGGAGGCGTACGCGCGCGGCGTGCTCGACATCCTCGACACCGACGAGGACCCGGACGAGGAGCTGCTGCGCGCGGTGGACATCATCGACCCGACGCAGCTCGCCGAGCGCCAGGAGGAGCGCGACCACCGGTCGCTGGCCGAGCGCGCCGCGGCGGACCGGGAGTGGACCTACGGCCACGTGGTCGTCGACGAGGCGCAGGAACTGTCCGAGATGGACTGGCGGTCGCTGATGCGCCGCTGCCCCAGCCGTTCCATGACGATCGTCGGCGACCTGGCGCAGCGTGAGTCGCCGGCGGGCGCCCGCTCGTGGGCGGCGATGCTGGACGAGTACGTGCCGAAGCGGTGGACCTACCGCCAGCTCACGATCAACTACCGCATGCCGGCGGAGATCATGGACGTGGCGGCCGCCCTGCTGTCCACGATGGACTCCACGGTGCAGCCGCCGAAGTCCGTGCGGTCGACGGGAGTCTGGCCGTGGGCCCGGCACACCACCGAGGGCGACCTGGCACGGGTGGTGACGGAGATGGTGGCACGCATGGAGGAGGAGATCGGTGAGGGCACGGTCGCCGTGATCGCCCCGGACGGCTCGACCCTCAACGTGGACGCGCTGCTCCTGCCCCCGCGCGCCACCAAGGGCCTGGAGTTCGACGGCGTGGTCGTCGTGGAACCGGCGCGGATCATGGCCGGTCCGGCGGGCGCGGCGGACCTGTACGTGGCGCTGACCCGCGCCACGCAGCGGCTGGGTGTCGTGCACACGGCGCCGCTGCCGGACTGCCTGCTGCTGCTCGACGACGTGACCCCGTAGCGACCCCGTAGCGGCGCCGGCGAGCCGTCAGCCCGACTGTGCCTTCGCCAGCAGCTCCTCCAGGGTCCGCCGTTCCTCGACGCTGAGCACGGCCAGCGCGGAGGTCTCGCCGAGCCGCGCGCTGAGCGCCGCCCAC
>Ga0164298_10000080_pt1 | contig 45864 bp, 43 predicted proteins | sample Whisoiple_216_MG_FD_109713 | JGI IMG/M metagenome (GOLD analysis project Ga0164298, IMG submission 109713) | Unamended control soil microbial communities from upstate New York, USA - Whitman soil sample_216_MG | ecosystem: Environmental > Terrestrial > Soil > Agricultural land ...
CTGGCAGATGACGGACGTGCGTGGCGCCTTCGTGGAGTCGGGGTTCAGCTCGGCCGCACCCCATCGCTCAGGCACGGGGAGGTAGCCGGCGCCCTCGGAGAACACGATGTGCGGGATCATCCCGTTGCGCCACTGCGCGGACAGCAGTGTCCGGAGCTCCTGCGCGGCCCGCTCCGCCGAGAGGTGCGCGAGGCCGATGGAGATGAACGCCGTGTCCCAGCTCCACATGTGTGGGTACAGCCGCGGCGCGGCCGTGATCATCGTGCCGATGTCGTTGCCCGACAGGGTCCACGCCGCGCTCGCCGCCAGCTGCACGGGGCCCAAGCTGGTTCTCACCTGACCTCCAGCAGCAGTTGTGTTTCGGGGTCGTACCAACGGGTCTGGGTGGGGGCCACGCGGAGCTCGTCGCCCGGCGCGGCCCGGAAGCCAGGTGGCGCGGACACCTTCACCCGCTGTCCACTCAGGACGGTGGTGAGCAGCACCGAGGAACCGAGCGGCTCGTACACCTCGACCGTGCAGGCCAGCCCCTCGCCGGGGCCGACAACCTCGAGCGACTCCGCCCGCACGCCGAGGTCCAGCCTGCGGTCGCGGTAGGTCGACAGCTCGGCCGGCACGGGCACCCACTGGTCACCGAGCTCCAGCGCGAGACCGTGGCCGTTCTCGGACACCGTGCCGGACAGGAAGTTCATCGGCGGGCTGCCGAGGAACCCGCCGACGAACTCGGTCGCCGGGTTGTCGTACACGTCCGTCGGGTGCGCGCACTGTGTCACCCGGCCGTCCTTCATCACCGCGACGCGGTCACCGAGCGAGAGCGCCTCGACCTGGTCGTGCGTCACGTAGATCGTGGTCAAACCCAGCTCGCCCACGAGCTTCTTGAGGTCGGCGCGGAACGACAGCCGCAGCAGCGCGTCCAGGTTGGACAGTGGCTCGTCCATCAGCAGGACGTCCGACTCCACCACGATCGCCCGCGCGACCGCCACCCGCTGCCGCTGGCCGCCCGACAGCTTGGCCGGGTACCGGTCCAGGTAGTCGGTCAGCTCCAGCATCTCCGCCGCCCACTCGACCTTGCGGCGGATCTCGCCGGCCGGCACACCGCGGACCTTCAGCCCGAAGCCGATGTTGTCGCGGACCCGCTTGTGCGGGAACACCGCGTAGGACTGGAACACCATGGACAGGTTGCGGTGCCGCGGTTCCAGGTACGTCACGTCCCGGCCGCCGATCACGACCTGGCCCTCGTCGGGCAGCTCCAGCCCGGCCACGGCCCGCAGCAACGTGGTCTTGCCGCAGCCGGACGGGCCGAGCAGCACCATGAACTCACCGTCTGCTATGGACAGTGAGACGTCGTCGGTGGCCCGGGTGCTCGCGCCCGGGTAGGTCTTGACCAGTGAACGCAACTCGACGTCAGCCACGCGAACCCCACATGCTCAACAGGTAACGGCGCATCAGGAGGATGAACAGCAGCGCGGGCAGCACGAGCGCGAGCCCGCCGGCGAAACGGTAGGACTGCGGCGAGTCGGCCAGCGCCACCAGCACCTGCGCCGGCAGCGTGCGGTGCCCGATGGTCAGCACGCCGGCGCCGAGCACCTCGTTCCAGGACAGCACGAACGTGAACACCGCCGCCGCGGCCAGCCCCGGCACGGCGAGTGGCAGGACGACCCGGCGGAAGGTCTCCGCCCGCGTGCAGCCGAACACGCGCGCGGCCTCCTCCAGCTCCGCCGGCACGGCGACGAAGATGCTCGCCGTGATCAGCACGGTGGTCGGCATCGCGAGCGCGGTGTGCACGAGCGTGACGGCCGCGACCGTGTCGTACGCGCCGGCCCGCAGGAAGATCGTGGCCAGCGGCACGGACAGCACGACGATCGGCAGTGCCCGCACCATCAGCATGAAGACCTGGTAGGCGTCCCGGCCCCGGAAGGCGTGCCGGGCCAGCGCGTAGCCGGCCGGCGCGCCGATCGCGAGCGACAGGACGACCGTGTAGAGACCGGTCAGCACGGAGTTGCCGAAGGCCGGCAGCACGCCGGTGCTGGTCACGAAGCCGCGGACGGTGTCGAGCGTCCAGTCCGACGGGACGAACGACTTCGGGAACTCGGCCAGCTCGTCCGATGTGGACAGTGCGGCGAACGCGACCAGCACGATCGGCACCACCATGAGAAGCGACACGAGCACGCAGGCGAGCTGGACCAGCGCGCGCCGGATCCGCCTGCGCCGCAACGGCTCCAGGTCGACCGGCGGGAGCACCCTGTCCGCGGCGGGAGCGGACACGGGTCTGGTGGCCGTCATGCCCGCTCCCTCCGCAGTGTCCGCAGGTACACGATCGACACGGCCAGCGAGATCGCCAGCACCACCAGCGCCAGCGCGCTCGCCACCGCCGCGTTCTGCAGGTTCACGTACCACTGGTAGGTCTCACCGACAAGCAGCGGGAAGTTCCTGCCCGTCAGGGCCTGCGCGACCGCGAAGACCTGGATCGCGAGGATCGTGCGCAGGATCAACGCGACCTGGAGGCTCGGCCTGATCGCCGGCAGCGTCACGTGCCACAGCCGCTGCCACGCCGTCGCCCCGAACACCTGCGCGGCCTCGTCGAAGTCCTTCGGCACCATCTGCAGGCCGGCCACCACGATCACGAACACGAGCGACGTGGCCCGCCACACCTCGGCGACGACGACCGCGAACAGCATCCCGGCGGGGTTGTCGTAGTCGAGCCAGCCGATCCCGTCCGGCGCGATCCCCAGCCAGGACAGGAACGAGTTGAGGTACCCGCGGTTCGAGAAGATCGACAGCCACACGAGGCCCGCGGCCAGCTCGGACATCGCGAGCGGGATCGTCCACAGGTAGAAGTGCACGCCGGCGAGCTTCGGCCGGGACTGCAACAGCAACGCCATGCCGATGGCCAGCACGAACTGGACCGGTACGACGACCACCGTGAGCAGCAACGTGTTCCGCAACGCCCGCCCGAAGTAGGCGTCGCCCCACATGCGCGTCCAGTTGTCCACGGTGAACGAGTCGCCGGACCGGAACGCGGCCAGGACCCCCTGCACCAGCGGCCACCCGAACAGCAGCAGCATGAACACGATCGACGGCGCGAGCAGTAACCAGGGGATGCGGCTCCTCATGACGCCCCCTCGCCCGCTCCGCAAGCTCCGCTCATCACGCCACCACACAGGGTGAGCCGGCCGGGTCCGGCGGCCAGCAGGACACCTTCAGCTCGCCGAGCAGCTGGTTCATGACCCTGGCCTGAGAGTCCAAAGTGGACCGGATGTCCGCGTCGCCCAGCACGATCGACTGGAACGTGTCCTTGAAGACCTTGCTCACCTCGCCCTCGCGGGTGCCGACCCCGACCGGCGGCAGCGCCACGAGCGCGTCCGGCGCGGTCCGCTGCCGCTGGACGGCGTCGGCCTCCAGCCTGATCGCCGGCGTCAGGTCACCGGGCAGGTCCACCCGCACGGTCGGGAAGAACGCGTTGGCCCGCAACAGCTCCACCTGCGCGGCCGGCCGCGACAGCGCCGCGATCACCTGTTGTGCCACGTCCTCCTCCGGCGCGCCCCTGGGCACCGCCATGCCGGTCAGCACGACCATGTACCCGAGCCCCTTGGGCCCACGCGGCGACGGCGCCATGACCCACTCGTCCGGCTCGTCCCGCGGGGCGTTGATCAGCCGGGCGACGTGGTACCAGCCGATCGTGGCCTCGCCCGCGGCGAGGGGCTCCTGCACGAAGTCGTACGTGGTCGAGGTCGGCACGGCGTTGCGCCACAGCTCGCGGAAGTACCGCCAGGCCTCGACCGCGTCCCGCGACCGGTACGTCGTGATCTGCCCGCCGGTGAACGACGGCAGCAGGAAGCCCTGCGTGAACCGGTGCAGCAGGCCCTTCGGCCCCGCGGGCAGCGCGAGCACGGGCTTGCCGCCGTTGGCGCGGCGGGCGGCGGTGACCCAGTCGAGGAACTGGTCGTAGGTCAGCGCGTTCACGTCCGCGCCGGACGGCAGGTGCTCGAGTGTCTCCTTGCGCGCGCAGATGACGTAGCTGGCCTGCGCCCACGGCACGTACCAGGTCCGGCCGGTGCCGACGCGGGCCAGGTCGAGGAACTCGGCGGGCCAGCCGAGGTCACCGAGGCCGTCGAGCAGGTCGGTAAGGTCGGTCAGGTAGCCGTCGGCGAGCGGCGCGAGGTCGCCGTGCAGGCCGCCCAGCAGCGACGTGCGGACCGAGCCGGCGTCGACCTGGGTGCGGATCTGCGTGGCGAACGGGCCGGGGTCGGTGGTCACGTAGCTGACCTCCCCGTCGACCTCGGCCTTCAGGAGGCCGCGGAACCGCTCGGCCTCCTCGACGGGCGTGAACTGGGTCGAGAAGAATGTCATCCCCGACCCGCCGGTCGTGGCGAACCCGGTCAGTGCTCCACAGCCGCTCAGCGCGGCGCCGCCGACCGATGTCGCCAGCAGCCCGCGCAGGACGGACCGCCGTGAAACCGGTGCCACCGTGCACCTCCGTAAAGACTTATGTCTAATTGTTAGACAGAAGTGGCGCATACCAATTTAGGCTGGAGCCATGGGCGACGTCAACAGAGCTTTATCGACCGGTGGCGCAGCGTCCCCCGGAAATGTTGTCGCCGTGTTACGCGACGCGGGCCCGCTGACCCGTCAGCAGCTGCAGGCGCTGCTCGGGCTGTCGCGGGCCACGCTCGTCGAGCGGCTGGACACGCTGCAACGACTACGCATGGTGCGCACGGCCGGACACGACGCGTCGCGAGGTGGGCGGCGCGCGGAGCTGCTGGAGGCGGACCGGACGAGCCGCGTCGCCGTCGTGGCCTGGCTGGGCGCGAGCCACGTGTCGGTGGGGATCGCGGACCTGGCCGGGAAGGTGCTGGTCGACCACACCGAGCGGCTGCCGCTGGGCCACACGCCGGCGGACGTGCAACCGTGGCTCGTCGACACGGCACGCAAGCAGCTGTCCGCGACCGGACGCACCGGTGACCTCGCCGCGGTCGGGCTGGCGGTGCCGGGGCAGATCGACCAGGCGACCGTCATCTCGATCATGCCGGCGACCATGACAGCGTGGCGTGAGCAGCCGCTCCGGGACGCGCTGGCCGACGGCCTCGGCGTCGAGGTCCTGCTGGAGAACGACGCGAACGCCCTGGCGTACGGCGAGTACCTGGCGGCGGGCAACTGGCAGTCGACCGTGCTGGGCGTGGCCGTCGGCACCGGCATCGGCGCCGGAGTGGTGATCGGCGGCCGGCCGCACCGGGGCGCGACGGGCTGCGCAGGCGAGATCGGCCACATCCGCATCGAGAACCACGACGAGCGGTGCACGTGCGGGCGGGGCGGGTGCGTGGCGGCCCTGGCCAGCGGGAAGGCACTGATCCGCCAGCTGCGCGGGGACGGCGTCCGGTCCCTGCCGGACGTGATCCGCCGCGTCGAGTCGGGGGCGCCGCACGCGGTGGCCATGGCGACGGACGCCGGCCGCCTGGTCGGCACGGTCCTGGCGACCGTCGTGACGATCCTCAACCCGCACATGGTCCGGGTGGGCGGCGAGATCGGCGCGCTGGCCCCGTTCCGCGCGGGGCTGGCGGAGACCCTGACCGAACAGGCCCACGAGGTGGCGGCCCGCGGCCTGGACGTGGGCCCGGCCGTCCTGGGCGAACAGGCCCCGCTGGTCGGCATGGCCGGCCTGGCCGCGGAGGCGGTCTTCGACCCGGCGGCCATCGACCGACTGGCCATGCGTGCCTGACCCCCGCGAGTTTTCCGGCGCGCGTTGTCGAGTCACACCGTGTTCGCTCGACGCGTTGGCAAGAGCCGCCTGAACAGGGAGCGACACCATGACCCGCGTCATCTCCGACATGTCCATGTCCCTCGACGGGTTCGTCACCGGGCCCGACGACAGCCGTGAGAACCCGTTCGGCACGGGCGCGGAGGGCCTGCACGACTGGATCTTCAAGGACAGCACCGACGAGGACGCCGCCATCCTCGACGAGGCGGTCGCGCACTGCGGTGCGCTCGTCATGGGCCGCAGGTCGTTCGAGAAGAACGAGGGCGACGGCGGCTGGGGCGACGGCGGTCCGGTCGGCGACACGCCGGTCTTCGTCGTCACGCACCACGCGCCGACCAGGCGGTACCCGTCCGTGTTCACCTTCGTCACCGACGGTGTCGAGAGCGCGATCAGGCAGGCCAGGGCCGCCGCCGGGGACAAGGACGTCGGCCTGCACGGGGCGACCACGGCACAGCAGGCGTTGAACCTCGGGCTGCTCGACGAGATCCAGGTCCACGTCGTGCCGGTGCTGCTCGGCGGCGGCACGCGGCTGTTCGACCACCTCGGCGGCCCGGTCACCCTCAGGCGCAGGCGCGTGGTCGCCACTCCCGCCGCGACCCACCTCCGCTTCGACGTGGTGCGTTAGCTCCCCGGCCCGCACGTTCGGCCTCCTCTTCGGGCGGGGACCGCCGCCCGGAGAGGCCGGAGCGGTATCGCGGGCGGCGCCGCCTCGACTTGGTGGGTATGGCGAAAATGCGGGTGGCGTCCTACAACGTCGAGAACCTGTTCGCGCGGCCGAAGGCGTTCGACCCGACCGATCCGGCGGCCGGCGAGCCGGTGCTGGCGGCGTACCACGAGTTCAACGGCCTCGTCGCCGCGCCGCGGTACACCGACGCCGACCGCGAGCGCATGCGGGAGCTGTTGGTGCGACTGGAGATCTACACGGTCAACGAGCGGGGTGCCGTGCGGCGCAAGCAGACCTCGACGCCACGATGGGCCTGGTTCCGCAAGAACCGCGGCAGCTTCGACCGCGAGCCACGGGACCCGGCGAAGGACGTGGAGATCATCGCGACCGGCCGCGGCGACTGGATCGGCTGGGTGGAGCTGGCCAAGGAGGCCGTCGACGAGGCCGGCACCCGCAACACCGCCCGCGTGATCACCGACGTGAACGCCGACGTTATCGCGATGATCGAGGTGGAGGACCGCCCGTCCCTGGTCCGGCTGAACCACGAGCTGCTCGCCGACCGGTACGAGCACGTGATGCTGGTGGACGGCAACGACGAGCGCGGCATCGACGTCGGCATCATGACGAAGAAGGGCTTCGACATCCGGTCCATGAAGTCCAATGTGGACCTGAAGGACCGGTCCGGGCAGGTGTTCTCGCGGGACTGCGCCCAGTACGAGATCCGCACGCCGTCCGGCGAGGTGGTGCACGTGCTGGTGAACCACTTCAAGTCACAGTCGGGCGGGGGTGCGACGAAACGCCGGCGCCAGGCCCGCGCGGTCCGCGCCATCGCCGACGAACTGGTGGCCGAGGGCAGGAACGTGATCGTGCTGGGCGACCTCAACGAGGGCCAACCGTCGCTGACCAGACCGGCCACGAACCTGAAGCCACTGTTCGACCCGGCCGGCCCACTCGTGTCGTGCTACGAGCTGGACGGCTTCGACCCGGGACCGAAGCCGGGTTCGTTCGACTCGTGCGGCATCCGGAACCGGCTGGACTACGTGTTCGTCTCGAAGTCGTTGCGCCCCAGGTTCACGTCGGGCCACCTGTTCCGGAAGGGCCTGTGGGGCACCAGGCAGACACGGCCCACCGACTGGGAGACCTACCCGGAGATCGCGAACCACGACCAGCAGGCCTCGGACCACGCGGCCATCGTCGTGGACTTCGATCTCTAGCCGATGTGATGTCCGTTCCTACCGGACAAGGCTTTTCAGCTCGCCGAGGATCGTGTCGGTGATCGGGATGCCGGCACGCTCGCGTTCGGCCCTGGTGCGTTCCTCCGGCTCGCCGGGCACCAGGACCTCGGTGTGGCCCGGTGCGAGCGGGGTCTCGGCGAGGCGCCGGCAGAACTCCTCGGTTCTCGTGCGGAACTCCTCCACCGGCTGGAAGGTGTCGATGGGGAACGACATGAGCACGGTGCCGAAGTCGCCCGCGTAGTCGGGCATGCTGGCGATGCCGGCGCCGGTGAGCAGGCCGGCGACCAGCTCGATGAGCACGGACAGGCCGTACCCCTTGTGGTCGGCGAACGGGAGGAGCATGCCACCGGCGTAGAAGTCGTTGGGGTCGGTGGACATCCGGCCGTCCGCGTCCCGCACGAGCCCCTCCGCGACGGGTAGCCCGCGATCCCTGGCGACGGCCAGCTTGCCCTCCGCGACGACGGACGTGGCCCAGTCCATGACGATCGGCGGCTTGCCGCGTTCCCGCGGGACGGCCCAGGCGAGCGGGTTGGTGCCGAGCCGCCGCTCGCGGCCGCCGTAGGGGGCGACGGACGTGGTGGTGTTGCCGAACGCGATGCCGACGAGGTCGTGCTCGGCCAGCTCGGCGACGTACTCGCCGACCCGGCCGATGTGGTTGCACCCCCGGACGACCGCGACCCCGACACCGTGCAGGGCAACGAGCTCCCGCACGGCACGGCCGGCGGACAGCTGCCCGAACGCCCGCCGCCCGTGCACCACGACGGCGCCGGGACGGGTCTGCTCGGCCGTCGGCTCCGCGCGCGGGTCTATTCGTCCTTTGTGGATCTCGGCGACGTACCTGGGCAGCCGCAGCACCCCGTGCGAGTCGTGGCCGACGAGGTTGGTCCGCACGAGGGAACCGGCCACCGTCCGCGCCGCGGCGCTGGGGGTGCCGGCGGCCTCGAGGATCTCGATGCCGAGCGCGAGCAGTTCGTCAGCAGAGATGAGTGGCATCGCGCTCCGCCCCGGTGTGCCGGCAACCCGCACCCATGATGGCACGAGCGCGGCACTCGCGCCGAGGCTCGACGGACCGCAGTGGCCGTGGTCGCCCTAATGTAGGTGGCAAGGGTGTCAACGGCTGGCCGGAGGTTCTGGATGAGCTACGACGTGACCGCGGTGCGTGCGCACTTCCCCGCACTCCTGGAGGGCGCGGCGCACTTCGACGGCCCGGGCGGCTCACAGTCGCCGACGCAGGTGGCACGCGCGGTCGCGGACGTGCTGACGTCAGCGGTCGCGAACAAGGGCGTGATGACCGCGGCCGAACGCCGCGCCACCCAGATCGTCGACGCGGCACGGGCCGCCGGCGCGGACCTGGTCGGCGGCGACCCTCAGGGCATCGTGTTCGGGCGCAGCATGACGCAGCTGACCTATGACTTCGCCCGAACGCTGGCCAAGACGTGGGGCCCCGGCGACGAGGTGGTGGTGACCCGTCTGGACCACGACGCGAACGTGCGCCCATGGGTACAGGCGGCGGAGGCGGCCGGCGCGACGGTGCGCTGGGCGACGTTCGACCCGGCCACCGGCGTACTGACCGCGGACGACGTGGCGCGGGCCCTGTCGCCGAGGACCCGCCTCGTGGCGCTGACGGCGGCGTCGAACCTGCTGGGCAGCCGCCCGGACGTGCCGACGGTGGCGGCGACCGCACACGAGGCGGGGGCGCTGGTCTACGTGGACGGCGTCCACTTCACCCCGCACGCGTTCGTCGACATGGCGGCGCTGGGGGCGGACTTCTACGCATGCTCGCCGTACAAGTTCCTCGGGCCGCACCTGGGGATGCTGGCGGCGGCGCCGGCGCTGCTGGAGGAACTGCGCCCGGACAAGCTACTGCCGTCGGCGGACGTGGTCCCGGAACGCTTCGAGTACGGCACCCTCCCCTACGAGTCGATGGCAGGCACCACGGCGGCGATCGACTTCCTGGCGGACCTCGTCCCCGGCACGGGCACACGCCGGGAGCGACTGGCCGCGTCACTGGAGGCACTGGAACAACATGAGTCGGAACTCCTGGCCCACCTGGACGACGGCCTGGCCCAACTGCCACGGACCACCCGCTACGGCGACCCCAACCGCCACCGAACGCCGACGACCCTGTTCACAGTGGCCGGTGTGCCACCGGCAGAGGTGTACCAACGCCTGGCCGACCGAGGCGTGAACGCCCCGGCGGGAACGTTCTACGCCTACGAATGCGCACGGGTCCTGGGCATCGAGGAGACCGGCGCGGTACGCGCCGGAATCGCCCCGTACACCGAAAAGTCCGATGTGGACCGCCTGCTGGAGGCAGTCGCGGACATCTCGGGTTAGAAACGTGGCGGTCCTGGGCAAAGGCCGCTGTGCCGAACGTCGAAGGCCCGATGCGGACAGTCCGCGGCGCCGGGACCTCTGGTCACCGGCGCCGCAGGTATGACACGCACAATCCCAGATCCGACCGGCAAGCCTGTCAGGCGAGCAGCCCGCCGGGCCCTTCACGCAGCGTTCGCGCTTGGCCCATCACAGGGGCGGCTCGGAACCGAGGCACCAAGTGGATCGCCAGCCGAACCATAGGGACTCGGCTCGATCAAGCCAGCCGACCCACCAGCCATGCCAGAGGGACCCGACTCGACCCAACCGGCAGACCGAGAAGCCAGCCGGCAGACCGAGAAGGCCGTACTCGATCAAGCCAGCCAACCCGACCCAGCCACCATGCCAAGCCTCGCCAGTCCACTCGCCGCCCGGCCGCCCACCCCGGCCCGGAGCCGGAGAGCACCGCAAGGGCAGGAGAAAGAGAAAGCCGATCGGATCAGGAATCAACGGTCCTGGTGGGACCGTTCACGCGCCTCATGGACATCAGCTTCGGTACGAGCCCGCTCCGCCGCGGCTTCCTTCTCCGCGACCTCACGCTGCGCGGCGGCCTTGTCCTGCTGCGCCTGGCCTTCGCGGACCTTGGAGTCGTTCCCGGTCACCGCGCCGAGCGCTTCCTTGAACCGTCCCTTGACGTCCTCGACGACGCCCTTGGCGCCCTCGGCCGGGCCGCTTCTGTCCTTGTCCGACATCACTGACTCCTCCCGTGGTCGAAGTTCGGTCTGCCGCACGGCTACCCGGTCAACCGGTCAGGAAACCTCCAATTGTTCGCGCAGGATGTCCAGGTGGCCGGCATGGCGCGCGGTCTCCTCGATCAGGTGGATGAAGACCCACCGAACCGAGACCATCCCCATGCCGCGATGCGGCACGGCGTCGTCGAGCGACAACTCGGCGGCGACCGAACGTGACCGAGCACAGGCATCCCGGTAGTCGGCGATGAGCGTGGCACCGGTGTCGTCGGGTTGGACGGTGAACTCCCAGTCCGTGTCGTGCGCACGCCGGTTGGTCCCGGAGCGCGCGCCGAGTAACTGGTCGAACCAACCGGTCTCGACCCAGCGCAGATGCCTCACCACGCCGCCGACGGTGGTGAGCGAGGGCACCAGCCGGCGCCGGATGTCCACCTCGGACAGTCCGTCGATCTTCTTCACGATCGCGTCGCGCTGGACGTCGAGCCATTTCTCCAGCATCGGCCGCTCGTCCGCCGTGGCCACAGTGTCTTCAGGAGGAGTCATGCCGACAGATTATCGGGAGGGTCCGACGATTTCCTCTTTAGGCGAGGAATAGTCGAACGAAAGTCCCATCCATGCGACAAAGACCGGGAGCAGTGAGCGCAAGCACGGTCACAATGCTTGTGTCTCAACAACTTCCAGCCGCTGGGCAACCTCACGCCGAAGCGGGTGCGCGGGGAGAAGTCACTCCGCCGGTTCCGCCACGCTGGCGATCTTCTGCAGGCGGCCGATCAGCTCGACCGTCTCCAAACCACACAGTTCCGCCATTCGCTCCAGGGCGGCGATGTCCAGGCTCACCTCCGGCGGGTGCTGGGAGCCGTTGCTCTCCGCCAGCTTTCCCTTGGCCCAGCGCCGAAGCGGCCCCAGCTCCGGCCGGATGTCCCGCACGACCTTGCGCAGGTCTATCCGGATGCGACCCACGGGCGAGTCGCTGAACACGCGCTGGTGCACGCGGGCCATCAGCTCGTGTGGCACCTCCCCGAGCGCCAGGCACAGCTCCACGAGCCGCACCACCGAACACTGTCTCGTCCCCAGCTCGTAGGTGGCCAGCGTCTGGAGGGAGATGTCGCTCTGCAACCGGCGGTTCAGGTCACGCCTCGTCCAGCCGCGCTGCTTGCGCAGGCGGCGCAGCTCGTCGCCGAGTACCCGCTGGTAGGTAGCTGTGTCCAGCAGCACGATCGCCCCTCTCCTCGTGGCATCCGCTCCCCGCCTGGGATGCCGACATATGAGGAAGCGACGAAGTGCCGTGCGATTACGCGGATTTTCGAACTTTGCTTTCGCAAGTAGCCCGTTCGGGTGAACAAAAGGGCAGCAACGGCAAGCCCGCTCCTATTTCAGTTGACACACCCCGGCTGCGCGGGCTGCCCCTGCGCGAGCCGTGGGCCGTCCAGGCTCAGCATCGGCTTGCCCGCCAACCGCTCGCCACTGTCCGAACCGGACCCGCCCGGACCGCTGTAGTCGTCGCCGAGCAGGACGGACACCGTCCCGGCCGGCAGGTTCGCGTCCTTCTCGACCAGCACGTTGCCGCCCAACGCCTTGGCGACCCGGTCGCCGCTGGCCTGCTCGCCGGACGCGTATCGCACCACAGTGGACTCCACGGCGCTCGCGTTGCCGACGACGCCCTGGACGAAGCCCTGGTTGGTGAGTGCCTTGGCGACGCTGCCGGCGAGACCACCCCGGTTCGTCGTGTTGCGCACGTTCACCGTGATCTTCGCGTTCGCCGAAGGGTCGTCGACCCCGCCCGCCGGCGGCGACGTGCTCGTCTTGGTCTTGGTCTTGGTGCCCAGCAGGCCGGTGACGAACTCGCGGACCGCGGTCGGGTCGACCTCGACCGCCGAGCCGTCGCTCCTGGTCTGCAGGTCGATCGTGCCGGTCGGGATCGTCTTGAACTCGACCTTGCCGCCCGTGATGCCGATCATCTGCTGGGCGAACTGCAGGACGTTCCAGTTCTTGTCCAGCACGACCGACTTCTGGATCGCGCCCTGCAGCTTGTCGAACGTGTCCGACCCCGGCGCCAGCATGCCCCCGGAGAGCACCTTCTTGGCCATCCCGGACATGAACGTCTGCTGCCGCACGATGCGGTCCAGGTCGCCGTTGGGCAGCCCGTGCCGCTGCCGCACGAACTGCAGCGCCTGCACGCCGGCGATGGTCTGCGGGCCGGCCGGGAAGTTCGCGCCGGAGTACCGGTCCTTGACCGCCTTGTTCAGGCAGACGTCGATGCCGCCGATCGCGTTCGTGATGTCGTAGAAGCCGAGCAGGTTGACCTCGGCGTAGTGGTCGATCTGGGCGCCGGTCAGGTCCTGGATGGTCGCGATCAGGTTCTTCGCCCCGTCCTGGTTGGACTTGACCTGCAGCTCCGCGTCGTTGTTGGCGCCCTGCGACTTCAGCCGGTTCATCGCGTCGTTCTTGGCCCGGACGTACGCCGAGTTGATCTTGTGTTTGCCGTAGTCGCCGGCGATCTGGACGTAGGAGTCACGCGGGATGGACACGCCGACCGCGGGACCGCCGTCGTTCGGGATCCGGATCATGATCAGCGTGTCGGTGTTCAGCTCACCGTCGGAGACACCCGCGCTCAGCATGGCGAGCTGGTCCTTGGACAACGGGTGCCCCTGCGCGTCGGTGCGGCTGTCCATGCCGACCATCAGGATGTCGATCGCGCCGTCGGCCGGTTTCTCGACCGGGGGCGCCTCGATGACGTCCGCGGTGGTCAGGCCGTCCTCGAAGTTGTTGAGCCGGTTCGCGTAGTAACCGGTGGCGATCAGCACCAGTGCCGAGAGCACCGCGACCCCGACCTTGGCGCCGACCAGGCCGCGGCCGGTCGCGCGGCGCGGCGGTGGCGGTGTCCTGGGATGCGGCTGCCAGCGTGCGTCGGACGTCCGGGACGGCGGCCGCTCGCGTGGGCCGGATCGCTCGGCGGCACGGTCGACCGGCCGGCCGTAGCCGTCCCTGGCGCGGTCGGCGCGGTCAGGACGGTCAGCGCGGTTGCGATCCTGGCCGGCGCCGGAACGCCCGCCGACGACGCGACCGGCATTGGCCGGTGGCGGGGGCACGCGCCCACCGGAACGCGACGGCTGCGGCCGCCCGCGTCCCGCCGCAGGCCCGTCCGACCTCGGCGACCGATAGCTCACCCCGACTCCTCCCGCTGCTCCCGCGGACGAAACCCACCCGAGAACTTAGACGCGGCTGAACCCGTGCTGGTTGTCCGTAGCGTCGCACACGTTGCGGAGCGTAATGGTACCGGCGCGTATATCTTTCCTCTCTCACCGACTCGCGGGGACGGGTCGTGGCGTAGCGGTGCGGGTCAGGGCGGGTGTGCACGCCACGGCGACGCCCAGCGCCACGATCATCGTCACGCTGTGTACAACCGTGCCGACCCCGCTCACCGTCGTGAGCATCGGCGCGACACACGCGATGGCCGTGACCACCCACGGCCCCGGCCGCGAGCTCGTGTGCAGGTGGACGCAGTGCACCAGGTACCAGCCGAGCAGCAGGTGGATCAGGTTCGCCATGGGGTCGACGGGCAGGCCCAGCACGTTCGCCGAGTCGGTCCAACCGGACAGACCGGCCACCGCGAAGCCCACCACGCCGAGGCCGCCGTACGCGACGCCGAGGATCGCGGCCAGCGTGTCGGCCCAGTGCCGGCGTGGCAGCGGGTCGAACCCCGGTTCGGGCGGCGCGGGCGGGCGTCGCTCGAACCACAGGAACGCGAGCAGCGTCGGCAGCGCGACCAGCCCGACCGCGAAGATCGTGCGTGGCTCGGCGAACCAGCCGATGCCGCCGGCCACGCTGAGCAGGCCCTCGATGACCAGCATCGCGCACAGGTAGACCAGGTAGACGGTCATCGGCGCGGCCCGGACCACGGCGACCACCCTGGCGGGCGCGCTCGTCACCAGCATGGACAGGCCGCGTTCGCGGGGCAGCGCCACCAGCGCGGTCTGCACGATGCCGATGAGCAGCACACCGGCCAGCGACGGCGCGAACGCCGCGTACCCGCTCGGCTCCGCGAGCTGCAGCTTCGGCTGCGCGCCGAGCGTGGTGAGCACCACGAGCCCGGCGAACGCGACCACGGCCGTACCGATCAGCACACCCCGCGGGACACGCCAGAACGTGCCGTCCGCGTAGTGGAAGGCCAGTTGGGCGAACAGCAGCGCCACCAGGACCCCGCCGGCGTGCGCGGAGATGGAGCCGCCCGCGAAGCTGAGCCCGATGACGGCCGCGGTCAGCACCAGCGGGGTGACCAGCGGCAGCGTCCGGTGCAGCCGGTGCATGACCGGTGTGAGGGCCACGACCAGCAGGTACAGGCCGAGCAGCCACAGCGGTTGGACGATGAGGCGGCTGAACGCGGCGCCGGCACTCGCCGGCGCCTGGAGTAACTCCAGGGACAGCGGAACGACCAGCCACGCGACGACGAACGCGAACACCGGCCGGATCAGCCAGCCGACGCGGCTCGCGAGGAACGTGACGTAATGGCCCTCCATGGCGCGCCAGGCCAGCAGGTTGGAGTGGCCGCCGGCCAGGAAGAACAGCGGGACCAGTTGCAGCAGCCAGGTGAACGGCCAGGTCCAGGCCGGCTCCATGTCGTCGCGCATGGCGAAGGCCAGGAGCGACTCGCCGAGCACGATGCCGGTCAGGCTGAGGATGCGCAGGTAGCTCATGCTGTGCGCCTGTGCCTGCTCGGTCTCGGTGAGCACCGGTTTCGGCGCCGAGATGCGGGTCCCGCGCGGCACCTTCCGCGCCATCCCCGGCGCCCGCGCCACGACGAGGACCATGATCACGACCATGGCGACCGACCACGGCCCGACCGGCTCGTTGCGTGGCGGCCCCCAGCGCTGGTGCCACGAGTTGACGACCAGGCCCGCGGTGTAGATGTCGGCCACCGCCTCGCAGGCACCCGCGGAGTCACGCGGGTTGTAGTGGCACTGGGCGTGCATGTCCTTGGACAGGCGGTCGTCGAGCCGCTCACGCAGCTCCGGCGACAGCGGCTGACCCCTGGCCGCCGCGTATCTGAGCAGGTCGTAGCCCAGGTCGTGGGCCTTGCAGCCCACGCTGTAGTCCCAGCGCGTCGCCCCCCACGGTGACGAGCATCCCCCGCCAGGATGGACGGCTCTCGTCGTGCCGTCCGGTGCCTTCATGTGCACCGGTTCGCGCCCGCTGACCTTCGTGAAGTCCGCCGGCAGATCCGCTATCGGATCCCGGCCGGACCTCGGGTCGAGCAGGTCCTCGATGGCCCGTTCCGCCTTGGCGACGTCCCCCGTCGGCGGCCGGGTCTGCGGCGGATCGGGCCGGGACGCGATGACCGCGAACCCCGCCGCCGCCAACACGATCCCCACCAGAGCGCTGAACCGGGGCAACCCTCCTGGTTTCCCCATGGCCCGAAGGCTACTCGTCAAGGTCACCTCGGCCATCAGGCTCAACCCTGATCTTTGCCGTCATACCCGGGGTTGACCAGGTCGGCCGGTGTGTGCGCGGGCTGGTCCCCGGGTCCTAAGCCATGCGGACCTGGTTGCGGCCGCCTTCCTTGGCCTCGTAGACCGCGGCGTCGGCGGCCTGCAGGAGGGCGTCCAGCGCGTCCGCGTGCACCGGGTACACGGCGACGCCGATGGAGGTCGTGCGTTCGGAGATCGCGACCGGGCCGCCGCGTTTGTCCGTGGTCGGGACGTGCAGTTCCGAGATCGTCTGTCGGATGCGCTCGCCCGCGGCCTCGGCCTCCTTGGTGTCCGCGTCCGGCAGCAGCAGGACGAACTCCTCGCCGCCGAAACGCCCGATCACGTCGCTGGGGCGGGTGGCGCTGCGCAACGCGTGGGCCACGTACTCCAGCACGTCGTCACCGGCCGGGTGACCCCACGTGTCGTTGATGCTCTTGAAGTGGTCCAGGTCCACCATCAGCAGCGCGCAGTGCTGGGCGTCGCGGTTGGCCCGGTTCATCTCACGCTCCGCGACCTCGCGCCAGCCGCGCATGTTCAGCAGGCCGGTCTTCGGGTCGGTGCGGACGTCCTCCTGGAGCTGCCGGACCTCGGCTATCCGGTTGGCGATGACACCGACCGCCACCATGATCACCAGCGCGGCCGGGACGTTCACGAGCAGGATGGCGGCCACCGTCCCGAGGGCGATGGTCACGACCTCCAGCTCGTTGTCCTCTCTGGTCCCCAGCACCGCCCGCATCGTCGGCCGCGTGGTCGACAGAAGGATCGCGCCGGCGCCGATCACCACGGCCTGTGACGCAAAGTAGACGAGGCCACCCAGAAAGAGGACCCCGAAAGCGGTGAACGACTGCGGGACATCGAGCCGCGACCAGTCGTTGGCACCGAAACTCTGCACCGTCTCATGTGCCGCCACCGCCGCCAGGAGCACGCTCGACGTCGAGAAGATGAACCGGTACAGGGGCCGGCGGGCGACGAACCAGCGCTGCGTTCTCGACAGGACGATCGCGAGCAGCGCCAGCTGGATCGGCAGCACGACGACGCCGGCGAAGGACCAGATGCCCACGAGGTCGATCTGCACGGTGGGCTTCCTGCTGCGCCGGCGTTCCTCCTGCCGGCGTGACAGCTGCAGGTGGACCGTCGCACAGATGGCGATCGTCGCGAAGCGGAACCAGTCGCCGCGGACCGGGCCGGGGGCGGTGACCGTCGCGAGGACGATGAACCCGATCGCCAGCAGGTCGCAGACCAGCATGTACGCGATCAGCCGCGGCCGCTGCTGCCAGAACGCCCAAAGTCTTGGATGTACTACGAAAAGGGGCCGCCGCTGTTCTGGTTCACGCTGAGCGTTCACACTTATGGGTGATGCAGGAGCTCGGGCCTGTGTCCGACCGGTCGGCGCGTCCCCAGCGTGTCCCGTACCGGCGTCCTGGCTTTCTCCGGCAGGCGACGCTTGCCCGGACCCACCGTGAGCGGTGAAACTCATGGGTAAACGTCCTCCATCGGTTTCACACGCAAGTGTGAGCCGAGCCAGCCGAAAACGAACGAACAGTGTGAACCGCTAGCATGCCACCACTGCGCGTTCGGCGGTTTGTCGCCCGGTGAAGCCATTCGGTACCTACCCCGTCTCCACGGGAGGTGAGTTTGATGTCGGATCGCGACCTGTGACGCTACTTTCACAATCTCATGCCACGTACGGCCAGTTCAGCTCTGGTCTCCCCCGCCAGGAGGTGAACCGCGATGATGGACCGCGATCTGTGACCCGCGCAGGCGGCGTTCACCAGGCGTGACGTGCTTACGTAACACTTTGCGCAACTCTCAGGACGGCAGTGAGTTCAGTCGCGTGAGACCGGCGGTCTCCGGCTCGGCGCGGTTGAGCCGGGCCCATGCCACCGCGGCCGGCACCGCGATCACGACGCCGGCAACGCCTGCCCAAACAATCGTATTGGTAGCCGAGCCAATACCCTGTGCTACCGCTCCGCCAATTGCCACGCCGATTCCCTGTGATACTCGAAGGCCCGTTCGAATGATGCCGAACGCTCCTCCGCGAATGTCGTTGGGCACGAGTGAATTGAACGTCGCACTGACGGTGATCTGATATGCCCCGAACATTCCCGCTATCGCGAGCAGCACCAGCGCGAGGACGAGGTTCGGGTGGAGGACGAACCCGATGAGGGTCGCGGACGCGCCAGCGGCGAGCAGGCCCATCACCCGAACGCGGTGTTGCGCGGCCACGAAGCGTGACAGCAGGTACACGCCGAGCACGAAGCCGAGTGGGTCGGCGGCGAGCAACCAGCCGACCGCCGCGTCCGACTCCCCGAGTTCCTCGGCCAGTGGCGCGACCAGGCCCTCCGGGATGACGACCAGGCCGACGAGCCACGAGAGGGTGAGCAGCACACGCATGCGGCTGCGCCCGAACACCCATCTGGCGGCCCCGAACCAGCCGTCCTCCTTGCTGCCGGCGATCTGCCGTTCCTTGACGAACCGGGCGATCAGGAACGCGCTGATCAGGAACGTCACCGCGTTGAGGGCCAGCGCCCAGCTCGCGCCGACCCCGACCACCAGCATGCCGCCGCAGGCCAGGCCGACCAGCATGATCGTGTTGGTGCTGATGCCGCGCAGGTCCTGGCTGCGCAGGTACACCTCGTCGTCGGTGAAGATCTCGCGGGTCAGCGCGTTCTGCGCGGCGGCCGAGGGTGACTGGAGCAGACCGACGGCGAGCACGAGCGCGCACAGCACCGCGACCGGCATGCCCGGGACGGCCATCAGGCCGACCAGCACGGCCTGACCGAGGGCGCTCACGATCATCAGCCTGCGGCGCGGGAAGCGGTCGGCGAGCTGGGACAGGCCGAGGCCACCGATGAGCGCGGACAGGAAGGTCAACGCGTACATCAGTGCGGCGAGCAGCGGCGAGCCGGTTCTTTCGTAGACGAGGATGGTCAGCGCGACCTTGGCGAGCTGGTCCCCGAACACGGACTGTGTCTCGGCGAACCAGAGTGCGCGGAACTCGGTCACCGCCAGCGCGGCGGCGAACCCGGGCGTTCCTCGGCTCAATGTCAACCCCCGTGTCGACCTTCGTATGTGGCAGACCTGCCCAGGTCAGCGACGAATCACGCTGCCCCGCCATCCGCCGTCCGCAAGGCGAATCTCGACCCTCGCGGTGCCCGGTCAACTACCCTCTTCGCCCTCGTGGTTGATGCTCTTGGGTCATCACCACGTCGCTCAGAGTACCGGGCTCGTGGCGAATCATCGGCCCGGGAGATTGGTCCCACGCTGTTCCCAGATGCCAGATATCAGCCACTCGTGGCGCTTTCCGAGCCAGTTTAAGCAGGTGAGAGGGGTAGTGTGGCCAAACGGGTGGTTTATTTCCCGTCTGTGCCCCTAATGCCTACGCCCCGTCACGCAACGAGGTCGAACGCGGCCGGATCGAGCCTGCGGGTGCGCAGCCAGTAGCGCCATGTGAAGCCGGGCCAGATGGTGCGGTTGACGCCCCGGGCGTCCAGGTACCAGCTCGTGCAGCCACCCTGCGTCCACACGCCGCCGGCCAGCCTGCGCTGGATGTCCGACTGGAACTCGGCCTGCGCGCTCGGTCTGGTGTCGAGCGCCGCGACACCGGACTCGTCGGCGAGTGTCATGGCCTGCGACACGTACCTGATCTGTGACTCGATCATGAACACGACCGAGTTGTGGCCGAGTCCGGTGTTGGGTCCGAGCAGGAAGAAGAGGTTGGGGTAGCCGGCGACGGTGATGCCGAGGTGGGTCTGTATGCCCTCCTCGCGCCACTCCTTCGCCAGGTCGCGGCCGCCGATGCCGGTGATGTCCAGGTAGTCGAACGCGTCGGTGACGTGGAAGCCGGTGCCGTAGATGATCACGTCGACCTCGTGCTCGACGCCGTTCCCGTCGACGACCCCGTGCTCGGTGACCGCTTGTACCCCGGACGTGTTGACCTCGACGTTGTCCCTGGTCAGCGCCGGGTAGTAGTCGTTCGCGATCAGCACGCGCTTGCAGCCCATGAGGTAGTCCGGGGTGAGCTTGCGGCGTAACTCCGGGTCGCTCACCTGCCGCTCCAGATGGGCCCGGGGCACCCGCTGGGCCAGCTTCATGAGCGCCGGGTGGCCGTTGAAGCCCAGCGCGCGCACCTCGAGCAGCCAGTAGATGAGGTGGCGGTACAGCCGCTGCGCGCCGGGCACCGTGCGGAACAGGGTCCTCGTCCACCGTGGCATCGCGTGGTCCGGTTTGGGCATGATCCACGGCGGCGTGCGCTGGAAGACGGTCAGCTTCGCGACGTCCGGCGCGATGCGGGGGACGAACTGGACCGCGCTGGCGCCGGTGCCGACGACGGCGACGCGCTTGCCGGTGAGGTCGTAGTCGTGGTTCCACCGCGCGGAGTGGAACGACTCGCCCGCGAAGCCCTCGATGCCGGGCAGCCTCGGGACGTTGGGGATGTGCAGCGCGCCGATGCCGGCGACGAGGAAGCGCGCGACGTACTCACCGTCACTCGTGTCGACGTGCCAGCGGCGCTCGGCGGCGTCCCAGCGGGCGCCGGTGACCTCGACGCCGAAGCGGATGTGGTCCCGCAGGCGGTACCGCTCGGTGATCCCGCGCAGGTAGTCCCAGATCTCCCGCTGCGGCGAGAACGACCTGGTCCACGCCGGGTTCAGCGCGAAGCTGTACGAGTACATGTGCGACTGGATGTCGCACGCGCAGCCCGGGTAGGTGTTGTCGCGCCAGGTGCCGCCCACGTCGTGGGCCTTCTCGAGCACGACGAAGTCCTCCCGGCCGTCCCGTCTCAGCTGGATGGCCATGCCGAGGCCGGCGAAGCCGGTGCCGATCACGACGGTGTGCAGCTCCATGCCGGCCTACCTTACTGTGAGTAGGTTACTTCCGGTAGAGTCGTGTCGTGGGGCCTACCAGAGAACGCCGCAGGCGGATGCCGCGTGCCGAGCGCGAGCGGCAGATGGTCGAGGTGGCCGAGGAGATCTTCGCCGACCGCGGGTTCCTCGCGACGTCGATGGACGACGTGGCCGGACAGGTCGGCGTCTCCAAACCGATGATCTACGAGTACTTCGGCTCCAAGGAGGGCCTGTTCGTCGCGTGCATCCGGTCGGCACGTGCGGAACTACTCAACGTGACATTGAAATCAGTCGAAGGTGTGACGTCGGCGGAGGAGGCGATGCGGCGCGGACTCACCGCGTTCTTCGAGTTCACCGACTCCCACCGGCGGTCGTGGAAGCTTCTGCAGGCCGAGGCGGCGGTCGCCGGGCCGGGTGCGGTGGCCGAGATCGAGGCCGTTCGCCAGCAGCAGACCGCGGTGAACACCAGGCTGTTCGCGTCGTTCCTGCAGGATCTGGCGCACAATGAGCGGGAGGCGTATGCGGAGATGGTCGTCGGCGCATGCGAGCGGCTGTCGCTGTGGTACGTCCAGCGCGATGACGTCTCGGCCGCCGCGGCGGCCGAGCTGGTGATGCGGATGGTCTGGTTCGGCCTGCGTCCGGATTAACCACGCACGGTTACCGCCGATCGATTATGGTCAGCGGAACGGGGTTTTCCCACCGGGGGGCGGGAAGGCCAACAGAGGGCGGGAGACAAGAAGATGGCTGACCCGATCGAAGCGCATTACACCCTGGACGGCGACGAGTGGACGGTCGCGGTGCAGGGCCGGGGGCGGACTCTGACGGGACGGGCCCCGGGCCTGATCGCGGCGCGCGACATGGCCGACCAGTTGGTGACGCAGCTGACCCCCGAGGAGTCGGGCCGCAAGACAGTGGTCCACATGCTCAACGGCGACGCGGTCGAGTTCACGACCGCCTACCTCACGGCCCGCCTGGCAAGAACCGAGGATCCCCCGGCCGCCGAGGAGACCAACGAGGACCAACCGAACCCGGACGCACCGAAGGGCTCCACCGAAGCCGACGAGCCGACCGAGCCCGGCAAAGGCGACGAGCACACCCGAGCCAAGGCACCAGCCGAAGCCGACGCGCCCGGTCAAGCCGACGAGCCGGCCGACGCGCTTGCCGAAGCCGACAAGCCAGCCGACGACCTTGGCGAAGCCACCAAGACCGCCGAAGCCGCAGAGACACCCGCCGAGCCGGGCCCAAACGCCGAGGACGATGCCCCACACCCGGCGACCTCCACAAAGGCCGGCCCAGAGGCGGCGACCAAGCCAACCCCGACGCCACGCGCGGAGTCACCGACCACCCAGCCGGCCCCCGCCGAGGAAACGGCCCACTCCAGCACCTGACCCCCAAACATCGCGAGTCCCGCGTTCAGACATGGGGGTCTGCTTACACCGCGAGTCCCGCGCTCACACATAGCGAGTCCCGCACTCAGACATGGCGAGTTGCGTTTCAGCAAGGCGAGTCGCGTCCTCGTGCGTGTCCAGCCAGCCTGCACGAAACCGCAACTCGGTGTGCGTGAACGCGGAACTCGGTGTGTCTGAACGCGGGACTCGCGGGTGTTAGCGGAAGAGTTTGCGGAGGAGGACTAGGACTATCAGGGCGCCGAAGGCCATTAGGGGGTACTTGACCTTTGGGGAGGACAGGGTGTTTGCGGCGCCTGTCTTGGCCTCGTCCACGAGCTTTTTCGGGTTTGCCTTGGTGCCCAGCTGGTCCAGCGTGGACGCCAGCGCGTCCCGCGCCTGTTCGATCTCCCGCTGGATGGTGTCGGGGTCGCGCGCCACGGGGTCCTCCTCGAAGAACGAAACTGACGAACGTACGAAGTCTGAGGTGGCCAACCTAGCGGACTCAGTACCTGGCCAGTTCCGCCACCATGCCCTCGCAGCTGCGGACCACGACTCGCGCCGCGCGCCGCTGCCCGGCGCCCAGCGCGTGGTTCTCGGCCTGCTCCTGCCAGCGCCGCAGGGCGTCCGACACCGCGCCGTGCAGCTCGTGGCCGGACGCCTCACGGGTGAAGCCCAGCCGGGCGGGCATTGCCGTGCCGACGCCGCCGACCAGGCGGCGGGCCTCGTCGGCCAGCGGGTCGGGCAGCGCCGTGCGGCCGCCGTCCATGGCGGCCAGCAGACGTAGCTCGCGGAAGTCGTGGGCGCTCACCACCAGCGCCTCCAGCTCCGTGACCAGCCGCCGCGCCGCCGGTCGCGGCTCCATCCGCAGGACGACCTCCAGCGCGAGCAGCGCCGACCGCGCCTTCAGCACGTCGTGCCGGTCGGTGAAGCACTGCCGCATCGTCTCCCGCAGCTCGTGCAACCCGCTGCGGCCGACCAGCTCCTCCGACAGCGACTCCACCGTGGTGAAGCCCTGCCTGATCAGCGTCGTCACCAGGCGGATGCCGAACATGCCGAAGCGGTCCAGCAGCGCGGTACGGGTACGCGCGTCCAGCCGCAGCGGCACGCCCTCGCCGACGAACCGGTCCGCGGACACCAGCGCGATCTCCAGCTCCCGGCGCGCGGCCGTGGCCAGCACCTGCAGCGACGACAGCTCCTCCGGCGTCAGCGTCCGGCCGGCGTGCGCCAGCAGACCGGACACGGCGATCGCGGTCTGCGAGACCCCCGACAACGCGACGTCCTTGCGGTACCGCCGCGCGAGCCGCTTGGCCGACGTCAGCGCGTCGATCCGGCCGCCACCCACCTCGTCGGCCCGGGACAGCACGACGAGCGAGTTCACCGGCGTCTCGCGCGCGATGGGGTGGTCCTGGAGCGACTGGAGGAAGCCCACGTCGGTGGAGTGCAGCTGGCGCATCAGGTACAGCACGGCGTCGGCGTCCAGCGAGATCCTGGTGCCGGCGTCGGACGGGTCGACGCCCGGGGTGTCGATCAGGGTCAGGCCACGCAGCGTGCGCGACGGCCAGTCGACGACCACCCGGTCGATCCGGTCCGACCGCCACCCTTCCAGGTCGATGTGCAACCGGCCGCCCATCCGCGCGGCCGGCACGTCCCGCGGCGGCGCCTGCGTCGGGAACACCTGGGCCCTCGGGTTCACCCCGCCCCGGTACCACGCCAGGACCTGGCTGCCCTCCTCGACCGACAGCGGCGCGACCTCCTCGCCGACCAGCGAGTTCACCAGCGTCGACTTGCCCACCTGCGGCTGCCCGGCGACCGCCACCCGCAGGGGCTCGGCGAGCCGGTCGACGTGGCGGCGCAGCCAGTGTGTGGCGCGCGGGCTGTCCCGGTACACCTCGATCGCGTCCCGCAACATGCCGTGCGCCCGGTCCGCGAGGCTCACGCCGTCAGTTCCTTACGTGCCGGGGACTGGCCCACCAGTGCCTGGATCCGCTTGTGCAGCCCGGCGAGCCGCTCCACCTCGGTGGTGATCTCCTGGCTGCGCCTGCGCCGCTCGGCGATCTCCGCCTCGGCCGCGCGCTTGGCCGCGGTCGCCTGCTCGGCGATGCCCTCCTGCAGCCGCTCGACGACCGACTGGAAGTGGTCGCGGAGCTTGCGCTGCACCTGGCGCGCGGTGTCCTTGCTGGCCTTGCCGTAGGACAGGAAGAAGTCGTCGACGTGGCGCTGCGCGGCCTGCTTCGCCAGGGCCTGCCGCCGCTTGAGCCGGCCCGACCGCTCGTCCCAGATGCTCTTCGCGCCGAACGCGGCGCCAGCGCCCAGCGAGATCGGGTTGATCAGCGGCAGTCCGGCGATCGTCGTGGCGAGGCCGAACATGAGCAGACCACCGTAGGACCCGCGCAGGCCGATGAACAGCTGCTGGCCCACGGTGAACTTCTCCACGCGCGGCGGCTCCAGGTCACCGATGTGGTCCAGCAGGCCGTCGGTGGCCAGCTCCTCCGGGATGGCCTCCTCGAGGGCGACCTGCCTGGCGATCTTCTCGGCCACCCACTGGAACCGCTCGACGAGCCACGCGAAATTGACGTCGGCCGTCTCGACGAGCGCCTCCCGCAGCCACTCCGCGAAGTCGTCCCAGGTCTTGCCCGGATCGGCGGCGTCGAAGAACTCGTCGGCGGCGCGGACGATCTTGCGGGTGCGGTCGCGCAGGTCGTACTCGACGTCGGAGATCAGGTCCGCGACCTCGTCGGCCAGCATGGTCTGCCAGCGGGTCGTGCGCCTGCGCAGCTCGTCGAGCCGGTGCTGGGCGGCGCGGTACACCACCTGCGCGCGGCCCTGCTCGCTGGTGCGGATCTCGGTCAGCGCCTCGGTCAGCGGCTCCATCAGCTGCTTGGTCACCTGCGCGGTCATGACGGCGGTCGTCGCGCGGTGGATGGCGTCGCTGTTGCCGAGCACGTCCTGTGACAGCGTCCGCACGAGCTCGCCGAAACCGGACTCCTCGTTGAGCTGCTTGTCACCCGTCCGCGCGGCGGCCAGGCGCACGGTCGCGGAGACCGGGACGACCTTGACCCGCAGGCCGGCGGCGGCGAGCCGGGCCCGGTTGCGCTCGGCGACGACCCGCCAGCGCGGCACGATGTCGATCTTCGTGAGCACGACCGTCACGACCGGGCACAGCGAGGTGACCTGCTTCAGCAGCTCGAGCTCGGAGCTGCACAGCTCGCCCGTGGCGTCGGAGATCATGAGCACCGCGTCGGCGCTGGCGAGCGCGGCGAACGTGGTGGCGGTGCGCAGCGGGCCGGTGCTGTTGATCGCGGGCGTGTCGATCAGCACGAGCCCGGCGGCGAGCAGCTCGCGGGGCAGGCCGACCTCGGCGTGCACCTCGCCGCCACCGTCCGCGTGCCGGCTCGCCAGCGCGCGCCGGGCGATCTCCTCAACGGGCACCGGGGTCCTCGCCGCCTCGCTCGACGGTCCGATCGCACGGCGTCCGGCGGACGAGACGTCCGTGACCAATGCGGCCGCGGCTGTCTTGGCATGCGTTACAGTCGTCGGCGTGATTGTGGTCACATCATCACCCACGGCACACACTTCGGCGTTCACGAGGGCGTTGACGAGTTGGCTTTTGCCCTGGTTCGGCTCACCGATCACCGGCACCCGCAGCTTCGGCTCGAGTAGTAACGAGCGCCGCTTCTCCAACCGTCCGGCCAGGTCAGACCGGTGATGGGTGATGCATGCCGCGATGGTGTCGTCAAGAACGGTGAGCCAGGGCGGAGTCCTCACCCGGAAGAGTGTGCCGTGTCCCCCATCTGGCTGAAAGAGCCGGGGCCCGCGATGGTGCGGGCCCCGGCTTCTCGGGGTTGGGGCAAACCCCTCATTCTGGGCTGAAAGGCGCGTTACAGACCCAGGTCCAGGTCACCGACAACCGGCAGGTGGTTGCCGACCTGAGAAAGGTGATCGGTGACGCCGTTGACGAGCCCACCCACAGGGCTGTCGTGGACGACATCGGTCACCGGGTTGCTCGACACGAGACCCGTGACGGCGCTCGTGTCGACCGGCAGCTGGTCGAGCGAGACCGGCAGGTGGCTGGTCACGTCGCCCAACCCGGGCAGGTCGTGGGAGTCGACGTCCGGCAGGTCCGGCAGCTGCGGCAGCTCGGGCAGCTGGTCCAGCGGCAGGTGGTCGGTGGTCGGCAGGTTGCTCAGGTGCTCCGACAGGGTGTCGCCACCCTGCTGGATGCCGTTGCTGACCGTGTCCGTGGTGGACTCGACGGTGTCACTGACCGCCCCCAGGCCGGTCAGGTAACCGCCGAGGCCGGCACCACCGGCGGCCACGCCGCCGGCCAGCACGTCGGCACCGGAGCTGACGTAGTGGGCCACGGTGCCGGCGACCACGTCACCGGTGGCGCCGAGGTGGTCGACGTCCAGCAGGTCGGCGGTGTCCACCGGCTGGATCGAGAAGTCGCCGTGGGAGTTCAGCTGGACACTGCCCAGCGGAGACTCCGCGGCGACCTCCACGCCGTCCGGACCGGCGATGAAGCCACCGGCGAGGTCGCCGACCACCGTGTCAGCGCCGCCCCACGCGCCTAGGTCGCCCCCGACATGGCCGACCAGACCCGTGCCGAAATCGGCGAGGGGGGTGCTACCGGCGACGGAGCCGCCGAACTCGTGCGGGTCGACCTTGCCGCCCGCGGCGAAGTCACCGAACACGGACGAGACCGCGGCCGAGACCGTCGGCGCGTCGCCCTCGGCCGGGTTGGCCAGGACACCGGACACGGCGGCGTCGACGTCGTCACCGTTCAGGTCCACCGCGGCGGCGGCGTTGCCGACGGCGGTGGTCACGTCGCCGAGCGGGGTCTCCAGCGTCGGCAGACCCGGCACCGCGATCGGCAGGTCGCCGAGGCTCGGCAGACCGTTCGGCAGGCTCACCGGCAGGTCACCCAGGCTGGGCAGGCCACCGGCCGGCAGGACGGACGACAGGTCGCCCAGCGCGGGCACGGCGATCGGCAGGTCGCCGACGAGCGGGAGGTCACCGGACGACAGGTCGTCCAGCGACGGCACGGCCACCGGCAGGTCGCCGACGACGGGCAGGTCGCCGACGGCCGGGAGGCCACCCGTGGGCAGGTCGATGGGCAGGTCGCCCAGCGACGGCAGGCCGCTGACGGGGAGAGCCCCGGTCAGGCCCGAGAGGCCGTCGAGCGGAAGACCGCCGGTCAGGTCACCCACGGCGGGGAGACCGGCGACGGGCAGCGCGGGCAGGTCGGTGGGCAGGCTGTCGGCCACGAGCGGGAGTACCTCCTGGACATCGGCGGGGGTCAGGTCACCGAGGCCGGCGGCGCCCAGCGCGCCCAGCGGGTCGGCGAGGTAGGCGGCCTTGGCGGCCTGGTCGTTGATGAGGTTCGACACGAAGTCGTGCAGCGTTCCCCCAGGAGCGCACGCACCCGTGTCCGGGCCGGCGACCGCACCGGTGGTGGTCTGCGCCGAGGCCTCAGCAGGGGCCGCTTCAGCCGAGGCTGACGACGAGTTCTCGAATTTGGCGGACAACAACTTCTCCTATGCGGATTTAGTTCTGGCACTCGGCGGTGATCGGGAAGAACGCGTGGGCCGACACCGCGGTGCCGTGCGTTGATCAACCTAGGGAGGCCGGGGGCCGGGGGACATCGGGGATCACTCCGAGTTGTCGATTCGCCCCTTAGGGCTAACAATGACTCACTCGTTAGGGGATTAGGGGCTGCCCCCGCCCCGACCGGGGGGTTGCCCCTCGGGGGCCGCCCCCTGGTACGACTGAGCCGGCTCGCACGGACGGAGGTAACGCCCGCATGCCCTACGCCCTCGGGGTCGACCTCGGCTCCGCGCGGACCGTCGCGGCGGTCAGCCGCAACCACCGCGACAGCTGGAGCGAGCCCGAGGTCGTGCCGCTCGACCCAGCCGCGACCGCTCCCGGCGTGGCCTCCGTGCTGTACCTGACCAGCGACGACGCGGTCGAGGTCGGCGAGGCGGCGATCCACGCCGGCGCGGCGGAGCCCGAGCGTGTCGCCCGTGACTTCCTCGACCGGATCGGCGACGAGGTCCCCCTCGCGCTCGGCGACCGGTACTACCCCGCCGAGATGCTCGCGGCCGTGCTCGTGGCGTGGGTGGCCGACCGGGTGGAAGAGCACGAGGGCACCCCCGCCAGCCAGCTGGTGGTCACCCACCCGGTGGGTTGGGGGGTGCATCGGCGGACCGTGCTCCAGTCGGCGCTGCGGGACCTGAACCTGCCCGAGCTGACCCTGCTTCCCCGCCCGGTCGCCGCCGCGGAGGCCTACGCCGCCACCGAGCGGCTCGAGGTGGGCCAGGAGATCGGCGTCTACTCGCTCGGCGCGAGCCGGTTCGAGGCGGCGGTGCTGCGCCGCGGGGCGTTCGGGTTCGAGCTGCGGGGGCACGCCGACAGCGTGGACGTGCTGGGTGGCACGCTGTTCGACGACATGGTCGCCGAACACGCCGCCGCCGACCTCGGTGAGCTCCCCGCCGACCCGGCCGGTCTCGCCGCGCTGCGGGCCTCGTGCGTCGAGGCGAAGGAGCGGCTGTCGACGGCGGTCGCGGTGACCATCCCGACGCCGCCGGGGTCGAAGAAGGCCACGGTCCTGCTGAACCGCAGCGACTTCGACACCATGGTCCGCCCGGTCGTCGAGCACACCGTCCGGATCCTGCAGCAGGCGATCCAGGGCAGTGGGGCGGACTCGGACGCGCTGCGCGCGGTCGTCCTGGTCGGCGGCAGTGGGCACGTGCCGCTGATCGCCGAGCTGGTGACGGCGGCCGTGCGGGTGCGGGTCGCCGCGGCGGACGACCCGGTCACGGCCATCGCCCGCGGCGCCGCGCTGGCCGGCGGGAAGGTGGCCAAGCCGACCGTACGGGCACAGCCGTTGCCGGTGACGCCGACGGTCACGCCGGCCGAGGGCGTCACCGCGCACACCGACCTGATGCGGTTCGACGACCTGGGTCCCGACGCGGTCGACATCGGCCCGCCGCCACCCCGCCCGCCGGTCGAGCTCGCGCCGCTCGACCCGCCCGCCCGCGGCCTCGCCCGGCTCACCCGCCGGACCCGCGCGGGCACCGAGGTCGACGAGCTGGACCGCGACCGGTACGACGACCTGGACGACCGGGCCGGCAGGCGCAGAGACCGCGACCCCGACGAGTCACCCCGCAGACGCCGCCGACCGACCGACCACGAGGACGACGAGTGACGCCGATCCTGGACCAGGCCGCCACGCGACACCTCGACGCGCTGGCCGCCGACCCGCGCGCGCACGTCGCGATCGTCGCGCCCGGCGGGTACGGCAAGACCACCCAGCTGAACCGGCTCGGCGCGGCGATCCGCGCGGCCGGCACCACGGTGCACACGGCCGCCGCCGACGCCACCGACGGCGTGCTGCTCGTCGACGACGCGCACCTGCTCGACGACGCCGACCTCGCCCGGCTGCGTGCGCTGGCGGTGCAGGTCCGGCTGGTGGTCGCCGCCCGGCCGTGGCCACGCCCGCCTGCGCTCGCCGAGCTGCTGGAGCTGGCACAGGAGCAGGTGCTGCCCGTGCCGTTCGACAAGGAGCAGGTCAGGGCGTGCCTGCCGGCGGGGCGGCGCACCAACGCGCTGGCCGAGTTCGTGCACGCGGAGACCGGCGGCGTGCCGGCGTTCGTGGACCGGCTGGCCCGGGCGCTGCCGGAGGGCAGGCCCGAGGTGCCGGTCGCGGTGCTGTCCGAGTTCCGCACCGAGTTCGGCCGGCTCGACGACGACGTGCTGACGTTCGTCCTGGCCGCCGACGCGGGCATCGGCCTGCACCTCGACCTGCTGGCCGAGCTGCTGGAGCGGGACGCGGCGGCGGTGTCCGACATCGTGGCCGCCGCCCGCTCGACCGGGCTCATGGGCCAGGGCGGCGCGATGCTGCCGATCGCGCGCCGGGCGATCCGCGTGCTGGTGCCGGTGGAGCGACGGGCGTGGATGCGCCAGCGGCTCGCCGAGCTGCAGCTGGCGCGCGGCGGTCAGGTCCTGGCGCTGGTCCGGCCCCTGCTGGGCACGGGCATCGGCGGGGCCGCCGCGGCGACCGCGTTCGAGGCGGCGGCCGCGGAGGCGCTGCCGACGGATCCCGCGCTCGCGGCCAGGCTGTACGAGGCGGCGGTGACGGCCGGCCGGCCACCGCTGCAGGTCGCGGCCCGGCGGGCGGAGGCGCTCGCGCTGACCGGCGACCTGGACGGCGCGCTGCGGCTGGCCGACGAGGTGATCACGACCGAGGCCGCGGCGGGACGGCGGCACGCGGCCGGGGTCGCCGCGGCGGCGCTCGCGCACCGGGGTCAGCTGCTGCGTAGCGCGCAGCTGTACCGGTGGTCGGGGACCGAGGAGGGCAAGCACCTCGCCACGCTCGGGCTGCTGGGCATCGGTGACCTGGCGGACGCCCGGGAGCTGCGTGGCTCGGCCTCCTCGGACGGCCCGCCGACGTCGCTGTCCAGCGCGCTCACGCTGATGGCCGGCGGCCTGCACGAGTCGGTCGCCGGAACACCCACCAACGCGCTCTCGATGATGGTGCGGGCGGCGGGCATGCTGGAGCCGGTGGGACGCGGTGTGCTGCTGCCGGACAGCCCGGCCGCGCTGGGCGCACTGCTCGCGCTGCACTACGGGGAGCTGGGGACGGCGTCCTCGCTGCTGGACCGGGCGGTCGCGGCCGGCACCGGCGGTGCGCCGCTCACGATGCGGCACCAGCTGCTGCGGACGTGGATCACCATGCTGCGCGGCAACCTGACGGCGGCGGCCGAGCAGCTGTCCTCGCTGCGGGGCACGCACCTGGAACCGAGGGACTGGCTGTTCGCCGTGGCCATCGAGCTGGGGGTGGCGCGCCGGGCCGGGGACACGAACACGCTCGGCCGGGCATGGGCGCAGGCCGGCGAGGCGCTGCTGCGCCATCCCATGGACCTGTTCACGATCCTGCCGCTCGGCGAGCTGGTGGTGGCCGCGGCGCGGCTGCGGGACGAGGCGCGGCTGGCGGCCCACCTGTCGCAGGCTCGGGCGCTGCTGTCCGGGTTGGGTGAGCCCCCGCTGTGGGCGACGCCCCTGTGGTGGGGCGGGCTGCAGGCGGCCGTCATCGCCGACCAGCCCGACGAGGCCGACCGCCAGGTCGAGGCCATGGCGCGGGCGGCGGCGAAGGACGAGCAGTTCGGGATGCTGGCGAACGCCGGGCGGTGCTGGGCGGACCTGATGGCCGGCAAGGTCGACCCGGACGCCGTCGAGGACGCGGCGCAGGGACTGCATGCGGCCGGGTTCACCTGGGACGGGGCACGCCTGGCCGGACGGGCGGCGACGCGGACGGCCGACCGCAAGGCCATGGTGCGGCTGCTGGACTGCGCGCGGCTGCTGCAGGGCAAGCCGGTGACCGCCCGGCGGGTGCCGGACCTGGCGGACGAGCAGGCCACGATGTCGTCGGTGACGCTGTCGGAGCGGGAGCTTCAGGTCGCGGAGCTGGTGGTGTCCGGGATGACGTACAAGGACGTCGGCGACCGGCTGTTCATCTCGGCGAAGACGGTCGAGCACCACGTGGCGCGGATGCGACAGCGGCTCGGCGCGTCCAGCCGCAGCGAGCTGCTGTCCCAGCTGCGGTCGCTGGTCGGCAGCGCGCGGCACTGAACGCTCCTATACTCCGGCTGTTGACCATTTGCCAACAGATCCCCGGGAGCCGGCATGACCGCAGCACCGGGTCGGCGGCTCCGGGAGCGGGGCACCGGGCCCGCCGCCGGCCGGAACGGGGAGCCGGCTCGGGAGTGCGGACCGGACGGCGAGCCCGCGACGACGGGGGCAGGCGGGGCGAAACGGAGCCCGCCGACCCAACGCATGCAGCCGGACGAGCGGCGGGAGCAGATCCTCGAGTGCGCGATGCGGCTGTTCGGCGAGCACCCGTACGCCGCGGTGTCGACGACCGAGCTGGCCAGGGAGGCGGGCGTCGCCCGCGGGTTGATCAACCACTACTTCGGCACCAAGCGGGACCTGTACCTGGAGGTCGTGCGGCGGCTGGTGACGATCCCGCGGTTCGCGATCGAGCAGTTGCCGGACGGACCGCTGGAGATACGGGTGTCCTCGGCCGTGGAATGGTTCCTGGACGGCGTGTCGCGCAACCCGAAGGCGTGGCTCGCGGCGACGGGTGGCTGGGACCCGGACGTGGAACGGCTGCTCGCGGACGCCGACGAGACCGCCGCGGACCGCGTCCTGGAGGCGATGGGCCTGTCCGCGGACACGGGTGAGCTGCGGGCGATGGTCCGCGCGTACGGCGGCATGGTGAAGTCGGCGTGCCGGGAGTGGTTGGTACGCAAGGAACTCTCGCGACTACAGGTACGGGTCATGCTGTCCACGACGCTCGTCGCGTTGATCCGCGAGACCGCGCCCCGGCTACGGGACGATCGGCCGCCAGTCCCGTAGGCCCGTGATCCGGACGCCTTCCGTTGTGTAGTAAGGGTCCTCGGCCAGGACCGCGTCCACTTCGGACCGGTCGGCGTCGAACACGAGCAGGGCGCCGCCATCGTCCGCCCAGGGGCCGGCCATGACGAGCACGCCGTCCTCGTGGAGTTGCGCCAGGCGCCGCCGGTGCGCGGGCCGCGCGGGGGCGCAGCAGGGGCTGGCGGAGGCACTGGGGTTGACGCGGGTGTCGGTGAACCGGGCGCTGGGCACGCTCGCCGATGAGGGCCTGGTGGCGGTGGAGCCGGGCGCGGTGGTGGTGCTGGCGCCGGAGTTGCTGACCCTGCGGGCGAAATCGACGTGAGCCGAACACGCCGGACGTGCGAGGGTGCTCGTCGTGCTGGTCAGACGAGAAGAAGCGGCGGACGTGCCCGCGACGGACGCGATCCACGTGGCGGCCTTCGGGCGTGACGCCGAGAAGGACCTGGTCGCGGCCCTGCGGGCGTCGTCCGCCTGGCTCCCGCGATTGTCACTGGTGGCCGAGGACGGCGGCCGGGTGGTCGGGCACGTCGTGTGCACCCGTGCGCATGTCGCCGGCCGGCCCGCACTGGGCCTGGGCCCGCTGGGTGTGCTGCCGGCACGGCAGAAGCGCGGCGTCGGCAGCGCGCTGATGCACGCGGTGGTGGCCGCGGCCGACGCGTTGGACGAGCCCGTGGTGGTGCTGCTGGGGCACTCGGACTACTACCCGAGGTTCGGCTTCCGGCCCGCGGCCTCCCTTGGCATCGAACCGCCGGACCCGTTGTGGGGCAACCACTTCCAGGCCCGTCCACTGTCCACATACGACGGTTCGGCGCGCGGGCCGTTCGCCTACGCCCAGCCGTTCAACGAGCTATGACACAGGCCACCGGCGGGTCGAGGTCGAGGGTTTCCACGCGGATGTCGGTCAACCCCGCCGCGGTGAGCCGGTCACGCAGCTCCCGGCCGGCCCGCTCGGTGGTGGCGGCGTCGGCGCCGGGGCACCGGGGCTGGCTGACCAGCGCGATCCGCCCGCCGGGCCGGAGCAGGTCACGCAGCTCGCTGAGCCGCTGGGCGGGATCGGGCCAGAACCCGAGCGAGTTCACGGCGAGGATGACGTCGAGCGGGGTGTCGAAGGCCGGCAACCGGTCGACCGGGGCGTGCAGCAGCTCGACCCGCCCGGCACGCACGGCCGCCGCGTTGCGCCTGGTCGCCTGGCGAACCATGACCTCGGAGTGGTCGATGCCGTAGACGCGCCCCCGGGTGACACGACGAGCCAGCTCGGCGATGGCGATGCCCGGCCCGAAGCCGACCTCGAGCACCCGGTCCGTCGGCTGGATGTCGAGTATGGACACGACCCAGATGTTGCGCTGCCGGTTGGAACCGCGGTGGGCCATGAACCACCCGACCGCGCGCCCGACGACACCGCGGGGCCGGTGGAACTGGCTGATGAGGCGCCGCTTGATGGACTGTGCTGTCATGGCCGACAGTCAAGATCTTCAAGTACGCTTGAAGTCAATGACAGAGCTGACGATCGGCGAACTGGCCCGCGCCACCGGTGTGGCGACCTCGGCGTTGCGCTACTGGGAGGAGCTCGGCCTGCTGCCCGCCCCGGCCCGGGTGTCGCGCCAGCGGCGGTACGCGCGGTCCGCCGTGGACCTGGTCGGGGAGATCCTGATACTGCGCGACGCCGGCTTCACCCTCCGCGAGGTGAAGGTGATCGTCACCGAGCGCACCGTGGGCGAGGACAGGGTCTGGCGCGAGCTGGCCCAACGCAAGCTCGCCGAACTGGACGAACGCATCGCCCAGGCCCAGGCGGCCCGAACGGCCATCGTCCACGGCCTGGCCTGTCCAAGCCCGAACGGCGTCCGCGGCTGCCCGAACCACGCCAGGATCGCGGCCACCCGCCTGACCGGCCTTCCGCTCCGCGAGGCGCACACCCACTGACGGCACGGAAGGCACAACCGGCGTGACCCGTCACGGGCCATCCGTTGGGGAGGAACGACATGCCGGCGCCAGCTCCGCGGTTCCGAAGTGCCCGCGCGGAAGACGCCCCCGCCGTCGCCGGCCTGCATGCCGACAGTTGGCAGCGGCACTACCGGGGCGCGTACGCGGACACGTTCCTGGACGACGAGGCACCTGCCTACCTGGCTCGCATGTGGACCGAACGCCTGGCAGCGCCGGCCGACACCCGCACCATCCTCGCCGAGCACGACGGCGAGCTGGTCGGGCTCGCCCACACGTTCCTCGACAACGACCCGCGCTGGGGTGCGCTGGTGGACAACCTCCATGTGCGGCACACGGTCAAGAGGCAGGGCATCGGCACCCGGCTGCTGGCCCTGACCGCGGCGGCCGTTCTGCGGTGGTCGCCGACGTCCGGCCTGTACCTGTGGGTTCTTGAGCAGAACGCCACGGCACAGGCGTTCTACGCCGCCCGGGGCGGCGAACGCGCCGGGCGCGGCGACGTCCCCGCTCCCGGCGGGGACGTCGCCCGGCTCAACGGAAAGCCCGCCTGCTTCAGGTTCGCGTGGCGCGCCCCCTCCTCCCTGTTGGTGGACCACGATCGCCGGTCCGGGTCGCTGAACGCGTAGCAGCCCGGTCAGGGTGCCGTGGTGTTCAGGGTGCGCGGAACCCGCCCATCACCGCCCGGGGCGGGTGAAGTCCGACTCCCAGTTCGTCTCCCAGGTCTCGCCCTCGTCGGTGGAGAACGCCTGCTCCCAGCGGGCGGTGGTCGCCGTGATGTTCGACCACCGGTACCGCACGCGGACGGGCCGGCCCTCGTACTCCTCGTCGCTGAAGAACTCGCCGACGCCGGTCTCGTCGAAGTGACCGACGACCGGAGGCAGTGCGAGCTGACCGTTGCGGGAGTTCACCCAGTAGATGGACCACTCCTGGGTCTCCGGGTTCAGCAGCCGTAGCGAGATTCCCTTGAAGCCGAAGCCCGGCAGGTCCACCTCGTCCACGTTGGCGGCGCCGTCGAACAGGTTGTGGCACGTCAGCGTCCCGTCGGTGGTCTCCCACTCGTCGCTCCCGCTGAGCGGCTTCGTCTTCCGCTGCGTGGTCTGCCAGGTGCCGTGGAGCCAGTCGAAGTTGTTCATGGGCGCAAGCTATTGGGCATCCACTGACATCCAATGTCAGTATTGTCCGTGCGTGCTTCGCGGATCGTCCAGCTGCTGCTCCTGCTCCAGACCAGGGGCCGGCTCACCGCCGCGCAGCTGGCCGCCGAGCTGGAGGTTTCCGTCCGCACGGTCTACCGCGACGTCGACGCGCTGCACGCGGCCGGCGTCCCGCTCTACGGCGAGGCCGGCCACGCGGGCGGCTACCAGCTCGTCGAGGGCTACCGCACGAGGCTCACCGGCCTGACCGAGAACGAGGCCGACTCCCTGTTCCTCACCGGGCTCCCCGGCCCCGCGCGGGAGCTCGGCCTCGGCGCCGAGGTCGCCGCGGCCCGGCTCAAGCTCACCGCCGCCCTGCCGCCCGAGCTGCGCGACCGCGCCACCCGCATCCAGCAGCGGTTCCACCTCGACGCGCCGAACTGGTACGCCGAGCCGGACGACACCCCCGCGCTCGCGGCCGCGGCCGACGCCGTCTGGCGGGAGCGGCGCGTGCACATCCGGTACCACCGCTGGCGTGCCCCGACGGAGGTAACTCGAACGGTTGACCCCTACGGCCTGGTACTCAAGGCCGGCCGCTGGTACCTCGTGGCGGCGAGCAAGCGGATCAGCACCTACCGCGTCTCCCAGATCAGCGAGCTGACCGTGCTCGACGAGGAGTTCCAGCGCCCGCCCGGGTTCGACCTCGCCGCCTACTGGGCGTCCTACCTCGCCGACTTCGCCGCCCGCCGGCACGTCGACACCGCGACCGTCCGCGTCTCCCCAGAACTGCGGGAACACCTGCTGGACGCGGTCGAGCCCAGCGTGCACCGGGCGGTGGAGGACACGGCGTCGGAGCCGGACGAGGACGGCTGGGTCACCGCGACGGTGCCGATCGAGAAGATGGACCACGCGCACCGGCTGTTCCTCGGTTTCGGCGCGGACGTCGAGGTCCTCGCGCCTGCGGAGCTGCGGGAGCGGATCAGTGCGTCCGTTGCCGCACTGGCGAGGACGTACTCACCCGGCTGAACAGCCGCAGCAACGGCAGGGTCAGCAGGCTCAGCGCCGCGAGCAGCAGGAACGCGGGCGCCGGGACGCTCACCAGCGCGCCGGTCACGGCGGCGACGACAAGGCCGCCGAGGTTGCCGGTGAGCCACATCAGCCCCGCGGCCGTGCCCTCGGTGGCGGCGGCCCGGCGCTCGGTCAGCTCCAGCACGATCGGCAGCGCCGGCAGCAGCCCGAACCCGATCAGCGTGAGCGCGACGAACCCCGTCACCACCCCCGGGGCGACCGCCAGCACGACACAGGAAACGGCCGTGACCAGCAGTGAAGCCGTCAGCACGACCAGCTCGCGGCCGTGCCGGTTCGCCCAGATCGGCACGATCGCGCACCCGACCACCCCGGCCACGACGTTCGCGATGAGGATCAGGCCGGCGGTCGACTCGGACACCCCGGCCGGTTCGAGCAGCGGCTGGGTGAACGTCGACAGCGCGACGAACACCCCGAACGGGACGAACACGAGCGCACACAGCCGCCGGATGAACGGGTCGCCCCACGCCACCCGCAGGGCGCCGAGGCCGGCGGGTGGGCTCTCGACCCGATGCTCGGCCGGGGTCCGCAGCACGGCCAGCACGGCGACGGCGGCCAGTACCGCCAGCACGGCCTGCACCAGCAGGAGCGTGCGGAGGTCGTCGGGGAACACGGCCCCGAGGCCGAACCCGACGATCAGCCCGGCGAACGTGCTGGCGGAGCCGATCGCGATGCCCGTCGGCCGGTCCCGCTCGGCGAGGTAGCGGCCGACGACGCCGGTGATCGCGTTGAGCACGAGCGGCTGTGCGACCGCGACGACCAGCTGGCCGGCGAGCGCGAACGCGTAGCCGTCGCCCAGGATCCGGATCAGCGCGCCGGCCGCGACGAGCAGTCCGCCGGCGGCCAGCCCGCCGCCGAACCGGCGGTCCAGCACGATGCCGGCCGGGATCGCGAGCAGCACGTAGAGCAGGGGGAACACGTTGGCCAACCAGCCGATCGCCCCGTCACCCACGTCGTAGTAGCGACCGGCCGCGTCGGTGACGGGGGCGTAGGTGACCCACAGGACCTGGGTGACGGCCCCGAGTAACGCGAACACCGCGATCACGGACCACCTACTGCGCGGTTCAGTCATGCCGCGAAGCATCGCACGGGATAGTGCTTCAGCGTGATCGCGTTCGCGGCACGATCGATCGGCCCGGTGACCTTCTCGATCATCTTGTCCCTGATGGGCAGTTTCCACAGCAGCGACAGCATCTTCATGGACAGCCAGACCCCTGCCCTGCCGCGGAGCACCATGCGCTTGATGTTGGCGGGCCCCATCTTCTGGTTGATCGCGACGAACTCGCGCAGCTCGGCCTCGTAGGCGGCGAAGCCCGCCGCGTGGTCCCGGGCGGCGGCCAGCTCGCCCGCGAGGACGTACGCCCCGACGAGCGCGAGGCTGGTGCCCTGACCCGAGGCGACCGACGCGCAGTAGGCGGCGTCGCCGACCAGCGCGACACGGTGGGACGACCAGCGGTCCAGGTGGACCTGGCAGACCGCGTCCAGGTAGACGTCGTCGCCCGCGTTCGCCAGCAGCGTCGGCACCTCCCAGCCCGCATCCGCGAACCGGTCGGCGAGGTACCGGTGGGCGTCGGCCGGCACGGGCTGGTCGTCGGCGAGCAGGAACATGGCCTTGGCGCCGGTGTCGTGGGCGGTCGAGTAGACGATGACCGTGCGACCCGGGCTCGCGTAGGTCACCTCCTCGCGGTCCAGGTCGAGGTGGTTGGGCACGGCGGCGACCGCAACGCGGTGGCCGAGGTCGCGGACGTGACCGGGGCCGAACACCTTCTCCCTGGTCACGGAGTGCACGCCGTCCGCGCCGATGACCAGGTCGAACCTGCGGCGGACCCCGCGGGCGAAGGTGACCTCGACGTGGTCGGCGGTCTGGTGGAGGTCCGCGATCTCCTCGCCCCAGAGGTACTCGACGCCCTCGGTCGCCTCGAACAGCAGGCGGAGCAGGTCGCCGCGGAGGATCTCGGCGTCGTCGTGGCCGCGGCCACCGAACGCGTCGCCGTCCATGCTCGCGAGCCGGCGGCCCTCGTGGTCGACGAACGAGGCCACACGCACACCGGTGGCCCGCTCGCGGATCTGGTCGAGCAGTCCCATGCGCTCGACGACCGGCAGGGCGGCGCCACGAATGTCGATCTTGTGGCCACCGTCCCGGACGGACCGTGCCCGCTCGACGACGGTCGGCGTGAACCCGTTGCGGCGCAACCAGTACGCGAGGGTGATACCCGCGACGCCCGCGCCGGAGATGAGGACGGTGGTGCGCTTCATGACTGCTCCCTTTGTCGTTGTCGTCGCCGACGGTACACCTGTGTCAGACAAATGTGCAAGACGGATGTGTTGTACGGTTGTCTCATGGGTAACCGAGAAGACCTGCTGACCGGCGCGATGAGATGCCTGTACGAGAAGGGCTATGCCCGCACGACCGCGCGCGACATCGCCTCGGCGGCCGGGGTGAGCCTGGCCGCGATCGGCTACCACTACGGCACCAAGGACGAGCTGCTGAACGCGGCGCTGTACCAGGCCCTGGCCGAATGGGGCAACGACCTGGGCGAGGCGCTGTCGGCCCGCCGGGACGCGACGCCGGCGGAGCGGTTCGAGGAGGTGTGGACGCAGGTCATCAGGTCGTTCGCGGCGAACCAGCGGCTCTGGGCGGTCCAGTTCGAGATACTGGCGTTCCTGGACAGCAAGCCGGAGATCCAGGCGGCGTTCGCGGCGGCCAACCAGCAGGCGCGGGAGGGGTTGGCGGACCTGTTCGGCGTGCCGGGCGACGCGGCGGGCGCCGTACTCCAGGCGCTGGTCGGCGGGCTGGCCGCGCAGTGGCTGGTGGACCCGGACAGCGTCCCCTCGGGCCACGACCTACGGGACGCGGTCCGCGCGATCGCGGCGACGGTCGGTTAGCGTCCCGCGCCTGGAACTCTGGCAACTGGTGCGCCGGCCCGGCTTCCGCCTGGCGACGTCGCCGGTCCGCCTGGGTACGACCCGCCGCCTTGCCAGCGGACCCTGGATCCACCGGCGCGGGACGCTAGAGGCCGAACGCGGCGAGAGTGGTGTCGAGCATCGCGAGCTGCGTGGCGGGCGGGTAGGCGTCCGGATCGGTCGAGGCGAGGGCGGCGGCGCCTTCCGTCATCGCCATCAGAGCGAAGGCCGTCGCGGTGACGCGTTCCGCCGGCCAGTCCGGTGCGACGGCTTCGAGGAGCCTGCCGACACGCTCCCGCCAGACGCGGTTGTTGGCGTGGTGCAGGGACATCAGCCGCTCGTCGCCGACGGCGGCGGCCAGGAAGCCCACCCAGACGATGCTCTCGGCGGCGGTCTCGTCGTCGAGCGCGAGGCCCTGGGCGAGCACGGCCCGCAGCGCGGTCCCCGCGTCCGCGGCCTCGGCCTCGATGGCCTCGACGCGCTCGCGGGTGCGTCCGTGCAGGAGCTGCCGGGCGTGCCGGAGAAGGGCTTGGCGGTTGGGGTAGGCGTGCATGACCAGACCCGTGGTGCAACCGGCGGCCGCGGCGACCGCGCGGATGGTGAGGCGCTCGATGCCCTGGTGGGCCAGCACGTCCCACACCGCGCGGGAGAGCCGGGCCGTTCGATCGGCTGTTCTTGCCATAACATCTGTTACGGTAACAGATGTTACGAAAGGCGGGCCGCGATGGAGTGGACGATCGAGGCCAGGCCGTGGGACGACCCGGCCGGCGCGGAGCTGCGCACCCGGCAGCGCGCGGAGCTCGACGCCCGCTACGGCACCGACGACCACGAGCCGGGTCCCCCGCCGTCCGCGGCCGACACCGACGTGTTCCTGGTCGCGGTCCGGCCGACCGGGGAGGCCGTCGCCTGCGGCGCGCTACGCCGGCTGGACGGCACGTTGGCGGAGATCAAGCGCATGTACGTGACTCCCCGGCTGCGTGGCAGCGGGGTGGCGGCCGACGTGCTGCGTGCGCTGGAGACGGCCGCCGCGGAGCGGGGCTGGCGGACACTGCGCCTGGAGACGGGCACCGAACAACCCGACGCCCAACGCTTCTACCTCCGCGAGGGGTACCACGAGATCCCGCTGTTCGGCAGCTATGTCGGTTCGTCGCTGTCGGTCTGCCTCGAACGTGCTATTTAGCCTGCGGTAGCTTCACCGCCCCCTTCCGCGGCCCACGGGACGAGGGCGGCGGCACGACCGGCCCGATGTCCCCGTCCGGCGCCTCGTCGAGGTCGACGATCACCGGCGCGTGGTCGCTGGGCCCGGTGCCCTTGCGCGCGTGACGGTCGACCCAGGCGGCGGCGACCCGCCCGGTGACCGGGGCGGTGGCGAGCACGAGGTCGATGCGCATGCCGAGGTCCTGGTGGAACATGCCGGCGCGGTAGTCCCAGTAGGTGAAGACCCGCTCGTCCGGCCAGCGTTCGCGGATGACGTCGTGCAGGCCGAGCGCCAGCAGCTCGGCCAGCGCGGCACGTTCCGGCCCCGTGACGTGGGTCTGCCCGAGGTAGGCGGCCGGGTCGAAGACGTCCGCGTCGGCGGGCGCGATGTTGATGTCGCCACAGAGCATCACGTCACCGGGCGTGGCCCTGACGACGTCCCGCAGGGCGGCGAGCCAGGCCAGCTTGTACCGGTAGTGGTCGGAGTCCGGCGTGCGGCCGTTGGGCACGTAGAGCGAGTGAACCCGCACGCCGCCGCAGGTGGCGGCGACCGCCCGGGCCTCCGGATCCGGGAACCCGGGCGCCCCGTCGACCCCGACCGTGACGTCGGAAAGCCCCACCCGCGACAGGATCGCGACACCGTTCCACTGAGCCTGCCCCGCGAGCGCGAACTCGTAGCCCCGCTCGGCGAGCTGGGTCCCGAGTAAGTCGTCGAACGCGGCGTCGGTCAGCTTGGTCTCCTGCAGGCACACGACATCCGGCCGCCGCTGGTCGAGCCAGGGCAGCAGCCGGGGCACCCGCTGCTTGACAGAGTTCACGTTCCAGGTGGCAACTCGCACGCCGACGACGGTAGTCCTCGGCACCGACAAAAATGAGACGGTCTGTGCGACCTGCCCGGTCGGCGTTTGAATGTGGCTCATGACGACACGACGCACCGCCATCGCCGGCATGCTCACCGCCCTCCTGGTGGGGTTCACGACCGCCGGCGCGGCAGGGACCGCCGCCTCCGACCCGACCAGGACCGCCGCCGCGCCCGGCGAGTCGTACAAGCGCACGGAGCTGTACTTCGGCGGCAGCCGGCCGGACGGCTCCGTGATCACGCCCGCCGAGTTCGAGCTGTTCCTGGACAAGGAGGTCACCCCGGCCTTCCCCGACGGCCTCACGTGGCTCGAGGCACACGGTCAGTGGATGGGCGGCAAGGAGGACTCGTACGTGCTGATCATCCTGTACCCCTTCCGCGACCACTCGGCCAACCGCGAGCTGGAGGAGATCCGCACCGACTACAAGGCACAGTTCCACCAGGAGTCCGTGCTGCGCGCGGACAGCGTCGAACGCGTCTCGTTCTGACGTTGAAGGCCGGGGCGGGCCACCCGCCCCGGCCTTCGCGTCGAACGGCTACAACGAGCCGATCGCGTGGCTCAGGGCATCGAGCCCACGCCTCGGGTCGTCGTCCGCGACACGGAGCACCACGTACCGCACACCGGCGTCGAGGTAGGGCGCGAGCCAGTCACGCAGACCCCGCGTCGTGCCCGCGTACATCGCCTGACGTGCGGACACAGCCTCGAAAGGGCGTCCGTACCACCGCTGGACGGTCGTGCGGAGTCGTCGCTGCGCCGTGTCCTCAGCGGAGTCAAGCGCGACGGTGGCGTAGAGCCCCGCGGTCACCTCGCGTCCCCCGTCCCGCACGCGACGCCAGCCGGCCGCGTACAGCTCGGGAGTGGGTGGGTACGGCAACCAACCGTCGGCCAGCCGGCCCGCGGCGGCACCGGTCCCGGCGAGCCAGATCTGCGGCGGACGGGACGGTGCGGGCGAGAGGGTCAACTCGTCGAACGAGAAGTGGCGCCCGGCGTGGCTGACGGGCTTGCCGGTCCACAGCGCGCGAAGTATGCCGACCGTCTCGATCGCCCGGCCGACCCTGGTGTCGAAGGGAACGCCGGCGGCGGCGAACTGCCGCTCGCTGTCCGGCCCGTCGAAGCCGTAGCCGAGGCCGACGATCAACCGCCCGTGGGACAGGCGGTCCAGCGTGGCGAGGCTGTGCGCCAGGAGCACGGGCTGCCGCAGGGCCGCGAGCAGGACACCGGTGGCCAGCCGCACTCGAGTCGTGGCCGAGGCCAAGGCCGCCAACACCATCACCGGATCAGGTAACCCATACACGAATGGGCTGTCAGGTACCCACACGGAGTCAAACCCCGCCGCCTCCGCCTGGACTCCCAGCTCGACCATGTCGCCGCGTTCGAAGGTCGGCAACAGGTACCCGAACCCGGTCATGCCTCGACGAACTGGTAGTCGGCGCGGATGCGGCCGTCGGCATCGAGGACGAGGAAGTCGGTACCCCACCCACCGACCGACCCGTCGGCGGACGACACCGCCTCCCAACTGAACCGAACGACGTCGTGCACGCGGCTGACCTCCCCGCGGCGCCGAAAGGTCAGCTGCCCGGACGCGACGAACTCGGTGTAGGCACTCTCGACCCGTGCGGTCAGCTCGTCGTGCCCACGGGCCTGGAGGACGGCGATGACCCCGACCCCGGGCCGGGAGGCGATCTCCACGACCTCGTCCGGCGGCTGGAGGAAGTGCGCGCCGTCCTCTGCCCACAGCTCGCGCACGGCGGCCCGGCGCACGTCCGGCAATGCCTCGTTCCAAACCGACACATAACGATCGGCCAACTCGTTTGGGTTACGCAAAATCTCCTCCTTCTGGGGATTGCGATGCACACGCTGTCGTGGCGGATAGCGCGCCGCAATTCCCTGGGAGGAATGATCAATTTCCGGCCACTGCGACCTTCCTGAAGGCGCGCTTCACTCGACCGACAGGCAAGCCTGGCTCGCCAGCCCGTTTCGGCCCAGGCCCGGCGAGGGACAACGCCGGCGTCAGGACAGGCTCGACAGCGCCTTCGTGATCGCCGGGGCGTCGAAGGCAGCCGGATCGAACTCGGCCGCGCTGTCCAGGCCCAGCCATTCCAGGCTGTTGGCATGTTCCGGGTGCGCCGGGTCGGCGAGCACCTCCAGCAGGTCGGCGTAGGACCAGATGCCGCCGCAGTCCTCCGGCGGCGTGGCCCGGCGACCACCGGTACAGCGCGGGTAGGTCACCAAGCCGTCCGGGTCAAGCACCTTCTCCACGACGATCTCGTGCCGCCAGTTGTCACCGAAGTCGTACACATAGGTGATCTTCGCGCGCTCGCCGGGCAACACCTGTGCCAGCGACACCTCGTCGGCCGGCCGGTGCCCAAGCTCGGGGTCGGGAAGACCGAAGTCCCCGTAGGGAGTCTCGAAGACGTGCAGGTGGCTGCCATCCCAGTCGAACGCGACCTGGATGATCACGTGCAGCCGGTCGAGGCTGACGTCCGCGGGCACCTCCAACCGCCGCCAGATCGGGGGTTTCGCCCCGCTCAAACCAACCTTGAGCTGGTAAACCGGCGCCGGCCCGGTCGGCTTCGGCGGCACGGGCCGCATCGCCCGCGCATCCAACAGCCGTGGCAACGACGACAGCGAGTCCTCGTGCGGTGGCTTCGGCTTGCCGGAGTCGGGCAGCCCCCTCAGCCGGGCCCGGAGCAGCACGGCCAGCGGGTAGTAGTCCGGCAGACCGTCCTCGTCCAGCGGCAACTCCCCCACGTCGTGTGCCGCCCGCGCATCCAGAGCGCACTCGACCTGCCAGCGCAGCTCCGTCGGGTCCAACCGCTCCTCGCTGACCGAGACCCCGGACCGCCGCACCATCTCCATGGCCTGCGACACCCCCTCGGCGTCGAGCAGCTCGATGCTCACCGCGGCCCCGCAGTCGGTGTCGTCGACGCCGACCGTGAACGCATGCGAACGCCCGGCCCGGTCGAACGTGCAGATCAGCATGGCCCCGGCGCCGGTGGGATCGGCAAACCGCCAGCAGTCTCCGACCAGAAGGGGCTCCGCCACCTCCGCAGCCCAGACAGGCGACTCGACCCCGGCGCCGACCATCCGACGCGCGGCGTCGCCCGCGGCCTCCCCCGCCCGGCCACCGCAGACCGAACCAAGCGCCAGCAGCATGATCAGGGCGGCGGAGTCCGCCCGCGACTCGAACTCGGGCACGAACCCGTGAACCAGCGCGTCCTCGTAATCCTCCCCAGCCAACTCACACATGGCGACGAACAACGCCGCCCCGAACTCGGCCGCCATCGGGTCGGTGGGGAACGCGCCGTCCGCGACGGCGGCGAGTATTCCGTCGACCAGCTCGGACAACTCGACCGGCGGCCCGGCGCACGCGGGGCAGTCACACGGCTCCGTGTCCGCGACCAGGCTGAGGGGCGCGGACCGCACTGCGGACTTGTCGCGCTTCTTGGGCTTCCGTCCACGACTCTCCGGACTCACGGCCCCGAGTATGCCGCCACGCGACGTCGGTACGAGGACCGGGTCGGGTGCGCCGGCGGACGCGGCCGCCAGTTTGTGATTTGGCTTGGTTGGGTCATGATCCGCATCCGGATTGTGTCGCTGCGTTGTGATGGAGACCGCGAACGACTGCTTCCAGGTAAACTTTCATTACCCATCTGTCCGCCGCAGGTGATAAATAAGAAACAGCTCGGTAAATGGCGCAAACACTCGCATAACCAGCAGCCGATCTCAGGGATCAACACACCAAAGATCTAGCCATGTAGTACTAGTAGTGTGTCGCTGCTTAGTTGTGGTGGAGGTTGCTGGGAGGCTGTGGTCGTGGGCTCCCAGTTGAAGCGGCCAGTCATGTTGTCGGCGCGGGATCGTGAAGAGTTGATCCGGCTTGTCAGCACAGGTGTGCATCCGGCGTC
>Ga0164298_10000081_pt1 | contig 45494 bp, 45 predicted proteins | sample Whisoiple_216_MG_FD_109713 | JGI IMG/M metagenome (GOLD analysis project Ga0164298, IMG submission 109713) | Unamended control soil microbial communities from upstate New York, USA - Whitman soil sample_216_MG | ecosystem: Environmental > Terrestrial > Soil > Agricultural land ...
GCGGTCGCAGGTTCGAATCCTGTCGCGCCCACCATATGTAGACTGGCTACATGCGGCCAGACGTGTTGCGAGGGCACCTCGACGGCCTGATCCTGGCCGTGCTCGAGGACGAGCCCCTGCATGGCTACGCCGTCATGGAGGCGCTGGTGCGACGCAGTGGCGGCGCCCTGGACCTGCCGACCGGCACGCTGTACCCCGCCCTGCGCCGCCTGGAGCGCGCAGGGTTCGTGGGCAGTGAGTGGAGCACCGTCGGTGGCCGCCGACGGCGTACGTACCGTCTCACCGGGACGGGGCAGCGCATGCTGGCCGACGAACGGACCGAGTGGCGTGCGTTCTCGGCGTTAGTCGACGGCGTGTTGCGGTCGGCTGCTCCGTAGGCACCGTCGCGCCGAGACGGTCACCAGGGTCGCGGGGACGAGTACGAACGAGACCGTCCACACCAGAGCGAGCAGGTTGCCGGACAGTGCGGTCAGCAGCGTGCTGGCCGCGGTCAGCGTGGCGGCGGCCGCGCACGCGCCGATGCCCGTGAGCCGGACCAGCCTGTCGCGGATGGCGGGGTGGCGTGTGCCGAACTGGTAGGCCAGTACGGCCAGGAACATCAGCAGGATGAGAATCCCGCCGACGTTCTCGACGATGGTGTCGGCCGGCTGGGGTCCGCCCTGGGCGCCCGGGAAGGCGTAGTCCCACACCAGCGGCTGCGCGGCGGACAGTGTGAACGCGGCCAGCGCCGTGCGGTGTCCCTGTGCCAGGCCGAGCTCCGCCTGGTAGGCGGGCACGAGCTCGGGCACGGAGCCGAAGTCCGCGATGGCTTGGTGCTGGGCCGCCGCGTGCCCCAGCCCGGCCGCCTCGTAGGCGGCCGTGGCGTCCGTGAGGTGATCACGGGCCTCGGCGAGTAGGTCCGCCTTTGCTCGCCGAGGCCCACGCAGGGCGCTGCCCAGCGCCCTCAGGTATGCGTCGATCACTCCCGGCAGTCTGGCGTGCCGCCGGGTCGCCGTGATCCGGGAGATTCCCGGAGATCTACGGGATGGGGCGGATCCTGGTGTTCTGGAACGACGTCTGCTGCCAGCGCCCATGCCGGTTGACCAGGACGTTCGTGTTGACGGACAGTGCTTCGTCGGTGCACGTCGTCTCCTCGTCCCACAGCACGCAGCCGGTGCGGACGATGATCACCGTGTCGGGTTCCACGTACCGGGTCTGTTCGGTCAGCATCAGCAGGCGGGTGTCCCGCAGGTAGGCGTCGAAGTAGTGCTGCATGCGCGTGGTGATCTGGTCCCGGCCGTGCAGGTGGTCGCCGTTGAAGGTGACCATGTCGCCGTCCTGCGTGAAGGTCGCGGCCCATGCCGCGCCGTCGCCGCGCGCCCACGCGTCGTCCTGCTGGCTTCGCAACCGGTTGAAAGCGGCCTGGTCACCCGTGCGTGAGTGGTCCGGTGTCGCCGCCACCGCCGCGGTGGACGTGGTCAGGCCGGCCATCACCACCAGCACACCCAGTGCGGCACGGCGAACGCGTCTCCTCATGTTCCTGCCTCCCTATAAGTAGTCTTACTACATATAGCAACGCTACTTATGAAGCGCAAGAACGGTCGGACGGCGTGCGTGAGGATCGGGGCCTGGCGGTAGGTCCACGTCGCCTCGTCCGTGGACGGACTTCGGTCGCGTCTGGCCAAGGGCTCGTCACGGCGAGCAGACTGCCTGTCGGGTGGATTGCCGCGATGGCGAGGGTTCCGCATTCCTGCCGCATTGAAGCCGGACATGATCATGCCGGTGAGAATCGCCTCGGCTGGGATATTCGGATGGGAGCGGAAGAGGCGTCGGCAAACGTCGGGCGCGCTGAACCGGACCGTCAACTGGGGGACGGTCAATGTGCGGTTGGTGTCGTTCAGTGTGCTGGCGTTGCCGACGCCTCGTTCCTACATGCTGGACATCGGATGATTGTGACTCTCTGTTACGAATTTCGGCTCTGATTCACCCGTGGGGGTGAGCTTGTTTATGGCTGAACGAAGATATGCCGCGTGCGCCGCGCCGGGATGCCGAGGACTAACCGAACACAATGGATAGTCCATGGTCCCGATCATTGTCACCGGGACAGGCTGAAGAAATCCGTGACGTCAAAGGGAACGGGCCAGGTGAACGCCAATTGACGGAATGATCAGCAGTACGCCGCGTGGGGCAGCGAAACGTCGATGACCATGATCAGCGCACCGGCGACGAGTGATGGAGAGCCGAGGCGGTCAGCTGCCTGCCGGAGAGGTCACGGCGCGGGTGGCCCCGATGTGAACCATCCGAGCAGTCACGGCCGCGCAGGGACCCGCGGTCCGGCTCGCCCTCGGACGAGCCGGACCATGCGAGTCGTGAGGTCAGCCCTCGAGTTCGAGGGCGGGTTCCGGCTCGATGACGACCGGGAGCTGCTGTTCCGCCCTGGCCTTGCGGCGCTTGCGGACCAGGATCATGACGATCACGGCCACGACCAGGGCGCCGATGATCACCGCGCCGCCGGTGCCCATCACGGACTCGGCGCGTTCGGCGGCGTCACCCAGTGCGGCGCCTATCGTGATGTGGAGGGCCGCCCAGCAGGCCGCGCCCGACACCACCGCCGGTAAGAACTTCCGGTACGGCAGTCTCGACGTGCCCGCCGCCGCCGGGGTCAACGTCCTCACCACCGGTAGGAAGCGGGCGAAGAACACCGCCCACGCCCCGCGTTTACGCAGGATGCCCGTGGCCTTGTCCCAGCCGTCCACACCGTACTTCTGGATCAGCTTCGTCTCGCGTAGGCCTGGGCCGAACCTGCGGCCTATGGCGTATCCGATCGAGTCGCCGATGCCGGCGCAGACCGTGACTATCAGCCACAGTAGAACGCCCTTGGGAAAGTCGGTGACCAGGACGGCTGACGCCAGCAGTAAGCCGGCCTCACCTGGTGCGATGAACCCCAGACCAACCGTGCACTCCGCCAGTACCAGCCCCCCGGTGGCCGCGTACATGGCCGGTGCCGGAAGATTCCGCAACCACTCCAATACGTCGGTCAGTACCGCCACTACCTGCTCCCCTCAGATGATTTCCGCGGCAAGTCTCGCAGTAGGACCGAGGAAATCACACCGGGGTTCCCCTGACATCAACCCTGAGTCCGACTTATGACGTACGACTGAGGACTGAGCTGATCTCCTGGTGCGCCGGGCCGGCGGCGGCCAGGTGGGCCAGCGAGGCAGGCACTTCCTCGCCGCGGTGGGCCATGGCCTGCGCGTACAGGCGACCGGCCCGGTAGGACGACCGCACCAGCGGGCCGGCCATCACGCCGGCGAAGCCGATGGCCTCCGCGGACTCCTTGTGCGCCAGGAACTCCTCCGGCTTGACCCAGCGGTCGACCGGGTGGTGTCGCAACGAGGGGCGCAGATACTGCGTGATCGTGATGATGTCGCAGCCGGCGTCGTGCAGGTCCTGGAGGGCGGCCGTCACCTCGGCGGGGGTCTCGCCCATGCCCAGGATCAGGTTCGACTTCGTGACCAGGCCGACCTCGCGTGCCCGGGTGATCACTTCCAGTGACCGCTCGTACCGGAACGCCGGACGGATCCGCTTGAAGATCCGCGGCACGGTCTCCAGGTTGTGCGCCAGCACCTCGGGGCGGGACCCGAACACCTCCGCCAGCTGCTCGGCGTCCGCGTTGAAGTCCGGGATCAGCAGCTCGACGCCGGTGCCGGGGTTCAGCTCGTGGATCTGCCGGACCGTCTCCGCGTACAGCCACGCGCCGCCGTCCGCCAGGTCGTCGCGGGCCACACCGGTGACCGTCGCGTAGCGCAGGCCCATGGCCTGGACCGACTCGGCCACCTTGCGCGGCTCGTCGCGGTCCAGCTCGGCCGGCCGGCCGGTGTCGATCTGGCAGAAGTCACATCGCCGGGTGCACTGCTCGCCACCGATGAGGAACGTGGCCTCGCGGTCCTCCCAACACTCGTAGATGTTGGGACAGCCGGCCTCCTCGCACACGGTGTGCAGGCCCTCGCGCCGGACCAGGCTCTTGAGCTCGGTGTACTCGGGTCCCATCTTGGCGCGGGTCTTGATCCACGACGGTTTCTTCTCGATCGGCGTCTGGCTGTTGCGTACTTCCAGTCGCAGCAGCTTTCGCCCCTCCGGAGCGATCGTCACGCCGTTCAGGCTACGCCACTTGACTCGGTCCGATCCGTCCCGTTAGACACGCCGAACCCTGCTATGTACGGAGGCAGTTCGTGCACGTCGAACGAAGAGTTCTCCTCGCACTCGTGTCCGCCGCACTGGCCGTGACCTCGATCACCGCCACCCCCGCCGCGGCGGCCCCGCAAGTCCGCCACGACAGCGACCGGGACTTCGGCAACGGTCCCGAACGCAACGAGATCGCGGCGACCGACCCGGTCGCCGCCCGTCGCGCCACCCCGGCCGGCGAGAACCAGGTCCGCACCCACCAGGGCTACCCGCGCCGGACCGAGCTGCGGGTCTACCCGGAGGACCCGACCGACAGGTCGATCAAGCTGGGCCTCACGCCCTACCACGCGCTCGCCCCCCGGCTGAACGCGCTGCAGGACCGCAGCGACCGGGTGTCGGTCGAGGTCGTCGGCCAGTCCGGGCTCGGCCGCGACCTGTACCTCGTCACGCTCACCGCCCCGGAGAAGCCCGCGGAGAGCCGTCAGCAGGACGCCTGGCGCGACCTGATCGAGAACGACCCCGTCCGCGCCGCCCGCGACCACCGGCTGGAGCGTGACTACAAGGCGCCGCTGTGGATCAACAACAACATCCACGGCAACGAGTGGGAGGGCACCGACGCCGCACTGCGCCAGATCGACTACCTGGCCACCACGAACGACCCGGCCGCCAGGCGGCTCCTCCGGCACAGCCGGATCTACTTCAACGTCACCGCGAACCCCGACGGCCGGGTGGCCGGCACCCGGGGCAACGCCAACGGGTTCGACCTCAACCGCGACTTCGTCACGAACTCCCAGCCGGAGAACGTGGCCATGCGCGAGGAGATCGAGGACACCCAGCCGGTGATCACGCTGGACGAGCACGGGTACTCCGACGGCACCCTGATCGAGCCGACCGGTCCGCCGCACGGGCAGAACTACGACTTCGACCTGTACATCAGGCACGGCTACGCCGACGGCCTCGAGATGGAGGCGGCGGTCAAGGCGCTCGGTTACCCGGAGGCGCAGGACGTCGTCGTGCCGTTCCGCGACCTCGCCCCCGGTGACTGGGACGGCTGGCCGCCGATCTTCACCGCGCAGTACGCGATGTACCACGGCGCCGTGTCCTACACCATCGAGATTCCCCTGCAGGTCAACAACGACGCCTACAACACCCTGCCGGTCGAGGAGCTCCGCCGCCGCGCGGCCATCAACACCGACGTGTCCGAGGCGACCGTGAAGACCACGCTGTCCTACCTGGACCGGCACCGGGTGGAGCTGGTCGACAACCAGATCGAGATCTTCCGGCGCGGCGCGGCCGGCGAGCCTCAGCGGTACGTTCCGGACGGGTTCGTGCCCGGTTTCGGGCCGGAGGACCGGTTCACCACGAACTTCCCGCGTGCGTACGTGATCCCGGCCGGGCCGACCCAGCGCTCGGCGGTCGCGGCGGCGCGGCTGGTGGACCACCTCGTGGCGCACGACGTGCGGGTCCGGCGGGCCACGCGGCCGTTCACGCTCGGTGGCCACAGGTACCCGGTGGGGTCGTATGTGGTGGACATGCACCAGCCGAAGCGCGGGCTCGCCAACGTGATGCTGGAGGCCGGCAAGGACGTGTCCGACGACGCGCCGCAGATGTACGACATCGCCGGTTGGAGCCACCGGCTGCTGTGGGGCGCGTCGGCCGACATCGTGCGGAACGGGCAGGTCAGAGTGCCCAGCGTCGCCGTGGTAGCGGCCGCGCCGACCGGCGGTCTCGACGTGGCGCCCGGGCGTGACCTGGCGATCCGGATCGTGGACGGCAAGGACGCGAGCGCGGTCAACGACCTGCTCGGCCGGGGTCTGTCGCTGCGGCGTCTCGGTGACGGGACGGTCGTGGTGCCGGCGTCCGGCCGGCAGGCGGCGCGGGCGGTCGCGGACCGGTACGGCGTGCGGTTCACGGCCGCGCCCCCAGGCGCCGGCAGCCCGCTGCACCGGGTGACGGTCGCGGCGGCGGTGGCGGTCGACGAGCTGTTCGCCTTGCGGGACATGGGTTTTGACGTCCGTCCGGTCTCGACGGCGACGTTGAACGCCGGGTTCGACCTGTCGCGGGTGGACGTGCTCCTCGTGTCGTCCGGGTTGCGGTACGACCAGCTCCAGCCAGCGGCGAGGGCCCAGGTCGACGCCGTGTTAGCCCGGGGCGGCGTGGTCACGCGAGGGGCGACGGGGTCGCGGTTCAATGCCGACGCGCGACTGCTGCCGGTGACCGCCGTCCCCGGACGGGGTGACGCCAACGGGGTGGTGACGGTCGACAACGCTGGCGCGTCCGTGTTGGCCGGCTCGACACCGACGTCGTTCGTCTACTCGCCACAGTGGTTCGCGAACCTCGGCGCCGGGGTCCGTGCCGAGCAGCGGTACGCGGCCGGCAACCCGCTCGTCGCGGGGCACTGGCGGCCGAACGCCGACGGATCGGGCGGCCCAACCGCCGCGGCCGGACAGGCAGCCGTGGTCTCCGGCACGTCGGCAACCGGCGCACGGGTCCTGATGTTCGGCACCGAACCCCTGTTCCGCGCCCACCCCAAGGGCCTCTACGCCCAGGTAGCCTCCGCGATCTACTGGAGCGCCACCCGATAACCCCGCGAGTCCCGCGTTCGCACATACCGAGTCCCGCGTTCGGACTTACCGAACTGCGGTTTCGTGCAGGTCATGGCCTGGGCCGTGTGCACGAAACCGCGGTTCGGGGTGTTTGAACGCGGGACTCGCGGTGTTTGAACGCGGGACTCGCGGGGTGGGTGGGGGGCGGTCACGCTCGGGTTTTGCGCATGCCGTTCATGACGGTGGTGATGGTTTTCGTGACGTCGGCGGCCGCGGACTTCGGGTCGGGGGCGCCGGCGATGATCTCGGCGCCGGCGGACAGTGAGCCGAAGAGGATGCGGGCGGTCACCTCGACCGGCAGTGGCTCGATCTCGCCGGCCTCGACCAGCGATTCGACGGTCGCGCGTACCAGGCCGTAGCTGAAGTGCTCCTCGGCCTCGCGCCAGCGCTCCCAGCCCATCACGACCGGCGCCTCGTGGATGACGATCCGCTGGTAGGAAGGGTCGAGGCAGCAGCGGACGTACGCCTGGATGCCGGCCATGGCCCGCTCCCACGCCGTGCCGTCCCCCTCGACCGCGACGGACAGCCGGCCGATCGCGGCGGTCTCCACGGCGTCGAACGCGGCCTCGAACAGGGCCTGCTTGCCGCTGAAGTGGTGGTAGAGCGCGCCCTTGGTGACCCTGGCGCGCTTGACGATCGCGTCGAGCGAGGTGGCCGCGTAACCCCGCTTCGTGAACAGCTCCAGTGCCGAGTCGACCAGCGCCTGCCGGGTGGACTCGGTGTAGTCGACGCGCCTCGACCGCATTGTCACCACGCTCACAAAGGTACGACACATACCGGCCACATACCGGTGGTACGTTGACCTTGTTCGACCATACCGACGGTATGTACAAGACCGATGGTATGACCGATTTCACGGCATGGGGAGAACACCATGGGGTGGCAAGACTTCTACCGCCGCAGGGACGCACTGGACGCCGTCGTCGAGCAGGGGGAACTGCGTACGTCCGAGGCCTTCCCGACCGAGGCGGAACTGCTGCTGGCATTGCACCACCGGTGGTCGCGGCGGTTGGCCGCACGGGTCGAGCTGGGTGAGCTTTCCAGCGCCGACCCGGTGGACGCGGTCGGCGCGGCGTGGCGACGGGCGGCGGAGGACAACGCCTCGTTGCGGGAGCTGCTGGACGCGCACGCGGACGACCCGGTGCTGCGGCCGCTCGCCGAGGCCGAGCATCGCATGCTGGCGCGCGCGGCGGGGCTGACCGAGGCGGGGGACTCCGCGGCGGAGGCGGAGTCGATCGGGGCCGCGTTCCTGGCACTGCAGAAGTCCGCGCCGCGGCGTGGCCGCCGCAACCCGGTGGAGCGGTTGCTCCGCAGACTGGTGCCGTCCGCTTAGGAGGATCGGCTCGGGGCCGGCGCCATGCGGTGGCGTCCGCGTGGCGCGTTAGTGCTGGGCCAGTTCGAAGTTCACGCCGGGGCTGGTCGGGGTCCAGCGGGGGAGCCAGCGGTCCGCGACCGGGAGCGAGCCCTCCAGCGCCTGGAGCACGTACTTCTCCGCCAGGGGCGCGACCTCGTCCACCGTCACCGTGCGACCCAGTTCGGCCGACAGGGACGTCACCCCGGCGTCGCGGATGCCGCACGGGATGATGTGCTCGAAGGCGGACAGGTCAGCGTCGCAGTTCAGCTCGAAGCCGTGCATGGTCACGCCGCGCTGGACGCGGATGCCGATGGCCGCGATCTTGCGTTCCCTCCGGCTCTCGTCCGCCGGCAGCCATACGCCGCTGCGGCCCTCCACGCGGCCGGTCTCGAGGCCCAGTGAGTCGCACACCGCGATCAGCGCCTGCTCGATCCGGCGCACGTACTGCACGACATCGATCGGGTCGGCCAGCTTCACGATCGGGTAGCCGACCAGCTGCCCGGGGCCGTGCCAGGTGATCTTGCCGCCGCGGTCGACGTCCACCACCGGGGTGCCGTTGTCGGGGCGCTCGTCGGGCTCGGTGCGCTTGCCGGCCGTGTACACCGACGGGTGTTCCAGCAGCAGCAACGTGTCCGGGCCGGTCTCGTCGGCGCGGGCGGTCGCCAGCTCGCGTTGCAGCTCCCACGCCTCGACATAGTCGATGGTGCCGAGCTCGCGGACATGCACGGAAGCGCCGGACGCGCGACAGGAAGTCACGACTGCGACCCTACGCCGTCCACTCGCGACGCAGTAGAGGGCTACGTGAGCAGCGCGGACAGCGTCTCGTCCAGTGCCGGGTGACGGAACTCGAAACCGTTGTCCGTCAACACGGTCGGCACCATCCGCTGGCTGTACAGCGCCTCGCCCTCCGCGTCGCCGAGCGCCAGTTTCAGCACCGGCGTGGGGGCGAACCACGGTGCCGGTCGTCGCACCGCGTGACCGAACGCGGCGGTGAAGTCCGCGTTCGTCACCGGGTTGGGTGAGCACACGTTCACCGCGCCGGACACCGACTCGTGCTCGATCAGGTACCGGGTCGCGGCCACGTGGTCGGCGACGTGGATCCACGGCATGTACTGCCGGCCGTTGCCGAGCCGGCCGCCCAGCGCCAGCCTGAACAGCGGCTTCAACATCCCGACGAGCCCGCCACGTCGCGCGAGCACGTGACCGGTCCGCAGGCGCAGTACCCGCGCGCCCGCGTCGGTCGCCCGTTGGGTGGCCGACTCCCACGACTGGCACAGGTCGGCCAGGAAGCCCGCGCCGCGTGGCGCGGTCTCCTCGACGACCTCGGTGCCCTTGTCGCCGTAGTAACCGGCCGCGGACGCGTTCACCAGCAGGGGAATGCCCTGCTCGGCGACGGCCGCGGCCAGTACCTCGGTCGGCTCGACCCGGCTGTTCACCAGCAGCTGCCGGCGCGCCTGGCTCCAGCGGCCACCCGCGATGGACGCGCCGCACAGGTTGACGACGGCGTCCGCGCCGGCCAGGTCGTCGATGCGACCGGCCGGCGGGTCCCAGCGCAGCTCGTCAGCGGCGCGGGTGTCCCGCCGGACCAGCCGGACCACCTCGTGGCCGGCCGTCCGCAGCTCCTCGACGAGAGCGGACCCGATCAGGCCGGACGCACCGGCCGCGATGATTCTCACAAGCCGAGTTCACCCTCGAAGTTGCCTTCCTGCAGGCGGTTCTTGATCGTGCTCAGGAACCTGCCGGCATCGGCGCCGTCGACCAGGCGGTGGTCGTAGGTCAGCGCCAGGTAGATCATCGAACGGATCGAGATCGTGTCGTTGCCGTCCGCGTCGGTGATCACGACCGGCCGCTTCACGACCAGGCCGACACCAAGGATGGCGACCTGCGGCAGCTGGATGATCGGGGTGTCCCACAACGCGCCCTGGCTGCCCAGGTTGGTGAGGTTGAACGTCGCGCCGAACAGCTCGTCCGGCGTGATCTTGTTCGCCCGCGTCCGCTCGGCGACGTCGGCGATCTTGTGCGCGAGACCGGCGACGCTCAGGTCACCGGCGTTGTGGATGGCCGGGGTGAGCAGGCCGCGCTCGGTGTCCACCGCGATGCCGAGGTGCTCGGCGCCGTGGTAGGTCACCTCCTTGGACTCCTCGTTGATCGACGCGTTCAGCTTCGGGTGCTGCTTGAGCGCCTCGACCGTCGCCTTGGCGAAGAACGGCAGGAACGTCAGCTTCACGCCCTCACGGGCCTCGAACGCGGTCTTGGCCCGCGAACGCAGCTTGGCGATCTTGGTGACGTCGACCTCGACCACCTGGGTGAGCTGCGCGGCCGTCTGCAACGACTCGACCATGCGCCGCGCCACGGTCTGGCGCAGGCGGCTCATCTTCTCGGTCTTGCCACGCAGGTCCGACGCCGGCGCGGCGGCGGGGGCAGCCTTCGCGGCCGGCGGTGCGGCGGCGGGCGCAGGCTGCTTGGCGGCCTCGGCCGCGGCCAGCACGTCCTGCTTGCGGATCCGGCCGCCGACGCCGCTGCCCTTGAGGCTCGCCAGGTCGACGTCGTGCTCCGCGGCGAGCTTGCGCACCAGCGGGGTGACGTACGGGCCGTCGCCACGCGAGCCGTTGCCGGCAGGCGCGGCGGCCGGGGCAGGCCTCGGCTCGGGCCGCTGGGCCGCGTGCTTGGGCTCGGACCTGGGCTCCGGCTTCGGTTCCGGCTTGGGTTCCGGCTTCGGCTCTGGCTTGGCCTCCTGCTTGGGCTCCGGTTCCGGCTCGGGTTCCGGCTCTGGCTCGGGCTTCGGCGCCGGTTTCGAGGCCTCCTTCGCGGGGGCCGCACTGCCGGAGCCGACGACCGCGAGCTGGCCGCCGACCTCGACGGTCTCGTCCTCGCCCGCGGTGATCTCCAGCAGGGTGCCCGCGACGGGCGACGGGATCTCGGTGTCGACCTTGTCCGTGGACACTTCGAGCAGTGGCTCGTCGACCTCGACCGAGTCGCCGACCTGCTTGAGCCACCGGGTCACGGTGCCCTCGGTCACGCTCTCACCGAGCGCCGGCATGTTCACCGGCGTGCCCTCACCGGAGCCGCCGGACTCGCCCGATTCACCCGAGTCGTCGGAGTCGCCAGAGTCATCGGAGTCGTCCGAGTCGTCGGACTCCTCGGCCTGGGCAGGCTCCGGCTCGGGCTCCTCCGCCTGCTCCTGCGGCTCGGGCTCCGGCTCGGCCTCGGCGGTGTCCGACGAGGACCCGCCGTCGTCGCCGCCGTCCTCGGCCGAGTCGCCGATGACGGCAAGCTCCGCGCCGACCTCGACGGTCTCGTCCTCCTCGGCGACGATCTTCTGCAGGACGCCGGCGGCCGGCGACGGGATCTCGGTGTCGACCTTGTCCGTGGACACCTCGAGCAACGGCTCGTCGACCTCTACGGTGTCGCCCACCTGCTTCAGCCACCGGGTCACGGTGCCTTCGGTGACACTCTCCCCGAGTGCCGGCATCTGGACGGAGAACGCCATGGTTTCGCTGACTCCCTTTGAACTTATTTCGGCTCAGCCGTGCACGTGCAGCGGCTTGCCGGCCAGGGCGAGGAACGCCTCGCCCAGCGCCTCGGTCTGGGTGGGGTGGGCATGGATGAGCGGCGCCACGTCCTCTGGGTACGCCTCCCAGTTGTAGATCAGCTGCGCCTCACCGACAAGCTCGCCGACCCGCTCGCCGACCATCGTGATACCCACCACGGGGCCGTCGGGCGCCTTGACGAGCTTGACGCCGCCGGACGTCTTCAGGATCTGGCTCTTGCCGTTACCGCTCAGCGCGTAGGTGTAGGTGTCCGCGCCGCCGAACTTCTCCTTCGCCTGCGCCTCGGTGAGCCCGACGGACGCGACCTCCGGCTTGCAGTAGGTGACGCGCGGGATGCCCGCCTCCTCGACCGGGCGGGGACTCTGTCCCGCGATCTCCTCGGCGACGAAGATGCCGTGCTGGAAGCCGCGATGCGCGAGCTGCAGCCCCGGAACCAGGTCGCCGACGGCGTAGACGTTGGGCAGGTTGGTGCGCAGCCGGTCGTCGGTGAGCACGAACCCGCGTTCCATGGCGACGCCGGCCTCGTCGTAGCCGTGGCCCGCGCTGTTGGGCCCCCGGCCGACCGCGACGAGCAGGGTCTCGGCGTCGATCGTCTCGCCGGACTCCAGGGTCACGGTCACGTGGGTCTCATTCTGCGACGCACTCGTGAACCGCACGCCCGTCTTGTACTTGATGCCACGCTTGCGGAAGGCCCGTTCCAGCTGCTTGGAGGCCCACTCGTCCTCGAGCGGCACCAGCCGGGGCAGCGCCTCGACGATGGTCACGTCCGCGCCGAACGACGCCCAGACACTCGCGAACTCGACCCCGATCACGCCGCCGCCGAGCACCACGACGCTCTCCGGGACGTAGTCGAGGTGCACGGCCTGGTCGCTGGTGATGATCCGGCCGCCGATCTCCAGGCCGGGCAGCGTCTTCGCGTACGAGCCGGTGGCGAGCACCACGTTCTTGCCCGTGTAGGTCCGCCCGTCCACCTCGACGGCGTTGGGGGCCTTGAGGGTGCCCTGCCCCTCGACCAGCGTGACCTTGTTGGCCTTGGCGAGCCCCTGCAGGCCCTTGTACAGGCCGGCGACGACGCCGTCCTTGTACGAGTTGACGCCCGCGATGTCGATGCCCTCCAGCGACGACTTCACGCCGAACTGGTCGCCCTCGCGGGCCAGATCCGCCACCTCGGCCGCGTGCAGCAGCGCCTTGGTGGGGATGCAGCCGCGGTGCAGGCACGTGCCACCCAGCTTGTCCTTCTCGACGAGGATCACGGACAGGCCGAGGCCCGCGGCGCGGAACGCGCACGCGTAGCCGCCGGAGCCGCCACCCAGGATCACGAGGTCAGCGGAGGTATCGGTCACGGGATCTCCTGTGTTGAATTGGTCGCTGCGCTCATCCGCCGGGCCGCCTCCTTCCCTCGTCGCGGGCTCACCGCTCGTTCCTCGCTCCTGAGCCCGCTCCTCGGTCAGTCCGGCGGAGGGCTCCCTCGCTCCGCTTCCGGTGTCTGGACGCCACCACACATCATCTTGTCACTACGTGCGGCAGGCTTGCGAGGTGGCCGGACAGGCACAATGAAAGGGACGAACGGAGCGAAGCGAAACAACCTCCGCCGGAACCGACTCGAGGAGCACGCTCGGGGAGCGTCGAGCGTGCGACGAGAGAGGGAGGCGGACGGCGTGAGCGGAGCGGCCGGTTCAACACAGTTCGCAATCGGAGGTAGGCGCCGTGGGGTTGTTTCGGCGGAAGAGCGGTCAGGGCCAGGTGCGGTCCGCCAGCAAGGCTGACACCTCGCATCTGGACGAGTGGGCGTCCACGCGACAGGGGGTCGAGGCGTACGTCGAGCCGCGCACCAACGTGACGGAAGCCACCGTCGTTCTGGTGGCCCACGACGGTGAGTGGACGAGGCGCCGGATACCGAACTTCGAGGCCGCCCGCGACTTCGCCCGAAAGCGGTCCATGCCGCTGTACGAGGTGGAGCGGGTGGGCTACCCGAAGCGGATGCGGGAGTACCAGGAACGCCAGAAGCGCGAGGGCGGCTCGAGGTAAGGATCGTTACCGGTTGCCCGACGGTTCGGTCGTCCCTTCCACGCATGCCCTGGCCTGCTGATCAATAGTTAAGTCGGTTTTCGGTCTCCACAACGCTTCGATGGTCTGACAAGCTGTGGTCCCGCGCTTCCACTACGCATTGGTGAGGACCATGTGAGCGTTACTGCTGTCGTCGACTTCGGCAGTTCGCACACCGTCACCGTGGTGCACGTGACCGGTGGTGTGCCCAGGGTGGTCAATGTGGACGGTGAGCCCTACCTGCCGTCCGCCGTGTTCCTCACCGGTGACGACTCGCTCGTCGTCGGGTACGACGCCCTGCAGATGGCCGCCGTCGACCCGTCCAGGCTGGAGAGCCGGGCGAAGGCGCGGATAGCTGAGCGGGAGGTGCTGCTCGGCAACACCGTCGTCCCGGTGCCGACCGTCGTGCTCGCGCTCCTCGTGCGTGCCGTGAAGGCCGCGGCCGCCGTCGTGGGGGCGCCCGTCGACCATCTCGTGCTGACCCATCCGGCGGACTGGGGACCGGACCAGCGGGCCGGCCTGCTCGCCGCGGCCGAGGACCTGGCGCCCCAGATCAGCACGATCGCGGAGCCGGTCGGCGCGGGCGTCTGGTACGCGACCCGCGGCCTGGTCGGCGTGGACGGGTCCGACCGGTTCCCGCTGGGGGCCGTGCTCGCCGTGCTCGACATCGGCGGCGGCACCACCGATGTCGCCGTGGTGCGGCGCGAGCCGACGGGGATCGTCGTGATCGGCCAGGCGTCCATATCGGACCTCGGCGGCGGCGACTTCGACCAGCGGATCATCGACTTCCTGCGCCAGACCGTGCCCGGCCTCGCCGAGGTGCTGGTCGACGACTCCGCGCCGGGGCGGGTCAGCCTCGTGCAGCTGCGCGAGGTCGTCGCGTTCCGGCGGGAGGTGCGGCGGGCCAAGGAACTGCTGTCCCGCCACGACCAGGTCGAGCTGCGGCTGCCCGGCGGGCTGCCGGGCGCCACGCTCACGCAGGCCGACCTGGAGCGAGTGCTGCACGCCGACCTCGACCGGATCACCGCGTTCACACTGCGGACGATCGTGCGGGCCGGTGTCGAGCCTTATCAGCTGGCCGCGCTTCAGCTCGCCGGCGGGTCGGCCCGGATTCCCCTGCTGGGCCGGCTGCTCGCCGAGGTGATCCCCGCGCAGCTCCAGCTGGACGACCAGCCCGAGGCGATCGTCGCGCTCGGGGCGTGCGCGGTGGCGGTGTCGCACGGGGATCCGCGTCAACCGCAGGACATGCCGGTGGCGCCGCCGCCCGCCAAGCCGGAGCCGCGCGCTCGCCGCCGCCGGCACTCGGACCCGCCGCCGTACCGGCGCACGCTCGGCGCGTTGCTCGTCGCGATGTCGCTCACGTTCATCGCGGTCGGCTACGGCATCGTGCTGAAGCCGGCCGACGCGGTCACCGGCGCCGCGCTGGCCGCCACCGAGCGGTTCTCGTTGCCGGATGCGGAGCATGGCACGGCGGTCGTCCGCGGCGGCAACGCCGCCGACGGGCTGGTGACCGGGCGCCTCGGGTCGCCGGTGCGGGTCGACGACGGGACGACCGACGTCGACTGGACCGTGCACTCGGTGCGCGACCCGGCCACCGACGACCTGGTGAAGGTCGGGGCGCCCCGACCGCCGCCGGACGTGCGGTACGTGCTCGTCGACACGTCGATCCGGGCCAGGGACGACGCGTCGGCGCCGTACTTCCTGCGGAACACGTTCCTGACCGACGACCGCGGCCTGCTGATCCCGCCGACGCGGGACGTGCCGCTGCCCTGCCCGACCGAGGCCCCCGCGGCGCTGCGCGAAGGGGACGAGGTGCGGCAGTGCATGGCGTTCGAGGTGTCGCTGCGGACGCCGGTGCGTGGGGTCGTGATCAGCAAGGTGTCCGGCGGGGACCAGGTCGGCGCGATCGTGCCCATCGACGGCGCCGAGCCGGCGGGCGGGCCGGTGGTCGTGCGGGCGCTGCCGCTCGGCGTCGTGCGTCCGCTGTGGGTCGGCAACGCCGGGGTGCGGGCGGCGATCGTGGACGTGGTGACCGAGCCGAGCGCGTACCTCGACAAGTCGGTCGTGGACCGGCCCGGGAACCGGGCGGTGCTGGTCCGCGCGGTGGTCGAGTCGCCGGTGGGGGTGTCGGTGCCGGACCTGGCGGGCCGGCTGCTGCTACGGGACGACCGGTCACAGCCGGTGGCCGCGCGTCAGGTGTCGGACCTGCACGGGTGTGCCGTGGGTACCGCGGGCGGGCGATTCACGGTGTGCGCCGTGTTTGTGGTGCCGGCGCACATGCCACTCGGATCGGTCGCGTGGTCGGGTGACGACGCGCGGCCGTTCCTGTGGCAGCTGCCATGACCCTGGTGATCGACTTCGGCACCGTGAACACCGTCGGCATGGTCGACGGGCGGTTGGTGACGGTGGACGGGGCGCCGTGGCTGCCGTCGGTGGTGCATTCCGGGGTGGTCGGCGCCGACGCGTCGTTGCTGGGGCGCGGGCAGGAGAGCCGGAACCTGAAGGCGACGCTGGAGCCGACGGCGGTCGGGGCGGTGTTCGCCCGGATGATGGTGGCTGCGCGTGCGGAGTACGGGGAGTTCGGCCCGGTGGTCGTGACGCACCCGGCGGACTGGACGCCGTCGCGGGTCGCGGTGCTGGCGCGGGCGGCCGGGGTGGCGGAGGTGCACACGTTCCCCGATCCGGTGGCGGTGGCGGCGCCGTTCGAGGAGACGGTGCTGGTGGTCGACGCGGGTGGCGGGACGTGGGACGCGGCGGTGGTGCGGGACCGTTCGGTGGTCGCGGCCGTGACCATGGCGGTGGACGTGGACCAGCGGATCGTCGAGCGGGTGCGTCCGTCACTGAGCGAGCCGGTGAAGGAGGACGCGACGCGGGTGGCGCTGCTGGAGTCGGCGCGGGCGGGGAAGGAGTTGCTGTCCCGGCATGACGTCGCGGAGATCGTGCTGCCGGACCACCGCGCGGTGCGGTTGACCCGGGCGGAGTTCGAGCTGCTGATCACCCCGGACGTGAACGGCCTGATGGCCGCGGTGAGCGAGGTGACGTCCGATGTGACGGTCACCCGGGCGCTGCTGGTGGGCGGTTGCAGCCGAATCCCGCTGCTGACACTGCGCCTGAACGCGGCGACGGGCCTTCCGGTGCTGACCGACCCGGAACCGGAGTCAGCCGTGGCCCGCGGCGCGACCCTCCTGACGCGTGACCGGTCCTGACCGGCGATCCCGTTCTTCTGCGGCTTTTCGCGATAACGCGCCTTCGGGACAAGGCCAAGGAGCACACAGACTCCCCGATCCCTGCCCCTGGAGACGCCCGTGACGCTGTTGACGCGCGTCCCGTCCTGAACGGGGAATCCCATTCCTGCGGAAGCCGAAATCACCTCAGGGCTCAAAGTGCTTTCGACGAGCGCGCGCAGTTGGCCGTCCGACCCGAAACCGGACGCACCAAACGCGTGATCCGTCCTGAACGCCCGAATTTTCGGCGAATCCCGTAATGGAGACTAGGCAGCCCCCACCCGAACCCGGGGGGCGGCCCCGGCGCCAGTTTATCGGTCGTGGGCCGTGTGGCCCAGTTGTGAGCCGGGCGAACGGTCCGTTCATGTGGAGTACGCCCGAAAGGGTTAGCCGTTGTCGGCGATGTCGGCCAGGAGGGCGGCTATGGTGCGGACCGGGACGCCGGTGCCGCCCTTGGCGGTGTAGCCCCATGGGCCGGCGTTGTTGAAGGCCGGCCCGGCGATGTCGATGTGTACCCACGACACGTTCTCCGCGACGAACTCCCGCAGGAAGATCCCCGCCGCCAGCATTCCGCCCCACCGGTGGCCCGTGACGTTCGCCAGGTCCGCGAGCTTCGAGTCCAGGTCGCCGCGCAGCTCGTCCGGCAGGGGCATCGGCCAGCCGCCCTCGCCGGTCGCGCGGGCGATTGTCGCCGTGCGGTCGCGGAAGTCCTCGCTTCCCATGATGCCGGGGGTGCGGCGGCCCAGTGCCACCATCTGCGCGCCGGTCAGGGTCGCGATGTTGATCAGGTAGTCGGGGTTGTCCTCGCACGCGCGCACGATCGCGTCGGCCAGGATCAGGCGGCCCTCCGCGTCCGTGTTCAGGACCTCCACCGTCTTGCCGCCGTACATCGTCAGCACGTCGCCCGGGCGGTATGCCGAGCCGCTCGGCATGTTCTCGGCCATCGGGACCGTCGCCGTCAGGTTCAGCGGGTACTTGAGCTTCGACGCCAGCACCATGACCGCGACGACCGCCGCGGCACCGGACATGTCGGACGTCATCTCGTCCATCGTCGCCGCCGGCTTGATCGAGATGCCGCCGGTGTCGAACGTGATGCCCTTGCCGATCAGGGCGACCTTCTTGCGTGCCTTCGGGCCCTCGTACGACAGGCGAACGACCCTCGGCGGCCTTGCCGAGCCCATGCCCACGCCCAGCACGCCGCCGTAGCCGGCCTTCCGCAGTGCCTTCTCGTCCAGGATCTCCACGGTCAGGCCCGCCTCGCGGGCCAGTGCGGCCGCGCGGTCGGCGAACGACGCGGGGTACAGGTCGTTCGGCGGCGTGTTGATGAAGTCACGCGCCGTGCGCACGGCCTCCGCGATAGCCGTCGCGGCCTTGAGCGTCGTGCGGTACTCCTTCGGCGTTCCCTGCGCGGGTGGCTCGACGTCCACGCGCTCCACCGGCGCGTCGCCCTTCTCGGTGCGGTACTCGGTGAACCGGTACGCCCCCAGCAGGGTGCCTTCCACCGCCGCCTGCAGGTCCACAGTGGACAATGTGGTGACCGCGCGCCTGGTGCCGGCGAGTGCGCGTGCCGCGACCCCGGACGCCCGGCGCACCTGCTCCGCCGAGACCCCGGCGGCGTCGCCAGTGGACCTGCCCAGCCCGGCCGCGACCACGAGCCCGGCGGGAATCTTCCCCAGGCTCGGGATCTTCACGACCTCGTCCTGCTTGCCGGTGGCCCCGACGGTGCGCAGGATCTCGGCCAGGTTGCCACCGAACGCGGCGTCGACCCGCTCGCTCCCCGGCGCCAGCGCGACGCCCCCTGGATCGCTGTCGGACTGCACGGTGCCGATGATCACCGCGTCAACGGTGGCCTCGTCTGCCGTGGTGGTGGTCAGTGACAGCTTGGGCGCGGTCAACGAGAGCTCCTGTCGGTTCGAGTTGCTGACGCATGCTAACTACTTGTTTCGAACCTGCCCAACGTCAGGTGGGTGCCACCCCTCTGCCACGGTGGTGTCCGTGACCCAACCGCAATCGAGTGCCGACCGCGTCGCCCGCGGGGTCGTGTCGACCTTCGGCGCGGGACTTTTCCTTGGTCTGGCGCCTGCCGCGGGCCTTGCGGGCTGGTGGCTCGTGCCCGGAATGGCGCTCGCCGCGGTCCTCGCGGTCCTCTTCGCACTGTCCACTCAGGATTCTTCGTCGTCCCCGGTCGCACCACTAGTGGGAATACTGGGAAGGATTGCCGCCGCCGTGGCGGCCGCCACGGCCTTCGGGCGGTACGTGCTGCCCGGCCGGCCCGAGGTCGGGGCCGTGATGCTCGTCATCGTGGTGGCCGGCCTGGTGCTCCTCGCGCCGCCGCTGCCCGGGATGGTGGACCGGGTGGCCGCGTTCGTAGTGGTCGGTGTGCTCGTCCTGGTCGTGGTGTCGTGCTTCGCGATCGCGCCGGTCGACCTGGCCGTCGCGCCGCCTGCGGACACGGCCGGCGCCGACGACGCCGTCGGTTTGTTCCCCGCCGCGTTGTTGCTGTACCTGGGCTTCATCGGGTCACCGAGCGTGGTGCGGCGGGAACGCCTCGCGATCGTCGGGGTGGTGCTGGTCGTGAGCCTGGCAGTGGCGATCGGCGCGCTGTGGCAGCTCGGCGGGGAGCGGCTGGCGCTGTCGCCCGCGCCGCTGCGGGACGCGCTCGCGGCGGCCGACGCGGCCGGGATCGACGGTCTCCTCGCGGTGGGGGCGACGGTCGCGTGCGTGTTCGCGCTGCGCGGTGTCCTCGGCGACATCCGTGAGCTCGCGCCTGCCCGGCCGAACCACATGGTGGCGTTCGCGGCCGGCGTCGCGGCGCTCGGCGCACTGCTGCTCGCGCCGGAGTACACGATCGCCGGCGCGTCCGTACTTCTCCTGGTCGAAGCGGGAATCCGGGTGCTGAGCGGCCGGCGGGGTAGGGCATAGTAGGACGTCAAACAGTCGAACTGCCGATTCTCTGAACGGCCCCAGGAGAGTTACGGTGCTCCCATGACCCAGTCATTCACCAGAACTCCCCATCCGGCGCCGGCGACCCCGGAGCGGATCGCGGAAGTGTTGGCCAACCCGGGTTTCGGAGCGTACTTCACCGACCACATGGTGACCGCCCGCTGGAACCGCACCGAAGGTTGGCACGGGGCGACGGTAGAACCGTACCGCCCGATCGAGTTGGACCCCGCGGCCATGGTGCTGCACTACGGCCAGGCGATCTTCGAGGGACTCAAGGCCTACCGGCACGCCGACGGGTCCATCCAGTCGTTCCGCCCCGAGGCGAACGCCGAGCGGTTCCGCCGGTCCGCGGGCCGCCTCGCGATGCCCGACCTGCCCGACGAGCTGTTCCTCGGCTCGCTGCGGGAGCTGGTCGCCGTCGACGGGCAGTGGGTGCCCGATCAGGAGGAGGAGTCGCTCTACCTGCGGCCGTTCATGATCGCCACCGAGGTGGGGCTGGGGGTACGGCCCTCCGCCGAGTACCTGTACCTGCTGATCGCCTCGCCGGCCGGCTCGTACTTCGCGACCGGCGTCAAGCCGGTGAGCGTGTGGCTGTCGCACGAGTACGTGCGCGCGGCGCCCGGCGGGACCGGCGCGGCGAAGTTCGGTGGCAACTACGCGGCGTCGCTGGTGGCGCAGGCACAGGCCGCCGAGCAGGGCTGCGAGCAGGTGGTATGGCTGGACGCGATCGAGCGGCGCTGGGTCGAGGAGATGGGCGGGATGAACCTCTTCTTCGTCATGGGCTCGGGCGACAGCGCACGGGTGGTGACCCCGGAGCTGTCCGGCTCGCTGCTGGCCGGCATCACGCGTGACTCGATCCTGACGCTGGCGAGCGACCTCGGCTACGCGGTCGAGGAGCGGCGCGTCTCCACCGAGGAGTGGGAGAAGAAGGTCGAGTCCGGCGAGCTGACCGAGGTGTTCGCCTGCGGCACGGCCGCGGTGATCACGCCGGTCGGGGCGGTGAAGCACGCCGAGGGGTCGTTCACGATCAACGGCGGCCAGACCGGCGACGTGTCGACGCGGCTGCGTGGCGCGCTGACCGCCATCCAGCGCGGCACCGCGCCCGACACCCACGGGTGGCTGACGAAGCTCAGTTGAGCACCACCAGTACGACCGCGGTGGTGATCTCGCCGGCGGCGCCGAGGACGTCGCCGGTGATCCCGCCCAGCCGTCGCTGGACGTGGTGGACGAGCAACAGCACGAGCCCGGTGGCGAGCACGACCGCCACCGGGCCTCGGTACGGATGGGCGATGTCGGCCAGCGGCGAGGCCAGCAGCAGGCCGATCAGCCAGAAGACCGGCGCCGCGAGCGGCTGGGTGCCGGCGACCAGCGCGCCGAGCCCTTCCTGCCGGGCCGCCGGGACGCCGTGGCAGCACAGCACGAACGCCACCCGGCCGGCCGTCACCGCGAGGATGAGCGCCGGCCAGTGGTCGACGGCGGCGGCCTGCGTGCCGAGCACGAGGACCAGGGCGACGACCCCGAACGGTCCGACGGGCCCGTCCCGCATGATCGCGAGCGCCTGCTCCGGGCCGCGGTAGGAGCCGAGGCCGTCGGCGATGTCGGCGAGGCCGTCGAGGTGCATGCCGCGGGTCACGATCGCAAGGAACGCGACGACGAGGAAGCCCGCCAACAGCCCGCCGACGTCGACGAGGTCCAGCAGGAGCAGCAGGCCGGCGGCCGCGCCGCCGAGCACGAGCCCGACGAGCGGCGCCGCGGTGATGGCGATGCCCGCGAGCCGGCGGTCCACGTGCCGAACCGGCACGGGCAGCACTGTCAGCCAGGAGAACGCGAGCCGCACTCCGGCGAGCATCACTCGGTCCCTACCGGCTCCTCCTCTTCCGCGGCGGTATCCGGCTGTTCCGCCACGGTGTCCGGGCTGCTCACGCCCGCGTCCTCGAACGTGGCCATGTCGAGCAGGACCTGGGCGGCCATCGTCAGCAGGGGGATCGCGGCCGTCGCGCCGGAGCCCTCGCCGAGGCGCATGTTCAGCTCCAGCAGCGGCTTCAGGTCCAGCTGGTCCAGCACGAGCGTGTGTGCGGGCTCGGTCGAGCGGTGACCGGCCACCCACCACGCACGGGCGCCCGGCGCCAGCTCCTCGGCAAGCAGGGCCGCCGCGCCGGACACGACGCCGTCCAGCACCACAGGAGTGCGGCGGACGGCCGCCTGTGCCAGGAACGCCGCCATGGCCGCGATGTCCGCGCCGCCCACGGTCCGCAGCAGTGCCACCGGGTCGGCCGTCACCGGCTTGGCGCGGCGGAGCGCGTCGCGGATGGCGGCGGTCTTGCGCATCCAGGTCCGGTCGTCGATGCCCGTGCCACGACCGACCACCGCGACCGGCTCGCTGCCCGTGATGGCGGCGACCAGCACCGCGGCGGGGGTGGTGTTGCCGATGCCCATGTCGCCGGCCACCAGCAGGTCGGCGCCCTCGTCGACCTCCTGGTCTGCGATGGCCCTGCCGGCCGACAGCGCGGCCTGGACCTCGTCCTCGGTGAGGGCGTCCTCGCAGTCGATCGGGCCGGAGGAGCGGCGGACCTTGTGGTCGCCGGCGGTCGTGTCCCCGGCCACGGCCATGTCGACCACGCGCACGGTCGCGCCCGCGACGCCCGCGAGGACGTTGATGGCCGCGCCCCCCGCCTGGAAGTTGGCCACCATCTGCGCGGTGACCTCGCTCGGGTACGCCGACACACCCCGCGCGGCCACCCCGTGGTCGCCGGCGAAGATCACCACCCTGGGCCGCTGGATCGGCCGGGGCGGGCAGGTGCCCTGGCAGGCCGAGAGCCACGTGCCCAGCTCCTCGAGCCTGCCGAGCGACCCGCGGGGCTTGGTCAGGCGGGCGTGCCGCTCCTCCGCCGCCTGCCGCACTTCCTCGTCGGGCGGGCTGACGACATCGAACTCCATGTGGGGACCCTCCAGGTCACTGAGCGCGGCTTGCGGGAGTCGTCACCGCAGTCGCAGCGGTATGCCGGCCACCAGCAGGACCACCTCCGCGCACCGTTCCGCGATGCTCGCGTTGAGTATGCCGAGCTGGTCCCGGAAGAGCCTGCCAGAACGCGTCGCGGGCACCACGCCGAGGCCGACCTCCGCGGACACGAGCACGAGCTCGGCCGGGCTGCGGGTGACCGCCTCGACCAGCCGGCCGCATTCGCGGTGCACGTCGGTGAGGGGGCCGTCCCACCCGCCGAGGTCGTCCATCACCCCGGTCAGCCAGGTCGAGACGTCGTCGACGATGACCGGGCCACGCGCCGTGTCGAGGAAACCGGGCAGGTCCGGCGGCTCGACCGTGCGCCAGCCCGTCGGCCGGCGGGCGACGTGGGCGGCGATGCGGGCCTGCCATTCGGCGTCGGCGGGGTCGGCCCGCGCGGTCGCGACGTAGGTCGCGTGCTCACGCGGCAGCACACCTTCCGCGAACGCGGACTTGCCGGAACGCGCCCCACCGAGCACCAGGGTTGCCACGGCCCGCACGCTAGCCTGCGTGATCGTGGAGTACCGCTGGGATCACGACACGTCACCCGTCTTCGACGATCAGCCCACCGCGGAGGAGTGGCTGTCCGAGCACTGGCGGGACCTCGCCGACGGCGGCGTCGACGAGGTGACCCTCCTGTGCGACGGCGAGATCGTGTACGGCCCGATGAGCCTGCACCCCTGAGTCTCGCCGCCGCCCGGACCCGCCCGAACCAGCCGGACCTGCCGGATCAGCCGGCCGGCCGGACCGGTCGGGTCAGCCGGATCAGCCGGATCAGCCGCCGAGGCTCGGATCGTCGACGATGACCCCCGCCAGCACCTCGTCGATCCTCTTCAACACCTCGGCGTCCAGCTTGACGCCGGACGCCTTGACGTTCTCCTGGACCTGCTCGGGCCGCGTCGCGCCGATGATCGCCGAGGCGACGTTCGGGTTCTGCAGCACCCACGCGACGGCGAGCTGCGCCATCGACAGGCCAGCCTCCTCGGCGATCGGCCGGAGGTTCTGGACCTTCGTGAGCAGCTCGTCGTTGCCGAGCAGGCGCGAGATGAAGTTGCTGCCGCTGGCGTCGGTCGCCCGCGAGCCGGCCGGTGGCGCCTGGCCCGGCAGGTACTTGCCGGTGAGGACACCCTGGCCGATCGGCGACCAGACGATCTGGCTGATGCCGGTCTCCTCGCTCGCCGGCACGACCTCGGGCTCGATGACCCGCCAGATCATCGAGTACTGCGGCTGGTTGGAGATGAACGGCACCTTCAGCTCACGGGCCAGCTCGGCGCCCGCCCTGATCTGGTCGGCCTTCCACTCCGAGACGCCGATGTAGAGCACCTTGCCGGCCCGTACGAGGTCGGCGAACGCGAGGAAGGTCTCCTCCAGCGGCACCGTGGGGTCGAACCGGTGCGCCTGGTAGAGGTCGATGTAGTCGGTCTGCAGCCGCCCGAGCGACGCGTTGGCCGACTCGAGGATGTGCTTGCGGCCCAGCCCCTTGTCGTTCGGCCCGCCGGGGCCCGTGGGCCAGAACACCTTCGTGAAGATCTCCAGGCTCTCCCGCCGCTGCCCGGCCAGCGCCCGCCCGAGGACGGACTCGGCCCGCGTGTTGGCATAGACGTCCGCGGTGTCGAAGGTCGTGATCCCCACGTCAAGCGCGGCCTTCACACAGGCCTGCGCCTGCTCCTCCTCGACCTGCGACCCATGCGTGATCCAGTTTCCGTACGAGATCTCACTGACGTTGAGACCACTCCGGCCAAGACGACGAAACTCCATGCCCCAAACCTATCGGTGGAGCTACTCCAGCTCCGCCCCCGCAAGTCCCGCACCCAAACACCGCGAGTCCCGCGTTCAAACACCGCGAGTCCCGCGTTCGAACACCGCGAGTCCCGCGTTCGAACACACCGAGTTGCGGTTTCGTGCAGATCTTGGCCTGGGCCAGGTGCACGAAACCGCGACTCACCATGTGTGAATGCGGGACTCGCGGGGGTTTGAGGTTAGCGGCGGAAGCCGCCCTCGGTGTTCAGTACCTGGCCGGTGATCCAGCGGGCCTCGTCGGTGGACAGCCAGGCGATGAGGCGGGCGGGGTCGTCCGGGGTGCCCCAGCGGCCGGCGGGGAACATCGCGGCCACCTCGGCGTGGACGTCCGGTGGGGCGTAGCCCGTGTCGACCGGGCCCGGGTTGACGGTGTTGACGGTGATGCCCTGGGTCGCCAGCTCGTCGGCCAGCGTCGCCGTGATCGACCACAGCGCGCCCTTGCTCGACGCGTAGGCGACCTCGCCCGGCATCGGGCCCTTGTTCTGGCCGGACGTCAGGAAGATCAGCCGCCCCGCACCGCCCAGGGCCGCGAACTCCTTCGCCAGCAGCAGCGACGCCCGCGCGTTGACCGTCCAGTGGGCGTCCAACAGCTCGGCCGTCATCGCCGACAGCGGACCGTCCGAACCGGACCGGGCCTGGTTGCACACCACGATGTCCAGGCCACCGAGCGTGGACACCACGGCGGACACCAGCGCCGCGGGAGCCGACGGGTCGGCCAGGTCCACCGACATGTCCGCGACGGCCGCGGGTGGCACCGCCTCCGCACGCACGCCGTCGACGACCGCGCTCACCTCGTCGGCGCCCCACGGCTGGGCGGCGTCGTGCGGGCTGAAGTGGTGCACGAACACGGAGGCCCCGTAGGCCGCGAGCCGCCGGCAGATGGCGTAGCCGATCCCCGCCCGTCGCGACGCGCCCGTCACCAGCGCGACCCGGCCACGCAGCGGCAGCGGGTCGCGGGTCAGCTCACTCAACCCGCTCGCCGGGCGACACGCGCGGCTTGGGCACCCTCAACTTGCGGATCTGCGACGCGCGGATGAACGCGTACCAGCCGACCGACAGCCCGCGGACCGTCTCCTTCGGGAACTTCTCCCGCACCTTCCTGGTGATCCGGCCGCCGGACAGCACGCCCTCGATGATCATCGCGACCAGCATCAGCAGACACAGCAGCGTCGTCAGGCTCTGCACGCGCGGGTCCGGCACCAGCAGCGCGACGAAGATCAGGATCGCGAGCGGCATGAACAGCCCGAGCAGGTTGCGGCGCGAGTCGATGTAGTCCCGGATGTAGGCCTTGACCGGGCCGCGGTCGCGCGGCATGAGGTACTTCTCGTCGCCGGCCATCATGCGTTCGCGCTGCTTGACGCGGACCTCGCGGCGCTTGGCGGAGAGCTCCTTGCGTTCCTCCTTGTTGCCGCGCGCCCGCCTGATCGCCTCGCGGGTCGTGCGCGGCGGCGGCGCGACCGGGCCGCGCCTGCGCTGCTCGGCCTCGCGGCGCTTGGGCGTCGGACGGCCCTTGCCCGGCGTGTGGGCCTTGTTTCCGGCGTCGTCCTCCGCCGACTCGACCTCGATATCGGCCTCGGTAGTGTCTGCTTCTTTGCGGCGAAGGAACCTCACACGCCAAAGGGTAAAGGAGACCACATTACGCTTTGCCCATGCGGGTCCTGATCGCTCCTGACTGCTTCGGTGGGACGTTGACCGCGCCGGAGGCCGCCGAGGCCATCGCCGCCGGGTGGCGCAGTGGTGCGCCTGACGACGAGCTCACGCTCTGTCCACTGGCCGACGGCGGCCCCGGCTTCGTCGAGGTGCTGCACTCCGCCCTCGGCGGTCACCTCCACCGCAGACAGGTCGCGGGCCCGCTCGGCGCTCCCGTCGACGCCCTCTGGCTGGAACACGAGGGCACGGCCTACCTCGAGTGCGCCCAGGCCTGCGGGCTCACCCTCGTGCCGCGCGAGCAGCGGGATGCGCTCGCCGCGAACACGGTCGGTGTCGGCGAGCTCATCGCGCACGCGCTCGAACAGAAGGTGCACACGATCGTCGTCGGCCTCGGTGGGTCCGGCAGCACGGACGGTGGCTCCGGGATGTTCCGTGCGCTCGGCGCCATCCCGGTGGGTGACGACGGCGAGCCCCTGCCCCCCGGCGGCGGCCCGCTCGTCGACGGCGTGCGGCTCGCCGGCCGGGTCGACCTCGGCGACGTGACGTTGGTCGCGGCGTCGGACGTGGAGAACCCGCTGCTCGGCAAGGAGGGCGCCGCGCGGGTGTTCGGCCCCCAGAAGGGCGCCGACGACCTGGCCGTCCGCCGCCTGGAGCGGTCGCTGGCCCGCTGGGCGGAGCTGCTCGGCGATGTCGCCGGGCGGGACATCCGGGACGAACCGGGCGCCGGCGCGGCCGGTGGGTTCGGTGCGGGCCTCATCGCGCTCGGCGCGACCGTCGAGTCCGGGGCGGGCGTGGTCCGCAGGCTCACCGGCCTCGACGCCGCGCTCGACCAGGCCCAGCTCGTGGTCACCGGCGAGGGCAGCTTCGACTTCCAGTCGCTTCGCGGCAAGCTCGTGACCAGGGTGTCCGGCGCGGCGGCCGAGCGAGGGACCCCGTGCGTGGTGCTCGCCGGCCAGGTCAGCGTGGGTCGACGGCGGGCGGCGTCGGCCGGGGTCTCGCAGGCCTACGCGGTCGCCGAGCACGTGGGTTCGGCGGAGGCGTCGCTGGCCGACCCTGCCGGCACGCTCAGCGCCCTGGCCAGGCACGTGTCGGCACAGTGGCGTCTGTAACAGCCAGGGTCAAGCCGGGTGTGTCACCATGGAGGTAGGAGGACGGGGAATAAACCGCGGCTCGGCCGAGATTGACCCCGGGTAGTACGTCCGAAAAGGTCGAGGGAGAACCATGACGACCGCTCAGGAGAACACCACCGAGACGGAGACGCACGGCGTGCTCGTGTCGGACGCCGCCGCCAGCAAGGCGAAGTCCCTGCTGGAGCAGGAGGGCCGCGACGACATGCACCTGCGTATCGCCGTTCAGCCCGGTGGCTGCGCCGGCCTGCGCTACCAGCTGTTCTTCGACGAGCGCACGCTCGACGGTGACCTGCTCCGGGACTTCAACGGCCTGAAGGTGGCCGTGGACCGGATGAGTGCCCCGTATGTGCAGGGCGCGACCATCGACTTCGTCGACACCATCGAGAAGCAGGGCTTCACCATCGACAACCCCAACGCCGGTGGTTCCTGCGCCTGTGGCGACTCGTTCCACTAGGTCTCGTTGACTGTGGGCCGCGGCTTGTGTCGCGGCCCACAGTTGCTTTTACACGTACTCCTCCAGGCTGCTGACCTGGGCGAACGTGGCGTCGTCCACTTCCCACGGCGTCGCCGCGCGCGGTCCGGGGAGATTCTGCTCGCTTGCCCGCAGCTCCGCCGGGATGGCCGCGCAGTCCGCGATGAGCTCGGCGAATGACTCGGCTTCTGGTGTGGTCACGGCTTTGAACCTAGGTCGAACGGCGTTTCTCGGACAGCCTTACCAACCGGTAGTCTCGGAGGAGTCCCCGGGTGGGGTGCGGTTCGTGGTGCCTACTAACGTTGACGGCCGCTGATCACCTCACTTGACGACCACCAGACAGGGGAATCCCTCGTGCCCGTCGCCGTCTCCGGAAGCATCGCCACCGATCACCTCATGCACTTCCCGGGCAGGTTCGCCGAGCAGCTCGTGGCCGAGCAACTGCACCGGGTGTCGCTGAGCTTCCTCGTCGACGACCTGGTCGTGCGGCGCGGCGGGATCGGGGCCAACATCGCGTTCGGCATGGGCGTGCTCGGCGGCTCGCCCGTACTGGTCGGGGCGGTCGGCGAGGACTTCGCGGACTACCGGTCCTGGCTGGAGCGGCACGGGGTGGACTGCTCCGGCGTGCACGTGTCCGAGGTCGCGCACACCGCCCGGTTCGTGTGCACCACCGACGACGACATGTGCCAGATCGCGTCGTTCTACGCGGGCGCGATGTCCGAGGCCCGCAACATCGAGCTGCGGCCGATCGAGCAGAAGGTCGGCGGCTTCGACCTGGTGCTGATCAGCCCGGACGACCCGGACGGCATGCTGCGCCATGCCGAGGAGTGTCGGCAGCGCGGCTACGCGTTCGCCGCGGACCCGTCGCAGCAGCTCGCGCGCATGTCCGGGGAGCAGATCCGGTCGTTCGTCGAGGGTGCCAAGTACCTGTTCAGCAACGACTACGAGTGGGAGCTGCTGCGGCAGAAGACCGGCTGGACCGAGCAGGACGTGATGTCGCGGGTCGGCATGCGGATCACCACGCTCGGCGAGAAGGGCGTGGAGATGGTCGACGCGTCCGGCAACGCCATCCTCGTCTCCGCCGTGCCCGAGCTCATGAAGGCCGACCCGACCGGTGTCGGCGACGCGTTCCGCGCGGGTCTGCTCGCCGGGTTGGAGAAGGGCCTCGAGCTGGAGCGGGCCGCTCAGCTGGGCTCGTACATCGCGGTGCTCGTGCTCGAGACCGTCGGACCGCAGGAGTGGACGCTCGACAAGGAGCTGGCCATCACCCGCATCGGCGGCGCGTACGGGCCGGAGGCCGCCGCGGAGATCGGCGCCATCCTCCCGTAGGTACCACTTTCGTGTAATACCTGGTACTTCTGGTGACCATGCGTGCTCTCGCGGTCACCGCTGTGCTCATGCTCGTGTTTGCCGGGGTCGCGTCCGCGGACGTCGGCCCCTGGCGCACGATCGGCTCTGACGTCGCGCGCCCCCTGGACGAGAGCCAGGGGCTCGCCGTCGTCGAGCGTCCCTCCGGGACGACCGTCAAGTACACCGGGATCGGCACGGTCCCGGCGTCGGTCTCGTCGCGTGGCTGGAACCATGTGGGTGACCCGGGTGCTGGCCATGGTTACTACGTGGAGCCGTACCAAAGGGACGATCGCGGCGCGAAGCTGTTCCGCGTACAGGCGCCGGACGGGACGTGGACGGAGTACCAGCACGCCCTGGAGTCCTGGGAGGCGAACAACAACTCGTTCGCCGCGGTGTCACCGGACGGGCAGTGGATGGTGGCCGGCGAGTGGGGCACGATGACCCGGCTGCTGGTGCATCCCATGCCGGGGATCGCGTTCACGAACCCGGCCGCGAACCTCCCGTACGCGTCGGCGATCCGGCTCGACCGTCCCGTGCGGGACATCCAGGGCTGCGACTTCGTGACCGCGACCCAGCTGCTGTGCTCGTCCGACGACCCGGACGGCTCCCTGTTCGGGGTGACGAAGCCGCTGCTCCAGGTGAACCTGGCGGCCCCGGTCGGCTCGTCGGACGTCGCCGGGACGGTCACGTCCCTGGGCCAGCTCCCACTCCAGAGCGGCTGCTCGGGCACGTTCGAGGTAGAGGGCATCGACTACGACGAACGCGACGGGACCCTGCGCGTGGTCGTCATGTCCCCAAGCATCTGCATCCTGTTCGACAGCAAAACCTGGCGCTTCCACCGCTAACCCCTCGCGAGTCCCGCGTCCACCCATACCGAGTCCCGCGTTCGCGCATACCGAGTTGCGGTTTCGTGCAGGTCCCGGTGTCCCCCAGACCTTGGGGTGCACGAAACCGCAACTCGCACTGTTTGGATGCGGGACTCGCACTGTTTGGACGCGGGACTCGCACTGTTTGGGCGCGGGACTCGCGGGTCAGAGCTTGACGGGATAGTGGGGTTCTGGGACTCGGGGTTGGATGTTCTTCTCGATGAAGATGCCGTGCCAGAGCATGTAGACGAGTAGGGCCCAGATTCGTCGGCTGTGGTCCAGGGTGCCGGCGCGGTGTTCTTCCAGGAGCTTCATGACCGCGGTCTTGTCGATCTCCTCGTCGGTCTGGGAGCGGAGGATGATCTGGCGGGCCCAGTCGTACATCTCCTCCCGCAGCCACAGGCGGATGGGGACCGGGAAGCCCAGCTTGCGGCGGTTCAGCACGTGTGCCGGCACGATGTCGCGCAGAGCCTGGCGCAGTGCGTACTTGGTCGTCTCCTTGGTGATCTTCTCCTCGGACGGGATCTTCGACGCCACCTTGAAGACCTCCGCGTCCAGGAACGGGACTCGCAGCTCCAGCGAGTTCGCCATCGTGACCTTGTCGGCCTTCACCAGGATGTCGCCGCGTAGCCACGTGAACAGGTCCACGTGCTGCATGCGCGTCACGGGGTCCCAGTTCGCCGACTCCCGGTACGGGCCCGCGGTCACGTCCATGTGGCTGATCGCCGGGTCGAACGTGCGCAGCACCGACCGCAGTTGGTCGTCGCGGAAGATCCGCGCGTTGCCGTAGTACCGCTCCTCGAGCGACAGCGCGCCCCGGCGCAGGAGGTCCTTGCCGCGCCGGCCCTCCGGCAGCTTGGTCGACAGCGTGCCCATGGCCTTGCGCAGCGCGCCCGGCACCTTCTCGAACGCCGCCAGGGAGATCGGCTCCTTGTAGATGGTGTAGCCGCCGAACAGCTCGTCCGCGCCCTCACCCGACAGCACCACCTTCACGTGCCGGCGGGCCTCGCGCGCGATGAACCACAGCGGCACCAGCGCGGGGTCGGCCACCGGGTCGTCCAGGTACCAGACGATGAGCGGCAGCGCCTCCATCATCTCTTCCGGGCCCACCGTCCTGACGACGTGCTTCACCCCGATCGCGGCCGCCGACTCGGCCGCCACGTCGACCTCCGAGTAGCCCTCGCGCTCGAAGCCGGTGGTGAACGTCACGAGGTTCGGGTTGTGCTCCTTCGCCAGCGCGGCGATGGCCGTCGAGTCGATGCCGCCGGACAGGAACGACCCGACCGTGACGTCCGCGCGCATGTGCTTCGCCACCGAGTCCCGCATGACGTCGGCGATCTCGGTGTACAGCTTCTCCGGCTCGTCCTTGACCGAGGTCGGCCGGAACGTGTGGAAGAAGTAGCGGTCGGTCCGCAGCTCGCCACCCGGGGAGATCCGGAACGACGTGCCCGACTCGATGCGCCGGATCTCCTGGTGCATGCTCTCCGGCTCCGGCACGTACTGCAGCGTCAGGTAGTGCTGCAGCGCGGTCCGGTCCAGCGTCTGGCCGACGTGCAGCCGGGGGGACAGCTCCAGCAGCGCCTTCTTCTCGCTCGAGAACGCCACGCCGCCCGGCCCCGCCGAGTAGAACAGCGGCTTGATCCCGAACGGGTCACGCGCGCCGAACACCTCGCGCCGCCGCCAGTCCCAGATCAGGAACGCGAACATCCCACGCAGCTTCTGGACCGCCGCCGGGCCGAGGTAGTGGTAGAGGGCGACGATGACCTCGCTGTCGCCGTGCGTGCGCATGGTCGCGCCGTGCTCGTCGATCAGCTCCTGGCGCAGCTCCAGGTAGTTGTAGATCTCGCCGTTGAACAGCAGGGTGTAGCGCTCCTGGACGCCCTCCGGGCTCCAGTGCAGCGGCTGGTGCGAGTGGTCCACGTCGATGATCGACAGGCGGTTGAAGCCGAAGACGACCTCGTCGCCGGCCCACGTGCCGCTCTCGTCGGGGCCTCTGTGCCGCTGGCAGCGCATGGCTCTGGCGACCGCGTCCCTTGTCGCGTTGGCTTCCTGTTCGGTCGGGCACACCACACCAAGCAGTCCGCACACGGTCGGCACAACCTTCCCTGTCGAGTGCACGTCAGGGGCAAGTATGGCTGCCGCCGCCAAGCACGGCCCGGAGCGGTGTGGCCTGTGCCTCTGGGCTACGCTCCAACGCTGTGATCACCGGTCTTACTAGGAGGGATCGCGCAGTGGGTGGAACGCGGCGTTCCCGGGCATCGCGACTGACCAGCATCGCCGGGCTCGTCGGGCTGGTCGCCCTGACCGCGACCGGCTGCTCGGGCAGTGAGGTGCTGCGCTTCGGCTGGCCAGAGGGCATCACGCCGCAGTCCGAGCGGATGCGTGACTTCTGGACCTGGTCGGTCGTCGCATCCCTGATCATCGGCGTGATCGTGTGGGCGCTGATCCTGTGGCCGGTGGTGGCGCACCGCAAGAAGAGCGACAAGCTGCCCAGGCAGTTCCAGTACAACCACTTCCTCGAGGTCATCTACACCGGTGTCCCGTCGATCATCGTGGTGATTCTGTTCTACTTCACGGTGACCACGCAGAACTACGTGCTGGCCGAGGAGTCGACCGACAAGGTCGGCACGGACGTGGACGTCGTGGCCTTCCAGTGGAACTGGCAGTTCGTCTACAACTCCTACGAGAACGCCGACGGCCGCCGCGTGGTGCCGCGCACCTCCGACGGCGAGCTGGTCACCACCACCGGCAGCACCACCGAGATCCCGCTGCTGGTGCTGCCGTCGAAGACCACGATCGCCTACGACCTGCACTCCAGGGACGTCATCCACTCCTTCTTCGTGCCGGAGTTCCACTTCAAGCGGGACGTGTTCCCGTACCCGGAGAAGAACGACCAGTCCCACACCTTCCAGAACTCGATCGACAAGGAAGGCTCGTTCGTGGGCCGCTGCGCCGAGCTGTGCGGCACGTACCACTCGGGCATGAACTTCGAGGTCAGGGTGCTCGACCGGGACCGGTTCGACGACTACATGCGGCTACGCGTCTCGACCAACGACGACACGGGCAAGCCGTACACGGCCGCTGAGGCACTGGCCCAGATGGGCCGCGACGACCCGTCCTGCGGGGAGCTGTGCACGCCGCACGCGGTGACCACGTCGCCGTTCAACAGTGACCGCACCGCCCGCACCTCGTCGAAGTGATCCCGGAGGACTGAACCATGAAGGTCGAAGCCAGGCTTTTCGACATCACGACGGCTTTCTTCTTCGTGGCCGCCATCGTCTACGGGTTCTGGGCCAAGGAGCCGGTCGGCAGCGTCGGCCTCGTGCTGACCGGTGGGCTGTCGCTGATCATCGGGTCGTACTTCCACTTCGTCGCCCGGCGTGTCGCCCGCCGGCCGGAGGACAACCCGGAGGCCGAGGTCAGCGACGGCGCCGGCGAGATCGGCTTCTTCTCGGCCGGCAGCTACTGGCCGGTCGCGATCGCGGCGTCGGGTGCGCTCGCCGCGCTGTCGCTCGCCTTCTGGCAGATCTGGCTGCTGGTCGTCGCTCTCGTGTGCGTGCTGTCCGCGGTGGGTGGGTTGGTCTTCGAGTACCACACCCGCCCGAACGCGACGGAGTGAGGCAGAACGAGTGAGGCAGAACGGAAGGGCCCCTTCGCGCTGAAGGGGCCCTTCCGTGTGTGTTCAGGCCAGTTCTTGGCTGCGGGTGGTCCAGCGGTCCAGCAGCTTGGCCGCGCGGCCGGAGTCGATGGCCTCGGCCGCCGTCGCCATGCCCGCGCGGAGGTCGGCCGTCAGGTCGGCTGAGAAGCCTCTGAAGGCCGCTATCGCCCCCGCCGCGTTCAGCACGACCGTGTCGCGGATCGGACCCCTGTCGCCTGCGGTCAGGGAGCGGAGGGCCGTCGCGTTGGTGGCCGCGTCGCCGCCCTTGAGGGCCTCGGGGGCCACCGGGGCCAGGCCGAGGGCGGTCGGGTCGATCTCGGCTTCGTGGACCTGGCCCCCGGACGCCACCCAGGCCCTCGTCGTCGTGGTCGTGGTGATCTCGTCGAGGCCGTCGTCGCCGCGAACCACCAGTACCGAGAAGCCGCGGCTCGCCAGGACCTCCGCGACCACCGCGGCCAGCGGGGCGTGCGCGCAGCCCACCAGGGCCGACGTCGGCTGGGCAGGGTTGGTCAGCGGGCCCATGATGTTGAACACCGTGGGGATGCCCAGCTCCCGGCGGGTGGGGCCGGCGTGCCGGAGGGCCGGGTGGAACGACGTCGCCAGGCAGAAGCCGATGCCTACTTCGCGTACGCAGGTGGCCACCGCTTCGGGTGACAGGTCGATCACCACGCCGAGTGATTCCAGGACGTCCGCGGCACCGCACTGTGACGACTGGGCGCGGTTGCCGTGCTTCACGACCGGAATGCCGGCCGCCGCCGTCACGACCGCGCTCATCGTCGAGATGTTCACCGTGCCGGACCGGTCACCGCCGGTGCCCACGACGTCCACGGCGGGGATGTCCAGGGAGACCCGTTTGGCGTGCGCGAGCATGACCTCGGCCATGCCGGCCACCTCGGACGGCGTCTCGCCCTTCGAGCGCAGGGCGGACACGAACGCGCCGATCTGCCCGCCGGTCGCGCTGCCGGTCATGATCTGGTCCATGGCCCACGACGTGTCGTCTGCGGTCAGGTCCACACGCGCGACGAGCCGGCCCAGCAGGCCGGGCCAGGTCTGGGTCATGGGTCTCACCCCTGGTGTACGGGCAGCGACTTGTTCCGGAGCACGTCGGCGACGGTCTCCGCGGCGGCCAGCGGGTCGAGCGGGTGCACGAGCACCGCGTCGGCCTGCGACCAGGTCGCGAGCCAGCGGTCGTCCCTGCGCCGGATGGCGATCACGATCGGGGGACAGTCGTCGATCTCGTGCTTGAGCTGCCGGCACAGACCGATGCCGCCGGTCGGCTGGGCCTCGCCGTCGAGAATCGCCAGGTCGACGGTGCCGGAGTCCATCTCCATGAGCACGTCGGCGATCGTGGCGGACTCGTGGTAGGTCACGCGGCCGAGATCGGCGGCAGGACGGCGCCCGACGGCTGTGAGAATCCTCTCCCGGACCTCCGGCCGGTGGCTGAACACGAGGATCTTCAGCGGGGAGCTCATCGCAATTCCTCCGGCACGGAATCAGGCAGGTCGGGACACCTGGATGTTATCCGGCACGCCCCGCGGCCCGACAGCCGGCCGATGCTCGGTGAACGATCTCCGACACGCCCCGGACCCGATCTGCTGACCCGGGAAAGGGCAGGCAATAATGCCTGCCGTGACGACAGCAGCGCCTTCAATCAGCCAGCGTGTGCACTCGCTGAACAGGCCCAACATGGTCAGCGTCGGCACGATCGTGTGGCTGGCCAGCGAGCTGATGTTCTTCGCCGGGCTCTTCGCCATGTTCTTCACGGTCAAGGCGCAGAACAGCACCGGCCAGTGGCCCCCGCCGCCGTACCACCTCGACGTGCCGTACGCGCTCGTTGTCACGATCGTGCTGGTCGCCTCGTCCTTCACCTGCCAGATGGGTGTGTTCGCGGCGGAACGAGGTGATGTCTATGGCTTGCGACGCTGGTACCTGCTGACCCTGTTCATGGGTCTGTTCTTCGTACTCGGCCAGGCCAACGAGTACCGGAGCCTGATCGAGGAGGGCCTCACCATCCCGTCCTCGGCGTACGGCACGGTCTTCTACCTGACCACCGGCTTCCACGGGCTGCACGTGACCGGTGGCCTGATCGCCTTCGTCTACCTGCTCACCCGCACGAAGATGAGCAAGTTCACGCCGGCGCAGGCCACGTCCGCGATCGTCGTGTCGTACTACTGGCACTTCGTGGACGTCGTCTGGATCGGTCTGTTCGCCACGATCTACTTCGTCAAGTGATCCGACCGAGCCGATTCGCCGGGTCCGAGCTGACATCAGTAAGGGTTGCCGCACAATGAGGACTCTGTCCAAGAAGATGAGGGCACGCACCAAGCGCCGGCGCCGCGTCGCGGGCCTGCTGGCGCTCGCCTTCGCGCTGATGGGTGTCGGCGCGGCCTACAGCGTGCTCGTGCCCAGGCCGCAGACCGCGCAGGCGCAGCAGGACCCGGCCATCGTGCGCGAGGGCGAGCAGATCTACAGCAACACCTGCATCAGCTGCCACGGCGCGAACCTCGAAGGGGTCAAGAACCGCGGCCCGAGCCTCGTCGGCATCGGCGAGGCCAGCGTTTACTTCCAGACCTCGACCGGCCGGATGCCGGCCATGGGCCAGGGCGCCCAGGAGCCGGAGAAGCCGAGGGTGCTCACGCCGGCGCAGGTCGACGCGGTCGCGGCCTACGTCGAGGCCAACGGCGGCGGCGTCCAGATGCCGGACGAGAAGGGCGAGGCGCTACGCGGTGACGACCCGGCCCGCGGTGGCGAGCTGTTCCGGTTCAACTGCGCGTCCTGCCACAACTTCACCGGCCGCGGCGGCGCGCTGTCGTCCGGCAAGGAGGCGCCGAGCCTGGACGGCGCGACCGAGGACGAGATCTACGCGGCCATGCTGTCGGGTCCGCAGAACATGCCGCGGTTCTCCGAGCGTCAGCTGTCGCCGGAGGAGAAGAAGGACATCATCGCTTACGTCAAGTCGGTGACGGACGGCAACAACAACCCTGGCGGCGCCTCGATCGGTGGACTCGGGCCGCAGTCGGAGGGTTTCATCGCCTTCGTCGTGGGGATCGTCGCCCTGCTTGGCGTCGTGTTGTGGATCGGGGCTAAAGCATGAGTACGGACAAGCCTGAGGACCTGCCGAGCGAGGAGGAGCTCGCGCAGATGTCCCGGGAGGACCTGGTCAAGCTGGGGAGCAAGCTCGACGGCGTCGAGCTGGTCGAGTACCCGGACCCGTGGCCGGTCAAGGGCACCCGCGCGGAGCGGCGGGCGGAGCGCCAGGTCGCGTTCTGGTTCGCGCTGTCCGGCGTCGCCGGCCTCGCGTTCGTGGTCGCCTTCATCTGGTGGCCGGCCAAGTACGTCGCGCCGGACAAGGACGGGTACTTCATGTACTCGCTCTACACCCCGGTGCTCGGCCTGACGCTGGGCCTGATGATCCTGGCCCTCGGCATCGGCGTGCTGAACTACACCAGGAAGTTCATCCCGCACGAGCTCGCCGTGCAGCAGCGGCACGACGGCGGCTCGTCGGAGCTGGACAAGGCCACGGTCCTCGCGAACCTGGCCGACGCCGGCAACCGAAGCACGATCGCCCGCCGGCCGCTGATCAAGCGCTCGCTCGGGTTCGGCGGCGGCGTGCTCGGTCTCGCGCTGGTCGCGGTGCCGCTCGGCGGCATGCTGCGCAACCCGCACGCCCAGTCGGCCAACAAGGACGGCCTGCTGCACACCCCGTGGCAGCACACCAAGAAGGGCGAGAAGGTCTTCCTGCGCCGGGCCACCGGCAGCGACGACATCTCGCTGGTGCGGCCGGAGGACATGGACGCCGGCTCGATGGAGACGGTGTTCCCGTACCGGAAGACCGACACCCACGAGGACTGGGCGAAGACCATCCTGCGTGGTGACAGCCCCGTGATGCTGATCCGCCTGCGGCCACAGGACGCGGCCAGGGTGATCCAGCACGAGGGCCAGGAGGACTACCACTACGGCGACTTCTACGCGTACACGAAGATCTGCAGCCACCTCGGCTGCCCGACCTCGCTGTACGAGCAGCGGAGCAACCGCATCCTGTGCCCGTGCCACCAGTCCCAGTTCGACGCGCTGCAGTACGCCAAGCCGGTCTTCGGGCCGGCCACCCGCAAGCTGGCGCAGCTGCCGATTACCGTGGACGAGGAGACCGGCTACTTCATCTCGATCGGTGACTTCAACGAGCCGATCGGTCCCGCCTACTGGGAGCGGAAGTCATGAGTGGACTCACGACCCCCACGAAGCCAGACAACGCCGTCATGCGGGCGGCCGGTGGCGCGGCGAAGTGGGCCGACGACCGCTACCACCTGTCCGGCGGCATCCGGCGCCAGCTGAACAAGGTCTTCCCGACGCACTGGTCGTTCCTGCTCGGCGAGATCGCGATGTACAGCTTCATCGTGCTGCTGCTGTCCGGCACGTACCTGGCGCTGTTCTTCGACCCGTCGATGACCGAGGTCACCTACAACGGGTCCTTCGACAACCTGCGTGGCCTGGAGATGACCAGGGCGTACGAGTCGACGCTGTACATCACGTTCGACGTGCGCGGCGGCCTGTTCGTCCGGCAGGTGCACCACTGGGCGGCGCTGCTGTTCATGCTGGCGCTCACGATCCACATGTTCCGCACGTTCTTCACCGGCGCGTTCCGCCGGCCGCGTGAGGTCAACTGGATCATCGGCATCCTGATCTTCATGATGGGCTGTTTCGAGGGCCTCTTCGGCTACTCGCTGCCCGACGACCTGCTCTCCGGCGCAGGCCTGCGCATCACCGCAGGCCTGGTGATGTCGCTGCCGGTCATCGGCACCTGGGCCAGCTGGCTGCTGTTCGGCAGCGAGTTCCCGGGCACGGAGATCATCCCGCGCATGTACACGCTGCACATCCTGCTGATACCCGGGGTCCTGCTCGCGCTGATCGCCGTCCACGTGGGTCTCGTGTGGTACCAGAAGCACACGCAGTTCCCCGGTGTGCGGCGAAAAGAGACGAACGTCGTCGGCGTGCGCATCATGCCGGTCTTCGCGCTCAAGGCCGGTGGCTTCATGGCCGTGGTCGTGGGTGTCACGGCGCTGCTCGGCGGCCTGTTCCAGGTCAACCCGATCTGGAACTTCGGCCCGTTCTCGGCGGCGCAGGTGTCGGCGGGCACGGTGCCGGACTGGTACATGGCCTGGACGGACGGCCTGGTCCGGCTGTGGCCGGCGTGGGAGGTCTACCTCGGGAACTACACGATCCCGGCCCCGTTCTTCCCGTTCATCATGGGTCTGCCGTTGCTGACCGGGATCGCGGCGGCCTACCCGTGGCTCGAGCGGAAGTTCACCAAGGACTACGCGCACCACAACCTGCTGCAGCGGCCGCGGGACGTGCCGGTGCGCACCAGCCTCGGCGTCATGGCGATCACCTTCTTCGGGGTGTCGCTCCTGTCCGCCGCGAACGACGTGCTCGCCGAGAAGTTCGACATCTCGCTGAACGCGACGACGTGGATGGGCCGCATCGGGTTGCTGGTCCTGCCGCCGCTGGCCTACGCGATCACCTACCGCCTGTGCCTCGGCCTGCAGCGGTCGGACCGCATGGTGCTGGAGCACGGCGTGGAGACCGGCATCATCAAGCGGCTGCCGCACGGTGAGTTCATCGAGGTGCACCAGCCGCTGGCTGGCCTGGACGACCACGGCCACCCGATCGAGCTGGAGTACCAGGGCACGTCGGTGCCGAAGAAGATGAACAAGCTCGGCTCGGCAGGCGCGCCGGTGGTCGGCTCGCTGCTGCGGCCCGACCCGCCCGAGGAGACGGCGGCACTGGCCAAGGCCCGCGCCGCGCAGCACGGTCACGGTGCCGAGTTGGAGGCCGGGTCCGGCGCGACCGAGACCGGCACCTCGGTGGCCAAGACCCAGGAGGACCCGTCAAAGAAGCTGTGAGGCACCGGTTGATGGCGGTCGCCGCGCTCGTCGCGACGGCCGCCATCGGCCTGTCCGGGTGCAGCTCACCGCTGTCGTCCGCCGGCGAGGCGCCGCGGTCGAGCGGGTCGTCGGCGCACGGCCCGGTGTCCCAGCAGACCTCGGGCGCCGTGGGCCCGGCCGAGTGCGCCCAGCCGGCACCCGGCTTCGACTGTGACTTCCAGACTCGCATCGCGGCCGTCCAGACGTACCTGAAGGGCCGGCCGGGCACGACGGGCGTGGTCCTGCACGACGTGCAGACCGGCGCCGTCTGGGAGAACGACCACGCGACGGACCCCACCTGGACCGCGTCGACGATCAAGCTCGCGATGGTGGTGGACCTGTTCACCCGCGACCGCCACGGCGAGATCCACCTCACCGCCGACGACCGCGCCCTGATCGAGTCGATGCTCCACTCGTCGGACGACGACGCCGCGGACACCCTGTGGTACCGCTACGCGGGCGGCGACCACATGGGCTACAACAAGAACTTCGCCAAGTACGGGCTGACGTCTCTGGCCCCGCAGCAGGGCTTCTCGGACTTCTACCCGTACTGGGGCTTTCAGAAGTGCACCCCGGAGGACCTGGACCGCCTGATCCACTACGTCCTGACCGACCTGCCCGCCGACGAGCGCGGCTACATAGTCGGCCAGATGCGAACGGTGGCCGCGGACCAGCAGTGGGGCGTCTGGGGAGCCGGCCCGGCCGCGAAGCCCGGCAACAAGGACGGCTGGTCCAAGGAACAGGGCGGCTGGGTGATGAACACCGTGGGCTTCGTCGGCCCCGCCGAACGCTACACCCTGGCCGCCATGAACAACCTCCGCGGCGAGGGCGACTACGACACCGGCCGCGAAACCGTCACCCACATAGCGGAAATACTCTTCGCCGGCCGCTTCTAACCCCCCACCCCCGCGTCCACACCCCGCGAGTCCCGCGTTCGCGCGCACCGAGTCCCGCGTTCGCGCGCACCGAGTTGCGGTTTCGTGCATACCGGGTCCCGCGTTTGTGCACCCGAATTGCGGTTTCGTGCACACCAGAGTCGGTCCGGCACTTCAAGATCTGCACGAAACCGCAACTCGGTATGGCTGAACGCGGGACTCGGGGTGTTTGGACGCGGGACTCGCGGGGTTAGGGGTAGAAGGGGAGGCGGGGGTCTGTGTGGTTGGGGGTCCAGGTTTGGCGGATCCAGGTGTGGGCTGGGTCGTCGCTGATCAGCCATTCGCGGTTGGTGCCGGGGCCTGCCATGACGTTGAGGTAGTAGAGGTCGTAGCCCGGGGTTGCCATGGACGGGCCGTGCCAGCCGTGGGGGATCAGGACCACGTCGTCGGTGCGGACCTCCTTCAGGATGTCGATCGGGCGGTCCTCGGTGCCGTAGACGCGCTGGTAGCCCATGCCGCCGCCGGCGACCTCGAAGTAGTAGATCTCCTCCAGCTCGCACTCGCCGTCGCGGACCTCGTCGTGCTTGTGCGGGGGATAGGACGACCAGTTGCCGCCCGGTGTGAGCACCTCGCAGGCGATCAGCTTGTCGGCCTCGAACACCTCGGGCGTGCAGAAGTTGTTGACCTGCCGGCTGCACTGGCCAGCGCCACGCAGCTCCACCGGGGTGTCCGCGGCGGGGACGTACCGGACCGGCAGCCGGCGTTCGCACACCGCGGAGGGGAACGCCAGCTTCGCGCCCGCCTCGCTGGTCACCTCGGCCTCGGCGTCCCGGGGCAGGTAGACGAAGTCCGTTCGCGCCTCGAACACCGACGGGCGCCCGGCCACCTCGTACGTGGCGCCGTCCACGGTGACCGTGCAGCCGCCGGACAGGGGCAGCACCAGGGTCTCCGCGGGGCCCGTCGCCAGCGTGTGGGTCTCCCCGGCGGCGAGGGTGAGCACCATGAGACCGCTGTACGTCCAACCGGCCGAGGCCGGCGTGACCACCACGCTCACAGCAGCCCCACCGCGACGTCGACCGCCTTGGCCACGTCACCGTCCGCCGGGTACAGCAGCGAACGCCCCACCACGAGCCCGCGCACGGTCGGGTTGCGCAGCGCCCGCCGCCACCGCTCGTACGTCGCCTCCTGGTCCGTGGACACCTCACCGCCCAGCAGCAGCGTCGGCAGCGTGGTCGAGGACAGCACCTGTGCCATGGCGTCGCCGCCGTCGCCGATCACCGGGATCTTCAGCCAGGTGTACGCCGACGTGGCGCCCAGGCCCGACGCGATGGTCACCGCCGTCGACGCGGCCTCGATGGACAGGTCGTTCCACAGCTGGCCCTCCTCGGTGCGCCGCGAGATGAACGGCTCCACCATCGCGACCAGCTTCTCCTCCGCCAGCTCGGTGACCGCCTTGGCGCAGGCCGCGAGGGTCTGCTCGGTGCGCTCGTCGCTGTAGTCGATGCGCAGCAGCATCTTGCCGCCGTCGAACCCGAACCGGACGATCGAGGGCACGTCGTAGCTGGTGAAGCGGTCGTCCAGCTCGAACTTCGCGCCGGCCAGGCCGCCGCGGTTCATCGAGCCGTACACGCTGCGGTCGTTCAGCGCGCCGAGCAGGAGCAGGTCCTCCAGGATGTCCGGCGTGCCGAGCACGCCGGTCACCCCCGGCCGCGACAGCGCGACGCACAACCGCCGGAGCAGCTCGCGCCGGTTGGCCATGGCCATCGGGTACGCGCCGGCACGCAGCGCGCCGCGCGCCGGATGGTCGGCCGCGATGATCAGGTCGCGCTCGTCGTCGTCGAACGCGGAGTTGGGTTTCACCCGTTCCTGGGCCGCCTCGGCGATCTTCTCCGGGGAGCGGGCTCTGGTCGTGGTGAGTCTGGCCAACTGTCTGTCAGACAGCATCAAGGACTGCCTCCACCTCTTCGCTTGTCGGCATGGCGGCCGAACACGACAGTCGCGACGCGACGATCGCGCCCGCCGCGTTGGCGAACCGCATGGTGTCCACTGTGGACCAACCGGAAAGCAGTCCGTGGCAGAGCGCGCCCCCGAACGCGTCGCCCGCCCCGAGCCCGTTGACCACTTCGACCGGATGCGGTGGCACCTCGACCGCTCCGGTGTCGTCCACCGCGAGCACGCCGTCGGGCCCCTGCTTCACAATCGCGAGACGACCTCCCTTGTCCCGCAATGCTTTCGCGGCATCCGCCGGCACCCGCGTGCCGACCGCCGTCGCGCACTCGTCCAGGTTGCCGACCGTCACCGAGACGTGCGGCAGCGCCTCGAGCACCCACCGTCGAGCGTCCACTCTGGATGGCCAGAACATCGGCCGGTAGTCGAGGTCCAGCACCGTCAGAGACTCCGGCGACCGGGCCCGCACCGCGGCGAGCGTGGCCGAGCGGCTCGGCTCCTCGCACAGTCCGGTGACCGTGACCCACAGGATCCGCGCGGCCCGGATCGCGTCCAGGTCCAGCTCGTGCTCGTGGATCACCAGATCGGGTGCTTTGGGCAACCGGTAGAAGTAGATGGGAAAGTCGTCCGGCGGAAAGATCTCGCAGAACGTGACCGGGGTCGGCAGGTCCGGCACCCCGGTGACGTACCGGTCGTCGACGCCGAAGTCACGCAGCGCGCGGTGCAGGTACTCGCCGAACGGGTCCTCGCCGGTGCGGCTCACCAGTGCCACGTCATGTCCGTGCCGCGCGACCGCGACCGCGACGTTGCCGGCGGTGCCACCCAGGTACTTCGCGAACGTCTCGACGTCCGCGAGACCCACCCCGATCTGCTGCGGGTAGATGTCGACACCCAAACGGCCCATGGCGATTACGTCGAACGCTCCGTCCACGACGGCACCTCGCCCTTTCCTCGCAGGCGCCGAGAAGGCGGGCGCTCGTCGTCGCGTCCATGGTCAGTTCCGGTCACCGCCACCTCTTTCGCCGCGTCCGCCTTCGTCAGCCAACCGCGCCAGCTCGCCGCGGAGCGTGCCGGCTCGGTCCATGGCTGTGAGCATCGAACCATTCGCGTGCCGGGGCGATCCAACCACCGCAGCACCAGGGCCACTTCCTCGGCCGGGGCACCCCGCAGCGGGCCCTCGCCGGGCAGCACGGTCTCCGCCGACGCCACCAGTGCGTCCACCACCGGCATGGGCGGCACGCCACGCCGCGCGACCCCGGCGGACGCCAGCCGCCCGTGCCGCACCACCGCGAACTCCCAGCCGTGGTCGCCGTCCGGCCGGGCCGCGACCAGCTCCGGCACGGCCGCGAGCGCCGCGAGCCGCTGCCCCCGGTCGAGCGAGCGCACCAGCACCGTCAACCGGTCGCGGTCGACGCCGGCCTGCTCGAACCGCTCGGCGGCCGAGTGCTCGTGCAGCCGGCGTTCCAGGACGTGCAACGGTTCCAGCACCTGCCCGGCGACGAGCCCGGCGAACGAAGACACCCCGGGCAGGTACTCCTCGACGGTCTGCCGCCCGGCGCACGGCGCCGCGCACCGGTGCAGCTCCGCCAGGGCACACGGCCGCGCGTTCGCCCGCTGCGCCGGGATCCGGACCGTGCACGGCCGGATGCCGGTGGCGTCCTGCAGCGCCACCATCGCGTCCTCGGCGAGGCCGCGCGAGCGGAACGGCCCCAGCGCGCCGTCCCGCGGGGTGCGGACCAGTGACAGCCGGGGAAACGGCTCGTCGGTGAGCGTCAGCCACCACGCCTGCTTCGGGTTCTTGGAGCGGCGGTTGTAGGCGGGCTTGTGCGCGGAGATCAGCCGCAGCTCCCGGACCTGTGCCTCCAGGGCGTGCGCGCACTCGACGTGGTCCACCCGCACCGCCAGCGCCACCATCTCGCACAGCCTGCGGCGGGTCTCGCTGGCCGTGAAGTACTGCCGCACGCGGCGACGCAGGTCGACGGCCGTGCCGACGTACAGCACCTCCTCGCCGGGCCCGCGGAACAGGTACACGCCCGGCTTCGGCGGCAGGTGCGCGGCCATCGACCGCTTGCGCCGCTGTTCCGGTGTCACGTCGGGGATGTAGTCGTGCAGCTCCTCCAGGGTCTGCACGCCGATGGAGCCGACCCGTTCCAGCAGCGAGTGGAAGACGTCGACGGTCGCGCGGGCGTCGGAGAGCGCGCGGTGGTTGGGTTTCGTGGACGCGTGGAAGAGCTCCGCCAGCGCGGACAGCCGGCAGCTCGGGGCCTCCTCCCTGGTCAGCACCCGGCGCGCGAGCTGGACCGTGCACAGGGTGGCCGGCCTGGGCCAGCGGTAGCCGTGCCGCTCGCATGCCTTGCGGACGAAGTTGACGTCGAAACCAGCGTTGTGGGCCACCAGCACCGCGCCGCCGATGAACTCCATGAACGCGGGTAGCACCGCGTCCAGTCGTGGCGCTGTGTAGACCATCGCGTTGGTGATGCCCGTCAGGGCTACCACTTCCGGCGGAATTCCTCGGCCGGGGTCCACGAGCGTGGCGAACTCGCCGAGCACCTCGCCGCCGCGGACCTTCACGGCGCCGAACTCGGTGATCGTGTCCTCGTCGCTGACCCCGGTGGTCTCCAGGTCGAACACGACGAAGGTGGTGGCACGCAACGGAGTGCCCAACTCGTCGAACGCGAGCTGCTCCGGACTCGTCATAGCTCGGGAAGCTAGCGGCGACCACCGACAATGCCGGGATCCTCCGGGCCTTCCCGCGAAGCCTGGGCGATACCCGCACCTGCGCCGGAACGCAACACGCAGGTAAAAATCCCGGAGAGGCGGACTAGCCTACCCTGGTGTGATGGTGCCGTCGCTCGAGCCGGTTGATCCGGTCGACCCCGTGGAGGAGCCGGCAGGCGAGTCCACAGTCGACTGGACCGCGCTGCCCGACGCCGTCC
>Ga0164298_10000082_pt1 | contig 45242 bp, 37 predicted proteins | sample Whisoiple_216_MG_FD_109713 | JGI IMG/M metagenome (GOLD analysis project Ga0164298, IMG submission 109713) | Unamended control soil microbial communities from upstate New York, USA - Whitman soil sample_216_MG | ecosystem: Environmental > Terrestrial > Soil > Agricultural land ...
CGGACCACGCGGATCGTGCCGACCACGCGGTGCAGGACGACGACGCGGACCATGCTGAACACGGCGACCGCGCGGAACACGCCAACCTAGCGGACCACGCCGACCATGCCGACAGCGCCGATCGCGCGGACCACGCGGACCACGCGGATCATGCCGACCACGCCGACCACGCCGATCGCACGGACCCTGCCGACCACGCCGACCACGCCGATCGCACGGACCATGCCGACCACGCCGATCGTGCGGATCATGCCGACCACGCGGATCACGACCTGCCAGGCGGCACCGACCATCTGCACGAAAACGCGACTCGCTGTGTCTGAACGCGGGACTCGCCGTGTCTGCGGGACTCGCTGTGTCTGAACGCGGGACTCGATGTGTTTGAACGCGGGACTCGCGGTGTTTGGGTGCGGGACTCGCGAGGGGTTAGGGCGTGGGGTTGTAGTAGAGCCAGTCGGGGCCTGACTTGACGAAGGTGAGGGTCAGGTACGCGTCGCCCTTCATCTCGGGGGTGCGGTACGGGACGTCCTTCGTGCCTGGTGCGTCGCCGTTGACCGCCTTGGCGAATCTGGCCTGCTTCAGGTGTTCGGCCAGTTCGAAGACGCCGTCGCGGATCGTGTTCTGGGCGATGCTGAGATCGGACTGGCTCAGTCCCGCCGCGTGCACTTCGGCGCAGGCCGGCCGTCCGATGCATGCCAACCCCAACAGCGTGTCACCCGATCCGGTCTTCGCTGCCGCAACGAGTGACTTCGCGGCCGCCTCCGGGGTGCTCAGGTCGTAGCCGGCGTGTTCGGCTCGGGGCTTCCCGGCGGTGTTCTCGTCGGCGGCGCCGGTGGCCGTGATCACCAGGGTGACCACCACGGCCGCGATCACCACCACGGCGCCGGCGATCATCCACGGCCACGGGGAACGCCGTCCCGGCTCGGGCTCGGCGTGCGGTTCTGTCGTCATGACCAGCTTTCTCGAGACTGCGGTGTCCACCACGGAACGGCGCACACGCGTGATCGGTTCTCGACGGCCGCCGCTATCATGGGTTACTGGTCGTTCCGGTTGGCGTTGCCTCGGACATAGATGCCCGAGGAGGCTGATCATGACCACAAGCCAGGACTTCGCCGAGCTGAACCTGCGGCCCGAGCTCATCCAGGCGCTCTCCCGCCTCGGCTACGAAGAGCCGACCCCCATCCAGCGCCTCGCGATCCCGCCCGTGCTCACCGGCAGTGACCTCGTCGGTCAGGCCGCGACGGGCACGGGCAAGACGGCCGCCTTCGCGCTCCCGATCCTCCAGCGGATCACCTGGCCCCGCACGGAGGTCGAGCCCTTCGCGCTGGTGCTCGTGCCCACCCGGGAGCTGGCCGTCCAGGTCTCCGAGGCCATGCACCGCTACGGCCACGACCTCGGCGCGCGGGTCGTCCCCGTGTACGGCGGCCAGCCGATCGGGCAGCAGCTGCGGTCGCTCGGCCGCGGCGTCGACGTCGTGGTCGCGACCCCGGGCCGCGCCATCGACCACATCGCCCGCGGCACGCTCCGGCTGAGCTCGCTGGAGATGGTCGTGCTCGACGAGGCCGACGAGATGCTCGACATGGGCTTCGCCGAGGACATCGAGGCGATCCTCAACGACACCCCGGAGGGCCGGCAGACCCTGCTGTTCTCCGCGACCATGCCGGCGCGGATCAACGGCATGGTCCGCCGCCACCTCCGTGAGCCCGCCCGGATCGAGCTGGGCCGCTCGGAGTCCACGGACGACGACGTCGCGCTGGTGCGGCAGAACGCCTACGTGGTGCCACGCGGGCACAAGCCGGCCGCGCTCGGCCGGGTGCTGGACGTCGAGGCGCCGGTGGCGGCGGTCGTCTTCTGCCGCACCCGCGAGGCCGTCGACCAGCTCACCGAGACGTTGAACGGGCGTGGCTACCGCGCCGAGGGCCTGCACGGGGGCCTCGACCAGCAGCACCGCGACCGCGTGGTCGGCCGGCTGCGGGCGGGCACGCTCGACCTCGTCGTCGCGACCGACCTCGCGGCCCGCGGGCTGGACATCGAGCACCTGACACACGTCGTCAACTACGACGTGCCGAGCGCGCCGGAGACGTACGTGCACCGCGTCGGCCGGGTCGGCCGCGCGGGGCGGGAGGGCGTCGCGATCACGCTGGCCGAGCCGCGTGAGCACCGGATGATCAAGACGATCGAGCGGGTGACCGGCCGGCGGATCCCCGTCGAGTCGCTGCCGACCGTCGCCGACCTGCGGTCCCGCCGGCTGGAGCTGACCAGGGCCGCGCTGCGGGAGAGCCTGCTGGCCGGTGACCTGGAGCGCTTCCGGGCCGTGGTCGAGCCTCTCGCGGAGGAGTTCGACGTGATGGAGGTGGCGCTCGCCGCGGTCAAGCTGGCCCACGAGGCGAACGGTGCCGCCGACGACGACGTCGAGGACATCCCCGAGGCCGTCCCGGAGGCGGAGCAACGCCCCGGCCGCGGAAAGCGCGGTGGCGCCAAGCCCGTTCGCGAGGGCATGACCCGGCTGTTCGTCGGCACCGGCCGCGCGGCGGGCATCCGGCCACAGGACCTGGTGGGCGCGATCGCGGGCGAGTCCCGGCTGACCGGCCGCGACATCGGCGCGATCGAGATCGCCGACCGGTTCTCGCTGGTGGAGGTCCCGGAGTCGGCCGCGGACGAGGTGATCGCCGCACTGCGGGGGAGCAGCATCAAGGGTCGCCGGGCGACGGTTCGCCGGGAGCGTTTCCAGTCCTCGCCCCGGCCGAGGCCACGCCGCGGCTGACCGAGCCCTCCCACGTGCCACGGGAGAACCCCGCGCCAGTGGGGAGGTGGACGAATCGCGAAGCTGAAGGCGCGACGTTCATCGAACAGGGCACGCCGAGCAGCAGAGGTTCCTCCTCGGCCCGCCGGACGACGCATCCCTACTCGCTCGGCGTCGGCCCACCAAAGTCCGGAACCGGCGGGCGAGGTGCCCCGGGGCCTGATCGGGCGGCACCGCCCGTCACGGGGCGGACAGCGCGGTCTCGACCCAGCAGCCGGTGGCGAGCAGGTCGGCCTCGCGCCACGTGCGTCCCACCAGCTGTAGGCCGAGGGGGAGCCCCGCCGGCCCGCGGGCGCCGGGCACGGTCACGGCCGGCAGGCCCAGTGTCTGCCACGGCCGGCTCATGACCGGATCACCGGTGGACGACAGCCCGGCGGGCGCCGGGCCCGGCGCGGCCGGTCCCAGCACGGCGTCGTAGGGCTCCATCAGCTCGACCACCTCCCGGCCCGCCTCGGCGATGGTCTGCCGGGCGGCGTGGTACGCCCCGTCGGGGATCGCCGCGCCCGCCCGCAGCATCCGCGCGAGCTGTGCGCTCAGCGCGGACCCGGCGGCCAGCTCGTGGGACCGCTCGCGGGCGGCCTCGTACTCCATCACGACCGGATGCGCGATCGTCAGCTCGGTGACCAGCTTGTCGGCGGGGAAGTCGTCGACCACGGCGCCGGCCGCGATCAGCCGGTCGCGTGCGGACGCCAGCGCGCCGGCCATCTCCGGACCCGCGGCGCCGGTCCACACGAGCAGTCGGGGCGGGCGCGGCTCGGCCAGGCCGGCGTCCGGCTCGTCCATCAGTGCCGACCACGCCAGCGCGAGGTCGTCGACCGTCGCGGCGTACACGCCGTGGCTGTCCAGGCTCGGGCTGACGCCGCTGACCCCGTCCATCGAGAACCGGGCGTGGGTCATGACCAGCGACGCGACGCCGCAGAACGACGCCGGCCGCGTCACCGAACCGGCGGTCTGCGTGCCGAGCGCCAGGGGCACGTGCCCGGCGGCGACCGCGGCCGCCGAGCCGCTGGAGGAGCCGCCGGGGGTGTGGCCGGGCGCGGCGGGGTTGTGGGTGGGGCCGGGGGCGAAGCAGGCGAACTCGGCGGTCACGGTCTTGCCGATCGGCGTCGCGCCGGCCCGTCGCCACGCGGTCAGGATCGGCGCGTCTACCGTGGCGGGCTCGGCGTCCGCCCGCAGTGCCGAGCCGCACCTGGTCCGCAGGCCGACCATGTCGATGATGTCCTTCACCCCGAGCGGCACGCCGCCGAGCGGGCCCGTGACGGGCTCGGGATCCCGCAGGTAGGGCTGGACCCACGCGCGTAGTTCCCGTTCCGTGTCGGCGATCCGGGCCCACGCCCGGTCGAGCGCCTCGGCCGGAGTCGTCGTGCCGGCGGCGAGCGCGCCGGTGAGCTCGCGCAGCGACCATGGCCGCCAGCTCGTCCTACCTTTGTCCACGTTCCTTGCCACCGCTCGTGCTCAGCCCCCGTGCCGTCAGCCGTGGGTGTCGTTTCTAGCACGTAAAATCGTAGTGTCACGAGACATGGTGATGTTCGACGCGATCTTGATCGAGTTGTTGCGCGGGTGCGGTCCTCATGGGACTGGCACCGTTTCTTTCCGTTGGTGGAAGATCGGTGTTGACGTGCGCCGATGGAGCTGGTTCGCCTGGGGCGTCCGGGTTCGGGAATGGCGGGAACGGTATCGATAATCGTTGGGCGTCGCGCAATTGCCGAATCGCGCGCGGTTCGCAACGCATTTCCGCCACACGCGCCGCGCCTGCGGGCCAGCACGAAAAGAGCGGTGCTCGCCGAAGCAGCCCTGGATGAGGGACAATCGTCACAGTGCGCGGCCCGTCCGGCCGGCGAGTACGACCGAGGGAGTCAATGACCGACGAGGAGCTGGTCGTCGAGTTCGCGCTCACGCGCCTCGACCATCCCGGCCTCGACCTCGAGGAGATCGCCGCCCTCGTCGTCCGCCGCATGGGCACCGACCACATGCTGGACTTCGCGTCCCGCAACCTCGCGACCCGCGGTGAGCTCCGCGGCGCCGCCTTTCCCTCCGCCGTCGAGCACGTCCTCCGGGTGATGCTGACGGCGCGTGGCCCCGTCGACTGAACGGCGAGGCCACGCCGCCCGCGCGCCGAGTCCTACCGGCTCGTGATCATCCGCAGTGACACGTAGTCGGCGAGGGCCCGCTGGCCGGCGATGTTCGAGTGGATGCCGTCGCCGATGTCGTAGGCGGGCAGGATGGCGTTGGGGCGGATGGGGTCCTTGAGCACCTGGTCGAAGTCCATGGTCCCGTCGCAGGCGCCCCCGCAGTCGTTGCCCCGCCTGACGAAGGTGCCGACGGCGTACCGGTCGAGGTTGTTCTGGTCGCTGTAGCCGGGCCGCGGGGTGATCGGCGTGACGTACACCTTGATGCCCGCGTGGCGCAGCCGGGCGAAGACCGCCCGGTAGCTGGCCAGGATCTGGTCGGCGCCGCACGCGTCGGCGAGGTCGTTGGTGCCGTAGTAGTAGAGCACCGCGGTCACACCGTGCAGCGCGAGCACGTCGCGGTCGAGCCGGGCGAGCGCGTCGAGACCGGCGAACTGGCCGGGAATCGACGGACAGGCGGCGGAGCTGGTGGTGCCGCCGATACCCGCGTTGGCGATGGCGATCTGCCGGCCGGCGGGGAGTTCGGTGACGACGCGCCGGGCGAGCTCGTCGGTCCAGCGGCGGTTGGTGCCCAACTCGGTGCAGCCGGGGCCGCAGTTGGTGCTGCCGGTGCCGTCGACCACGGAGCTGCCGAACGCGACGACCGTGCCCCTGAGCCGGGAGCTCTCGACGTCGACCGCGCTGACCAGGTACGTGGCGCCGGTGGTCGCGGTGTAGGCGGTGCCGGCGGCGTCGGTGGTGTGGTCACCGGAGCCGGCGGGGCTGAGGTAGTTGTTCCGGAAGGCGCTGCCGTGCTCGCCGGGCGCGGCCCGGCCGGCGAGGAACATGGACACGGCCACGTCGTCCTGCGGCTCGGTGCTCAGGCGCACCGGGTCGCTCCACACGTCGCCTTTCGCCGGCACGACGACGTTCCCGCGACCGTGGAACGTGACCGCGTGGGCCGGGCCGGTGAGTGCCGGGCCGCCGTCGCTGGGGGCGACCGTGGCGGCGTCGACGGTCAGCGGGCTGGTGCCGAAGGTGTTCTGGATGCGGATCCGCAGCGCGTGACCGCCCTGGCTGAGGTGCGTGATCATCCGGACGGACTGGTTGTCCAGCACCCGGCCGGAAAGCTGCTGCTGGGACTGCGACCAGGAGGTGAACCACGAACCGTGCCGGCCGGCCGCGACGTCCGCGGACGAGGCCGTGGCCCCACCCGCGAACGCCGCGGCCGCGGCGACCAGTGTCGCGATGATGCGCTTGTCGATCGGCATGGCGGCCCCTGTCTCGTCGTCGAGGATCAGCGACCTGGAGTGTCCGTGCGCATGCCGCCAGTAGTCAACCGCGGACGGTGCGCACCCACTCGTCGACGGTGAGGACGTCCGCCTGGCGCGGGAAGACCTTCTCGGTGAGCACCCGGTGCACCTCGGGGTCGGCGTCGAAGCAGCCGTCGGACAGGACGGTCAGGGCGAAGTCCAGGTCGGCGGCCTGGCGCAGGGTCGACAGGACGACGCCGCTGGTGGCGATACCGGTCAGGACCAGGCTGTCGACCTCGCCCGCGCGGAGCACCATTTCGAGGTCGCTGCCGGCGAACGCGCTGACCCTCTTCTTGGTGACCACCACGTCCTCGGGCCGCGGCGCGACGTCCGGGTGGACGTCCATGTCGGCGCCGGCGCCCGCCGCCCGCTCCCGGATCGCGCCGAAGGTCTTGTTGCGGGGGTTGACCTCCGGGTAGCCGGCGCGGAAGCCGATGACCGCGTAGATCACCGGGATGCCGGCCGCGGTGGCGGCGTCGATGGCCGCGCGCAGGCGGGGCAGGTAGCCGGCGTCGCCGGGAATCCTGTCCACAATGGACTTCTGGACGTCCATCACCAGGAGCGCTCGCTTGCTCATGCTTCGGGTTCCTTCGTCGGTGGGGTGGTGCGGTGGTGGCGGCCGCGCAGCGCCGAGGCGAGCGCGCCCACGAGTGCCATGGCCGTGGCCAGGCCGAAGACGACGACCAGCCCGTCGTGGAACGGGCCGGCGACCAGGTCGGGGAAGAACCGGTTGCCGGTCAGCACGGCGACGTTGTGCGCGGGCAGGCCGTCCAGGACGTGACCGAGGAGCTTCCCGATCGGGTTCTCGCCGAGGAAGGTCGCGAACAGCGTGCTCACCGGCGGCAGGCTCGCGACGTGGCTCGCCGCCGCGGCGTCCACGCCCTGCGCCCGCAGTCCGCCGTCGAGCGCGCCGGGCAGCGAGCCGGCCAGACCGGTGATCATCAGCGAGAAGAACACGCCGATGGACAGCGCGGTGCCCGAGTTCTGGAACGTGGACCGCATGCCTGAGGCGACCCCGCGTTGTTCCGGCGGGACGCTGCCCATGATCGCCGAGGTGTTCGGCGCGGAGAACATGCCCTGGCCGAGGCCGCTGAGCAGCAGCAGGGCCGCGAAGACCGGGTACGGGAAGTCCACCGGCAGCACGAGCAGTCCGACGAAGGCGGCGGCGACGAGCAGCAACCCGGTGGTGGAGAACAACCGCGCGCCGAAGCGGTCGGACAGCCAGCCCGAGGTGGGGCCGCCGACGAGGAAGCCGACGGTCAGCGGCAGCATGAAGATGCCGGCCCAGAGCGGGGTGTCCTCGTAGGCGTAGCCGTGCAGTGGCAGCCAGATGCCCTGCAGCCAGATGATCAGCATGAACTGCATGCCGCCGCGGGCGATCGCGATGAGCAGCGCGGCGAGGTTGCCGGCGGCGAACGCGCGGATCCGGAACAGGCCGAGGTGGAACATCGGCTCGGCGATCCTGGTCTGCGAGACGCAGAACGCGACCAGCAGCAGGACGCCGGCGCCCATCCCGCCGAGCACGACGGGGTTGGTCCAGCCGGTCGAGTGGCCGCCGTAGGGCTGGATGCCGTAGGTGATGGCGGCGAGCAGCGCGCCGGCCCCGGCGGTGAAGGTGAGGTTGCCGATCCAGTCGATGCGGCCGGGTCTGCGGGCGCCGATCTCACGCAGGCTGCGGTAGGACCAGATGGTGCCGACGACGCCGATCGGGACGCTGACCCAGAAGACGGCACGCCAGTCGATGGTGGCGAGGAGGCCGCCCGCGAGCAGCCCGAGGAACTGGCCGGCGAGGGCGGTGATCTGGTTGACGCCCAGGGCCATGCCGCGCTGGTGGGTGGGGAAGGCGTCGGTGAGGATGGCCGCCGAGTTGGCGGTGAGCATGGACCCGCCGACGGCCTGGACGACGCGGAAGCCGATGAGCCAGAGCGCGCCGGACCCGCCGGTCAACGGATCGACGGAGAGCAGCAGCGAGGAGACGGCGAAGATCGCGAAGCCCATGTTGTACATGCGGACGCGGCCGAACATGTCCCCGAGCCGGCCGAGGGCGACGACGAGCACGGCCGAGACGAGGATGTAGCCGAGGATCATCCAGAGCAGGTAGCCGATGTTGCCCGGGGCGAGCGGGTCGAGCCCGATGCCACGGAAGATCGCCGGCAGCGAGATGATCACGATGGAGCCGTCGACGGCGGCGATCAGCACACCCATCGTGGTGTTGGAGAGCGCGATCCACTTGTAGCGGGTGTCCGGTTCGGCGCGGTCCCGGGTGACGGTCACAGGCGCTCCGCGAGACGGTCGAGCAGGGGCAGGACGGCGTGCAGGGTGGCGCGCTCGTCCGGGGTGAAATCGCGTTCGAGCGCGTCGGCGAGCTTGCGCACGGACGTGGACCGCCGGTCGGCGACGACCTGCCGGCCCGCCGCGGTCACGGCCATGACGGACCGCCGGCCGTCACCGGGGTCGGGCGTGCGGCTGACGAGGCCGCGTTCCTCGAGTGCGGCGAGGGTGGTCGCCATGGCCTGGGGACGCACGCCGTCGAGCGCGGCGAGCGAGGTGGGCGAGTCCGGACCGTCGCGGTCCAGGCGGGCGAGCACGGAGCCCTCGGAGAGGGTCACGTCCCCGACCGCGCTCTTGCGCAGCCGCAGCTTGCGCACGATCCGGCTCATGGTCAGGCGGAGCGCGGCGGCCACCTCGGCCGGGTCGTCCGTCGGTGTCGCATCCACGGGTACTTACAATACATTAATAAATTGACTGTAACTACCTCGCTCGGCCGCGACCCGGGGTGGCTCGTCGGCGGACGACGGCGAATGTCGGTGGCAGGCGTTAGGGTCTGCCCACATCACGACCGGGAGGGCCCAGCCATGGCGCCGAGAGACAGGCAGACCCACACGCTCAGCACCGAGGGCGCGGACATCGTGTACGACGTGTACGGCCCGCTGCCCGCCGAGGACGGCAGGCCACCGCTGTTCATGATCGGGCAGCCGATGGACGCGAGTGGGTTCGCCAGGCTGGCGTCGCACCTGCCCGAGCGGACGGTGGTCACGTACGACCCGCGGGGGCTCGGGCGCAGCGTGCGCAAGGACGGGCGGGTCGACAACACCCCGCGGGTTCAGGCGGAGGACGTGCACGCGGTGATCGAGGCGCTGGGCGTGGGACCGGTGGAGATGTTCGGGAGCAGCGGCGGTGCGGTGACGGCACTGGCACTGGTGGCGGCACACCCCGGCGACGTGACGACGCTGGTGGCGCACGAGCCGCCGATCATCCCCCTGCTGCCCGACGCCGAGGCGGCCGAGCGGGCTCGCGGGGCGGTCACGGAGACGTACAACGCCAGGGGGATGGGCGCGGCGATGGCGGCGTTCGTCGGGATGACGCAGTGGCAGGGGGAGTACAGCGACGCGTACTTCGCGCTGCCGCCGGCCGACCCGGCGGCCTTCGGCATGCCCACCGAGGACGACGGCAAGCGCGACGACCCCCTGCTGTCGGACCGGTCCTGGGCCGTGACGGACTTCCGGCCGGACGCGGAGGCGCTGAACGCGGCCCCGACCCGCGTGGTGATCGCGGTGGGGGAGGAGACCGGCAACGCCTTCACGGCCCGGTCGGCGGTGGCGACCGCGGCGGTCCTCGGTCAGCGGGCGACGGTCTTCCCGAGCCACCACGGCGGTTTCCTCGGCGACGAGTTCGGCTACGCGGGCAAGCCCGAGGAGTTCGCGGACAAGCTCCGGGAGGTCCTCGCCGGCGGGTGAGCGGCGCAGGTCCGGCCGTCAGGTCCGTCTTCCGCCACGGCTCGGCAACGACCGGGCGTGGTACAGCGCCCCGTGCCGGAACGACAGCAGGAACCAGGCGAAGGCGACGACGGATGGGGTGAGCTGAGGCCGTCAACCGGACCGGCGTCACCGGAGACCGTCGAACCACATTCCCCGAACGGGTGAAGTCCCGTCCATTGTGGGCATCGTGGGACAGACTGCTGGTAGGGGGAGGTTTCGAAGGTCACGACACCTCCGACGTATCAACGGCAGACCGTCAGGGCGAGGTCCATCACATGAATGACAGCAGGAGACTGTTCCAGGAGATGGCCGACTTCGCGTCCGTAGGCATCGCCGTCATCGATCCGGCCGGTTCGGCGAAGTATGCCAACCGCCGACTGGCGGAGATCACCCACAGGTCCCAGGAGGGCCTCCTGGGCATGGACCTGAAATCGGTTCTGATCCCGGAGGTTCGCGTGTCCACCCGCAACCCGGACAAGAACAAGCGCGAGGGCCGTTATTTCCGCTGCCACACCGATGTCGAGGCCGGGTCACGGCGCACCGTCGAGGTGGTGCTGCGCTGGCTCGCCGGCGACGACAATCGCCCGACAGGCGCCGTGGCGATCATCGACTACAGCACGGACGACAGCACGGACGAGGACCGCGAGCGTGCCGGAGGCCGTCGCCACGCCGCCGGGGCACGCCAGCACGTCACGGAACGCCTTGCCAGGCTGGTTCATATGGCGGCCGGGATCGCCCACGAGTTCGATGACACGTTGGCCAACATGCTGGCCAACCACGGCGGCGTCGGGCAAGGCCGTGCCGTGCCCCGCGGGATGACCGGCCGGGTGTCCCGCCCGCCACCCGTCGACCACGAGGACCACGACGACCACGAGGACCTCCCGGCGTCGACCCGCTTCGACGTGAACGACCTCATCCGGGCCACGGTGCCAGCGTTCGTCGAGCAGGAACCCGCGCTCACCCTGTCACTACGGCTCGCCGAACCGCCGACCACCGTCCACATGGACCCGTCCCAGCTCGCGGAAGCACTGCGACTCCTGACGGTCAACGCCGTCGAGGCGGTGCCGAGCGATGGCGCGATCACCATCGTGGCGTCCCGCGCAAGGAATCACCCCACCGCGCCGCCGGACGGGGAGTTCGTCCACATCGCGGTCGTGGACAACGGACGCGGCATGGCGGCCGATTCCCTCGAACACGCCATCGAACCGTTCTTCACCACCAAGGTCGGGACACCGTGGGGCGGCCTCGGTCTGGCCACGACCTACGGCATCGTCAACCATGCCGGCGGCCGGATGAGCATCGCCTCCACACCCGGTGCGGGAACGACCGTCCACGTGTACGTGCCAAGCGCCGGGCACGTCCGACACAACCCGCCGCCCGGCGACACCGGCCAGTCGCGAGGAACACTGCTCATCGTCGATGACGACCAGGAACTGCGGACCATCGCCACCCGGTTCCTCACCACCGCCGGGTTCGAGGTACTGACCGCGACGTGTGGCGTCGACGCGCTGGCGCTTCTCCGGAACCGAACGTTCGACTGCCTGGTTACCGACATCGCCATGCCGGACATGGGAGGCATCGACCTCGCGGAAAGTGCGAACGCGCTCGACTCGGAGATGCCCGTCGTCTACGTCTCGGGGTTCGTCGACATGCCATGGGGAGCCGGCGGACTGCTCCCGGACGACGCCCACTCACTCACCAAGCCCTACACCGCGGAAACACTGACCGCCACCGTCCGCCGAGCGGTTCGGTCCCGGACGTCGAGAGCCACCTGAACCTCCGCCCGTAGGCTCAGGACGGCATGCGGGTGCCGACCCGTCTACCGTGGACGAATGTCCGACCGTCAGATCTCCAGCAGCCGCACGGTCGCCGCGCCGCCCGACCGGATCTTCGACCTGCTCGCCGACCCGGCCCGCCATCCCGAGCTGGACGGGTCCGGCAGCGTGCGGGCGTCGCTGGGTCAAGGGCCGGGCAGGCTGTCGCTGGGCGCCCGCTTCGGTATGCGGATGCGCCTCGGGTTGCCGTACACGATCCTGAACACGGTCGTCGAGTTCGAGGAGGGCCGGCTGATCGCCTGGCGCCACTTCTCGGGGCACCGCTGGCGCTGGCGGCTGGTCGACCTCGGCGACGGCCGCACCGAGGTCACCGAGACGTTCGACTGGTCGACCGCCTCGTCGCCGCGTGCCATCGAGCTGCTGGGGTTCCCCGCCCGCAACCGGCGCGGCATCGAGGCCACCCTCGACCGGCTCGTCACGCGGTTCGGCTGAGGAGCACGCCGACGCCTCTCCCTTGACTTCGACCCGCCGGCACACGTACACCTCGTCTGCAGAACTAGAACAGGTTACAGTTATGGCCGGGTCGGCGGATCGAGGAGCGGGGTATGGCCAAGAGGGTGCCGCGGAGCGACGAGGCCGACTACGTGGTGGTCGGGTCGGGTAGTTCGGGGGCCGCGATCGCGGGCCGGCTGGCCGAGGCGGGCGCGACCGTGATCGTGCTCGAGGCCGGCAAGTCGGACGAGCAGCTGCTCGTCACGAAGCCCGGGATGATCGGCCCGATGCACTCGGTGCCACAGCTGAAGAAGCTCGTCGACTGGGGCTACTACTCGGTGCCGCAGAAGCACCTCCTCAACCGGGAGATGCCGGTGCCGCGCGGCAAGGTGGTCGGTGGCTCCAGCTCCGTGAACGGCATGGTCTACGTGCGCGGCAACCGCGCCAACTTCGACTCGTGGGCCGCCGCGGGCAACGTGGGCTGGGACGCGGACAGCGTGAACGCCGCGTACAAGCGCCTGGAGGACTTCGAGGACGGCGAGAACGCGTTCCGGGGCGCGGGCGGACCGGTCCGGATCACCCGCAACAAGATCCCGCAGGAGGGGTCGCAGCAGTTCATCCAGGCGACCGCCGACACGATCGGCTGCGCGGTCCTCGACGACTACAACGCCGAGTCGCAGGAGGGCGTCAGCTGGATGCAGCAGAACGCCGCGGACGGTCTGCGCTACAGCGCCTCGCGTGCCTACCTCCACCACCTCGCGTCCCCGGCACTGGAGCTGCAGTCCGAGGTGCTGGTGACCCGGCTGGTCATCGAGCACGGCCGCGCCACCGGTGTCGAGGTCACCGACTCCGACGGCACCCGGCGGACCGTCCGCGCCGGCAGGGAGGTCATCCTCTCGGCGGGGTTCGTCGGATCCGCGCAGCTGCTCATGCTGTCCGGCGTGGGCCACGCCGCGCACCTGCGGGAGCACGGCATCGACGTGGTCGCGGACCTGCCGGTCGGCGACAACCTGCACGACCACATGTTCCACGCGCTGACGTTCCAGGCGTCGTCCAGCAGGAACAAGGGCACGGCGCCGTACTTCGCCAGGGGCCTGGTCAGGGAGCTGATCAGGCCGGGCACCACCTTCATGGCGAACTCGGTCTTCGAGGTGCTCGCGTTCCTCAGGACCTCCCAGGCCCGGGACGTGCCCGACCTCCAGCTACACCTCCTGCCGTGGGCGTACGCGTCACCTAACCAGGACCTGCCGGTCCGGGCCAGGGTCGACAAGCGCACCTCGCTCACCGTGCTCGCGACGCTGATCTACCCGAAGAGCCGCGGCACGCTGCGGCTCGCGTCGGCCGACCCCCGGGCGGCGCCGCTCATCGACTTCCAGTACCTGGCCGACCCCGCCGACCTCGAGGTGCTCGCCGAGGGCTCGGAAATGGTGCGGGAGATCTTCGCGTCACCGGCGTTCCAGGGGTCGATCAAGGCCGAGACCCATCCCGGCGAGGGACTGCGGGGCCAGGAGCTGCGCGACGCCATCCTCAACCGCGCCACGTCGGTCTACCACGGGGTCGGCACCTGCCGGATGGGCGTCGACGAGCTCGCGGTCGTCGGGCCCGACCTCAGGGTCCGCGGCGTCGAGGGACTGCGGGTCTGCGACGCGTCGATCATGCCGTCGATCACCGGCGGCAACACGAACGCGCCCGCCATCATGATCGGCGAGATGGGCGCGCAACTCGTCCTGTCGGACAAGGAGAGGTCGGCATGACCCTCACGCCTGTCGCGCTCACCCGCCCGGCTTCGGTGACCGACCCGTTCCTGGCCCAGCTCGTCTCCCGGGTGCCGGGGTCGGCCGGTGCGACCTGGCCGCTCACCGAGGTCTACACGGGAGAGGTCCTCGTCGAGCTGCCGCAGTCGACGCCGGCCGACATCGAGGCGGCGTTCGCCACCGCCCGCGCGGCGCAGCGGCGGTGGGCCGCCACCCCGGTCCGGCAGCGGCTGGCGGTGTTCAAGCGGGCACACACGCTGTTCGTCGACAACGCGCCGGCCGTCACCGACCTCATCCAGGCCGAGAGCGGCAAGAACCGGCGGATGGCGATCGAGGAGACCTGCGACCCGCCGATGGTGATGAGCCACTACCTCCGGCGGGCCGCCAAGCTGCTCGCGCCGGTCAAACGCGGCGGGCCGGTGCCGATGCTGACCACGTCGACCGAGATCCGCCGGCCCAAGGGCGTGGTCGGCATCATCGCGCCGTGGAACTTCCCGTTCGCCACCGGCATCTCCGACGCCATCCCGGCGCTGATGGCCGGCAACGCCGTCGTGCTGAAGCCCGACAACAAGACGGCGCTCTCGCCGCTGCTCGGCGTGCGGATGCTGGAGGAGGCCGGCCTGCCGGAGGGCCTGTTCCAGGTGGTGTGCGGCGAGGGTCCGGACGTCGGCCCCACGCTCATCGACAACGCCGACTACGTGATGTTCACCGGCTCCACCGCCACCGGCCGGGTGATCGGCGAGCGGGCCGGGCGGAACCTCATCGGCTGCTGCCTCGAGCTCGGCGGCAAGAACCCGATGATCGTGCTCGAGGACGCCGACATGGCGGAGACCGTGCAGGGCGCGATCTTCGGCGCGTTCGGCAACACCGGGCAGATCTGCATGCACATCGAGCGGATCTACCTGCCGGAGTCGAGGTACGACGAGTTCAGGGACGCGTTCGTGGCCGCGACGAAGTCACTCGACGTCCGCGCCAGCTACGACTTCGGCCCGGAGATGGGCTCGCTCGTGTCCGTCGACCACATGGGTCGCGTCCGGTCCCACGTGGAGGACGCCGTCGCCAAGGGCGCCACCGTCCTCTGCGGCGGAAAGCCCCGTCCCGACCTCGGTCCGGCGTTCTTCGAGCCGACGATCCTCGAGGGCGTCACGAAGGACATGCTCTGCGGCGTCACCGAGACGTTCGGGCCGGTCGTCGCGCTGCACTCCTACCGCACCGTCGATGAGGCCGTCGCGCTGGCCAACGACACCGACTACGGCCTCAACGCCTCGGTCTGGGGCGGCGACCTCGACGCGGCGCGCGCCGTGGCCGCGCGGGTCGAGTCCGGCAACGTCAACGTCAACGACATTCTCGCCACCGCGTACGCCGCGAAGGGCACGCCGTCCGGCGGCGTCAAGAACTCCGGCGTCGGCGCCCGGCACGGCGACCAGGGGCTGCTGAAGTACACCGACGTGCAGAACTTGGCGGTGCTCAAGAAGCAGGTGATGGGCCCCCGGCCCGGCCAGGACTACGCGAAGCATGTCGAACGCATGCTCTCGGGACTGAGGATGATGCGGAAGATGCGCATCCGGTAGCGGCCGGGCGGGTCACGTCACCGGCTACGTCGCGGCGCGGTGCAGGATGTCCGCGAGCTCGGCCGGGCGGGTGAACATGGGCCAGTGCGAGGTCGGCAGCTCCTCGTACACCCAGTGTTCGTCGGCCATGTGCCGGAAGAGCGGTGCACCGGCCATGGCGCGGGCCTGCTCCTCGGTGAAGGTGCACAGGATGCCCAGCCGGGGCAGCGTCTCCCACCGGCCGCTCAGCGACACCGGGGTGGTCGCGGTCGCCCACGGGTGGGGCACCGAGCGTTCGGCGAGCGTCGCCAGCACGTCCGCGTCGAAGCCGAGCCGTGCCCACGGTGGCGGGGGGAGCCGCCAGCCCTCGCCGTGCTCGGCGACCAGTGCCGCCTTGGCCGCCCGCTCGTCCGGGTCGTCGAACTCGGACTGCGACACCCCGTCCGGCAGCGGTCCGGTGTCGACGAACACGAGCTTCGCGACCCGGTCCGGGGTCCGGTCCGCGGCCGCGGTGATCACCACCGCACCCGCGTAGCTGTGGCCGACCAGCACCACGTCGCCGAGGCCCTCGTAGCGGAGCAGGTTCACCACGTCGGTGACGTGCACGTCCAGGTCGACCTCCGGTCGTGCCAGGTGTGCCCGCTCGCCGGTGCCGGTCAGGCTCAACGCGTGCACCTCGTGGCCGCGCGCCCGCAGCGCGTCCGCGACGGGTCGCCATGCCCAGCCGCCGAGCCAGAAACCGGGAACAAGAACGTAGGTCGTCATGTCCGGGACGCTAGGTCCGATACCGGGCAGAACCCGCCCGGTATCGTCACCGGTGTGACCCGCCCCACGGCTCGTGTGCTGGCGCTGCTGGAACTGCTGCAGACCGGCGGCACGCACACCGTGCGCACGCTCGCGGCACGCCTCGGCGTCGACGAACGGACACTGCGGCGCTACGCGCGGCACCTCACCGACCTGGGCATCCCGATCGAGTCGCGGCGCGGCCGGTACGGCGGCTACCGGCTGGCCCCCGGCTACAAGCTGCCGCCGCTCATGCTGACCGACGACGAGGCGGTGGCGGTCGTCCTCGGGCTCGTCGCCGGCCGCCGCGGGGGCCTTGGCACGGCGACGGCCGAGGCGGCGGACAGCGCGTCCGCGAAGGTGCGGCGGGTACTGCCGCACGCGCTCGGTCGCCGGCTCGACGCACTGCTGTCCACCGCGGGCTTCACGGTGCCGGAGTGGTCCGCGCAGCCGCCGGGCACCGGCGTGCTGCTGGTGCTCGCGGACGCGGCGCGCCGCCGCCAGCCGGTCCTGATCACCTACACGAGCTGGCGTGGCGGTTCGACCGAGCGGCGGGTCGAGCCGTACGGCCTGGTGTTCCACTCGGCTCGCTGGTACCTGACCGGCGCGGACTCCCTGCGTGGTGGCGTACGCACCTTCCGCCTCGACCGCGTCGCGGTCGCGGCACCGGTGCCCGGGACGTTCGAGGTGCCGGCCGGCTTCGACCCGATCGCTCAGGTGCTGTCCGGGCTCGCCGACGTGCCCTACCCGCACGAGGTGTCCGTGCTCCTGCACATGGCGATCGCCGACGTGCGGGCGAAGCTCCCGGCCACCGTGGCGACGCTCACCGAGACCGACGGCGGTGTCCGGCTGCTGCTCCGCGCCAACACGCTGGCCTGGGCCGCCGCGGTGCTTGCCTGGCTGGGCTGTACCTTCGAGATCGAGCGCCCGGACGAGCTGCGGACGGAGGTCGCGAGACTGGCCGACCAGCTGTCCGCCTGCGCTCGTCACTGACCACCCGGTCAACCGGGGCGGCGGCTCCGGAGAAGGCTCAGCAGGGCGTCGAGCACGACGACGTCCTCGCCCGGCTCCACGGTCTGCGGGTTGAGCGCCAGCGAGACCGCGTCGTCGAGGACGCCGACCGCGATTCGTGGGTTCCTGGTCCACAGTGCCTCGACCAGCTCGTCCCGGGTCCAGCCGCTCGGCGGGGTCAGGGTGACGATGGCCCGGCCGTGTGGTTGGCCAGCCTCGCTGGGATAACCGCGCTCCGCGCGGACACCCGGCAGGCCGCTGAGCCCCGCGACCCAGCCGGCCACCATCGCCTCGTACGTGGCCAGCAACGCCGGCTCGTCCCGGGCCAGGGACCACTCCACCGCGGCCAGCAGGCCCGCCAGCTCCTCCTTGCCGACCTTCATTCCCCGCCCGATCGCGTGGTTGGGCGAGCCGTGGGCCCTGCAGCCGTCCACGATCGACCGGCTGCCGAGCACCAGGCCGCTCGACTGCGGCCCCCGCAGCCCCTTGCCGCCGCTGAAGATCGCGGCGTCCGCGCCGACCTCCCGGGTGAAGTGCCACAGTGACGAGATCGGCGGGACCTGCGCCGCCGCGTCCACCAGCACCGGCACGCCTGCCTCCCGCGCGACCGGCACGATCTCCTCGACCGGGGGCGCGCCGCCGGCGTAGTGCGCCCCGGCGAACCACAGCACACACGCCGTGCGGGGGCCCAGCGCCGCGCGCACCGAGTCGGCCGCCACGATCCGGGCCCCGGTCATCCTGGCCGCGTAGTCGTAGCCGTTGCGCTGGCCGCGAAAGACCACCACCTCGGTCCGGGTGATGCCGTCCAGGGCGGGGAACGCCGTCAGGCCCTCGGTGCCCGCCATGCAGGCCGCGACGGCCAGGGTGATCCCGGCCGCCGCCCCGGAGGACACGTACGCCGCCTCGTTGCCGGTGAGGGTCGCGATCCGCTCGCCGACCCGTGCCTGGAGCTCGGGAACGTGCACGAACCGGCCGGCGGCCTCGGCCATCGCCGCCACCACCGGTGGGGCCAGCAGGGAGCCGCCGAGCGTGGTCAGCGTCGCGGCCGCGTTGATGACCGGCCGCACGTCCAACGGAGGGCTCACCGCACGAAACGGCTCATCGGTTCGACGCCCAGCCTGCCGGCCAGCCACGCGTCCAGACCGTCGTTGTCCGCGGCGTCCTCGTGGGTCAGCGGGTAGATCTCGGCGTCCGGCAGCGCGTCGGCGAGCGGCTCGTACCAGGACCCGTCGTCGGTCGCGAGCAGCGTGGTGGCGCCGACCCCGGGTGCGTGCCGGACGGGATCGAAGTAGGACAGCGTCTCCCACACCTGCGCCGACGGGTGCGCCCGCAGGTGGTCGGCAAGCTCCTCCGGCGGCCGGTCGGACACCCGGTAGAACAGGGGTTCGGCCACCCGCAGTGCCGTGAAGCCTGTCCGCCGGGCGGCCGTGATCAGCGCGAGGTCGTCGCCGACGACGCCCGCCCGGTCCGTGTCGGGCCGCGCGAGCAGGAACTCCGCGCCACGCAGGCAGTCCGCGACGATCCCACGGTACACATAGGACTCCGGCGACTCGATGCCGTGCGTGAACAACCCCGGATACGCCGCCGCGAACGGTGTGTCGGCGTTGCGCTGCCCCCGGTGCGTCACCGCGAACACCACGTACCGGAGCTTCTCGTTGTGGTGGGAAACCTGGTTGACGCTGCCGTACCGCGGGGTCTCCAGCAGCGCGGGGAACGGACCCGGTCCAGTCGGGACACTCAGGTTGCCGAAGATCCGGTACGGCCCGGCGCTGGTCAGCCATACGTCGTAGGACGTGTAGTCCTCGGTCGTGCGGGACGGCACCGGCTCCAGCACGGGCCGGGCGGGCAGCCGCGCCAGCTCGTCGTCGACCGCGTCCCAGTAGTCGTCGAAACTCATGCCCCCACCTCCGGCGCCAGGTGCTCGGCAAGGAACTCCTCCACCACCGTCATGACCCGGGGCAGACCGGCATGGTGCGCACAGCGGGGATAGGTGTGCAGCGGGTGCTCACCGGGCAGCGCCCGGTGCACGGCGAAGCCGGTCTCCGGCGGGCACACGTCGTCCTCCAGCCCCAGGTAGATCATGACCGGCGCGCGCACCTTCGGCGCGAAGTTGATGCCGTCGTAGTAGGACACCGTCTCGGCCACGAGCGGCGCGTGGTCCGGGTGCACCCGCAGGTACTCGGTGATCTCCTCGTAGGGATAGGAACGCGTGAGCCGGGTCGCCGCCATGATCCCGCACAGGTACGGCGCACCGGCACTCACGCAGGCGATCGCCTCGGGGCGCAACGCGGCCGTCGTGATGCCCAACCCGCCGCCCTGGCTCGACCCCTGCAGCCCTATCCGGCTCGTGTCCACTTCGGACCGGCCGGCCAGCACGTCGACCGCACGCACGACGTCGAGGTAGAACCCGCGGTAGCCGTAGGTGTGGTGGTCCACGATGTTGTGCGTCAGCAGGCCGGGGTAGCCGGGGTCGAACACGGCGTTGGACCGCAGCTTTCCCCGCGGTGCCACCGCGAGCGCGGCGTACCCCAGCTCCGACCAGCGCCGGGGCACGTCCGGCTCGGAGATGTACCCTGGGATGGTCACCAGCCCCGGGTAGGGCGCCGGACCGTCGCGGGGCGTCGTGTACCACGCCGCGACACGCACGCCCTGGTAGCTCGTGTACCGGACGTCGTACACCGCGACCGTGTCCGTAGACAAGCCCGGCGCGTACTCGAACGACGGCCGCAACGGCAGCGCCGTGCACGCCGCCACGCTCTCGGCCCAGAACTCGTCGAAGTCGGCCGGTCGCGGCACCTCGATCGTGGCCGCCTCAGGATCCCTCAACTCGCCTTCCCCTCCTCGAGCGCCCGGCCGTCCTCGACCGAGAAGTAGTGCAGCTTCGTCCGGTCCAGTCCGATGTGGATGGTTCTGTCGTGCCCGAGGTGGAAGGGCGCCGCCACGCGGGCCTTGATCAGGTCGCCGTCGAGCCGCACGGTCACCAGGACGTCCGCGCCCAACGGTTCGGTGATGAAGACCTCGCCCGGCTCGTGGCCTTCCCGTGGCGTCACCGACAGCGACACGTTCTCGGGCCGGATACCGAGCACGACCCGTTCCCTGGTCAGGAAGTTCATTGGCGGGCTGCCCATGAACGAGGCCACGAAACGGTTCGCGGGGCGGGCGTAGATCTCGTCCGGCGTCGCGCACTGGTGGACCACCCCGTCCTTCATCACCGCGATCCGGTCGGACATGGTCATCGCCTCGACCTGATCGTGCGTCACGTAGATGAACGTCCGTGCCAGGTCCACGTGCAGGCGCTTGATCTCCGCACGCATCAGCACCCGCAGCTGCGCGTCCAGGTTGGACAGCGGCTCGTCGAGGAGGTAGGCGCCGGCCTCCCGGACGATGGCGCGGCCGAGCGCCACCCGTTGCCGCTGCCCGCCGGACAGCTCTCTGGGCCTGCGGTCGAGCAGGTCCAGGATGTCGAGCGTGCCGGCGGCCTCGCGGACCTGCCGGGCGATCTCGTCCTTGGGCACCCGCAGCATCTTCAGCGCGAAACCGATGTTCTGCTCGACGGTCTTGTGCGGGTAGAGCGCGTAGCTCTGGAACACCATCGACACGTCCCGCTTGTTCGCGGGCAGCCAGCCGACCGGCTGGTCGTCGAAGTAGATCTGCCCCGCGCTCGCGCGCTCCAGCCCGCAGATCATCCGCAGCGTCGTCGACTTCCCGCAGCCGGACGGGCCGACCAGCGTGAGGAACTCCCGGTCGCGCACGGTCAGGGACAGGTCGTCGACGACCGTCTTGCCGCCGAAGGACTTCGTGACGCCGTCGAGCCGTACCTCTGCCATACCTAGCCTTTCACCGAGCCGGCCGCCATGCCGGCCACGAGCTTGCGCTGGAAGACCAACGCCAGCAACAGCGGCGGCAGCACAGCGAGCACGCCGGCCGCGGCCATCACGGTGTACTGCGTGTTGAAGTCGGTGGCGAAGTTCGCCGCCACCACCGGGATCGTCTTCGCCGCTCTGGTGCTGGTCAGGAACAACGCGAACATGAACTCGTTCCACGCCGTCATGAACGAGAAGACCGCCGCGGCGACCAGGCCCGGCGCGGCGACCGGCAGGAACACCGACCACATCGTGCGGAACCACCCGCAGCGGTCGACCCGCGCCGCGTCCTCCAGCTCTCTCGGCACCGACCGGAAGAAGTCCTTGAGGATCCAGATCGTGATCGGCAGCGCGAAGGTCGTGTAGGACAGGATCAGCGCGAGGTAGGTGTCCAGCAGGTGGAACTCTCGCATCAGCAGGTAGAACGGGATGATGATGGCGATGCCGGGCACCATCCTGGTGATCAGGTACAGGACCAGCAGCAGCTGGCTGCCGCGGAACCTGATGCGGGAGAACGAGTACGCCGCGAAGGTCGCGAGCACCAGGTTCAGCAGCGCGGTGGACGCCGCCACGACCAGGCTGTTGAGCAGCGAGTACGGCGTCTCCTCGATCGCCCGCGAACCGACGAGCGCCTGGGCGTCGCTCGGGTCGACGAAGCCGAGGTAGTTCGCGAGCGTCGGGTGCTCCGGGATCCACTGTGGAGGGACGGAGACGGCGTCGGCCTCCGGCATGAAGCTCATCGCCACGATCCAGTAGAACGGCAGCACCAGGTAGAGCGCGAACAGCACGGCGAGCACGTAGACGACGATCTTCTTCCACGGCACCCGGTACCGCAGGGGAACGGTGGTCATACCTCGAAGTTCCCCCTCCGGTAGAGCAGAGCGATGTAGCCGATCGAGACCACCAGCGTGATCAGGGTGATCACCCAGGCGTACGCGCTGCCCAGCCCGAAGTCGGTGTAGGTGAGCACGGTCCGCACGTCCAGCAGCGCGATCGTGGTCGTCGCGCTGCCGGGACCACCGCCGGTCAGGACGTAGATCGTGTCGAACGCGCGGAACGCGTTCATGGTCTCCAGGATCAGCACGATCAGCAGCGGATGCGTCAGCCACGGCATCGTGACCTGCCCGAAGCGGCGCAGGACACCGGCGCGGTCGACCTTGGCGGCGTCGTACAGCTCCGAGGGGATCGTCGCCAGCCCGGCCAGCAGGATGATCACCGAGAACGGGAGCGTGTTCCACACCTGTGCCATCGCCGTGAAGAAGAACGCGCCGGTCCCGGAGGTCAGCCAGGCCTGGTAGCCGTCGACGAGACCGAGCTGCGTGAGCAACCCGTTGAGCGCGCCGGTCTTCGCGTCGAAGACGGTCCGCCACATGAGGCCGTTGACCACGCCCGGCATCGCCCACGGCAGCAGCGCGAGGCTCAGCAGCAGGCCCCGGCCGCGGAAGGTCTCGTTGAGCACCAGCGCGAGCGTCATCGCGAGCACCACGGTGAACGCGAGGACCACCAGCACGAACAACGCGGACACCCGCAACGACGCGAGGAACGCGTCGTCATGGAACAGCGACAGGTAGTTGTCCAGGCCGATGAACCGCTTCGCCAGCGGCTGCTTGAGGTTGTCCCGGTGCAGGCTCACCCAGAACGAGTAGCCGATGGGATAGGCGACGAGCAGCGAGATGACGATGATCGCGGGAGCGTTGAGCGCGTAGGCGCGGACGTTGTCGCTCCACGGTTTCCTTGGCATGCCTCAGGAGTACTTCTTCTTGAGGTCGCCGGCGGTCTTGTCGAGGCTCGCGACGGCCGCCTCCGGGGTCGCCTGGTCGGTCAGCACCTGCTGGACCACCTTGTGCATCTCCGTCTCGAACTCGGTGTACCACGGGACGTCCAGCACGTTGCGGGCGTGTGCGGTCTCGGCCAGCTCCTGGTAGACGACGGGGTCCGCGAACTTCTTCAGGGCCGCGACGACGTCCGGGTCCTTGGCGAGGTCGGTGAAGGTGAATCCGAGTCCGCGCTGCATGAACCAGAACTTGGCGGTGTAGGGCACCTTGTCGCGGTCGTAGCCGCCGAGGTAGGTCAGCAGCTTGACCGCCTTGTCCTTGACCTGGGTGTTCGCGGACAGGCCGTACATACGGGTGTTGCTGACCGTGCCCTTCGACTCGTCCTCGAGACCGGGGACGAGCGCGAGCTTCATCCTGCCGGCGACCTTCGACTTCGCCGGATCGTTGTAGGTCCGCAGGGCGTAGCGCGCACCGATGGTGAACGCGTACTGGCCGGCCATCATCGCGTTGTCCAGCGGCACGGGCAGGAGCTGCAGCGACGCGGGGTCGAGCACCTTGGACTTGTTGGCGGCGTCCCGCAGCCAGGCGAAGACGTTCTTCGTCGTGGGGTCCTTCGACTTCAGCACCGGCGTGTGGTCGTCGGCGAACATCTCGCCGCCGCTGGCGAAGACCAGGCCCCACACCCATGCCCACCAGGTGTCCGACAGCTGCGCGGTCATCCCGATCGGGTACTCCAGGAGCCCGTCGTTCTTGATCTTCAGCGCCTGCCGCGTCAGCTCGTCGAGGCTCTTGGGCGGGGTGGTGAAGCCCGCCTTGCCGAGGATCTCCGCGTTGTAGATCAGGCACTGGGAGTCCGTGTAGTACGGCAGGCCGTAGCGCTTTCCCTTGTACGTCATGGTCTCCGCGTTCGACGGGTAGATCGAGTCGTAGACGTCGGCCACGCCGGCGAGCCCGTCGAGCGGTTGCAGGTAGCCGGCCTCGACCCAGCCCGCCAGCGAGTCGTCGTAGACGTACAGCGCGTCGGGGCCGGCGTCGCCGGTGAACTCCGCGACCACCTTCTGGACGTACTGGGCGCTGGTGATCGGGGTGTAGGAGACCCTGATGTCCTTGTTCAGCCTGGCGAACCGGTCGAGGTTCTGCTGTACCAGCTGGGCCTCGTAGTCCCAGCCCTCGAACCGGACCGTGCCGTCGCCGCTGCCGCCACCGCCCTCGCCGCAGGCGGCGAGGAACGAGGCCGAGACTCCGAGGCCGGCGAGTTTGAGCGCTTCCCTGCGGGTGAACGCGTTCATGTCTGTTCCTTGAGGGCGTCGTCGATGTGCAGGTGGTAGAGCCGCGATGGGCGGCCCTTGGCGTGGTTCTGCGCGCTGCCCGCGACGGTGACCAGGCCGCACGCGCTGAGCTTCCGGATGAGCCGGCGCCCACTGGGATCGGTGATGCCGAGCGACTCCGCGAGGTCGCCCGGTGAGATCGGCCTGCCGGCCAGGCTGTGTTCCAGCGCGGCGAGCCGGGACAGCGTGGTCGCGCTCAGGCCGGCGCTGCCCGCGAGGTCCTCGAGTCCCTCGCGGTGACCCCGGTAGGAGAACTCCAGCGGGATACGCGTCGGCGTCATCGGACCGATGATCAGCCCGCTGTCCTCGATGAGGTAACCGGCCGGCGAGGCTTCCCGGTCGGCGCGTTCGGCGGCGCGTTCGGCCAGCAGCACGCAGTTGCGTGCCGACGCCCCGACGCCGAACCCCGCGGCGACCCGGATGCCGAGGGTGCTCGCCGCCTCGTCGAGGGCGGGCACGGTGACCCAGCTGTGCGTGACGCGTTCGAACAGTGCCTTGTGGGCGAACAGGAGGACGCCGCGCCGGTCCCGGTTCTCGATCCAGGCCTCGGCGAACTCCGGGGTGTTGACCAACAGGTTCGTCATCCCGACCCGCGCCCGGTCGGGATCGGTCCGACCGTCCTGTTTGGACAGTTGGAAGATGCCGGCCGCGAACCGCAGGGCACTCGCCCGGGTGGACTCGATGCGCAGGGCCAGCTCGTGCAGCTGTACGCGGATCGTCGAGGGCACGGGCATGCCGTTGAGCAGCGGCACCGTCCCGTGAAGCCGTGCCACGACGGCACTTCGTGCGCTGATGACGTAGCTGTCGTGCCGGCGGTGGTGGTCGAGGTGGAACTCGGCGATCTCCGCACTGGTCTGCTCGTGGCAGTACGGAAGGCAGGCGATCCGGTCCCGGTCGAGGTCCAGCGCGCGGGCGACCTCGTCGACGGTGGCGTTGTCGAAGGTGTCGATGCTGACCGGTGTGGGGGGCCAGCCTTTGGCCAGGGCGCGGTAGAGGGTCATCGCCAGGTCCAGCGCCGAGGACCTGGTCACCGCCACCGACAGGTCGGCCGGCAGCAGGTCGCGGCAGGCGGTGTAGGGGACCGGGCCGAGGAGGAGCCCGTCGATGTGGCTCTCGGCAAGGAGATCGGCGACCTGGCGGCGGATGTCGTCCTCGTGGTCGTAGCCGACCCACCTGAGATCGACGCCGGCCAGGGTGCTCGCCGCCTCCTCGAAGAGCTCGCGGCGAGCGGTATGGACCACGACTGCGATCACGGCGAACACGGCACCACCATTACGATCCAGGTTCGAAAATGGTTCGGTTTTCCGGTGATTCTCACGTTACTGCGCGCGTCGAGTTGGTCAAGAGTTTTCTCGTGATCACGCCCGTGCCCCTTCGTTCACGAGAGTCGAGTCGTTCGGTCCACCAGTATTGACTCTGCGTCCTCATAGGAGTACTCACGGTGATCGTGGACAGCGCCGAGGTTCCCCCGACGTTTCGGCACCGTCCGGTTCGGTCTGGCGCCAAGCGACTTCCGCTACGCGGGCGCGACCTGGAGCTGTCCTGCTTCGCCGAGCTGCTGCGGACGGCCGTCACGCGTGGCCACGGCGTTGCGGTGTCGATCGTGGCCGGGGCGGGCGCCGGCAAGACCGCGTTGCTCGCGGAGCTGGCGAACCTGGCGCAGGCACAGGGTTTCCGGGTGACCAGGCTGGCGATGGACGAGGAGTTCCGGCCGGACGTCCTGGTGCGCAGGCTCCGCGACACCGACGTCGTCCCGTCCGATCTGCGGGTGGTGTTGGAGAGCCGGCTCGCCCGCACCCCGCTGCTCGTCACCCTCGACAACCTCCGGTGGAGCGAACCGACGGCACCCACGCTGGAGACCGTGTTCTCACTGCTGACCACGAGGCCGCTGGTGTGTGTGCTCGCGCGGCGTCCGGGTGAGTGCACGGCCCACCTCGACCAGCTGGTGCGCTACGTCGAGGACCGGGATGCCATGGTGCACATGCGGTTGCGGCGCATGTCCGCGGAGGCGGTGGCGATGGTCGTCGAGGACCTGCTCGGCGCCGCGCCCAACGAGGCGTTGACCGAGCTCGCCGCGTGTGCCGAGGGCAACCCGGGCGAGCTGATCTCACTGGTCGACGGGCTGGTGCGCGACGGCCTGGTCAGCCGGGAGCACGACAACGCGTTCCTGTCAGGTGAGCTCGGCGGTGCGGTGCCGGAGAGCCTGGCCGCACTGGTCCAGCGAAGACTCGACCCGCTGTCGGCGCAGGCTCGGCAGCTGCTGGACGTCGCGGCGGTGCTCGGCCGGACCTTCACCCCGGGTGACGTGGCCAAGATGCTGCGGCAGCCGCTGGCGGCGCTGGCGCCCGCGTTCCGGGAGGCCGTCTCGGCCGAGCTGCTGGACTCCGTGGCGGAGCGGATGCGGTTTCGCCGGGACCCGGCATGGCAGGTTGTGCTGCAACGGATTCCGGTGCCGATCCGCAGTGCCCTGCATCATCAGGCCGCGCGGCTGCTGTTCACGCGCGGCGGTCCCGTCGCCGACATGACCGAGCACCTCCTGCTCGGCGCGACGCTGCGGGACCCGCTGACGCTGGAGATGCTGCGGACGGCGGCGGAGCGGGCGCTGGGACCGTCGCCGCGGGCGGCGGTGAACCTGTCGCTGCGTGGCCTGGAGCTCGTCCGCGACGACAGTGCGGAGTGGCTGCCGTTGACGCGGCTCGCGGTCGAGTCGTGCACCAGGGCCGGGCCCCTGTGTACTGCGGTGGAGCTGGCCACCGGCGCCCTCGATCGGGAGCTGCCACCGGAAGCGGACCGCGCGTTGCGCCACTGGCTCTCGGCAGCCCTTGTCCTGCAAGGGAACCGGGTGACGCCGGACTCCGCGAGGCTGGGGCTCGACGCGGCGATGGCGGCGGTCGTCCATGGCGGACACGCCGACGTGGCCAGCCTGCCGTCGTGTGCGATGCAGGCCTGGCAAGCAGGGCGGATCGCCGCCGCGCTGCGGCTGTCCGACGCGGCGGCGCGGTCGGCGGAGGCACGCGAGCCGGTGACCTGGCTCGGGCACCCTCTGCTCGTCCGGGCGGCGATCCTGACCGGGCTGCGGGACGTCGACGGCGCCCGTGCGGCGATCGCGGCGGTGGGTCCACGCGTCGACCCCGCGCTGAGCGTGCTGCCGACACTGCTGAGCGCGCGGATCGACCTCTGCCTCGGCCGGCTGGCGAACGCGCTGACCAAGGCGAGCGAGACGCTGGCGCTCGCCAAGGAGACGGGCGCGCACGTGTACCTGCCGGCCGCGCTGGCGGTGCTGACCACGGTGTCGTTGCGACGGGCCGATCTCGCGGCGAAGGTGGCGGAGCACGCGCTGGCGGCGTGGGCGTTCCGGGAGATCACCGGACGGCGTTCGGTGACGCTGGAATGGGCGCAGGCCCAGCTGGAGTTCGCCGGGGACGGCGAGGATCCGGTACTGCAGGCGGTCTGCCGCGACTCCGCCGGGCGTGAGCTGCTGTTCGTCGAGGAGCCCGCCGCCGCCGCGTGGATCGTGCGCACCGCGTTGGCGATGGGGGAACGTGACTGGGCCGCGGCGGCGCTGTCCACAGTGGAACGACTGGCGGGGGACAGCCGGGAGGTCCGGTCGCTGGTGATGTCCGCACTGCACGCGCGAGGGGTCCTGCACGGTGACGCCGGCGCGTTGGCGGAGGCGGCGGAGCGGCATGTGGACGCGTGGGCGAGCGCGTCGGCGTCCGAGGACCTGGGTGCGATGCTGGCCGGGCGGGACCGGGACGCCGCGGTGTCCCGGCTGGAGGTCGCGGCGGCGCGCTACGACTCGGTCGGGGCGGAGCGGGACGGTGCCCGGGTCCGCAGGCGGCTACGGGAGCTCGGGGTCGTCAGGCGGCACTGGCGTGTCCGAACCCGGTCCGGGACCGGCCTCGCGGCGTTGACCGAGACCGAGCGCTCGGTCGCCGCACTGGTCGCGACCGGACTGACGAACAAGCAGGTCGCCGCCCGGATGTTCATCTCGCCCCACACCGTCGCCTTCCACCTGCGCAAGGTGTTCCGCAAGCTCGACATCGGCTCACGGATCGAGCTGGCCCGCCTCATCCAGCCCAACGACTGAGCAGCAGCCTCGTCGGACCGTGGAACACCATGTCGTGTCCGAAGTGGACACCGTCCACCGTGCGGCCGGGCAGGAAGTCGAGCAGCAGGGGGAGGGCGATCTCGGCCTCTGCCCTGGCGAGCTGGGCGCCGAGGCAGTAGTGGATGCCCAGCCCGAAGCCGCAGTGCCGCGAGGTGTCCCGGTCCAGGTACAGCCGATCCGGCTCGGGGAACCTGGTGGGGTCGCGGTTGGCCGAGCCGAGCACGAGCACCACCTTGTCGCCGCTGTCGATCCGCCGCCCGCCCAGCGCCCGTGGCTCGGTGGCCCAGCGGGTCACCATCTGCACCGGTGCGTCGTACCGGACCAGCTCGTCGACCGCGGCGGACGGCCTGGCCCGCAACCGGTCGGCGAGCGCCGGCCGGGCGGCCAGCGCGAGTACCGACTTGCCGAGCAGGTTCGTCGTGGTCTCGTGGCCGGCGGTCAGCAGGTGCACGCAGGTGCCGGTGATCTCGTCGTCGGTGAGACCGGGCGCGTTCGCCAGCAGGGACACCAGGTCTCGCCGCGGCGAACGGCGGCGGAGCCGTGCCTGGCCGGCGAAGTACTCGGTCAGCTCGCGGGCGGCGGTCTCGGCCTTCGTGAACCCGTCCCGGGCCGCGCGGGCGGAACTGGCCTGCTGCAACCATTCCGCGCGCTCGCGGAACCACGGGTGCAGGCTCCCCGGCACCCCCAGCAACTCGGAGATCACCAGCACCGGCAACGGTGCCGCGAACTCCTTCACGAAGTCGTGCGGCCCGGCCAACGGACGCAGCAGGCCGCGCGCCACGGCGGCGATCCGCGGGCGCAGGTCGGCCACCACCCGGGTGGAGAGCTCGGCGGACAGCAGGCGGCGCAGGCGGGTGTGCCGGGGCGGGTCCAGGAAGACCAGCCAGTTCTCCACGCTCCGGCGCAGCGCGTCGTTCCGCCCCGGAATGTGCGCCGGCATGTTGCGCCCGAAGGCCTTGCTCGACAGCACGTCGGCGACGTCGTCGTAGCCGAAGACGTACCACGTGCCCGGCTCGGCCTGGTGCACCGGATCCGCCGCCCGGTAGCGCCGGTACACCGGGTACGGGTTCGCGATGTCCGCCGCCGGCCAGTCCCGCGGCGAGAACGGCTCCATCACCGGGCCCCTCGGACGACATCGGCGAGGTCAGGGGCCGGCGGCTCGTCCCCGCGCCACGCCACGTGGCCGTCCGGGCGCACGAGCACGAACCCGAAGCGGTACAACCGGGCGATCTCCGGGTCCTCGCACCGGACGACCGCCAGCGGCATGCCCCGGTCGGCGAACGCGCGCCGGAACCCGTCGAGCGGACCGGCGTCCGCGAACCGCAGCAACGTGTGGCCGCGGCCGAACAGGTCCAGTGTGGACAGACCGGGGCGGACCCACGCGTGCGCGGCACGGCTGCCCGGGTCACTGCCCGGCCGCCAGTCCGGGGTGACCTCGGCCGGACCGTCGGCGACGACGATCGGCGAGCGGTAGTGGAATCCGAAGTGGACCTCCGGCGCGTCGAACTCACGCCATGCGCCACCGCTGGCCAGCCGCTCGGCCATCGCCGCCCGCGCCGAGGCGCCCCGCGGCGTGTCGAGCGACAGGTCGGCCGGGATCGTCCGGTCCGTGGTGCGCGTCAGGTTCGTGTTGGCGGCGGCCAGGCTGTCCAGCGCGACCGGCCGCCGTTCGGTCTCGTAGGTGTCCAGCAGACCCGGTCCGGCCCAGCCGTCGAGGGTGGCCGCGAGCTTCCAACCCAGGTCCGCGGCGTCGCCGATCCCCGTGTTCATGCCGAAACCGCCCGACGGGGACAGCGTGTGCGCCGCGTCCCCGGCCAGGAACACCCGCCCCGACCGGTAGTGGTCGGCGACCCGCTGCGTCAGGTGCCACACCCCGTCCGACACCAGCTCGACCGGTGTCTCGACCGCGATCGCGTCCCGCACCAGGGACAGCGCGTCCTCGTCGGTGTCGGCCGACACGACCAGGTTGTACAGGCCGCGGCCGTCGAGTGAACGCATGGGATAGCGCAGCGCCGACGACCGCATCAGGAAGTACACCAGCGCGGTCCGGTGACCCAGCCGTGCGGCCAGCTCCGGCGCGTGGAACAGGATGTTGCGGAACACCCTGGTCTCGTGCAGGGACGGGGCGTCGATGCCGACCGACCCGCGGACGGGGGAGGCGCTGCCGTCACACGCGACCAGGAACCGGGCGGACACCGCCGTCGTCGTCCCGTCGTGGGTGACCTCCGCGCGGACACCGTCGGGCTCCTGCGTGAAGCCCTGGAGCCGGCACCGGTACCGCAGCGAGCCGACGGCCTTGGCCAGCACCGGGTTCAGCAGGTGGGCCGGGCAGACCTGGTCGGGCTCCGGCGTGTGCGCGAAGGCGGGACGGTCGGCCGTGGTGCCGCGTTCGAAGCGGTGGAGCTCGTACTCGCCGACCCGGGTGACCCACGCGATGTCCAGCGGGTGGTCGGGTGGCCAGCCCGCCTCGCGGATCCGGTCCGCGACCCCCCAGCGCCGGAAGTACTCCATCGACCGCGGCCCGACCGTGCTGACCTTGGGGTGCCGGACCACGCCGTCGCCCTCGTCGATCACCAGGTGGTCGATGCCCCGATGGGTGAGGTTCAGCGCCAGCGCCAGACCCACCGGGCCGCCGCCCACGATCAGCACGTCGGTCTCGTGCATGTCAGCCTCCTCGGATCTGGTCGGCCAGCACCGTGCAGAGCTCGGCCACCCCGGCCGGCACGAGCGGGCATTTCACGGCCTGGACGGCCATGGCCGCCAGGCGCTGGGCGATCCGCCGCACCGCCACGTCCTGCCGTGCGACGAAGGCGGGTGGGTCGTCCAGCTCGAACGACGGGCCCGCCGTCCGGCCGGGCAGTCCCGACGGCATGGTCACGAGCAGCTCGCCGAGCGGGCGCATGACCCCGGTCATCACGTCGATGGCGGTGTTCATCAGCCGCGACCGGCGCAGGCTGGTGTCCGGCCCGCCGCCGAAGTGCTGGACCATCAGCCGCAGCATCACCGAGTAGCTCTCGTTGAACAGCCGCATGACCTCCCGCGCGTCGGGGTCCGGCACGTACTGCCTGGTCCGGTCGCCCCGGCGCACGGTCGGGTTCCGGACGGTGGGGTAGGACGGCACCCAGCCATGACGCAGGACCGCGGCGAGGCCCCGGAACGCCTCGTAGTGCGACTCCTCGGCTGGCTCGTCGCCGTCGGCCAGCTCCCCACCCTCGCCCTGCTCGGTGACGACGTCGATCGCGAACAGGGCACTGGTGAGGTCGTCGACCCGCACCTGGTAGTCGGGGTGGCGGTCGTTGAGGGCCGCACGCAGGAAGAGGTGGTGCTCGCCGCCGGTGCGGCCGCGTTCGGTCAGGAACAGGTCCGGAATGTCCCGCAGGCCCTGCCGGATGTCCCGGTACAGCTCGCTGATCGACGAGTAGGTGTGCTCGTCGAGATCGGCCCGCCCCGCCCGGTCACCCAGCAGCACGTCGGTCCGGCCCGCCGGCCGCTCGATCTCGGCGAACCGCTCGACGCTGGCCGGGTTCAGTCGTTCCAGGCAGAGGTCCAGCGGGACGGGCAGGTTCGCGTTGACGGTGCCGAAATCCACGTCCGGGACGTGGAACGGCTCGCCGATGGCCGTGAGGATGTTGTTGACCGCCAGGAAGTGGATCATCTCCTCGCGGGCGATCCTGACCAGCACGCCACGGATCCCGCCGTCGAGCGTCTCGCCGCCGTCGCCACAGGCGGTCCGGAGCTGCTCGGCGGTCCAGTCGCCCGTGCGGACGTACTCCAGGCCCGCGCCGTGTGCCGGCACCGAGTACGCCGCGTACAGGTACTGGAGCATCACGGCCAGCTCCAGCGTGACGCCGTCCCGTAGCGCGGACACGAGCTCCTCGCGGGTCCGGAGTCCTCTGTGGACAGGAGCGGCGGGCACGGTGCGGAGCACGTGCTCGGGTCGCTGCCGTGACCGCAGGTAACGCAGCAGCAGCCCCGCCTTGGGCAGCGTCAGGTCCCGGGTGGGTGGCATGTAGTAGGTCTTGCCCTTGTTGCGGGGATCGCACATCTGCCAGATCAGCTTCGCGTACGTATCGACCTTGCACCGGTCGGCGAGGCTGAAGACCTCCTGCCGCATGAACGAGGAGCGCCGCTCGTAGGGGGCGAGGACCTCGCGGTGCACCAGCTCGAAGGTGATCTCCTCCGGTGGCAGGTCCGCCAGCCACCAGTCGTCGGGCAGCACGCGGACGAACAGGTCGCCGGCCTCGTGGCCGTCGACCGTGAGCACGACCCGGGTCGTGCCCGCCCGGATGCCCCGCAGGACGATTCGCCCGGCCCCGTCGGCTCCCGGGCACGTGACCACACCGTGCACGATCCCGGCCGGGTCGTGGCGCAGCGCCACGTTCGCGACGGGCGCGGGCCTGCCCCGGACGAAGGCGCGGAACCCGACCTCGACGTCGTGCTCGTGGTCGCCGGGATGGCGGGGATGCTCCAGGAACACGCAGGCGTCGTCGACGTGGAGGTTGATCTCCCGCTCCCGGGACAGGATGCGACCGTCGCGTGTGGACGCCAGGAGCAGTGCCTCTCCGGCGGTCCGCAGCTCCGCGTCCCGCGGCGGCGGCAGGTTGAACATGACGTGCCCGTCCGCCACCTCGACCGTGAGCGGGTACGACTCCTCGTCCACCGGCACCAGCAGCCGGCCGGCCGGGTAGGTCCGCGACTCGCCGCGGTGCCACGGCGCGACCGTGCCCCGCAGGTCCCACCGCCGGGGCGCGTCGGGAACCTGCGGCGTCGCCGGGGTGAGGAGCGCGAACTGCACGACGATGCCGTCCGAGAGCATCTCCGCCGCGACGGACCCGGCCACCAGCCACGTCACGTCCTCCCGCGCCACCACGAACTGGTGCACGACCGTGCCCCGGCGGGCGTCGTGCCACCGCGGCGGCGAGAAGCCGTGCACGGCACCGGTGAGCAGGTAGTCCGTGTCGTGCGAGCGGTCGCCCCGGCCGAGGCCGAACTGGCCCACCATCAGTGTGGTGGTCCGGTCCGACGACGGGTCGAGGTCGAAGACGCGGGCGCGGTTCGCGGTCGTCTGCAGGTACTCGTTGTAGTGCCCCCACATGTCCACGCGCCGGCCCACCGCGGGATCGGTCGCGTCGGCCTCGCCGGGCCGGCGCTCCACACCGGACACCGCCGCGTCGATCGCGAAGTGGCCGTTGCCGGGCCCGACGGGCCGCCAGGTCGTCGCCGTGCCCGTGAAGTGCAGGCGGGGCAGGTGGAAGACGCTCACTGTGCCTGCTTGCTCAGCGCCGGCCGGTACCACTCGATGTCGTGCACGGCGTCGATGGCCGACTCGATCGCGCCCTCGATCCACGCCGGCTTCGACGAGCAGTGCTCGCCGGCGAAGAACAGCCGGCCCTGCGGCCGGGCCGCCGCGGCCTGCTGTTCCTGGCAGGTGGCCGCGTCCTGGCTCCAGCGGATCGCCGCCGCGCCGCGGTTCCACGGGTGGTCGCCCCACGCCTGGCTCGCCGAGCCGAGGATCATGCCCGGCTCCCGCAGCCTCGGATGCATCTGGCCGACCTCCCGCTGGATGAGTTGGTACCGGGTCGCCGGCGCGAGCCGGTCGATCTCGTCGGCGTCGGGCCCGATCGTGTAGCTGACGAGCAACACCGCGCCCAGCGACGGGTCGCCGTCCACGGGTGGGTAGTAGGTCTGCCGCGTCAGGCCGCCGGTGAACGAGGCGCCGCCGGTGATCCCGTCCGCGGCCCAGAACGGCTCGCGGCAGTGGAAGGCGATCTTCGTCGCCGGCCAGTACCGGGTCTCGTGGATCACGCTCAGCTTGTCGTCGTCGAATCCGTCCAGGTGCATGGTCCGCAGGACCGGGAACGGGATGGTGCACAGCACGTGGTCGGCGTGCCGGTAGGTGGTGCTGCCGGCGTGGCGCACCCCGACGAGCACGCCGTCGTCCCGCACCGACAGCCCGGTCACCTCGTGGCCGAGTGCGATCGGCCCGCGGACCCGCGCCGCCAGCGCGGCGGTCAGCGCGTCCATGCCGCCACGCAGCCGGACGAGCGCGGCCGTCGTCTCGCCGAGCACGTCGTCGAGGAGACGGTCGTGGCCGTGGGAGATCATCGGCTGGAGGTGCGGGTGGTCGGCGATGACCGCGTGCAGGTCCACTGTGGACCCGTAGGAGTACGGCTCCATGTCGATCCGGTCGACCAGGTCGAGCAGCTCGGTGCTCACGCCGGGCCAGTCCCGGAACTCCCGCGGCGCGATGGCGTTGACGCAGGCGCTCAGCCAGGCGCCGAACAGCAGGGTGCCGTGCCGGTAGCGATGGCTGCCCAGCATCGCGTCGAGCCGCGACACCAGGACGTCGGGCGCCTCGCGTACCCGCACGTGCCCGCCATTCCCGGTGTGCAGCAGGTTGTTGTCGTCGGAGAACAGGGTCCGGAACTCGCGGATCTCGCTCAGCAGGCCCAGCTTGGCGATGTAGTGCAGGGTGCGGGTGTGGTCGGTGCGGACCCGCATCGCGCCGAGCTCGGCGAACGGCGCCCGCTTGCCGGCGCCGAAGCGGTGCGTGTACACGCGCCCGCCGACCCGGTCACTCGCTTCGATGACCTCCACGCGGTGCCCGCGCCGCTCCAGCTCGTACGCGGCGACCAGCCCCGCGGCGCCCGCCCCCAGCACGGTGATCGTCTTGGGCACTCGCATGTCTCATCATCAACTGCTCGGGCCCGGCCCCCACATCCCACAGCGCATCCCCAGAGTGGGTAGCGCTTGACGGCTCCGGTGGCCCCGTCCGGTGTCCCGTATCCCCCAGGCTGACGGTGTTGCCCGCGCACCGTTTCCCTTGAGGCGGTGGGCGGGCAGCGTGGCGGGCATGGCAGGAGCACGAGTGCTGGTCGCGACGACCCCGGCGGACGGCCACGTCAACCCGGTGCTTCCGGTCGTGCGGCAGCTCGTCCGGCGCGGGCACGACGTGCGCTGGTACACGGGCAAGGCCTATCACGACAGGATCCGCGCGGCCGGTGCGACCCCCGAACCCATGTGCGCCGCCCGGGACTTCGGCGGGATGAGCAAGCGGGAGGCGTTCCCGGACCACGCGAACCTGACCGGTCTGGCCAGCTTCCGCGCGGGCATGGCGGACATCTTCTACGGCACCGCGGTCGACCAGCTGGCGGACCTGCGTGGCGTCCTCGCGCGGTTCCCCGCGGACGTCATCGTCTCCGACGACATGTGCTACGGCGCCTGCTTTCTCAGTGAGCACACCGGAATCCCGCAGGCGTGGGTCGGCAACTCCGTCTACCTGCTCGGCAGCAGGGACACCGCGCCGCTCGGCTACGGGCTCGGGCCGTCCGCGTCGTGGCCCGGCCGCCTGCGCAACCGCCTGCTGACCCTGGCGGGCGACCACCTCGCCCTGCGTGCCCTGCGCCACCGCGCGGACGAGGTGCGGGCCGCGGCCGGGCTGCCCCGGCTGCCGGCGAGCGTGCTGGAGAACATCGCCCGCAGGCCGGACCTGTACCTGATGGGCACCGTCGAGTCGTTCGAGTTCCCCCGTTCCGACCTCTTCGCGGGCACGCACTTCGTCGGCCTGCTGGACCAACCCGGCACGGACGCCACCCCGCCCGATTGGTGGCCCGAGCTCCACGGCGGACGGAAGGTCGTGCTCGTGACCCAGGGCACGGTCGCCGACGACACACACCGCCTGCTCCTACCGGCCCTCGAAGCGCTCGCGGACCTGCCGGTGCTCGTCGTGGTGACCACGGGCAACCGTCCACTCGAGACGCCGGTGCCGGCGAACGCCCGCGTCGAGGGATTCGTGCCGTACCACCAGCTTCTTCCGCACGTGGACGTGATGGTGACCAACGGCGGGTTCAACGGCGTCAACGCGGCGCTTGCCCACGGCGTGCCGCTCGTGGTCGCGGGTGCCACCGAGGAGAAGGCCGACGTGGCCAGGCGCGTGACGTGGACCGGTGCGGGAGTCGCGCTCAGAGGCGTTACCCCGCAACGCGTCCGGCGCGCGGTCGGCGGCGTGCTCGACGACGCCAGGTACCGCGACGCCGCCACCCGGCTGCAGAAGGAGTACCTCGCGCAGGACGGTCCGCGCCACGCCGCGGACCTGGTCGAGGGCATGGTCCGGCGGTGAGGGCCGAGGAGCTGCTGGACGCGCCGCACGTCGACGTCCCGACCGTGCCCGCGCCGGTCGACTGCATGCCCAGCCTCGTCGCGGCGGGCCGCACGGCCCCGGTCGTCAAGGTCGACTACTACGGCGGCACCGCATGGGCCGTCTGCGACATGGACCTCGTGCGCACGGCCCTCACGGACCGGCGGCTGTCCAAGGACATCGAGCTGACCCCGGAGTGGATGCGGGTGCCCGGCGTCATGCTCGGCTCCCAGCCCCGCGCGGACGTCGCCCGCACGATGGTGATGAGCGAAGGGCCGGCGCACGCCCGGATCCGGCGGCTGCACGCGCGGATCTTCACGCCCCGCAACACCGAGGAGTGGGGCGCGCGGCTGGTCACGCTCGCCGAGACGTTGCTGGCCGAGCTGACCGGCGAGGTGAACCTGGTCGAGCACTACACCTACCCGCTCCCGCTGGGGTTCATCTGCGAGATGCTCGGCCTGCCGGCGGAGCTGCACCCGGTGATGCGGCGGGCCACCGACGACATCATCTACTCACCCGACCAGGCCGTGCGGACCGCCGGCGTCGGCGCACTGGCCGGCGCGGTCGCCGGCTGGGCCGCCGACCCCGGCCCGTTGCGCGACGGCCTGATCACGGGGCTGATCGCGGACGAGTCGATCACCCTCGACGAGGTCGTCACCTGGACGGTCGGCCTCGTCATGGCCGGCTACGAGTCCACCGCGAGTCTCATCGCCGCGGCGATCCTGGAGGCACTGCGCAGGCCACCGGACCGGCGGCCACGCACCGAGGCGGAGATCGACCGGTGGATCGAGGAGACGCTGCGGGTGCACCCGCCGTTCCCGCACGCGACCTGGCGGTTCGCCACCGAGGACGTCGACCTCGGCGGCTACCTCATCCCCAGGGGCGCACCCGTGCAGATCAACGTGGCCGCGGCGAACCGGTGTCCACACGCGGACGACTTCGACCCGGACGCGGCCCGCGACCACATCAGCTTCGGGCTCGGCCACCACTACTGCCTCGGCGCACCGCTGGCCCGCCTGGAGGCCAGGGTCGCGCTGTCCGCGTTCCTGCCGCGTTTCCCGCACGCCCGGCTGAGCGGGACCACCGAGGTGCGCTGGGAGTCCGAGTGGATGACCCGCCGCATCAGCGTGCTTCCCGTCGTGCTCGATGACGAAAGGTACGACCGATGAGCGGAGCTACCGGAACGAGTCACCGAGATCCCGGTGCCGTCAGGATCGAGGAGGTGCTCGCCGTCGCGGCGCGGCCGGATCATGCCGCCGTCGCCGGCCTCGGCCCCGCCACGGTCGCCGAGCTCGTGCTGACCGAGGTGGCCGCGCTGGCCCAGCTGCTGCCCGGGCCGGAGGAGAAGGTGCCGGTCCAGTGGGACCTCGGCTTCGGCGCGGACCGGCTCGGGTACGTCATGACGGACGCGACCGTCGAACCCGGCTGGTACGACGGCGCCGACGTGGTGATCCGCCAGGACCTCACCGAGCTGCTCGGCGCGGTGTACGGCGAGCCGGGAAAGCATGACACCACAAGGGAGATCGTCCTCAACGCCTCGGACGGGCCGCCGGGCGCGGACCCGGACGGCACCGGCGCGCGCCGGCGGGCGCAGGCGATCGCGGCGGCCAGGGCGGCGAGCCACGCCGCGACCCAGAACCCGGCCGACCTCACCGAGCTGGCGATCGCCAGCGGCGCGGACAAGTGGGGCCGGCACTACTACACGGCGATCTACGAGCGCTACCTCGGCGGCTTCCGCGACCGCCCGGTCCGCGTGCTCGAGATCGGCTGCGACCGCGGCGAGTCGCTGCGCATGTGGACGCACTACTTCCGCCGCGGACAGCTGGTGCGCGTCGACTCGAAGGACAAGTCGCTGGTCACGCCCCCACGGGTGCGTGCCGTCCACGGCGCCCAGGACGACACCGGGTTCCTCGCCTCGCTCGCGGACCTCGGCCCGTTCGACGTCGTCATCGACGACGGCAGCCACCTCAACCACCATGTCATCGCGTCGTTCGCCGCGTTGTTCCCGCACGTGCGGCCCGGCGGTCGCTACGTGATCGAGGACATCGGCGCCTCCTACTGGCCCGGGTGGGGTGGCAGCAGCACCGACCTCGGCTCGCCGGCCACCACGGTCGGGTTCGTGAAGACCCTGCTGGACGGGCTGAACCACCAGCAGCTCGTCCGGGACGGCGAGTACGAGCCGACGCTCACCGACCGGACGGTCTCCGGCGTCTGCGTGCACCACAACATCGCGTTCGTCGAGAAGGGACTCAACACCGAACGCGGCGCGCCGGCCTGGGTCACCAACGCCGAGTCGGCGCTGTTCCTGTGAGGAGAACGAGCATGCTGCCGGAGTTCCCGTTCGTGCGGTCGAGCGCGCCGGACACCGACACGCTCGGCGTCGAGCTGGCCGAACACGCCCCCGTCACGCGGGCCAGCTACCGCGGCGCCGAGATCTGGGTCGCGCTGTCCAGCCACGCCGCACGCCAGGTCGTGACCGACCCCCGGTTCTCCCGGCGGGCGGCGGTGGAGCCGGCGGGCCCGAAGGTCGGCAACGCCGTGCCGGACCTGCTGATCAGCATGGACGGCGAGGAGCACGCGCACGCCCGGCGCCTGTTCGCCAAGGCGTTCACCCCGCGCATGGTGGCGCGGATGCGGCCCTGGATCACCGGCCTCGTCAGTGACCTGCTCGACGCGGTCGAGCGCAAGGGACCCCCGCTGGACCTGGTCGAGCACTTCACCGCGCCCCTGCCGGTGACGGTGATCTGCCAGCTGCTCGGCGTGCCGTACGCGGACCGGGACCAGTTCATGGCGTGGACCGACCGGATGTTGGGCGACACCGGCTTCACACCCGACGAGATCGCCGAGGGCATCGGCAACCTCCAGCGGTACATGGCGAAGCTCGTCGAGCGGAAGCGCCGCGAGCCCGGCGACGACCTCACCACCGAGCTGATCGCGGTGGGCGGGATCACCGAGGACCAGCTGGTCAACAACCTGTTCCTGATGCTGGGCGCCGGTCACGACACGACGCTCAAGCAGCTGTCCAACTCGCTGCTGCTCCTGCTGTCGCGCCGGCACGAGTACGTGTGGCTGGTCGAGGATCCCGGCCTGGTCCCGGGGGCGGTCGAGGAGCTGCTGCGTTACCTGCTCCTGTCGCCGACGGGATTGCTCGTGCGGGTCGCGGTCGAGGACGTCGAGCTGGGCGGTGAGTGGATCCGCGCCGGTGAGACCGTCGCCGTGCTGCACCACGTCGCCAACCGCGACCCGGCCGTGTTCGCGTGTCCGAACGAGCTGGACCTCACGCGCCCCGAGGCGAACAAGCACCTGTCGTTCGGCGCGGGGCCGCACTTCTGTCTCGGTGCCCCGCTGGCGCGGCTGGAGCTGACGACCGCGCTGACACAGCTCACGGAGCGGCTGCCCGGGCTGCGGCTCGCGGTGCCCGCCGCCGAGGTGCCGTGGAAAGAGGGTGGCCTGCAGCGTGGGCCGCGGGCGCTGCCCGTCGAGTGGTGACCGGGAGCGGCGCGACCCGTCCAACACAGGAGGAACAACATGGCCGACTTGCCGCTCTTCCCGTTCGTGCTGCGCGAGGCGGACGAGGACGATCCCGTCGCGCTCGGGTTCCGCGACCAGGCGCCGCTGGTGCGTGCCGTCACCGAGGAGGGCACCGAGGCGTGGGTCGCGCTGACCTACGAGACCGCCCGGCAGGTGATCACCGACCCACGCATGAGCCGGCCGGCGGCCTTCGCGCCGCGGGCGCCGAGGACCACGCCCGCCCAGGCCGCGCCGGAGATGCTGCCGAGCCTGGACGGGGCGGAGCACGCCAGGGTCCGGCGGCTGATGGTGAAGGCGTTGTCGCCCGCGGCACAGGAACGTCAGCGACCCGCGATCCGTCAGCTGGTCGGCAAGCTGCTCGACGGGTTCACCGACAAGCCGCTCGACCTGCTGGCGAGCTTCCTGACGCCGTTGCCGGTGACCGTGATCTGCCAGCTGTACGGGGCGCCCGAGCAGGACTGGGACAGGTTCGCGCAGTGGGCCGAGCACATCCAGCGGACCACGTCGTTCACCGCCGTCGAGATCATGGAGTCGGCGGCCGAGCTGGAGAAGTACGGCTATGACCTGGTCAAGCTCAAGCGTGAGCGGCCGGGCGAGGACTTCACCACCGACCTGATCCGGGTGCGCGACGGGGACGCCGGCCTGTCCGACGCCGAGATCGTGCAGAACCTGCTGATGATCCTGGTCGCCGCGAACGACGCCTCGCTGAAGGAGATGGCGGTCTGCTTCACCGCGCTTCTCAAGCGCCCCAAGCACTACACGTGGCTGGTGGCGCATCCGGACGCCGTGCGGACCGCGGTCGAGGAGCTGGTCCGGTTCTCCCGGCTGTCCCGCAGCGGCCTGCCGATCCGCATCGCGCAGGAGGACGTCGAGATCGGCGGCCAGCGGATACGCACGGGCGAGGGCGTGATTCCCCTGCACCACCTCGCACATCGCGACGCGAGCGTGTTCGCCGAGCCGGACACGCTCGACCTGACCCGCCGGGAGGCGGCCCGGCACCTCGGCTTCGGCGGCGGCGCGCACTACTGCACCGGGGCGCCGCTCGCCCGCGTGATGATGCAGGAAGCCCTTGCTGGGCTGGTGAACCGCTTTCCCACGCTGCGGTTGGCCGTGCCGTGGGAGGACCTCGAGTGGCAGGAGGGCGGCCTGCTGCGTTCCCCCAAGACGATCCCCGTCGAGTGGTGACCCATCGATCCAGGAGTTCTCCATGACACAGCAAGGAGTTTTCGACGGCGTCTTCGACAAGGTCGCCGGCGAGTACGACACGGCAGGCGTGGTCTTCTTCAAGCCGCTGGCCGAGCGGCTGGTCTCACATCTCGGGATCTCCCCGGGGGCCCGCGTGCTCGACGTCGGATGCGGCCGTGGCGCCGTGACGTTTCCGCTTGCCGAGGCGGTCGGGCCGGCGGGGGAGGTGTACGCGATCGACCTGTCACGGGAAATGGTCGAGGCCGTGTCCGCCGCAGCCGCGGGCCGCGACAACATCCTCGTGCGGCAGATGGACGGCGTGGACCCGACGTTCGCGCCCGGTGACTTCGACGCGATCACCGGGAGCATGAGCATCATCCTGCTGCGGGACCTGCCCACGGCGTTGGGCAACTACGTCCAGCTGCTCAGGCCCGGCGGGACGCTGGCGTTCACCGCCCCCGACACCCGCAACCAGGAGGGCGCGTGGCAGTCCGGGCCGGTCGACATCGGCAAGCTGGCGGCCGCGATCCCGGCCGAGGTGATGGCCGCGAACCCCATGCTGGCCAGGCTGGTCGAGGGCAACCTGCTGGACCTGTCGGCCATGCCCGAGGTGCTGGCGGGGGCGGGGTTCGTCGACGTGGTGGAGCACCGCGAGGAGGTGGCGGTGGTCGCCGAGTCACCGGAGAGCGTCGTGCGCTGGACGCAGCAGCACGGCATGCGTGCCGTGTGGGACTTCGTGCCCGAGGAGAACAGGGCGGCCGTCGAACGGGAGCTGGTCGCCGACGCGACCGCCGCGGCGGACGCCGACGGGCGCGTGCGGTTCGGCTTCCCCGTCGCCTACTTCCTGGCGCACTCGCCGCGGTCCGCCTGCCCGTTCGCATAGAAGGAGAATCCCGTGACTGCCGCCGTCGACGCGCTGGAAGAGCTGGCGCGACCGGAACATCGTGGCAACCCGTACCCGTTCCTGCACTGGCTGCGGGAGAACGACCCGGTGCACCGGACGCGGGCCGGGTTCTACCTGATCAGCAACTACGACGACGTGTTCTACACGATGCAGCACACCGGGACGGCGTTCACCGTGCCGGAGCAGGACGCGATGGCGGCGGACCTGCCGCCGTCGAAGCGTGACCACCCGTCGATCACCAAGCAGCTGGCCGCGTTCGCGGCGAAGAACATGCCGCACTACACCCGGCTGCGGTCGGTGATGGCACGCGACATGACCGCGGCGCGGGTACGGCACCTGAGGCCGCGGATCGAGGAGCACCTGGACCGCATCCTGGCCGGGCTGGGGGAGCGGCTGGCCGCGGGCGAGGTGGTGGACCTGCACACCGAGGTGTCGATGCCGCTGACACAGTTCGTGTTCGCCGAGCGGGTGGGCGTGCCGGCGGAGGACAAGACGTGGATCGCGGACACGATCGCCCTGATGATGCAGGCACTGGTGACGTCCTCCGAGGAGGTCATGCTGGCCGCCGACGAGGCGAGCGATCAGGTGGAGGAGTACTTCCGGGAGCGCGTGGCGGAACGCCGGCAGGCGCCGAGGGACGACATGATCTCCCGGCTGGTCAAGGTCCACGACAGCTACGCGCCGGACGACGACCGGTTGCTGATCGCGATCCTGTGGATCATGTGGATGACCGGCTACGAGAGCACGATCGCCGGGATCGACAGGGGAATGCAGTCCTATCTGGACCATGCCGAGTACCGGGACTGGCTGGACGGCGACGAACCCCGCGTCCAGTCCTTCGTGGAGGAGACCCTTCGGCACGACGGCGTGGTGCTGTACACGCCGATTCCCCGGATAGCCCTGGACGACGTGGACATGTCCGACACGACGATCCCGGCGGGTTCGTCCGTCCGGATGCTGCTGGCATCGGCGAACCGCGACCCACAGGTGTTCCCGGACCCGGACCGTTTCGACCCGACCCGCAACACCCACCGCATGCTGAACATGGGTTATGGAATGTTCCACTGCAGCGGCGCGGCCCTGGGCCGCGCGGAAATGGCGATCACCCTGACCGGCCTGAAATCCCGTTTCCCGACGCTGACCGCGGCCGAAACGCCGACCTGGAGCGACATAATCGAAACCCGCTGCGTGACCCGGCTACCGGCTCGCCTGGCCTGACCTGGCTATTCCCCCTACCCTGATATCAGGGATTTTCCCGGATCCCTGTCATCGACGTGAGCGATAGCGTCGATGACAACCGGGGCATATCAGGGGGATGGTCATGGGGATCAGGAAGTTCGTCGTCGCTTTTCCGGCGCTGGTCGTGCTCGCGGCCTGCGGGACCATTACTCCTTCGGTCGCCAACGAGGGCAGCGGGCATCCACATGCCGGGCCACCGCCGAAGGCAGCGGCGTTGCGGGCCGGGGAGCGGTTCGAGGAGGTGGGGCTCGCGCGGCCGTACCAGCCGGTCCCGCCCGCCGGGGGCACCGACGAGTACCGGTGTTTCCTGATCGACCCCAAGATCAAGGAGCCCGCCTACCTGACCGGCACTCAGTTCCTCCCGCAGAACCGCGACATCGTGCACCACGGGATCTTCTACGAGATCCCCGCCGACGAGGTCGACGAGGCCAAGCGCCTGGACGACAGCACGAAAGGCGACGGCTGGCAGTGCTTCGGCGACAGCGGGCTGGAGGAGGACCGGTCGAGCTACATCGGCGCGTGGGCTCCCGGACACGACGAGAAGCTGATCGGCGAGCGCACCGGGTACCGGTTGACGCCGGGCAGCCGGATCGTGCTTCAGGTGCACTACAACCTGTTGGCCACCAACGGGAAACCGGGGGCGACCGACCGGTCGTCGATCCGGCTGCGCCTGCTGCCCGGGACGGCGGACGCGACACCGTTGCTGGGGACGTTGCTGCCGGGCCCGATCGAGCTGCCATGCGCGCCGGCGGAGTCCGGCCCCCTGTGCGACCGCGACGCGGCGATCGCGGACCTGGCGAAGCGGACCGGCGCCGGCGCGCGGGACGAGGTCGACGGGCTCAACCAGTACTGCAACCAGGGGAGGAAGCCGGTACCCGGGAACACGCAGCACTGCGACCACCAGATCCCCCAGCCGGCGCTGCTGTACGCGATCACGCCGCACATGCACCTGCTCGGCCGGTCGATGACGGTCGAGCTGAACCCGGGCACGCCCAACGCGCGGACGCTGCTGGACCAGCCCGCGTACAACTTCGACGACCAGTCGGAACAGGTCCTGCCCCAACCGGTCCGCCTGAACCCGGGCGATACGGTACGGGTCACCTGCACCCACGACGCCACCCTGCGGTCGAAGCTGCCACAGCTCAAGCGGTTGAAGCCGCGCTATGTGGTCTGGGGCGACGGCACCAGCGACGAGATGTGCCTGGCCATTTTGACGGTGACCACCAAGGTCTGACACGACGGGTGACGGTGGCGCTACCCGACGTGATGCGCCTAGTCCGTCGTCACCCGTTCGAGCCGCTCGGCAGCAGGAGCAGGAGAAGGCCCCCCGCCCCCGGCCGCTCCTGCTCCTGCTGCCGGCCGCTGCGGGCCGGGCCCTGCCGCTCCCTGCTCCCTGCTCCGGCTGCCGGCCGCTGCCGCTGCCGCTGCCGCTGCCGCTGCCGCTGCCGCTGCCGCTGCCGCTGCCGCTGCCGCTGCCGGCCGCTGCCGCTGCCGGCTCCCGCTGCCGCTCCCGCTGTCGGCCGCTGCGGGCCCTGCCGCTGCCGCTCCCGCCGCTCCCACTCCTGCTCCCGCTGCCTCGTCCGGCCGGTGCCGGATGCCGCTCCCACCGCCGCCCCCTCTGCCGGCCGCTGCGGACCCCTGCCGCTGCCGCTGCAGGCCGATGCCGGGTGCCGGTGCCGGACGTTGGTCGGGCATGTGCACGAAACCGCAACTCGGTGTGTTTGAACGTGCAACTCGGTGTGTGTGGACGCGGGACTCGGTGTGTTTGGGTGCGGGACTCGCGGGGTTGTGGGGCTGGGTGGTAGTTGCGGAATCAATTAGC
>Ga0164298_10000083_pt1 | contig 44638 bp, 39 predicted proteins | sample Whisoiple_216_MG_FD_109713 | JGI IMG/M metagenome (GOLD analysis project Ga0164298, IMG submission 109713) | Unamended control soil microbial communities from upstate New York, USA - Whitman soil sample_216_MG | ecosystem: Environmental > Terrestrial > Soil > Agricultural land ...
GTCGCGGGAACTGCGATAGACCCGAGTCGCGCGTTCGGGCCTGGCGAGTCGCGGTTTCGTGTGGGTTCCGGCCGTGGCTGGTGTGGGTCCTCGCCTTGGCGTGACGGCGTTCGCCGCGCGCTCGGTGGGTGTGCACGAAACCGCAACCCGGTCTGCGTGAACGCGGGACTCGGGGTGTTTGAACGCGGGACTCGCGGGTTGGGCGTGTCGGTTGGGTGGGGGAGGGTCACGGCATGATGTGCGGGTGCTGGTTGTGTTCGTGGGGCGGCCGGGCACGGGCAAGACCACGCTCGCGCGAATGGTCTCCGCCGAGCTGACCGCCGCTCATCTGCGTATAGACGCCATCGAGGCGGCGATCGCGCGTAGTGGTCTCGTGCGGCCGTCCACTAGCCCGGTCGGGTATGCCGTCGCTCATGAGATCGCGGCGTCGAGCCTTGCCGCTGGTTCGCATGTCGTGGTCGATGCCGTTAGTGCGGTGCCGGAGGCCAGGGCCGGCTGGATGGCGCTTGCCGCGCTTGCGCGTACGCCCTTACGGGTTATCGAGGTGCAGCTGAGCGATCCCGCCGAGCACCGGCGGCGGGTGGAGGCCAGGAAGAGTGACATCGCGGGGCTGGTCGTGCCGACCTGGGCCCAGGTCACGGCGCTGGACTACGAGCCGTGGGACGTCGCGCGTGACGGGCCGCGCCTCCTCGTCAGCAACGACGGCACGCCCGCCGACACCATGCACCAGGTTCGCCCGTACCTGACGGCGTGAAGGGCCCTCCGCGTGGAGGGGGGCAACGTGTGGAAGGAGCTTCGCGTGGAAGGAGCTTCGCGTGGAGGGGGCTTCGCGTGGAAGCGGCTTCGCGGGAAGGCATTCGAGGATGGGCCTTCGCGTGGATGGGGCGCGTGGAGGGCCCTCCGCGTGGAAAGGGCTCCGTGTGTCAGGGACCGTTCCGAGCGGAAGGGCCCTTCTGGGTTGAAGGGCCCTTCTTGGCTGGCTCAGAACAGGCCGGTTGGGAGGTTTCGCTGGGTTCGGGCGGTGGCCAGGGCCGGCTCGTCGATCGACGCGCAGCGTAGGCCGCGGCGGGGTGGGTGGAGGTTGATCAGGTAGTCGTCGACGGCGTTGTTCACGCACTGGATGTCGTAGCCGTAGGCCGTGTGGCCCCAGCCCTCGTACGTGAGCAGCCGTGCGCCGCTCTGGCGGGAGGCCGCCAGGCTCCACGGGTACACCGTCGCCGGGTCGTGGACGTTGCCGACCATCACCAGGGGCGGCGCGCCGTGGACCCGGAGCGGGCGTTGCGGGTTCGTGTTCCTCGTGCCGCTGTTGACACAGGTCATGAGGTGGTCGACGTACGGGGACCACTCCATGATCGGGAACTGCTGTGCGAGGCCGGCCCGGATTCCGGCGTACTCCGCGTAGTTCCGCACCGGCCAGGTCCAGTCACTGCACCAGATCGTCGGGTAGGTGATGTTGTCGACCTCGGCGGCGAGCTTGGCGCCCAGCCTCGGGGTGCCGGTGCCGTCCCACAACCACCGCAGGTTCTCCGCCACGAAGCTCCACACCTGCGGGATTACGACACTGAACGTGCTGCCCGCGAGAGCGTAGAAGCTGACCGGGTTGCCGTCCGGGTCCACGAGCGTGCCGGCCTTGGCGCGTGCCTTCAGCTGCGCGTACACCGCCGTGGTGTCCAGGCCGTACAGCGCGCACGCCGGGTTGCTGTCGCACCATCGGGCGAACTCCCTGAACCCCTCCTCGACCGGCGCCGTCTCGGTGCGCGCGAACTCCCACGGGGAACGCAGGCTGTGGTTCATGTTGCCGTCCATGACCAACGCGCGGATGTTGCGCGGGAACAGCTCCGCGTACTGCTGGCCCATCAGGCTGCCGTACGAGTAGCCGACGAACGTCAGCTTCCGCTCGCCGAGCGCGACCCGGATGGCGTCCATGTCGCGTGCGGTGTGCAGGTTGTCGACGTGGTTGGCGAGCGCGCCGAAGTTGGCCCGGCAGCTGTCGTGCAGTGCCCGGTTCACCGCGGCCAGGTGGTCGAAGTCGGCCTGGTTGGCCGGGCGCTTCGCCGCGTCGGCCTGGTCGGAGAGACCGGCGTCGCACAGCAGCTGGCTGGAGGTGTTGATGCCGCGTGGGTCGAACCCGACCTGGTCGAAGCGCTCGGCGACCGCCGGCGTCACGGCGTCGCCGCCCATCACGAACGCGACGCCGGAGCCGCCGGGGCCGCCCGGGTCGAGCAGCACCGAGCCGATGCGCTTCGACTGGTCCTTCGCCGGCCGTCGGGCCAGCCCGATGTGGATCTTCTCGCCGCGGGGCCGCGCGTAGTCGAGCGGGACGTCGATGGTCGCGCAGTCGACGCCCGGCGCGTCCGCCCCGCAGGGCTTCCAGTCGATGGTCGACACCGGCTCGGCCGCCGCCGTGCCGGGTACGACCACCGCGCCGGCCACCAGCGTGCCGGCCAGCAACATGAGCAGTCTTCGCGTGCGCATATGTGTTCCCCCGATCCCCAGTTGGTGTGACAAGTGCGCCGCCCATCATGCCCGCAACGCGACCGTCTCGCCACGATCGGTGACAGACGGGCAACGGCCGAGACAGGGGCCGGCGGCCGCCGTCGCTTTGCATCTCGGACCTCGTAAAATCAGTCGGCCGAACCACGTACCAGGAGCACGTACCTAGAGGGGGACGAAGTGACCGCGCAGGTCGAGACGCTCGAGTTCCAGTCCGAGGCCCGCCAGCTGCTGCAGTTGATGATTCACTCGGTGTACTCGAACAAGGACACCTTTCTGCGTGAGCTGATCTCGAACGCCTCCGACGCGCTCGACAAGCTCCGCCTGGAGGCGTTCCGCGACAAGGAACTGGCCGCCGAGACCGACGACCTCCATGTCGAGCTGGCAACCGACGCCGCGGCCCGCACGCTCACCGTGCGGGACAACGGGATCGGCATGACGCGCGAGGAGGTGGTCAGCCTCATCGGCACCATCGCCAAGTCCGGCACCGCGGAGTTCCTGGCCAAGCTCAAGGAGGCCAAGCAGACCGAGGAGCTGATCGGCCAGTTCGGCGTCGGCTTCTACTCGAGCTTCATGGTCGCCGACAAGGTCACGCTGGTGACCCGCCGCGCCGGCACCGCCGAGGGCGTGCGCTGGGAGTCCACCGGCGAGGGCACCTACACGATCGAGCCCGTCGAGGACGCCCCGCAGGGCACGGCCGTCACGCTGCACCTCAAGCCGGAGGACAAGGAAGACAAGCTCTTCGACTACACCGACGCCGCGACGCTGACCTCGATCGTCAAGAAGTACTCGGACTTCATCACCTGGCCGATCAAGCTCGGCGACGAGACCCTGAACTCGATGAAGGCACTCTGGGCGCGCTCGGACGCGACCGAGGAGGAGTACGCCGAGTTCTACAAGCACATCAGCCACGACTGGCAGGCGCCGCTGGAGTCGATGCGGCTCCAGGCCGAGGGCACGTTCGAGTACCAGGCGCTGCTCTTCCTGCCGGCCAAGGCGCCGTTCGACCTGTTCATGCGGGAGCGCAAGCGGGGCGTGCAGCTGTACGTCAAGCGCGTGTTCATCATGGACGACTGCGAAGCGCTGATGCCGGAGTACCTGCGCTTCGTCAAGGGCGTGGTCGACGCGCAGGACCTGTCGCTGAACGTCTCGCGCGAGATCCTGCAGCAGGACCGGCAGATCGAGCGGATCCGGCGCCGCCTGGTCAAGAAGGTGCTGCAGACGGTCAAGGCCCTGCCGGAGGAGAAGTACCGGACGTTCTGGGCGGAGTTCGGCCGTGCGCTGAAGGAGGGCCTGCTCGACGACGCCGACAACCGCGAGGCGATCCTGGAGATCGCGTCGTTCGACTCGACGCACTCGGCCGAGGCGCAGACCAGGCTGGCGGAGTACGTCGAGCGGATGAAGGAGGGTCAGGAGCACATCTACTTCCTGACCGGCGAGACGCGGGCGGCGGTCGAGCACTCGCCGCACCTGGAAGCCTTCCAGGACAAGGGTTTCGAGGTCCTGGTGCTCACCGACCCGATCGACGAGATGTGGGTCGACGCGGTGGGTGAGTTCCAGGGCAGCAAGTTCCAGTCCATCGCCAAGGGGCAGGTCGACCTGGACGAGGAGAAGGATCCGGAGCAGGAGAAGGAGTTCGAGGGCCTGCTCGGGTGGCTCAAGTCCACTTTGGAGGAACAGGTCAAGGACGTCCGCCTGTCGTCCCGGCTCACCTCCTCGCCCGCGTGCATCGTCGGCGACAGCTACGACATGACGCCGACGCTGGAGAAGATGTACCGCGCGATGGGCCAGGAGCTGCCGCAGATCAAGCGGATCCTGGAGCTGAACCCGAAGCACGAGCTGGTGGTCGCGCTGCGCGACGCGCACGCGGCCGAGAAGCCGGACCTCGCTGAGGCGGCCGAGCTGGTGTACGGCATGGCACTGCTCGCGGAGGGCGGCGACCTGGCCGACCCGCCGCGGTTCACCAAGCTGCTGGCCGGCCGCCTGGCGAAGACTCTTTGATACCGCGACGTCTCACCGCGGCGGACGCCGGCCGCGCCGCGGTGAGACGTCACGTCGACGACCCCGTAGCCGCGTTCGGTCGTGGTGGCCCAGACACTGCCGCCACACCGCGGGACCGGCGTCAGGAGAACGCGACCAGGTAGAGCCCGTAGCCGATCAACGCGGCGGCGGCGAGGAAGCACAGTCCCATGACCACGGTCGGCGTCGTCGTGGCGCGCCCGGACTCCTGGGCGGTCACGCGCTGGTCGAGGGCGGCGATGCCCAGCCCCACCAGGGAGACGAGGCCGCAGCCCGCCACCACGGAGATCAGCACCACCAGGCCGAGCGCGCTCCAGTCGATGTTCACGTCGTGCTCCTCCGGGCTCAGGCGGCCGCCGGCTGGGCGGCGGGTGCGTCGGTTTCCTCGTTGACGTTGCCGGCGCTCACCGGGCTGCGCCGCGCCAGCAGGTAGACACCGGCGCCGATGGCGACGCCCACCAGGGCGACGGCGACCGTGCCGACGGTGCCCATGTCGGCGACGCGGCCGGACAGCGCGCCGACGAGCGCGGCCGCAGGCAGCGTCAGCACCCACGCGATCACGATCCGGCCCGCGGTGCCCCACCGGACCTCGGCGAGCCGTTTGCCCAGTCCGGCGCCCACGATGCCGCCGGACACGACATGCGTCGTGGACAGTGCGAAGCCGACGTGCGAGGACGTGAGGATCACCGCCGTCGCGCTCGCCTCCGCCGCGAAGCCCTGCGGGGTCTCGATGTCCGTGATGCCCTTGCCCATCGTGCGGATGATCCGCCAGCCACCCAGGTAGGTGCCGAGCGCGATCGCCGTGCCGGCGCAGACGATCACCCACACCGGCGGGACCGAGCCGGTCGGCAGGCTGCCCGCGGTGATGAGCGTCAGCGTGATCACGCCCATGGTCTTCTGCGCGTCGTTGGTGCCGTGCGCGAGGGAGACGAGCGACGCGGTGACGATCTGCCCCACCCGGAACCCCTTCGCACGCGTGGTGTCCCGGCTCTGCCTGGTGATCTTGTAGGCGAGGTAGGTGGCGAGGGTCGAGGCCAGGCAGGCGACCAGCGGGGCGGCCAGCGCCGGGACGATGATCTTGGCCAGCACGACCGGGAAGTGCACCGCGTCCACCCCGGACGCCACCCAGGACGCGCCGATCAGGCCGCCGAACAGGGCGTGCGAGGAGCTCGACGGCAGGCCGAACAGCCAGGTCGCGAGGTTCCACACGATCGCGCCGACGAGGCCGCCGAAGATCACCGTCGGGGTGATCAGCTTCTCGTCGACGATGCCGTTGCTGATCGTCTTCGCGACCTCGATGGAGATGAAGGCGCCGGCCAGGTTCAGCACCGCCGAGATGCCGACCGCGACTCTCGGCGGCAGCGCGCCGGTCGCGATGGAGGTCGCCATCGCGTTGGCGGTGTCGTGGAATCCGTTGGTGAAGTCGAACGCCAGTGCGGTCGCGATGACCACGACGACGATCAGCGAGAAATCCATGGTGTCACCTCCGGTGTCCGGTGTACCTGCCAGCACGGACGCTCAACCTGACCGGGACATGAACGCTGGATGACGGTCCCGGCGGTTCCGGGCAAAACGTGTGGCGGCGCCAACGCCGATGTGTGCCAGGACACCCCGCCGTGGCCGATCACGCGGGACGGCCGGCGGGTCCGTGCGACTGCCGGTCGACCGAGGAGCATGCTCAGTAGCGACGAACACGCGACGAGCGAAGGAGACGGGGCGGATGAGCGGAGCGACCGGTTCGACACTGCGGTCCCTGCACGTGCCGGGCCGGCCGCTCGTGCTGCCGAACGTGTGGGACCCGGGGACCGCACGGCTGGTCGTCGAGGCCGGGTTCCCGGTGGTGGCGACCAGTTCGGCGGCGGTGGCCGAGTCGCTCGGCTACCGCGACCACGAGGGCGCGGCGGTGGAGGAGATGTTCGCCGCGGCTCGCCGGATCACGCGGGCGGTCGACGTGCCCGTGACGGTCGACGCCGAGGCCGGGTACGGGCTGCCGCCCGGCGAGCTGGCCGGCCGGCTGCTGGCGACCGGCGCGGTGGGCTGCAACCTGGAGGACACCGACCACTCGGGCGGCGGCCTGACCCCGCCGGACAGGCAGGCCGAGTACCTGGCCGGGGTCCGTGCCGCGGCGGGCGAGGACCTGGTGATCAACGCGCGGGTGGACGTGTTCCTGCACGCGGCGGACCAGTCGGCGGCACTGGCCGAGGGCGTGGCGCGGGCACGGGCCTACCTGGACGCGGGCGCGGACTGCGTGTACCCGATCCTCATCCGCTCGACCGAGCTGCTGCGGTCCTTCGTGGCCGAGGTCGGCGCGCCGGTGAACGCCACCCTGCTGCCCGAGCTGACCGTGCCGGACCTGGCCGCGGCCGGCGTCGCCCGGATCTCGCTGGCCGCCGGCCTGTGGCGCCGAACCCAGGCCGTGCTGCGCGACGAGCTACGCGTTGTCCTTCACCCAGAGGCCCAGTAGGCCGCGGAAGTGGGCGACGAACCGGTCGTGCTCCTTGGCCGGGTAGGTGGTCCGGACGGTCGACACGAGGAGGTCGTCGAAGGCGGGGGAGGCGACCCACTCGCGGACCATGTCGTCCACATGGGACAGTGCGGTCGCGCAGAATTCCTGGTAGCGCTCGGTTTCGAAGTAGTCGTCGGCCAGCTTGCGGTACTCGGTCAGCTTCTCGTCGTAGGTGCGGGACGAGTCGGCCACCGCGAAGTAGTTGTGGGTGTCCAGGTCCAGCCTCGGGCGCCGGCCGGTCACCGCGCAGAACACCGACCACTTCAGCAGGGTGCCGATGGCCCACGGGAAGTAGTAGTGCAGCGAGGTGATCGAGATGTCCGGGCACGCGTTGGCGTAGTCGATCGGGTGGACCGACCCGCCGACCACCAGGCTCTCGCACGAGTTGAACTCCCAGCGGAAGAACGCGTTGATCAGCCTGGAGATCGTCAGCACCTCCTCGCCCGCCGCAGGGGACAGGAACTCGTGGTCCACCGCGTACCGGTCGTGCATCGGCTGGTCCGGCCGGAACTTCATCACCATGCTGTCGGGCCCGATCGTCAGCGACCGGGCGAACACGTCGTAGCCCTCGACCGACGCCTGCAGGTGCATCAGCATCTCGCCGGACTGGTCGTAGGCCTGGTTCAGCGTCCTGTTGTCCCGGATGCGGGACACGCCACGCCACGCGCCGCCGTCGTAGGGCTTCATGTACAGCGGGTAGCCGATCCGCTCGGCGATCTCGTCCAGGTCGAACGGCTGGTTGTACCTCGCCGCGGTGTAGGCGTACCTCGCGTTGTCGACCGGGTTCTTGTACGGCACCAGCCAGGTGTCCGGGACCTTCAGGCCCAGCCGGATCATCGCGCAGTACGCGGCGTGCTTCTCCATGGACTGGAACGTGAACGGGCTGTTCAGCAGGTACACGTCGTCCATGAGCGCGGCCTTCTTCAGCCACTCGCGCGGCACGTAGTACCAGTACGCGAGCCGGTCGATCACCAGGTGGTACCTCGGTTTCGCCCGCAGGTCGAACGGCTCGATCGTGATCCGCTCGGTGGCGAGCGTGTGGTCGGCCCCGTCGTGGGAGACCGGGCCCAGCCTGCGGACCAGCTCCTCGAACGCCCTCGGCCAGTCCTCCTCGGTGCCCAGCAGGAGGCCAAGCAGGTGTTCGGTACGGTCCACGCGATCCTCCTAGCAGAAGCGGGGTAGGTGGTGAGCGAGCTGCGCGCGCCACGACGGCCAGTCGTGCGGCACGTCGTGACCCCACACGTCCAGCTCGCAGCGCAGTCCCTTGTCGTGTAACAGATGCGCGAAGTGCCGGGTGGACGGCAGCGAGCCGGTCGTGTCCTCCCACTGCCCCTGCCCGACGACCAGCAGCACGGAGAGCCGCTCGCGCAGCCAGTCCAGGTGGTCGCCGTGCAGGTTCGGCACGAAGTCGGCCGGGTTCGCGAAGTACGCGGCCTCGCCGCGGTCGCCCCAGCCGTGCCAGCCCGACGGGTCGTAGTTGCCGGACATGCCGATGGCCAGCGGGAACAGGTCGGCGCGGCGCAGCGCGAACAGCACGGCGTGGAACGCGCCGAGCGAACAGCCGAGCGTCGCGATCTCCACCGGGCCGCCGCAGTCGGCGTGGATCGACGGCACGACGTCGTTCAGGATCCACGACTCGTACACGCCGTGCCGGCGCGCGCGTTCCTCCAGCGGCACCGACTGGTTCGACCACGACTCGGCGTCGAACGAGTCCACGCAGTACAGCTTCGCCCGGCCGTCCGCCAGCAGGGGCCGGACCGACTCGATCATGCCGTTGGCCTCGAAGTCCCATGCACGGCCCTGCTCGGAGGGGAACACCAGGAACGGCCGGCCGTAGTGGCCGTAGGCGATCACGGTGCCGCCGCCGACCTCGTACTGGTCGCGGCGCATCAGACTGTCCACACGGCACGGAGCAGCGCGGTCAGCGCCGGGTCGAACGCGTCGCGCCAGCCGACGTAGTTGTGCGCGTCCGGCACCTCGACCAGCCGCACGTCGTAGCCCTGCTTGGCCAGTGTGGCGGCCATCTGCCGGTTGTTGGCCAGGTTCTCCTCGGCGAGCCCGCACGTCATTACCACGGGCACGGTCTGGTGCGGCACCGAGCGCAGCACGTCCGCCACGTACACGCTGACCTGCCCGAACCGGCTGAACCGGTGCTGCTCCTGCGGGTCGAGGTCGACGGTCAGGAACGACGCCGACTGCAGGAACAACCCGCCGAACAGGCCGGGCAGTGCGCGCTGGGCGTGCAGTACGGCGAGCCCGCCGAGGCTCGCGCCCATGCCGACCACCGGTTCCGTCACGGCCACCGCCTGGCGCAGTGCCGGCATGACCCGCTGGTGCAGGGCGGCCGCGTACCTCGGGTTGGCCGCGTACTCGTCGTCCCGGTCGCCGGGCGTGAGCAGCGCGACGCGGAACGGTGGCAGCTCGCCGGCCGCGATCATCGCGGCGGCGTAGGTGGTGAGGCCCGCGAGCCGGTCGTACTCGGGCCCGTCGTGCGTGACGAGCAGGGGCAGCGGCTCAGCCGGCGGCGCCGGCGACCACAGCCGGACGGCGATGTCCCGGTCGAGCAGGGGTGCGTGGACGGCCAGGTCGGTGACCTCACCGCCGGCACCCACCGCGGTGAGCCAGCCCGGGGCCCGGTAGTCGGGGAACTCCACCACCGACTTGTCGCCGAACGCGCCCGGCGCCCGGCGCGGGTTGCCGGGGTCGCAGATCTCCTCCAGGTCGCCGGCCAGGTGGCGCAGCTGGAACCGGTACTCCATGCGGTGCACGGGCGGGCGGGGGAGCGTGAGGTGCCAGGCGTGGTCGGTGAAGGTGAAGTCGAGGTCGGCCGCGGGCAGGGAGAGCGCCGGGAGCAGCCGGGTGCCTTCGAGCGCGGAGTCGGCGTCGGGTAGTCGGAACGTCACCGAGTCGAGGGTCACCTGCGGCTCCGTCTCGGCGATCACTGACCCATCTCAGCCACCGTCCACACGTGAAGTCAAGGTCGTTCCGGAGTCCTGTCTCTCATATCGACAATCTTCGAAACGTCGCTACTATGGTGTCGTGGCCGAGAGTGACGCACCGGATCTGGAGACCGTCCGCGCGCTGCGGGCGCTGTCGAACCCGGTTCGCCTGCAGCTGCTGACCTGGCTGCGTGAGCCGGAGCGCAACTTCCGGCTCGACGGCGCCATCGCCGACCCGAACGAGGTCGGGGTCTGCGTGACGCACATCCAGGCGAAGGTGGGGCTGGCCCAGTCGACGGTCTCGGCGTACCTGGCCGAGCTGGAGCGTGCCGGCCTGGTGGTTTCGACGCGGGTGGGCAAGTGGACGCACTACAGGCGCGACGAGCGGCGGATCGCCGCCCTCGTCGCGGTTCTCGGCCGGACGCTCTGACAGGAGGAGAATGAGCACCATCGGAGGCCTCGGGAGGTTCGGGGTCTACACGTTCGACTTCGAGCACCAGCCACCCGCGCTGATGCGCGACTCCGTGCGGGAGCTGGAGGAACGGGGCTGGCGGGCGTTCTGGTTCCCCGAGGTCGGCGGACGCGAGGCGTTCTCGCAGGCCGGCTTCCTGCTCGCCGCGACCGAACGGATCCACGTCGTGAACGGGATAGCCCAGATCCCGGCCCGATCGGCCCGTGCGACCCACGGCGGCGCCGCGCTGCTCGCCGCGGCCTACCCCGGCCGGCACCTGCTCGGCCTCGGCATCAGCCAGGGCCTGCCGGGCACCACCCCACTGGCGGCGACGACCGGGTACCTGGACGAGCTGGACGCGTTCGACGCGCCGGTGCCCCGCGTCCTGGCCGCCTACGGCCCGAAGATGCTGGGACTGGCCCGCGACCGGGCGGCCGGCGCGCACACGTACCACGTGAACGTGGCGCACACCGCGCAGGCACGCGAGATCCTGGGCGCGGACGCCTTCCTGGGCGTCGAGCACCCGGTCCTGTTCGAGACGGACCCGGCCAGGGCACGTGCGGTCGCCCGCGAGCACCTGCACCGCTACCTGACGACCCGGTTCAACGTCGCGAAGTACCGGCGCCTGGGTTACTCGGCGGACGAGATCGCCGGCGGCGGCAGCGACCGGATCATCGACGACATGGTCTTCTGGGGCGACCTGGACACGATCGCCAAGAAACTGCACGGGCACGTGGCCGCCGGTGCCGACCACGTGGCCGTGCAGGTGATCGGCGTCCAGCCGGGTGAGTCCGCGCTGCCGTGGTGGCGTGAGCTGGGCGACGCGCTGCTACCGGGTTAGCCGCCCACGTGGATCCCCGGCCGTCGCGCGGGGTCCTCCTCGTGTTGGCGGATGATCTCCCGCACCACCGGTGGCGTGTCGCCCCGGCCGAGGATCAGGTAGCGGAACAGGTGGCCGAGCGGGTTGCCCTCCGACCACTCGAAGTGGCACTGCGGCCGCACGTCGGTCGTGTCGCGCAGTGCCAGCAGGATCGACGCGATCGCGTTCGGGACGGCCGGGGCCTCGGCGCGCAGGATGCGGTGCGGGCCCACGGTCCGGCCGCGCACCTGGAGGACGTCGCTGAACTCCGACGGGTCCACCACGTCGATCTCCAGGAACAGCACGTCCGCCGCGCCGGGCAGGGGGTTCAGGCCGCGCTGTTCGGACTCCTTGGCCGAGTACTCGGCCTCGTCGCCCTTCTGCCGTTTGTTGGCGACGATGTCGAGGCGGCCGTCGTGCTCGATGTTCTCGGTGACGAAGCGGCGGGCGGTCTCGTCGAACTCGATGCTCTCGACCCGCAGCTCGGTCGTGCGGGTGACCCGCGAGACCAGCGACACGACGACGATGCCGGCGATGAACGCGGCGGAGATCGCGATGCCGTCCGGCTTCTCGATCACGTTCTCGACCAGCGCGTACAGCAGGACCGCCGTGAGCACGGTGAACGCGGTGCCGGCGATCTTGTTGCCCTTGCGGAACGCGGAGATCGTCACCGCGACCGCGCCGGACACCATCATCGCGAGGATCCCGGTCGCGTACGCCCCGGCCTGCGCGTTGACGTCCGCGCCGAACAGGAGCGTGATGCCGATGCTGATCACCGTGTAGACGAGCACGACCGGCCGTACGGCCCGGCCCCACTCCGGCGCCATGCCGTACGCGGGCAGGTACCGCGGCACGATGTTGATCAGTCCGGCCATCGCGGAGGCACCCGCGAACCACAGGATCAGGATGCTGGAGACGTCGTAGATCGTGCCGAACGCCGCACCGAGGTGCTCGTGCGCGAGGTAGGCCAGCGCCCGGCCGTTGGCCGCGCCGCCCTCCTCGAACTCCTTGGCGGGGATGAGCACGGTCGTGATGAAGCTGGTCGCGATCAGGTACACGGACATGACCAGCGCGGCGGTGGCCAGCAGCCGGCCGGTGTTGCGGACCTTCTGCTCCGAGTTGTCGGCCTTGATCAGCGGCATCATGCTGACGCCGGTCTCGAAGCCGGACAGCCCCAGCACCAGCAGCGGGAACGCGACCACGGCCGGCCCGGCGATGTCGAAGAAGCCGGAGCCGTGCTCGGTGAGCCGGTCGACCCAGCCGGAGAACGCGTCCGGGGTGTCGAAGACGTCGACCAGGCCGACGCCGACGATGACCGCGTTGAGCAGCAGGAAGATCGCGACGAGCGGGATCGCGACGCCGATGGCCTCGGAGAAGCCGAGCAGGAAGACGCCGCCGAGGATGACGAGCAGCAGGACCGTGATGAGTACCTCGTGGCCGTGCAGGAAGCTCGGGAAGCCGGGGTTCTCGACCATGTGCACCGACGCGTCCGCGGCCGACAGCGTGATCGTGATGATCCACGAGGTGGCCACGAAGCCGAGCAGCACCAGGACGAAGATCTTGCCGCGCCAGAAGGGAAGCAGGTTCTCGAGCATGGCGACGGAGCCCTGGCCGTGCGGCGACTCGCGGGCGACGCGGCGGTACATGGGGAGCATGCCGAACAGCGTGAGCGCGACGATCAGCAGCGTGGCGAGCGGCGAGAGCGCGCCCGCGGCCAGCGCGGCGATGGCGGGGAGGTAGGAGAGCGTGGAGAAGTAGTCGACGCCGGTGAGGCACATGACCTTCCACCAGGGCTGCGGCTTGCCGTGCCCCTCGCCGGATTCTGGACCGACCGGCGCGACCTGGTGGTGCAGCAGCCACTTGCCGAGACCGCGCGGCTGCGTCACCTTGGCCGGACTACCCACACTGGCCGGCACGGCGAACTGCTGAGCCGTCTTCGCGTCCATCGAATCCCCTCCACCCCTGCGGGCCGTCACCCGCGCCGCACAGCATGCCTGATCGAGCGACCGGATGTTGGCGGACCCGGCCGAATCCGCCCGGCCCGATGCCGCAGGGTGCACCCCGCGACGGCCCACTGCCCGCGAGACGTCGGACGCCCGCTTCCGTTGGGGTCGCGTGTGTCCTGAATGTGCGGTTCGCGGCATCCGGCACGGCGAGGGCAACCCCCGCGGCTACCGTCGTGGTGCCAGGGCCTCGGCGATCTCCGTGGCCAGGGTCGTCGCCTTCTCGGCGGGCACGTCCGGGTCGCCGATGCCCGGCACCCAGTTGAGGTCGTAGTACAGCTCGGTCACTCCCTGCTCCGCCAGCCAGGCCGTGTCCGCGCGGATGTCGTCGTACGTGCCGGACAGCCGGCCGTCCCGGGGTCCGGGGCGGACCACCCCCCGCACCACGACCCGGACCGCCGACGGGTCCGGCGCCGCCGCCCGGACGACCGCGATGTCCGCGGCGATGCCGTCGAGGTCGTGTGCGCTCCGGCTCAGCCAGCCAGCCGCGAGCCGCCCCGCCCGCTCCAGTGCCGGCCGCACCACGCCGCCCAGCAGGATCGGCGGCCCGCCGGCCTGCACCGGCCGGGGACGCATCCGGCTCGGCGGGACCGTGTAGAACTCGCCGGCGAACTCCGCGGGGTCGTCCGTCCACAGTGTCCGCAGCACCCTGACGTACTCCGCGGCGCGGGCGCCCCGCCGGGCCCGGTCCGCCCCCGTTGCCCTGAACTCCGTCGAGGACCAACCCACCCCGAGCCCGAGGTCGAGGCGGCCGCCGGACAGCACGTCCAGCGTCGCCGCCTGCTTGGCCAGGTACACCGGCGAGACGAACGGCATGTTCACCAGTGCCACCCCCAACCGGATCCGGCTGGTGTGCGCGGCGGCGAAGGTCAACGCCAGCAACGGGTCCAGCACGCTCTGGTACACCGTGTCCAGCTGGTCGGCCACGCCGACCAGCAGTCGCTGGAACGTCCACAGCGAGTCGTAGCCCAGTTCCTCCGCCCGTGCGGTGAACCCGGCCAGGTTCTCCGGGGTCGCCCACGCGCCGGACACCGGGGCGCCAAGTCCGATCAGCACGACCTCACGCTAACAAGGAGGGGCCCGCCCGGCAGCACACCGGGCGGGCCCCTCCGTCACCCACTCACAGCTTCGCGCACTGGCCCGTCGCCGGGCCGTACACCTTGTTCTTCCTGCCGCCGTTGCCGGGGGCCGGGTCGTTGCCCGAACAGGCAAGCGGGCCCACGATCGTGTTGCCCGCGACGACCGCCGGCCCGCCGGTGTTGCCCGTCACCGAGACCGGGCCGATCACCGACGCGGTGTCGATCTTCACGCCGGCCTTGTCGCCGTGCAGGACGACCGGGCCGGTGAGCCTGCCCTTGTCGACCAGCACCGCGCCGGTCGCGCCCGTCACCGAGACCGGACCGATGACCTCGACACCGGACAGCGTGACCGCCCCCGGCGACGTGGCCGACACCGGACCGATGAGGTGGCCGCCGGTCACCTTCAGTGAGGCGCCCGGCCTCACCACGATGCCACCGAAGATCGTGGCGTCGTCCACACAGGTCAGTCCGGACGTCACGACCACGGCGCCGAACTTCATGCCGGTGATCGTCCGGTCACAGGTGGGCACCGGCACGCCGACCGAGGACCGCGGCGCCGGGTCCGCCGTCACCGGCGAGTTGGCGCCGAGGTAGGCGGTCAGCATGGTCAGGTCGTTGTCGCCCGTGGTGACCGTGTTCGTGCCCTGCGCCAGGGTGGCGAAGTTGTCGCCACCCGCGGCCAGGAACGAGTTCACCGTCACCCGGTAGGTCGCGGCCGGCGCGATCGGCCGGCCGTTCAGCGTCATGCCGGTGATCCGCTGCCCCGCCGGGTTGTCCGGCAGGTAGGTGTAGGCGAAGCCCTTCGACACACCCAGGTGCAGTTTCGGCCGCGACGCACCCGCCGGCTGCCACTGCTCCTCCAGCGCGGCCTTGAGCTGCGCACCGGTGTAGGTCCTGGTCACGACGTCGTTGGCGAACGGCTGCACCGAGAACGCCTCCGAGTACGTGACCACGCCGTCCGGCGCGTAGAGCAGGTCGGCCCGCAGGCCGCCCGGGTTCATGAGCGCGATCTGCGCCCCGCCCCGGCCCGCGTCCCTGGTACCGGCCAACTGCACGTCCGCGATGAAGTTGCCCAGCACCGACTCGCTGCCGCGGTCCTCCGCGCCGGTCGACGTGACCGCACGCCTGATGTCCCCGGTGATCGAGCCGAGCGGCTGCTTGCCCAACTCGTTGGCGTTCGCCTTGGCCCGCGCCACGACGTCCGCGACCGCCGGGTCCGACGGTGCCCCGACGACGTCCAGCAGCGTGGCGTCCGACCCCAGCACCTGCTTGGTCGTCGGGTCGACCGACAGCGTGACCTTGGACAGCTTCATGCCGTAGTCCTCGGCCTGCACCACCGGGCGCAGCCGGTCGGTGCCCGGGATGGGCGCCTCGAACGCGTACGCCTGGTGCGTGTGTCCGGACAGGATCGCGTCGACGTTCGCGCTCATGCTCATGAACCGCCCGAAGACCGGGTCCCGCTGCAGATCCGCGACGGAGCCGATGTTCTCGGTCGCCGCGCCCTCGTGCGCGACCACGACCACGACATCGGCCTCGCCGTTGTTCTCGTTGCCGTCCTTCAGCTGTGCGGCAACGGCTTCGGCCTCCGGCACCGGATCCTTGAAGGTCAGGCCGGCGATCCCGTCCGGGCTCACCAGTGACGCCGTCTGCTCGGTCACCAGCCCGACGATGCCGACCCGCACCCCGTCCACCGTCCTGACCTCGTACGGCGTGAGCGCGTGCTCCGTGCCCCGGTAGACGTTGGCACCCAGGTATGGGAACCGCGCCTTCGGGATCACGCGGTCGTGCAGGTCCGCGAAGCCCTTGTCGAACTCGTGGTTGCCGACCGAGGAGGCGTCCAGCCCCATCAGGTTCAGCGCGTCGAGCGTCGGGTTGTCCTTGTCGATGGCCGAGATGAACGTCGACGCGCCGATGTTGTCGCCGGCCGACAGGAACAGCGTGTTCGGGTTCTGTCCGCGCAGCTGGCCCACCAGGCCCGAAAGCTGTGCGGCGCCACCGATCGGGCCGTTCGCGCCGGTGGCCGGGGACTCGAGCCGGCCGTGGAAGTCGTTGATACCCAACAACTGCAGGTCGACCGGACCGGCCGGTCGCGTCGAGAGGCCGATCACCTTGGGGTTGTGGTCGCTCGCCCGATACGGGTTCGGCTGGTAGAAGGCCGGGTGGCCGTCGTACTCGAACGCGAACGACTCGTGCGAGTTGATCTGCCACACGTCCACGCCGGTGACCTTCGCCGCGAGCGACGGCGTCGCGACCGCGTGGTCGAGCGAGCCGGACTCGCCGCCGAACACGTAGCTGGCCTCACCGTTCGACACGTCCTGGAAGCCCGCGTCGTAGAAGACCTTCATCGGGTCTTCCTGGGTGTAGGAGTTGAAGTCGCCGAGGACCATCACGTCGTCGCTGCCCGAGGAGGCCTTCAGCTGGTCGACGAACGTGATCAGCGAGTGCGCCTGGCGGACGCGGTCGCCGTTGAACTGGCCCTGGCCGTCACCCGCGTCCGCGTTGTCGCCGGTCGCGGAGTCCGAAGGGGACTTCGACTTCATGTGGTTGGCGACGACCGTGAACTTCTCGCCGCCCGCCGTGAAGGTCTGCGCGATCGGCTCGCGCGCGTTGAACCACACGGTCTCGTCGTTGATCGTCCTCGACTCGCCCGACGGGGTCACCGAGCCGGGCTTGAAGATGACCGCGGCGGTGATGACGTCCTGCTGGCTGGCCGGCGGCAGGTTCGCGGGCGAACGCACGTAGTCCCACGTGCCCGCGCCGTCCTTGGCGTTGAGGGCCGCGACGAGCCGCTTCAGTGCCTTCTGCGGGTCGTTCGCCTCGAAGCGGATCGAGTTCTCGACCTCCTCCAGTGCCACGACGTCCGCGCCCAGCGCCGAGATCGCGGACACGATCTTGGCCTCCTGCTTCGCCAGGCCTGCCTCGTCGTCCGCGCCGCGGGCGTCGCCGCCGAAGTGGACGAAGTAGTTCAGCACGTTGAAGCTCGCGATCCGGATGTCGCCGCCCACGTTCTCCGGCGCCGGGGTCCGCGGGTTGGTCGACTTGAACGTGGTGCGCTGCAAGGCAGGCGTCGTCGCGGTCACCGGGGTGGTCGGCTGCAACCGCCACTCGGCGAACCCGTAGGACAGCACGGTCGGCGAGAACGCCTCCACCTGGTCACCCACGCGCAACGGGGCGTCCGGGTAGACGTACGGCGGCAGTTGGCCCGCGGTCGACAGGTTCGTCGTCGAGCCGTCGTCCAGCAGCAGCCGGCGCAGCTTGTTGTCCGCCGCCTGGTTCAGCGCCTCCGGGGTGCTCGGGCGGTACAGGTCGGTCGGGATCGGCGCGGGCCGGTCACCGGCCGCGAGGACGACCTCGCCGAAGCGGTTGGTGTTGAAGACCTCCGAGACCGTGTAGTCGCCGACCGGCGCGACCAGCATCGACTCCGCGGACTCGCGTGCGGCGGGGTCGAGCGGCAGCGTGAGCGGGACCGGCGCCGGCAGGGGTGCGTTGTTGGCGCACACCCCCACGTCGGTCCGGGCGCCGATGCTGATCTCGGTGAGACCGTTGAACTCGCTGACGTTGCCGCGCACCCGCACCTGGTCTCCGATCGCGACGCTCGGGTGGTTGGCGGCGTTGGCGGTCAGGTAGACGAAGACGCCGTCCGAGGCGACACCGGCCGCGGGCGCGTGCCCGCCGGAGCCGGCGGTCTGGACGTAGATGCCGTTGTAGCCGCCGGTGCGGTGGTCCGCGGTCACGACGCCCTCGACCACGACCTGGCTGCCGGCCAGCGGGGAGGTGTCGGTCGTGCCCTGGACCTCGGCGATCGTGTGGTCGACCGTGAGGCCGGCGCAGCCGGCCGGGTCGGGATCCGGGTCGCCGCCGCCGGAGTTGCGGGTGCCGAACGTGTTGGGGGCCGCGGCCTGCCAGACGCCGCCGACCTTCTGCAGCGAGTAGCCAACCGGGGTGGAGGTGGCCTCGGACACGCCGATGTCCGTCGCGGCCATGCCGTTCGCGGGGCCGCCCACCGCCGTCATCCCGCCCTCGTAGGACAGGAACTCGGCGACGGTGCCGTCCGGGCGCACGAGCGCGACGCCGTCGGGAGCGCCGTTCTGGATGCCGTCGGTGGGGTAGCTCTGCACGACCACGCCCGCGGCGGGGACCGTGCCGGACAGCGTCGCCGTGTTGTACACGGCACCGCCGTTCCCGTTGTACAGGGCGAGTTTCCAGCCGGTCAGGTCGAAACCGGCATCGGCTTGGACCTCCAGCGCCTCGCCGGTGTCCGCGCCGGCGTTGTCGTAGTGGATCTCACTGATGAACGGATCCGCTGCCTGCGCCGAGGCCGTGGTGGCACTGAGCGCGACCGTGGCGATCGCGGTCAGCGTCCCGACGGCTTGGCGTAAGCGGACACGTCTACTGCTTGGCATTCAGGCCTCCATCGCACGGGTGGAACCGGAGGAGCCTAAATGTGAATGGTGTCCAGAAAAATGCGCGCGGATGTACGTTGCGGGATCGTTGTGCGTCCGACTACACGTGTGTGTAGTACGCTGCACGTGTGAGTAGTCCACCCGATCCGGAAGATCTCACCGCGCGTGCCCGAATCCGGGACGCGGCGATGAGGCACTTCGGCGAACACGGCTTCGAGAAGGCCACGATCCGCGGCATCGCCGAGACGGCCGGGGTTTCGTCGGGACTGGTCAGGCACCACTTCGGCAGCAAGGAGGCGTTGCACGCCGCCTGCGACGAGTACGTGCTGCGGACCGTCCGCAAGCTGAACGAGGAAACCTGGGCCGCCATCAAGGAAGGCGACCTCGCGAAGGCGTCCGCCACGCGGCGGCCGAGCGGCCGCTACCACCGCTACGTCGCCCGGTCGCTCATCGACGGCGGCGCGAGCGAGCTGTTCGACGAGATGGTGGGCATGAGCGAGGCCTGGTTCACGGGCTTCGTCAAGGGGGACGGGGAACCGGACGTGCCGGTGCGGGACAGGGCGGCGGTGGTCACGGCCTGGGGGCTCGCCATCCCGATCCTGTTCGAGCACCTGTCCCGGGCGTTCGGGGTGGACCTTTCCACGCCGGAGGGCGACATCCGGCTCGCCAGCGCGCTGCTCGACATCTACTCCCATCCGATGATGAGTCCGGAGGAAGCCGCCGCGGCGCGGGCCGGTCTCGAGCGGGCCGCGAGGCGGTCCACCACTGAAGGGACCTCGACATGACTGACGCGATCAGCGTTGCGGGCCTGGTCAAGACGTTCGGGCGGACCAGGGCGCTGGACGGCCTCGACCTGTCCGTGCGAACCGGTGAGGTGCACGGCTTCCTCGGCCCGAACGGGGCGGGCAAGTCCACCGCGATCCGCGTGCTGCTGGGACTGATCAGGGCCGACGCGGGGTCCGTCCGGCTGCTCGGCGGCGACCCGTGGGCCGACGCGGTCGAGCTGCACCGGCGGCTCGCGTACGTGCCGGGCGACGTGACGCTGTGGCCGAACCTGTCCGGCGGCGAGGTGATCGACCTGCTCGGCCGGCTGCGGGGCGGCCTGGACAAGACCCGTCGCGACGAGCTGCTGGAGCGGTTCGACCTCGACCCGCGCAAGAAGGCACGCACGTACTCCAAGGGCAACCGGCAGAAGGTGGCGCTGGTCGCGGCCTTCGCGTCGAACGTGGAACTGCTGCTGCTCGACGAGCCGACGTCCGGGCTGGACCCGTTGATGGAGGAGGTCTTCCGCGAGGTCGTGCGGGAGGAGCGCGGCCGGACCGTGTTGCTGTCCAGCCACATCCTCGCCGAGGTCGAGGCGCTGTGCGACCGGGTCACGATCATCCGGGAGGGCCGCACGGTCGAGACCGGCTCGCTCGCCGGCCTGCGGCACCTGACCCGCACGTCCATCGAGGCCGACCTCGCCGGCCCGGCGAACGGGCTCGCGGACCTGCCGGGGGTGCACGCCCTGCTCGTGCGGGACGGGCACGTCAAGTTCGATGTGGACACTCCCGCGCTGGAGGAAGCCTTGCGGGCGCTCACTTCCGCGGGCGTGCGGTCGCTGGTGAGCCAGCCGCCGACGCTGGAGGAGCTGTTCCTGCGCCACTACACGGGCGCGGGCGCGACGAGGCGGACCGACCCGGCCGGCGAGGTGACGCGGTGACGGGGACATGGCAGCTCGTCCGGCTGATCCTGCGGCGTGACCGCGTGATCATGCCCCTGTGGGTCGTGGTCCTCGCCGTGGTGCCGATGTCCTACGTGGCGAGCATCGACGGGTTGTTCCCGACCGCCGCGGAGAAGGCCCAGTACGCGACCACCAGCGCCACCAACGCGGGGTTCGTCGCGCTGTACGGGCAGCTGTTCGGGTCCAGCATCGGTGAGCTGGTCGCGTGGCGCGCCGGGTTCATCCCGGTGGTCGTCGGTCTGATCGCGATCCTCACCGTCATCCGGCACACGCGGACCGAGGAGGAGGCGGGCCGCCGGGAGCTGCTCGGCTCCGCGGTCGTCGGCCGGCACGCGGGGCTCGCGTCCGCGCTGATCGCCACCTGCGCCGCCAGTCTGGTCATGGGCCTGCTGCTCGCCGCGGGCATGTCCGGACAACACCTGCCGGGCACGGGTTCGCTGGCGTTCGGGCTGGAGCTGGCCGCGACCGGCTGGGTGTTCGCCGGCATCGGCGCGGTGGCCGCGCAGCTGACCGACGGCGCCGGCGCCGCACGCGGCATCGCCATGACCGTGCTGGGCGTCTCGTACGTGCTGCGCGTGGTCGGCGACGTCAGCGGGATGACGGACGGGCCGCTGTCCTGGGTGACCGGCCTGTCCCCGATCGGCTGGGTGCAGGCGATCCGCCCGTACGGCGACGACCGGCTCTGGCTGGTGCTCGTCGTGCTCGCCGCGACCGCCGCACTGGTCGCCGCCGCGGTCGTGCTGTCCGGCCGGCGGGACGTGGGCGCCGGCCTGCTGCCACCGCGTCCCGGTCCGGCGGTCGGTGCGCTGGGCTCGCCGTTCGCGCTGGCCTGGCGGCTGCACCGCGGGCTGCTCGCCGCGTGGACCGGCGGGTTCGTCGCGCTCGGCGTGGTCTTCGGGTACCTGGCCGAGGGCGTCGGCGACCTCGTCGGCGACAACCAGGCGATGAAGGACGTCTTCGCCCGGCTCGGCGGCGCGCAGGGCCTGATCGACAGCTACCTGGCCGGCACGGTCGGTCTGCTCGGGATCATCGCCGGCGCGTACGCGATCCAGGCGATGCTGCGGGCCCGCGCCGAGGAGACCGCCGGCCACGCCGAACCGGTGCTGGCGACGGCGACCGGCCGGCTGCGCTGGCTGGCGTCCCACCTGCTGTTCGCACTGCTCGGCCCGGCCGTGGCACTTCTCGCCGCCGGGCTCGCGATGGGCATCACGCACGGCATGAACGTGCACGACGTCGGCGGCGAGGTGCCCCCGCTGCTGGCCGGCGCGGTGATCCAGCTGCCGGCGGTGTGGATCCTGTCCGCGGTGGCGGTGCTGCTGTTCGGCCTGCTGCCCCGGTTCGCCGCGGTGGCGTGGGCGGCGCTCGCGGTCTGCGTGCTGGTCGGCCTGGTCGGCCAGGGCCTCGGGGTGGACCAGTGGGTGCTGGACGTCTCGCCGTTCACCCACCTGCCGAAGCTGCCGGGCGGCCAGGTGACCGCACTGCCACTGGTGCTGCTCATGGTGGTCGCGGTGGGGGTGACGGTGGCCGGCCTCACCGGTTTCCGGCGGCGGGACGTGCCGGGCTGAGGCCGGGCCGGGGCCGGGCCGTAACGATCCGGCCGTAACGATCCGGCCGTGTCACGCGACCACGGGGTGTGTTCGTGGAACTGCGCGTCCACGGCGTGAGTGGGACGCCGCCGGTGGACATGCTCGACCATCCACTCGTGAAGCAGGTCGCCGGGGACACCGACGGCCGGTTCTTCAGACCGGTGGACGCGGCGGGCGACGAGGTCCGCGCGGCGGACGGGCACGTGATCGAGGGATACCACTGGGCGCCCCAGACCTCCGGCACGTGGCGGCAGGCGCTGTGGCTCGCGCTGGTGCCGTTCGGCCTGGTCAACGCCGCGTACTTCATGCTGCCGAACGGCCGGGGCAACGGCGCGCAAACCGTTGCGCGGGCCGCGTTGCGGGTGCTCGCGATCGTCCTCACCGGACTCGTCGTGCTCGCGTTCGCCCACGCCGCGGTCGACCTGTTCGCGTGGCAGTGGACCGGGGCGGGCGGTCGTTCCGGCGACCCGCGCTGGTGGCTGGTCGGCGGGTTCGCCGCGGCGGTGGTCGCGTTGCTGGTGATCCGGTTCCTGGTCGGACCACTCCGGCGGATGGACGGTGTGTCCCTACCGGACGAGGCCGTGACCGCGCTCGCGGGTGGCGAGCTCTACACCGGTGACAAGGACATGCCGGCCCTCCGGCACCTGCACCTGACGGCGGGGCTGACCATCCTGTCCGTGCTCGCCGCGTCGCTCGTGCGTGAGTTCGGCGGCACCAGCTGGCTGTACTGGGTCGCGGTCGTGCTGCTCGGCTGGACGGTCGTCCACACGGCACTGGTCGGCGACCCGCGCGAACGCGGTGCCGTGCCGACGTTCTTCGTGGTCGCGATGCCGGTCGTCATGCTGTACGTGGGCGTCGCGGTGCTGGTCGCGTCCGTGGTCGCGATGGGCCTGGTGCGCGACTTTCCGCTGAGCCGGCGCGGCATCCTGCCCGGCATCGGCGACCTGGGACGGTGGGCGGCCGGGCTCGCCCTCCTGTCGCTCGTGGTGCTGATCCTGGCCGCGGCCGTGCTGGCGCTCCGGACCCGTGAGCCCGGTGTGCCACGGCCGTTCCGACGGTTTCTCGGTGGTATGACCAGCCCGGTCGTGGCCGCGCTCGGCATGTTCCTCGGGGTGGGCTTCACCGCCGCCCTCGGCTACGGCGTGTACCGGCTGCTGCGCCCGGCCGGGGATGCCTCGTCGATGACGCTGCCGCTGTTCTACCTGCGGATCGCGTTCGCCGCGGGTGTCGCGGTCGTGCTCGTGGTGGTGCTCGTGCTGTTCCTCGCCGCGCGGATGCTGTTGTCCGGCAAGCGGTTCGCGGCGATGGTGCGGGCGTCGGCGAGCGAGGAGCTGCTGCCGGCGGACCAGGCCCGCGCGGTCGCGCGGGCCTGGTGGGCCGGGCGGCTGAAGTTCTCGGTGCAGTGGCCGGCCATCGTGCTCGCCGCGGCCGGCACGGTGCTGACCGCCGCCGCCGTGGCCGAGGCGGCCGGCGACATGGGCGCGACGGTGTGCCGGCCGAGCGGGACGTGGCTGTCGGACTGCCGGGACCTGCCCGGCCCGGACCTGGTGACCGTGGGCACGGTGGCCTTGGTGCTGCTGGGCGGGTTCCTCGTCTACCTGGGCCGCAGGGCGGTGGGTGACAGCGCGATCCGGCGGGCGGCGTGCGTGGTGTGGGACGTGATCGCGTTCTGGCCGGCGGCCGTGCACCCGCTGGTGCCGCCGCCGTACTCGCCGAAGGTGATCGAGGACCTGCGCGAGCGGATCGAGTGGCACGTGCGGGAGCCCGGCACGTTCCTGGTGCTGGCCGGGCACAGCCAGGGCAGCATGATCGCGGCGGCCGCGCTGACCAGACTGGACGAGCGGTACCGGTCGCGGGTCGCGCTGCTGACGTACGGCTCGCAGCTCCAGCTCGCCTACGCGCGGGCGTTCCCGGCGTACGTGAACTACCGCTTCCTGTGCTGGCTGAAGGACGAGGTGCTGTCCGGCCGCTGGGTGTCCCTGTACCGCGAGACGGATCCCTTCGGCGGCCCGGTGCTGAGCTGGAACCGGACGGACGGGCCGGAGTTCAGGTCGCACCGTCTCGGCTCGGCCGAGGACCGCGTCGACGAGCTGGACCCGGCGACCGGCCTCCGCCGCTGCGGCAACGAGTGGCGCCTGCTGGACCCGTGCCCGGCCGACGGCGTCCACGCCCCGCGCCAGGCCATGCGCCGTCACACGGGTTTCAGCGTGGAACCGGCCTGGGCCCTCGCGCTGGCCGAGCTGACCACGGCCCACCACGTGGACTGAGACACAACCGCGACGCACTTGCCGGCCCCGGTCTGACTAATATGTGCTGACCGTATCGACCGTCGTGGTCGGCACCCAGGGAGTGAGGGACGAGCAGGCCAGGACATGGTTGGTGCGTTCAGCGGAACCCGCGAAACCCCCGTCGCGACCCGGGTGCTGCTGATCGAGGACGACGACGGCGACGCGTTCCTCGTCGAGGAACTGCTGCACGAGACCGGCAAGATCTTCGATCTGCGCCGGGTGCGCTCGCTCGCCGAGGCCAAGACCGCCGTCCAGGACGCCACGTGTGTGCTCCTCGACCTCGGCCTCCCCGACACCTACCAGCTCGACGGCCTGCGCTGGCTCCAGAACAACGTGCCCTCGATCGCGGTCGTCGTGCTCACCGGCCTGTCCGACGAGCACCTCGGCGAGGAGGCGGTCCGGCTCGGCGCGCAGGACTACCTGGTCAAGGGCCAGGTCGACGGGCCGCTGCTCGACCGGGTCATCCGGTACGCCGTCGAGCGCGAGCGGTCCGACTCGTTACAGCGCCAGCTGCGTGACGCCCAGATCTACGCCGAGGAGAACGGCCGCCTCGAACGCGGCCTGCTGCCGACACCCATCGTGGCGGACACCGGACTGCGGGTCACCACGCGGTACTCGCCCGGCGGCCAGCGGCTCCTGCTCGGCGGCGACTTCTACGACGTGGTCGAGACCGCCGACGGCACCGTGCACGCCGTGGTCGGCGACGTCTGCGGGCACGGGCCGGACGAGGCCGCGCTCGGTGTGTCGCTGCGCGTCGCGTGGCGGTCGCTGGTGCTGGCCGCCCGGCCGTCGACCGAGGTGCTCACGGTCGTGGACCAGGTTTTCACCCACGAGCGGTACCAGTCGAACCTGTTCACCACGCTCTCCATGCTGTCGGTGGCCCCGTCGCGGCGCGGCGGCACGCTGCACCTGGTCGGCCACCCGCCCCCGCTGCTGGTCACGGGCGACGAGGTGCGGGAGCTCAAGGCGCCGGTCCGCACCCCGGTCGGCGTCGGCAACGGCTCGCGCTGGCCGAGCAGCGAGGTCGAACTGGGGGACCGGTGGACCGTCCTGATGTACACCGACGGGCTGATCGAGGGCCGGGTGGGCACGCGGCGAAGACGGCTCGACGTCGACGGGCTGATCGAGCTCGTCGACGCGGCGCACCGTCAGGGTCTCGGTGACGACGCGCTGCTCAACCAGGTGATCAGCGCCGTCCAGGAGCTCAACGGCGGCGCACTCGACGACGACATGGCGGTGGTGGCGCTCAGTCATGGATGACACGAAGCGCTGGCCGCTGCGGCGGATCATCAACGTCAGCCTGATGGCGCTGGCGGTGTTCCTGCTGGCCGCGCTGGTCGTTGGCGGGCTCGCGTTGAGCCGGCTCGCCAACGCCCGCACCACGGTGGTCCAGCGCATCGACCCCGCCCTGCAGCAGTCGCTGCTGCTCGAGTCGGCGCTGGTGGACCAGGAGACGGGCGTGCGCGGCTACGCGCTCGGCGCCGACGAGGACGTGCTCAACCCCTACATCATCGGGGTCACCGCGCAGAACACGGCGGCGGCGCGGCTGCACGGGCTGCTCGGCGACCTGCCGGACGCCGAAACCCAGCTGACCCGTGTCGCCGAGCGCGCGGGCGAGTGGCGCGAGGCCTACGCCCAGCCGACGATCGCCGAGATCGCGCGTACCCGTCAGCCCGCGCCGAGCACGTCGGTCGAGCAGGGCAAGGAGTACTTCGACCGGGTCCGCGACGCGCTGGACGGGCTGCAGGAGCGGCTCGACTCGGCGCGGGTGAACGCCACGAACACCCTCGACGGCGCCGCGACCACGGTGAACGTGGTGTTGCTCGGCATCGCGGCGGTGTTCGCGCTGATCATCGCCGCGCTCGCGGTCGGGCTGCGCCGTGCCGCGATCCGGCCCATCTCCCGGCTGGCCGAGGAGGTCCGCGTCGTCGCGCGCGGCGACTTCGAGCACCCGGTCGAGCCGAGCGGTCCCCGTGAGGTCCGCGAGCTCGGCGCGGACGTGAACGTGATGCGGCAGCGGATCCTGCAGGAGCTGTCCGCGCTGAAGGTCGCGCACACCGAGCTGGACCGGCGCAGCACCGACCTGGAGCGGTCGAACTCGGAGCTGGAGCAGTTCGCCTACGTCGCCTCGCACGACCTGCAGGAACCGCTGCGGAAGGTCGCGAGCTTCTGCCAGCTGCTGGAACGCCGGTACAAGCGGCAGCTCGACGAGCGCGCCGACCAGTACATCGCGTTCGCCGTCGACGGCGCGAAGCGCATGCAGATCCTGATCAACGACCTGCTGGCGTTCAGCCGGGTGGGCCGGATCGTGCGCGACCCGGTGCTGGTGTCGTGCGACGCGGTGCTTGAGCAGGCGCTCGCGAACCTGTCGTACTCGATCGAGCAGACGGGCGCCGACATCGACGCCGACCCGCTGCCGCGGGTGTCGGCCGAGGTCCCGCTGCTGACGACGGTGTTCCAGAACCTGGTCGGCAACGCGCTGAAGTTCCACGGAGAGCAACCGCCGAAGGTGCGGGTCACGGTCCGCCGGGACGGCGACTTCTGGGAGTTCGCCGTGGCCGACAACGGGATCGGCATCGACGACGACTACGCGGAGCGGATCTTCGTGATCTTCCAGCGGCTGCACAACAAGGCGGACTATCCGGGCACCGGCATCGGGCTGGCGATGTGCCGGAAGATCGTGGAGTACCACGGTGGCAGGATTTGGCTGGACACTTCGGTGGAATCCGGGTCGCGGTTCTGTTTCACTCTGCCCGTGCTCGACGAGGACAAGGAAACCGATGGCTGACCCTATCTCCCTGGACGTGGTGGACGTGCTGCTCGTCGAGGACGACGACGGCGACGTGCTCATGACGCGCGAGGCGTTCGAGCACCACAAGATCCGCAACAAACTGCACGTCGTGCAGGACGGGGAGGAGGCGCTGGAGTTCCTTCACCGCGAAGGCCGGTACGTCGACGCGCCGCGGCCGGGGCTGATCCTCCTGGACCTGAACCTGCCACGCCGCGACGGCCGTGAGGTGCTCGCCGAGCTGAAGGCCGATCCCGAGTTGCGGGTGATCCCCGTGGTGGTGCTGACGACCTCCGAGGCGGAGGAGGACATCCTCCGCAGCTACTCGCTGCATGCCAACGCCTACGTCTCGAAGCCGGTCGACTTCGACCGCTTCATCGACGTGATCCGCCAGATTGACGACTTCTTCGTGACGGTGGTGAAACTACCCGGATGATCGAGCTGCCGGACGCCTACTGGGATGTCCGGTACGTTGGTGCCCGCTATCCGGGTGCACCGGTCGTGCGGGAGCGTCCCGGGCTGGCGGAGGGCGCGAACTGCCAACTGTTCGCGTTCGAGGTCCTCAGGCACTTCGGCCTGAACCCCCCGGAGCTACGCTCCAGCGAGCTGTGGACGGACACGTCGGCGACGCAACGCGTGACGGTCCCCCGCCCGCTAGACCTGGTCCTGGTGAACACCACCCGGGACCCCTGGGGCGCCCACATAGGAGTATGGGCCGGAGACGACCAGGTCCTACACCTCTGCGCCGAGGTAGGCCGCCCAACCCTCTGGAACCTGGCAACCTTCGCCGCCAGACCAAGCTACCGAACCCTGGTCGGCTTCAAACGAGTAACAACCCAAACCCCCACCTAGCCCCGGCCCCCCGCGAGTCCCGCGTTCAGGCACCCGCGAGTCCCGCGTTCAAACACCGCGAGTCCCGCGTTCAGGCACACCGAACTGCGGTTTCGTGCGGTCCGGCCCCGCGCTCCTGTGCACGAAACCGCGGTTCGGCATGTCCGAACGCGGGACTCGCTATGGGTGAACGCGGGACTCGCGAGGGGTTAGTGGTGGAGGAGGTGGTGGGTGGTGTTGATCATGGTGTGGTAGCCGGGGATGTTGTGGCGGGCCAGGGCTGCTCGGGCGGCGTTGGCGCCGGGGGCGCCGTGTACGCCGCCGCCCGGGTGGGCCGCGGCGCCGGCCAGGAACAGGCGGTCGATGACCGTGTCGGCGCGGGACAGGCCTGGTACGGGCCGGAACACCAGTTGCTGGTGGATGGCCGCGGTGCCGGCGTTGATGGCGCCCTCCACCAGGCTCGGGTTGTGTCTCGCAAGGTCCGCCGGGCCCGAGACCACCCGGGCCGCGATCCGGGAACGGAACCCGGGCGCCTGCGCCTCCACCACCTCCTCGATCCGGTCCGCCCGTCTTGCCAGCCCGTCCAGCGTCCACTCCCGACCTCGCGGCACATGGGTGTACGCCCACACCGCCTCCGTCCCGGCGGGCGATCGCGTCGGGTCGGCCGTGGTCATCTGGCCCAACAGGACGAACGGGTCGTCCGGCACGCGCCCGCACGCCAGCTCACACGCGAACCGGGCCATCCCGTCGACGTCCGCCCCGAGGTGCACGGTCCCCGCTCCGGCGAGCGCGGGCGACGACCACGGGATCGGTCCGGACAGCGCCCAGTCGACCTTGACCGTCGCGTCGTCCCACTGGAAGTTCGCCAGGTCGGCGACCAGCCGGGCCGGCAGGTGCGTCTCGCCGACCAGCTCCCGGTACAGCACCGGCGCCGGCACGTCCGCCAGCACCGCCCGCCGCGCCCGTACGACCTCACCGTCCGCGTCCCGCACGCCCAGCGCCTGCCCGCCGGCCACCAGCACCGACGTGATCGGACGTCCACAGTGGATGAGCTCGGGACCGAGCCGTCGCACCAGCGCCGCCGTGATCTGGCCGGCCCCGCCCTCCGGCACGGGGAAGCCGGCCTCCTGCCCGAGCATCGTCAGCAGCCAGCCGAACACGCCGCTCCCGGCCGTGTCCGGGCCCAGGTCCGTGTGCAGCCCGCAGCCCGCGATCAACGCCATCGCGCCCTCGCCCGCGAACCGCTCGGCCGACAGCGTCCGCGCCGGCAGCGTGCACATCCGGGCCAACCGGAGCAGGCCACCCGCGCCCAGCACGCGGGCCAGCCGCAGCCCGGCCCGCACCGGGGGGAATGGCGTCAGGACCGCGTCCAGCACGTCGTCGCGCACCCGCTGCCAGAACGCGAACTCCGCGTGCCACGCGTCGCCGTCCGCCGCGTTGAACCGGGCGAGCGAACTGGCCGTGTCTTCGACATGCCGAGCAAGCAGCGCCTGCCGGCCGTCGGGGAACGCGTGCGCGAGGACGGCCGGTGCGTGCCGCCATCGCAGCCCATGGTCCTCGAGCAGCAGGGACCCCAGTGCGGGCGACACCGCCGCGAGCGGGTAGAAGGCGCTGCACAGGTCCGCGACGTACCCCGGCGCGGCCAGCTCGGCGGAGGCCACCGAGCCACCCGGGGCGGCCGTCGCCTCGCAGACGAGCACGCGCCACCCGGCGTCGGCCAGCAGGTTGGCCGCGACGAGCCCGTTGTGCCCGGCGCCGATCACGACCGCGTCCACATCCTTCATGGACGGTCACGTTTCCACACGCTGAGCCGGGGGTATTCACCGACGTGATCGTCGACAGTCGCTACCGACTCGGACCCCGGCTGGGGCGGGGTGGGATGGCGGACGTGTTCGAGGCGTGGGACCTCCGCCTCGAACGGAAAGTCGCGATCAAGCGCTACCGCGCCACCACGCACGGCACCGGGCTGCGGCGGTTCATGGCGGAGGCCGAGCTGCTCGGCGGCCTGTCGCACCCCGCCCTGCTGACCGTCTTCGACATGAGTTTCGACGGTGAACGGCCGTTCCTCGTGCTGAGCCTGGCGACCGGCGGCACCCTGCGGGACCGGCTGGACACCGGGTGCCTGCTGCCGTCCCGGGTGGCGGAGATCGGCGCGACGGTGGCGGAGGCCCTCGCCTACGTCCACGAGCGGGGGATAGTCCACCGTGACGTCAAGCCGTCCAACGTCCTGTTCGACGACCAGGGCGAGTGCTACCTGGCCGACTTCGGCATCGCGCGGGCGGTCGGCGCCGCGCACCTCACCGACTCCCACGAGTTCGTCGGCACGGCGGCGTACCTGGCGCCCGAGCAGATCGAGGACCGCTCGACCGGCCCGGCGGCCGACGTGTACGCGCTGGGCCTCGTCCTGCTGGAGTGCCTGACCGGCGAACCGGAGTACACCGGCACCGACATCGAGATGGCTCTGGCCAGACTGACCCGCGCGCCGCGGATCCCGGGGGCCTGGGGCCACGAGTGGCGGGCCGTCCTGACCGCGATGACGGCGATGGACCCGGACGAACGCCCGGACGCCGAGCAGTGCGTGGCCCTGATGCGGGCACTGGAAGCCGGCCAGACCGTGCCGCTGGCCGTCCCGAGGCGACGGCCGGCCAGGCTCTACGGCGGCATGGTCACGCTGGCCGCGGCCGCCGTGGCGGCGATGGCCCTGATCGCGGGGCCCGTGCGGGTCGCGGGGGACCCGTCGATGAGCCCGGCGCAGGTCGTCCAGACACCGACACCGGAACCGGCGCAGCAGCAGCAACCGGTCGAGACGGGCGCGCCGGCGCCGGCGGAACTGCCGGCCGCCGGCCAGGTGGCCCCGGCCGAAGGCGACAGCCCCGCCAATGGCTCGAACAAGGGCCCGGACAAGGGCTCGGACAAGGGCTCGGACAAGGGCAACGGAAAGGGCAGGTCCGGCGGAAACGGCCGCGGTCACGACACCGAGGCCGAGGCGGGCTGAGCCGTCAGAGCCGGGCGGAGGCCTCGGTCAGGACCTCGCGCAGGATGCTCTCGATCTCGGCGAACTGCGGCTCCGCGCAGATCAGCGGCGGGGCCAGCTGCACCACCGGGTCGCCGCGGTCGTCCGCCCGGCAGTACAGCCCCTTCTCGAACAACGCCTTCGACAGGTAGCCCCGCAGCAGCGCCTCCGACTCCTCCTCGCTGAACGTCTCCTTCGTCGCCTTGTCCTTCACTAGCTCGATGCCGAAGAAGTAGCCGTCACCGCGGACCTCGCCGACTATCGGCAGGTCGGTGAGGCGTTCCAGGTAGGCACGGAACAGCGGCGAGTTCTTCCGCACGTGCCCGTTCAGGTCCTCGCGGACGAACAGGTCCAGGTTCGCCAGCGCCACCGCCGACGCCACCGGGTGGCCGCCGAACGTGACGCCGTGCGCGAAGGAGTTGGTGCCCTTCCGGAACGGTTCGAAGATCCGGTCGCTCGCCAGCATCGCGCCCAGCGGCACGTACCCGCTCGTCAGGCCCTTCGCGCAGGTGATGATGTCCGGCTGGTACCCGTACCGGGTCGCGCCGAAGTACTCGCCGAGCCGCCCGAACGCGCAGATCACCTCGTCCGACACCAGCAGCACGTCGTGCCGGTCGCAGATCTCCCGCACCCGCTGGAAGTACCCGGGCGGCGGCGGGAAGCAGCCGCCGGAGTTCTGCACCGGCTCGAGGTACACGGCCGCGATCGTGTCCGCGCCCTCGAACAGGATCGCCTCCTCGATGCGGTCCGCGGCCCAGCGGCCGAAGGCCACCGCGTCCGTGCCGTCGGGACCGGCGGTGCCCGCCGGCGCCCGGTACAGGTTCGTGTTGGGCACCCGGACGGTCGACGGCACCAGCGGCTCGAAGTCCGCCTTCAGGCCGGGCAGGCCGGTGATCGACAGCGCCCCCATCGACGTGCCGTGGTAGGCGATCGCCCGCGAGATCACCTTGTGCTTGGTCGGCTTGCCGACCAGCTTGAAGTACGCGCGCGCCAGCTTCCACGCGCTCTCGACCGCCTCCGAGCCGCCGGTCGTGAAGAACACCTGGTTGAGGTCCCCGGGCGTCAGCGACGCCAGCCGCTCCGCCAGCTCGATCGCCTTCGGGTGCGCGTACGACCAGATCGGGAAGTACGCCAGCTCCCGTGCCTGCTTGGCCGCCGCGTCCGCCAGCTCCTCCCGGCCGTGCCCGACCTGCACCACGAACAGGCCCGACAGCCCGTCGAGGTAGCGCTTGCCGTCGGTGTCCCAGACGTACGGGCCGTCGCCGCGCGCGATGGTCGGCACGGGGGCGTCCGCGTAGGACGACATACGGGTGAAGTGCATCCAGAGGTTGTCGGCCATGCTTCGATTACCGCACATGAACCGGCCTCGGGCAAGCGGTTAGCGTTGTGAATCGGATCCAGGGCTACGGAATCCGTAGCTAGGCCGTGCCCCAGGAGTACGTCTGCTTCCGCAGTCTCAGGTACACGAACGTCTCGGTGCTCACGACCCCGTCCACCGCGCGGATCTCCTTGAGGATCTCCATCAGGTGGTCGTCGTTGCGGGCGACCACCTCGGTCAGCAGGTCGAACGAACCCGCGGTGATCACCACGTAGTCGACCTCGGCGATCTCGGCCAGCCTGTCCGAGGTCGACTCCAGGTCCCCTGACGTGCGGACACCGACCATCGCCTGGCGTGGGAAGCCGAGCTGCATCGGGTCGGTGACCGCGACGATCTGCATGACGCCGGCGTCGAGCAGGCGCTGGACACGCTGCCGCACGGCCGCCTCCGAGAGCCCCACCGCGCGCCCGATCGTGGCGTACGGACGCCGACCGTCCTCCTGCAACTGTTCGATGATCGCCTTGGAGACATCGTCCAGATCCGCCATGCATCCTCCCCTTGTGAACGCCATGAGTCTGGCGTATTTCGTTGCGTAGCGCGACTGTGACAACGGAATCCCTTGTCCATGTCCCATGTGCGTGTCAGTATCAGTCGCCATGCGAACCAGGGCGCCAACCGCACCATCCCCCGAGGCGGCGGCACTCCTGTCGGGACTGAACCGGCCGTCGCGCCGGACCGTCCTGCGTGGCCTGGTGGCCGCCACCGCCCTGGCGGCCACCGGTTGCGGCATGCCGGGCACGCGCCAGGACCCCGCCGCCTGCCGCGGCGCCGACGTGTCGAGCACCGACAGGAAGCTCGCCGTCTCCAACTGGCCCCTGTACATCGACGTTGACGAGGACGACGAGGCCAAGCGGCCCACCCTGGACGAGTTCGTCACCCGGACCGGCATCCAGGTGACGTACCAGGAGGACGTCAACGACAACAACGAGTTCTTCGGCAAGATCCGCAACCAGCTCTCCACGTGCCAGGCGATCGACCGGGACATCATCGTCCTCACCGACTGGATGGCCGCGCGGATGATCCGGCTCGGCTGGGTGCAGCCGCTCCGGATGGACAAGATGCCGAACGTCGAGGCGAACCTACTGCCCTCGCTCCGGGGCCGCCCGTGGGACAAGAAGACCGAGTACGCCGTGCCGTGGCAGACCGGCCTCGCCGGCATCGCGTTCAACGGGAACGTGGCCAGGGAGGTCCGCTCGGTCGAGGAGCTCCTCACCCGGCCGGACCTCAAGGGCAAGGTCACGTGCCTCTCGGAGATGCGGGACACCATGGGCCTGATCATGGGGTCCATGGGCCACGACCCGTCGAACTTCACCGAGGACCAGTTCGACGACGCGCTGACCCGGCTCCAGCGGGCCGTCGACTCCGGACAGATCCGCCGATTCACCGGCAACGACTACGCCCAGGACCTCGCCAAGGGCGACATCGCGGCGTGCGTGGCATGGTCCGGCGACGTGATCCAGCTGAACTTCGAGGACGAGAAGATCGAGTTCGTGACGCCGGACTCGGGCGTGATGCTGTGGTCGGACAACATGGAGGTCCCCAACCGCGCCACGCACCAAGGCAACGCCGAGGCGTTCATGAACTACTACTACGAGCCGGCGGTGGCGGCCGAGCTGGCCGCGTACGTCAACTACATCTGCCCGGTCGTCGGCGCACAGGACGAGATGGCGAACATCGATCCCGAGCTCGCCGAGAACGAGCTGATCTTCCCGAGCGAGGACACGCTGTCGAGCGCCAAGGTGTTCATGGCGCTGAACGAGGCGGAGGAACGGATCTACGAGCAGCGGTTCCAGCAGGTGATCGGAGCGTAGTGGATCAGAGCGGAGCGACCATGAACACCGACGACCTGGTACTCGAGAACGTCACCAAGCGGTTCGGGTCGGTGACCGCCGTCGACGACCTGTCCGTCACCGTGCCGCAGGGCAGCTTCTTCGCGCTGCTCGGCGCCTCCGGCTGCGGCAAGACCACGACCCTGCGCATGGTCGCGGGGCTGGAGGAGCTGACCGAGGGCACGATCCGCCTGGGCGACAAGGACATCACCGAGCTGCGCCCCTACCGGCGGCCGGTCAACACCGTCTTCCAGAGCTACGCGTTGTTCCCGCACCTGAACATCGAGGACAACGTCGCGTTCGGACTGCGCCAGCGCGGCGTCCGGAACACCGCGACGAAGGTCGCGGAGATGCTGGAGCTGGTGCAGCTGCCCGGGTTCGCCAAGCGCAAGCCAGCACAGCTCTCCGGCGGCCAGCAGCAGCGGATCGCGCTGGCCCGCGCGCTGGTCAACGAGCCGCAGGTCCTGCTGCTCGACGAGCCGCTCGGCGCGCTGGACCTCAAGCTGCGTAGGCAGATGCAGATCGAGCTGAAGCGCATCCAGACCGAGGTGGGCATCACCTTCCTGCACGTGACCCACGACCAGGAGGAGGCCATGTGGATGGCCGACACGGTCGCGGTCATGAACGACGGCCGCATCGAGCAGCTCGGCGCGCCCACCGAGATCTACGAGTTCCCCGCGTCGCCGTTCGTCTCGAACTTCCTCGGCCAGTCCAACCTGTTCGCCGCGGAGGTGTCCGGCACGAACGGCGCCGACCTTCTCCTTACCTCGCACGGGGAACGGTTCGCGGCGCCGAGCGCCCGCGCGCACTCGACCGACGGCAGGGTGTGGCTCGGCGTGCGGCCGGAGAAGGTACGGCTCGCGCTGCCCGGCGAGGACACGCCGGCCACCCACAACCAGGTCCACGGCGTGCTCACCGACACCTGCTACGCGGGCGTGAGCACCGAGTACCTGCTGAGGACACCCTGGGGGCAGGAGATGTCGGTGTTCTCGGCGAACGCGGCCGCAGGGGAGCCGCTCTCGCCGGGCACCGAGGTCGTCGCCCACTGGTACCCGCCGCATTCGTTCGTGCTGGACCGGCGTCTCGGCGAGGGCGACGAGATCGCGCAGTACTCGGCCGACCCCCTCGGGGTCGCGCCGTGACCGCGATCGTCGGGGCGGCGGCCGGTCCCGGACCGACCGCCGCCGCCGAACCACCGCCCCCCGGCTTACGCCGGCGGCGGTGGGTCCCGTACCTGCTGCTGCTACCCGGCGGCTTGTGGCTGCTGCTGTTCTTCGTGGTGCCGACCGTCCAGCTCGCCGGCACCAGCCTGTACGACCGGTCCGGCAGCCTCGAGCTGGGCTACACGCAGACGTTCGCGGTCGGCAATTACATCGACGCGATCACCGCGTACTGGCCGCATCTCGTGCGGTCCGCGTTGTACTCGGGCATCGCGACCATCATCTGCGTGGTGCTCGGCTACCCGCTGGCGTACGCGATCGCGCTGAAGGCCGGCCGGTGGCGGAACCTGATGCTGGTCTGCGTCATCGCGCCGTTCTTCACCACCTTCCTGGTACGCACCCTCGCGTGGAAGTCGATCCTCTCCGACAGCGGGCCGGTCGTCGGCTTCTTCCGCGCGATCCCGTTCGTGCCGGACGACTTCCGGCTGCTCGCGACGCCGGCCGCGGTCGTGTGCGGACTCGTGTACAACTTCCTGCCGTTCATGGTGCTCCCCCTGTACGCGAGCCTGGAACGGTTGGACGGCCGGCTGTTGGAGGCGGCGGGCGACCTGTATGCGCGGCCCGCCACGGCGTTCCGCCGGGTCACGCTGCCGCTGTCGATGCCCGGCCTCATCGCCGGCACCCTGCTCACCTTCATCCCCGCCGCGGGCGACTACATCAACGCGGAGCTGCTCGGCACCCCCAACGAGTACATGATCGGCAACGTGATCGACTCGGCTTTCCTGGTGCGGCTGGACTATCCCCAGGCCGCCGCGCTGTCGTTCCTGCTGATGGCGACGATCCTGGTGATGGTGTTCAGCTATGTCCGCGCGGCCGGAACGGATGAGGTGGTGTGATGCGGTTCTGGCGCTGGGTCGCGAACCACTGGGTGCTCGTCGTCGGCCTGCTCGTGCTCGCGTACCTGTTCCTGCCGATCGTCGTGGTGTTCCTGCTGTCGATCAACAAGCCCGCCAACCGGCTCTCGTACGACCTCTCTCCACAGTGGACGTTCGAGTACTGGCTGCATCCCTTCGGCGCGGCCGGGATCGGCGACGCGCTGCGGGTCAGCGTCGGCATCGCGCTGGTCGCGACGATCGTCGCCACGGTGCTCGGCACGCTGATGGCGTTCGCACTGGCACGGCACCGGTTCCGCGGTCGCGGCGCGACGAACGTGCTGATCTTCCTCCCGATGGCCACGCCCGAGGTCGTGATGGGCTCCTCGCTGCTCGCGTTGTTCGTGACACTGCGGGTGCCGCTCGGGTTCTGGACCGTCGTGGTGGCACACATCCTGTTCTGCCTGTCCTTCGTGGTCGTCACGGTCAAGGCCCGGCTCGCGACGCTCGACCCGCGACTGCAGGAGGCGGCGATGGACCTGTACGCCAACGAGTGGCAGACCTTCCGGAAGGTCACGCTTCCCCTGGTGCTGCCCGGCGTCGCGGCGGCGGCCATGCTGTCGCTGTCGCTCTCGTTCGACGACTTCATCATCACGAACTTCAACTCCGGCACGACGGTCACCTTCCCGATGTACGTGTGGGGCGCGGCGCAACGCGGGATTCCCCGGCAGGTCAACGTGATCGGCACGGCGGTGTTCCTGCTGGCGTTCGTGCTCGTGGTGGTCGTGCAGCTGCGTGGCCGGCGGAAGGCGCGGTTCGTATGAGTGAGGCCCGCGGAGCGAGTCATCGATCGACCGGAGCTTGCGGAGCGAGTCATCGATCGACCGGAGCTTGTCGTCGATATGCCGGGCGAGGGGTGTCATGAGGATTCTGCAGATCGGCGCCGGGGCGGTCGGCTCCGCGGCGGTGGCCATCGCCGCACGGCGGAAGTTCTTCGAGTCCTACGTGGTCGCCGACTACTCCGCCGCGCGTGCCGACGCCTGCGTGGTGGACGCCCGCTTCTCGTCGGTGACCGTGGACGCGTCGTCCTCGGCGGCGGTCGCCGACCTCTGCCGCGCACACCGCATCACCCACGTCTTCAACGCCGTCGACCCGCGGTTCGTGATGCCGATCTTCGAGGGTGCGCTCGCCGGCGGCGCGGACTACCTGGACATGGCGATGTCACTGTCCACACCGGACGCCGCGGCGCCGTACTCGCGTACCGGCGTCAAGCTGGGCGACGACCAGCTGGCGCAGGGCTCGCTGTGGGCCGAGCGGGAACGCCTCGCGCTCGTCGGCATCGGTGTGGAGCCGGGGCTCTCGGACGTCTTCGCCCGGTACGCCGCCGACCACCTGTTCTCCACCATCGACGAGATCGGCGTGCGGGACGGCGCGAACCTGGTCGTCGACGGCTACGACTTCGCCCCGACCTTCTCGATCTGGACGACGATCGAGGAGTGCCTCAACCCGCCGGTGATCTGGGAGGCGGACCGCGGCTGGTACACCACGGAACCGTTCTCCGAGCCCGAGGTGTTCGACTTCCCGGAGGGCATCGGCCAGGTCGAGTGCGTGAACGTGGAGCACGAGGAGGTGCTGCTGATCCCGCGCTGGGTGCAGGCGAAGCGGGTGACGTTCAAGTACGGCCTCGGCAACGAGTTCATCGAGGTGCTGCGCACACTGCACAAGCTCGGCCTGTCCTCGGTGGATCCGGTGCGGGTCGGGGGTGTGTCCGTCTCACCCCGGGACGTCGTGGCGGCGTGCCTGCCCGACCCGGCCGGCCTCGGGCCGCGCATGCGGGGCAGGACGTGCGCCGGCACGTGGGTCCGTGGTCTCGATCATGCCGGCGTGCCGCGCGAGGTGTACCTGTACCACGTGGTCGACAACGAGTGGTCCATGCGTGAGTACGGCCACCAGGCCGTCGCCTGGCAGACGGCGATCAACCCGGTGGTCGCGCTGGAGCTGCTGGCGTCGGGCGAGTGGTCAGGTGCCGGCGTGCTCGGCCCGGAGGCCTTCGACGCCGTTCCCTTCCTGAACCTGCTGAAGGAGTACGGCTCGCCCTGGGGCATCAGGGAGTAGCCCGGTCTCGATGTTCGCTCCGCGAGCTTCGCGAAATACGGGAGCCCTCCCGGCCGCATCGTTCTACCGTTGACGGTGAGGAGAGGAGCGCACCATGCTGCGGCAGCGACTCCAGGCGAAGGCGATCCGCGAGCGGATGCTGCGCGAGCACCTGGCCCGCCCACCCGAGCCGGCAGGCAAGGAGCCGGAGAAGCCGCCCGACAAGGAGATTGTCGAGCGGCTGCCCGCTGAGACCTAACCTATGTTGTGCATGACGTGCTTGATGCGGGTGTAGTCCTCCAGCCCGTACATCGAGAGGTCCTTGCCGTAGCCGGAGTGCTTGAACCCGCCGTGCGGCATCTCGGAGATGAACGGGATGTGCGTGTTCACCCACACGCAGCCGAAGTCAAGCGCGGCCGTCATCCGCATCGCGCGGCTGTGGTCCCTGGTCCAGACCGAAGCGGCGAGGCCGTACTCGACGCCGTTCGCCCAGGCCACGGCCTCGGCCTCGCCGGTGAAGCGCTGCACCGTGATCACCGGGCCGAAGACCTCGTCCTGGATCAGCTCGTCGTCCTGCCGGAGGCCCGAGACCACGGTGGGGGAGTAGAAGTAGCCGCGGTCGCCGACCTGTGTGCCGCCGGTCTCCAGCGACGCGTGGTCCGGGATCCGGTCCACGAAGCCACGCACGCGGGCCAGCTGGTTCGCGTTGTTCAGCGGCCCGTAGAGGACGTCCGGGTCCGACGGCGGGCCGGTGCGGGTGTTGCGTGCCTGCTCGGCGAGCGCGGCGACCAGCTCGTCGTGCAGGCCGGGGCCCGCCAGCACGCGGGTCGCCGCCGTGCAGTCCTGGCCGGCGTTGAAGTAGCCGCCGACCGCGATGGCCTCCGCCGCCGCGGCGATGTCGGCGTCGTCGAAGACCACGACCGGCGCCTTGCCGCCGAGCTCGAGGTGGACGCGCTTGAGGTCGGCGGCGGCCGTCGTGGCCACCTCGCGGCCCGCGCGAACCGAGCCGGTGATCGACACCAGCTGGGGTGTCGGGTGCGCGACGAGCGCGCGGCCGGTGTCCCGGTCGCCGCAGACCACGTTGAAGACACCGGCGGGGAAGTGCTCCGCCGCGATCTCCGCGAGCAGGAGCGTCGAGACGGGCGTGGTGTCCGACGGCTTCAGCACGACCGTGTTGCCGGCCGCGATGGCGGGCGCGATCTTCCAGACCGCCATCATGAGCGGGTAGTTCCACGGCGTGACCTGTGCGCAGACGCCGATGGGCTCGCGGCGGACGTAGCTGGTGTGACCGGTCATGTACTCGCCGGCGGACTTGCCCTCGAGCAGGCGGGAGGCGCCCGCGAAGAACCGGAAGTGGTCGACAGCCGGCGGTATCTCCTCGTCGAGCGTCAGCTGCCGGGGTTTGCCGGTGTTCTGGCACTCGGTGTCGACCAGCTCCTCGGCGCGGGCCTCGATGGCGTCGGCGAACCTGAGCATGGCGAGCTGGCGTTGCTTGGGCTCGGCGGCACGCCACCGCTCGAAGGCCTTCGAGGCCGCCCGCATCGCGCGGTCGACGTCCTCGGTGCCCGACAGCGGCGCGGACGCGAACACCTCGCCTGTGCTGGGATCGACCACGTCGGTGTACCGACCGTCTGCCGGGTCGCTGTACGTGCCGTCGATGAAGTTCCGCAGTACACGCTTCTCGCTCATGACTGCCATCTTCGCGACTGAATCCGCAGCAGACAAGCCCTCGAACAACTGTTTCCGTAACCGGCGACGCTCGCGATTACTTTCGACCACATGATCGAAAACGGTCGCACGGTGGAGGGTGTTCGAGTAGATTCGAACGTATGATCGAATTGAGGCGTGCGGTGGTCGTGTTGTTCGCCGTGGTGGGGATGTCCGTGGTCGCGCCCGCGGCCGCGGTGGGGCCCTCTCGGGCCGGGTGTGCGTGGCTGCCGGAGCTGCTTTCCTTGCCTGCCAACACTGTTGACGGACAGGTGACCGGGGGTGACGGAGCCTGGCTCGCTGGTGTGGCGTATGACCCGGACGAGGGACTGCTGTGGCGTGACGGTCGCCTTGTCATGCACGGCAGCGCGTTCGAGCTGGACACGCGGTTCGAGGCGGTCAACGCGTCGGGGGTCGCGGTCGGCACCGTGACCGGGGACGACGGGCGGCTGCACGCGATCCGGTTCTCGGGGCGCTTCTCGGGGCGGTTCGAGTACCTGCCGGAGACGGCCGGCCGCTCGCTCGCGCTGGATGTCAACGGGCGGGGGGAGGCCGTCGGCTACGACGGGGTCGCGCTGGTGGTCTGGTCGGCGGGCGGGACGGCGCGGGTGCTGGCGATGCCGCCCGGCGCCGGACCGTTCGGCAGGCCGGCGATCGACGAGGACGGCACCGTCGTGGCGCGGACCGGGATCCTCGACGGCGCGGTGATGCGGTGGCAGACCTACGCGTGGACGCCGTCGGGTGTGCGGGTGCCGGTCGCGGTCGGGGACGTGCGGGAGGTACGTGACGGCTGGGCTGTCGGCGCGTTCGGCGAGCCCGGTCAGGTGGCCGCCGGCTGGGGTGTCGAGGACGGGCGGGTGCGGGTCTACGCGGGTGGCGTGAGCGCCGTGGCGGTGAACCGGGCGGGTGTCGCCGTGGGTGCCGGGGCGAACGGGGAACCGTTGCTGTGGTCGGGAACCACCCCGGTGTCACTGCCGGCGCCGCCGGGTTACTTCCCCGGGTCGGTGACGGCCGTGAACGATCACGACGCCGGTGGTTTCGTGTCACCGCTGGACGACGAAGGCACGGTCCCGGTGCGGTGGTCATGTCGATAGGACTGTGCGCACTTGTTCACGAGACGGTTTGTTGGTTTCCCACAGATCCGACTTGACAATTGTTTCCCTTGCTGTGCAACGGGTTGTGCGTTCGGCCTGGGCAACTACGATTAATCGCATGCGGCTGAGCACGCTCAGATGGCGCGGTTACGTCCTCGTAGCCGGCGTGATGTTGCTGCTCCTGGTGACGTTCGTCGCGGCCTGGCTCACGACGACGACGTCGTGGGCGCACCTCGTGGCCATCCCCGCCGCCGGCCTCGCCGTCATCCTCGGCGTCGCGGCGGTCGCCACGCTGGGGCGGTGGGTCGAGGCCACCAGGGCACAGCTCCTGTGGGAGAACCGGTCCGCCGAGCAGCTCGTCCGGTTGCGGGAAGCGGACCGCATCGCCCAGGACCTGGGGGCGACGACGGTGCGCGACCTGTTCGGGATCAGCCTGGCTCTCCAGTCGGCGGCGGCCCGGCACCCGTCCGCGGCCCCGGCGTTACGTCTCGTCACGGCCGAGATGGACCGGGTCCTGCGCGAGCTCCGTACCCACGTGTTCGGCGGCGACCGCTCGATCGCGGACGTGCTCACGGCGCTGGACCCGGAGCTGCCGGCGAGCCCGGAGGTGGAGGGGCGCGTCGACCTGCCCGCGCCGCCGGCGCTGGAGTCGCTGCTCTACGAGGTGCTGCCCCAGTTCCCGTCCGCGGTCCGCATCGTCGTGACCACCGAGGACGGCGACCTGTTCGTCACCGTCACCGGCACCTCGCCCGAGGATCCCACCGTCCTGAAGGAAACCGCCGCGGACCACGGCGCGACGACGAGCTACGAACCGGACCACGTGACCGTCGAGTGGTCGGCCCCGCTCTGAGCGTCCGGGTGCTGACGGACGACGCGTAACCGGTCCGGGGCGTCCGGGTCGGGTTCGTCGCCCCACCCGGCCGGCCACTGGCGCTTCTCCGCCGTCGGGGCGGCCGTGGCGCCGGACAGGTCCACGGTGCGTCCCCCGGCCGGCTCGGCGCCGAACTCGACGTCGTCGTCGAACCGGCTGTCGCGGAAGACTCCCCGTTCCAGGAACGTCACCTGGCGGAGGTCGGCCGCGCCGGCGAAGCGGGCTCCCGTGAAGTAGGCGCGGGCGGTGAACGTCGTGTCGCGGAAGGCGGCGATCACGTTGAAGGTCACCTGGCCGAAGTCAGCCTTGCGGACCTGGCAGCCGCGGAACCAGAAGTAGTCCAGCTCCGCGCCCTGCAGGACCAGGTCCATGTCCGGCCAGAAGAGGGGTCCCGGCTGGAGATGGGACTCCAGCACGCCCTGCACGGTGCCGCGGACCAGGTGCTCCTCGCGGTTCTCGGGCGAGGGGTGGGGCATCCGCAGGTACGCGCACAGCAGGTTCACCACCGTCTGGCGATGCCGTGGCTGGTCCTGCCCCAGCCGCTCCAGCGCGTACACCCCGGCCAGCCGCACCGGCGCCTTGTCGCTGCCCAGCTGGTCGGCCGCCTTGCCGTACAGGTCCGTGGCGCGGCGCTCGTCGGCGTCGTGCTCCTTCTGCTCCAGGTCCAGCTCCACGTACCGCTGGCGCCGCGCCGCGAGCAGCAGCGCCGCCGCACCGCCCGCACCGATGACCAGGCTGGACGCCGTCCGCACGGCGTCGAGGCGGCGGCTGTCGGCCGGGTCGTCACCGCTGAGGAACACCCACAGCAGCGTCACCGCCACCAGCGCCGCGACCCCCAGCCCGACGGACCACACGACGATCGTCCTGCTCGACAACGCACGCGACACGCCGAGCATGATCCCAAACCCCCGCGAGTCCCGCGTTCACCCCTACCGAGTCGCGTTTTCGTGCACACGGCGTCTGCACGAAACCGCAGTTCGGTATGCGTGAACGCGGGACTCGCTGTGTTTGAACGCGGGACTCGCGGTTTTAGGGGCGGCGGACTGGGGGGAGTTCGTCGTAGGTGGGGGTCAGGCGGGCCAGGGGGAGGCGGGTCGTCGTCTCGGACGGGGCTGGGCGGGGGGAGCGGCGGGCCATGCGGAGGCGCATCGCCTTCGTCGTCTGGAGCTCCAGTTCCTTCGTCCACTTCAGCATGGCCGGCGGGGTGTCCCAGCCGATCAGGCCCACGAGGTTGCCGCCGGTCACGTAGCCCGTCACCCGGCGTCCCACCTCGACCGGGCCGGTCAGCAGGACCGTGTCCTTGCCGAGGGCGGGTGTGCCGGCGCCCTGGATGCGCATTCCGTGCTGGTCGGTCCAGAAGCGGGGCAGCGGCGTGTACGGCTTCGCGTCCTGTTGGCCCGCGAGCAGGTTCTCGGCCGCGGCGCGGCCCATCTCCACCGCGTTCAGCCAGTGTTCGACGCGCCGGGGCGCGGTGTCGAAGCGCAGGTTCGGCCAGCGGGCCGCGTCGCCGGCGACCACGACGTCCGTCGCGCCGATGGCGTGGCACGTCGGCCCGCACATGATGCCGTCGTCCAGGATCAGGCCAGAGCCGCGCAGCCAGCTCACCGCCGGCACGCTGCCCACCGCCAGCACCACACAGCCGGCGAAGACCACCTGGCCGGTGTTCAGGTGCATCGCGATGCCGTCGGGCTGGGGGACCCAGTGGTGCACCCACGCCTTCGTCAGCACCTGCACGCCGTTGGCCTCGTGCAGCGCGCTGATCGTCCGGCTGAAGTCCTCCCCGGGCACGTGCCGCAGCAGGGACGGGCCGCGCACGATCATCGTCACGTCCCGGCCCATGGCGCGGGCGGCCGACGCCAGCTCGCACGCCACGAAGCCGCCACCCAGGATCACCACGGGGTGCCGGGTGCGGGACAGGTTCTTCTGCACGGCCACCGCGTCGGCGATCGTCCGCATCACGTGTACGCGCGGGTCGTGCCGGGGAGCGCCGGGAAGGTGGCGGGCCTGCGCGCCGGTCGCGATGACGAGGCCGTCGTAGCGGATCTCCTCACCGCCCGGCAGGTGCAGCAGGTGCTCGTCGGGCTCGAGGTGCGACGCGCGGGTGTTGTACCGCCAGGTCGCGTCCAGCTCCTCGAGCACGGGCAGCCGGAGGTCGCGTGGCCGCATCTTGCCGGCCAGCAGCGGCTTGATCAGCCCGGGCCGGTGGTAAGGCCGGTACGGTTCCTCGCCGACGACGATGAGCTCGCCGCCGAACCCCCGTTCCCGCAGCCGTTCCGCCGCCCGCAGGCCGGCCGGGCCGGCGCCGGCGACGACGATGCGTTCCGCCATTGGTCTTACCTCTCCTCCAACTCGATCGCGAGCGTCGGGCAGCTGCGCACCGCCGCCTTCGCGGCCGGCAACGCCTCCGACGGCACCGCGCGCAGGTAGCGCAGGTTGCCGTTCGGGGTCAGCCGGAACAGCTGTCCGGCCTCGGCGGCACAGATGCCATACCTGCGGCAGCGGTCATTGTCCACGCTCACCCGATACCTACTCATGCCGCCGCCTCACCCGCTGCGTGGCGTCGGAACGCTTCGCAGGCTCCGCTCCTCCGGCGCCCTCCGCGGGATCGGTGGCGTCGTGGGTGTTCATGGTTCGCTCCGCAAGCTCCGCTCA
>Ga0164298_10000084_pt1 | contig 43602 bp, 34 predicted proteins | sample Whisoiple_216_MG_FD_109713 | JGI IMG/M metagenome (GOLD analysis project Ga0164298, IMG submission 109713) | Unamended control soil microbial communities from upstate New York, USA - Whitman soil sample_216_MG | ecosystem: Environmental > Terrestrial > Soil > Agricultural land ...
AGGCCAACTCGGCGGACCACGCCGCCGAGGCCGATCCCGCGAACTCGGCCACGGCCGAGCCATCCGCCGACGAGCCGGTCGCCGATGGCCCCGTCGCCGCGTGGCCCGAAGCCGGCCCCGCGGCCGAGCCACTCTCTCCCTCATCCGCGGCCGAGGCGCCTGAACCACCCGATGAGCCAGCCGCCGAGCAAGAATCCGGCCTAGTGGCCGACCCACTCGGCTTGGTCGCCGAGCCAGTCGCTCCCAAGTCAGCCGCCCCCGAGTCAGCCGCCGAGGCCTCGGACACCGCCCCCGAAAACGGCGCGCCACCCGACCCCGCGACTGCCGACGACGGCGTCGAGGAAGGCCTGGCCCCGCTGAGCGACGCCGACCTCGACTCCGCGCTGGAGGCGCTCCTCCTCGTCGTCGACTCGCCGGTCGAGGAGGAGGCGCTCGCGACCGCCGTCAACACCACGCCGCTGCGGGTGGCCGAGCACCTCCGCCTCCTGTCGGACAGGTACAACGACCAGGACCGCGGCATCGACCTGCGCCGGGCGGGCGGCGGCTGGCGGTTCTACACCCGCGACCGCTACGCCCCCTACGTCGAGAAGCTCCTACTCGACGGCCAGCGTGCCAAGCTCACCAGGGCCGCCCTCGAGACCCTCGCCGTCATCGCCTACCGTCAGCCGGTGACCCGCGCCAGGGTCGCCGCGGTCCGCGGTGTGAACTGTGACGGCGTCATCCGCACCCTGCTCGCCCGTGGACTGGTCGAGGAGACGGGGACCGACGTCGAGACCGGCGGCTTCCTCTACCGCACCACGGAACTGTTCCTCGAGCGCCTCGGACTGTCCTCTTTGGACGATCTGCCGCCGATCGCGCCGCTGTTGCCAGAAGTGGACTCCATCGATGAACTCTGAACCACCCGAGGGCGTGCGACTGCAGAAGGTGCTGTCCCGCGCGGGCATCGCCTCCCGCCGTGCCGCCGAGGACCTCATCGCGCAGGGACGGGTCAAGGTCGACGGCTCGGTGGTCACCGAGTTCGGCCGTCGCGTCGACCCGGACACGGCGGTCATCCACGTCGACGACGTGCGCGTCGTGGTCCGCGAGGACATGAGGTACTTCGCGTTCAACAAGCCCCGCGGCGTGCACACGACCATGTCCGACGACCGCGGCCGCCCGTCGGTCGGCGACTACATCCGCGACCGCGACGAGCGGCTCTTCCACGTCGGCCGCCTGGACGCGGAGACCGAGGGCCTGCTGCTCCTCACCAACGACGGCGACCTCGCGCACCGCCTGACGCATCCGTCGTTCGTCGTCAACAAGACCTACCTCGCCGAGGTCCCCGGTCCGGTGCCGCGCACCATCGGCCGCCAGCTCCGCGCGGGCATCGAACTGGACGACGGACCGGCCAGGGTCGACGCCTTCCGGGTGGTCGACACGAGCGGTGGGCGCGCGATGGTCGAGGTGGTGCTGCACGAGGGCCGCAACCACATCGTCCGCAGGCTGCTCGACGCCGTCGACCTGCCGGTGCGGACGCTGGTCCGTACCCAGATCGGCGACGTGCACCTGGGCAACCAGCGGTCCGGGGCGATCCGCCCGCTGACCCGCCAGGAGATCGGCTCCCTGTTCGCCGCCGTCGACCTCGTGAGATGAGCTGGGTACGCCCGATCACCCGTGGCTGGGTGGTCCGCAACGAGGTCCCCGGGCCGGACGTCGACGAGTTCGCCGAGCCCGACCGGGTGATCGCCGCCCTGGCCGGGCAGAGCGCCCCCACGCTGCTGGCAGTGCAGCACCCACACCGAACCCCCGAGGCGGTGGCCAACGGCAGGGGGCTGCTGGAGTCGTTGCCGGCGGCCAGGAACACCCTGTCCACGCTGCTGCGGACGGCATACCGCGAGGTGTCCACGGTGGTCGCCCCGTACGAGGTGGACGGTCCCGACGGCACCGCGTGTGGCGTGCTGTGCATGGTCGACCCGGCCGCGGTCGACGCCGGCCACGTGCGCCACAGCGAGGAGGTCTACCCGGACATCGTGCGCGAACGGGCGGCGGTGCTGTCCGGCCTCGGCTACGCCACGAGCGCGGCGCTGCTGGTGTCACTGGCCGAGCGCGACGAGCTGACCGCGGAGGTCCGGGCCCACACGAGGAAGACAGCGCCCGTGGTGTCCACGGTGGACACCCGAGGGCGTCGCCATCACCTGTGGTTGACCACCGACACCTCGATGCTGGACGCGGTGGAAGCGAACAGGGTGATGGTGGCGGACGGCAACCACCGGGTGGCCGCGGCGGCCTCCGCCGGGCTGGGCGGTCTGCTGGCACTGGTGACCGCGGGCCCGGACCTACGCATCGGCGCGTTCCACCGGGCGCTGACCAACACCGGCCTCACCGCCGACGACCTGGCCCAGGCATGGCGGAACGCAGGCCTGACTGTCCGCGAACAACCCGACGCGCCGACCCCCACCACACCGGGCCACACGGTCGTCCGCTGCCAGCAGACGACCCTGGTCGTCGACCTGCCGGCCGGCATGGACCACGCGGTGGTGGAGGAGATCCTGCTGGCCGAGGCACTGCACCTGGACCCGGAGGGCCGAAACGTCCAGCCGCTCGCGGCAGGCCGCACCCCACCCCCGAACACGGACGCGGTACTGGAACTGGCCCCGGTCCCGCTCACGACGGTGCTGGCCGAACACCTGGCTGGTCGCCGCATGCCCCGCAAGAGCACCTACTTCACCCCGAAACCCCGCAGCGGCCTGCTGCTGGCCGACCTGCACGCCCAGACCAGGGCCTGACCGGCGAGGTCAGGCCGTCGCCGGGCGGATGCGGGCGACGGCCAGTCTCATGACCGGTTCCACGAAGCGTGCGGCCAGGGGCCCGAAGGCCGCCATGATCAGGACATAGGCCGTGGCCAACGCCGCCAGCCGGTCGTCCACGGCGCCCGCGGACACCGCCAGGCCGGCGATCACGATCGAGAACTCACCCCGGGCGACGAGCGCGGCTCCGGCGCGAGCCCGGCCCATCCTGGCGATGCCCTGCCGTCCCGCGGCCCACCAGCCCGTCGCCACCTTCGTGATCGTCGTGACGACCGCCAGCCCCAGTGCCACGGCCAGCACCGGCGGAATGGTCGACGGGTTCGTGCTCAGGCCGAACACCACGAAGAACATCGCCGCGAACAGGTCGCGCAACGGCTCCAGCATCCGGGTCGCGTTCTCCGCCGTCGAGCCCGAGATCGCGATTCCCAGCAGGAACGCCCCCACCGCCGCGGACACCTGAAGCTGCGACGCCACGCCCGCCACCAGCAATGCCGCGCCCAGCACCCGCAGCAGGAACACCTCGGGGTCCGGACTGTCCACGATGGCCGAGACGAACCGGCCGAACTTCAGCGCCAGCAACAACACCAGCGTCACGACCAGCAGCGAGATCCCGATGGCCGACAGGCCGCCGAGCAGTGTCGCGCCGGCCAGCACGGCGGTCAGGATCGGCAGGTACACCGCCATGGCCAGGTCCTCGAACACCAGGATCGACAGGATCACCGGCGTCTCCCGGTTGCCCAGCCGTCCCAGGTCACCCAGGACTTTCGCGATGATGCCCGACGACGAGATGTAGGTGACCCCCGCCATCGCCAGCGCGCCGATCGGCCCCCAGCCCAGCATCAGCGCCACCGCGGCGCCCGGCAACGCGTTCAGGGCCAGGTCCACGAGCCCGGCCAGCCACGACCGCCGCAGGCCCGTCACCAGCTCCGCCGCCGAGTACTCCAGGCCGAGCAGGAGCAGCAGCAGGATCACGCCGATCTCGCTCGCGAGGGACGTGAACCCTTCGATGCCCTCCAGTGGCAAGATGCCACCGCTGCCGAACGCCAGGCCGCCGAGCAGGTAGAACGGGATGGGCGAGATGCCGATCTTCCAGGCCAGCCTGCCGAGCACGCCGAGGCCGAAGAAGATCGCGCCGAGCTCGATCAGCGCGACTGTCGAGTTGTGCACGGGCGTTACCCGCGTTCGAGGACGTCAGCTGCCTTGGCGAGGCCCTCCGTGGTGCCGACCGTGATCAACGCGTCCCCGCCGCCCAGCACGAAGTCCGGCCGCGGCGACGGGTGGACCGTGCCGGCGCGGACGACGGCCACGACCGACACGGCGGTACGGGTGCGCAACTGGGTGTCACCCAGCGTGCGGCCGTCGTACGGGGAGCTGTGGGCCACCGGCAGCTGCTTGGTGTGGACCCCGGTCAGCCCGTCGTTCTCCTTGCGCAGCTGTGCGACGAGCTGCGGTGCGCCGAGGAGGTTCGCGAGTGCGCTCGCCTCGTCGACCGTGAGGGGGACCGACGCGGTGCACGCGTCCGGGTCGTCCTCGCGGGAGACGATGAGCTCCTGCCGGCCGTCACGGTACGTGATCACGCCGATCCGCCGCCCCGCACGGGCGGTGAAGTCATGTCGGATGCCTATCCCCGGAAGCGGCGTCACGTCCACATTCACCACGCAAGGTTAACCCCGGCGGGCACGTCTTTCTTCCTGAGCCTGCGGCCCCCAGTGTCCCGCGCCGGGAATGCGGTGATTGAGTCGGTGGATCCGGGTTTCTGCTGGCAAGGCGTCGGTTCGTCCTCGTACTGGGTCGTACTTGGGCGGACCGGCAACGCCGCCAGCGGGAAGCTGGGCCGCCGAATTGGTTGCCTGGTTTCCGGCGCGGGACACTAGGTTGGTGGGATCTCGTTCGCCGATGTCCGGGAGGCACGCATGGCCGGCCGCACCAAGTTCCTTCTCGACGAGTCCGACATGCCGACGGCCTGGTACAACGTCGTGCCCGACCTGCCGGCGCCACCCCCGCCGCCCCTGCATCCCGGGACGGGCGAGCCGGTCGGCCCCGACGACCTCGCGCCACTCTTCCCGCAGGCGCTCATCGCGCAGGAAGTGAGCACGGAGCGTTACATTCCGATCCCGGAAGCTGTGCAGGAGGTGTACCGGTTGTGGCGGCCGTCGCCGCTGTTCCGGGCGCACCGGCTGGAGAAGGCGCTGGGCACGCCCGCACGGATCTACTACAAGTACGAGGGCGTCAGCCCGGTCGGCTCGCACAAGCCAAACACCGCGGTGCCGCAGGCCTACTACAACGCCCAGGAGGGCGTCGCCAGGCTGACCACCGAGACCGGGGCCGGGCAGTGGGGGAGCGCGCTGGCGTTCGCGTGCGCGCAGTTCGGGCTGGAGTGCGAGGTGTGGCAGGTCCGCGCGTCCTACGACCAGAAGCCGTACCGCAAGATCATGATGGAGACGTTCGGCGCGACCGTGCACCCGAGCCCGTCGGACCTGACAGAGTCCGGGCGTGCCGTGCTGAAGGAGCACCCCGACTCGACGGGCAGCCTCGGCATCGCGATCAGCGAGGCGGTCGAGAAGGCGGCGGCGGACCCGGACGCGCGGTACGCGCTGGGCAGCGTGCTCAACCACGTGCTGCTGCACCAGACGGTCATCGGCGAGGAGGCCATCAAGCAGTTCGAGATGGCGGGCGACTCACCGGACGTGATCGTCGGCTGCACCGGCGGTGGCTCGAACTTCGGCGGGCTGGTGTTCCCGTTCCTGCGGGAGAAGCTGGCCGGCAGGATCTCGCCGACGATCCGGGCCGTGGAGCCGGCGGCGTGTCCGTCGCTCACGCGCGGCAAATACACGTATGACTTCGGCGACACCGCTGGGCTGACGCCCCTGCTCAAGATGCACACGCTCGGTCACGAGTTCATCCCGGATCCCATCCACGCCGGTGGGTTGCGGTACCACGGGATGTCGCCGCTGCTGTCGCACATCGTCGAGCTGGGCCTCGTCGACGCGGTGGCCATCGGGCAGAACGAGTGCTTCGCGGCGGGTGTGCGGTTCGCCAGGTCGGAAGGCATCATCCCGGCGCCCGAGCCGACCCACGCGCTGGCCGAGTGCGTGCGGGAGGCGTTGCGATGCAAGGAAACCGGCGAGGAGAAGGTGATCCTGACCGCGCTGTGCGGGCACGCCCACCTCGACCTGCCGGCGTACGCGAGCTACCTGGCCGGCGACATGGTGGACCGTGAGCTGACCGATGACGACCTGGCCAGCGCCTTCGAGACCATCCCCGTCCGGTAACCCGGCAGCTGAGTCATGATCCGCTGGCCAGCTCCCGTGGGCGGGTCAGCGGTACAGCTGCCGCGCGATGATCTCGCGCTGGATCTCGCTCGCGCCTTCGTAGATCCGCGGCGCCCTGACCTCCCGGTACAGGTGCTCCAGCAGGTGTCCCTCCTCCAGCGCGCGGGCCCCGTGCACCTGGATCGCCACGTCCACCGCCTGTTGTGCGGTCTCGGTCGCGAACAGCTTGGCCATCGCGGACAGGTGGCCGGTGCGTTCGGCACCCGAGTCGTACGCCGCGGCGGCGTCGTGGACCAGGAGGCGGGCGGCCTGCAGGCGCGTGGCCACGTCCGCCAGTTGGTGGGACACCGCCTGGAAGTCCCGCAGCGGGCGGCCGAACGCCTGCCGTTCCTTCGTGTGCGCCACGGCCGCGTTCAGCGCCGCCTGACCCATGCCCAGCGCGAACGCGCCCACGCTCGGGCGGAACATGTCCAGCGTCCGCATCGCCACCCGCCAGCCGCCGTCGACCTCACCCAGCATCGCTTCCGCCGGGACGTAGGCATTGTCGAACCGCAGGCTGCCGATCGGATGTGGGGACACCAGGCGCTGCCGGGTGCCGGACAGGCCGGACGTGTTGCCCGGCACCGCGAACGCCGTGATCCCGCGGGTCCCGTTGTCGCTGGTGCGCGCGAACACCGAGTACACGTCCGCCTCGGGGGCGTTGGAGATGAACACCTTCTCGCCGTTGAGGCGGAAGCCATCGCCGTCCGGGGTGGCCGACAGGGCAAGGGACGCGGCGTCCGAGCCCGCACCCGGCTCGGTGAGGGCGAAGCCGACGGCCGCCTCTCCCGCGGTGATGCGGGGCAGCCATTCGTCCACAGTGGACTGCTTGCCGGCCAGCAGGATCGGGTACGTGCCAAGGCCCTGCAGTGCGAACGCGGTCTCGGCCTCGGTGCAGTGGCGGGCCAGTGCCTCGCGGATGACGCACAGGTCCATCGCCGAGGTCTCCGGGAACAGCCTGCCCAACAGGCCGTGCGAGGAGAGCGCGGCGAGCAGCGGGCGGTTGATCGTGCCGGGGGTGCCCTGCCCGGCGATCGCCGGGAGCATGACCGCGACCTTCTCGGTGTGGTCGCGGAGTTCCTGGTGCGCGGGGGACAGGTGGGTGTAGGTCATGCCGGGATCACCGCCGTGCCGACCAGCTCGATCTTCGCGGCCGCGTCGAACAGCTCGGCCACGCCGAGGAGGGCGACCGCGGGGTAGTGGCGGCCGAAGTGCTCGCGCCACACCGGACCCAGCTCCCGCAACGCCGCCCGGTACTCGGCGACGGCCGTGGTGTAGATGACGAGCGACACCAGGTGGTCCGGCGTCGCGCCGGCCGCGGTGAGGGCGGTGGTCACGTTCCCGGCCGCCACGTCGAACTGCTCGACGATGGTCTCGCCGACGATGGCGCCGTCCGGGCCCTGCGCGGTCTGCCCGCCGAGGTAGACGGTACGGCCGGGTGCGGCCACCACGGCATGCGCGAAGCCGACGGGCTCGGCCAGCCCCGGCACGGCGACGATCTCGTGGCCGTTCATCGGCCGGTCCACCGCGGCTTGCGGCCCGCCGACCAGGCCGCGTAGAACTCGGCGTGGTCGTCGCTCTTCATCAGCAGCGCCTGGGTTATCGCCTCCAGCTCGATGCTGCTGGCCAGGTCCATGTCCAGCTCGCGGGTGAGCAGCACCTTCGTCGTCGAGTACGCCAGTGCCGGCCCGGACGCCAACCTGTTCGCCAGCGTGGTGGCCTCCGCGGCCAGGTCCGTGTCCGGCACGACCTTGGTGGCCAGGCCTATGGTCTCCGCGCGCCTGGCGTCCAGCTTGTCGCCCAGGATCAGGAGCTCCGTGGCCCGGCTCAGGCCGATCAGCCGCGGCAGCAGGTAGGCCGAGCCCATGTCCGCGCCCGCCAGGCCCACCTTGGTGAACAGGAACGCGAACGACGCCGACTCGGCCAGCAGGCGAAAGTCGCTCGCCAGCGCGATGACCGAGCCCGCGCCGGCCGCCACACCGTTCACCGCGGCGATCACCGGCAGCGGGCACTCGCGTAGGGCCTTCACCACCGCGCCGGTCATGCGGGTGAACTCGAGCAGTTCGGCCGGCCGCATCTTCTGCAACTCGCCGATGATCTCCTCGACGTCGCCACCCGAGCAGAAGCCTCGGCCCTCTCCCGTCAGCACCACCACGCGGGCGTCGCCGCGGTGGGGAAGCTCGCCCAGCAGGTCCCGCAGGTCCGCGTACACGTCGAAGGTCAGGGCGTTGAGCCGGTCCGGGCGGTTCAGCGTGACCGTCGCGACGCCGTCCGCCACGGCCAGGTCGAAGTGTTGCCAGTCCTCGGTGAAACCGGCCGATGCTCGGAACGGGCTCATGCCTGGATTCCTCCTCCGTCCAGCACGATCGACTGGCCGTTGATGGCGGCCGCCTCGCGAGCGGCCAGGAACTCCACCGCGAACGCCACCTCGTCCGGCTCCAGCAGGCGGCCCAGCGGTGACAGGCTGGTGATCACCCGCTCGCTGTCCTCGGTGGAGCGTCCGGTGATCTCCGCTATCCGCCGCACGTTCTTCGCGGTCATGTCCGTGCGCACGAACGCCGGGCACACGGCGTTCGCCGTCACACCCGTGCCCGTGACCTCCGCGGCCACCGCACGTGTCAGGCCCACCACGGCGTGCTTCGAGGCCGAGTACGCCACCGTGTAGGCCTGGCCGGCCCGGCCCGCGGTCGACGCGACCGTCACGATCCGGCCGTGGTCCCTCGCCAGCATGCCCGGCAACACTGCCCTGGTACACAGAAACGCACCGGTGGCGTTGACGTCCAGCTGGGCCTGCCAGTCCGCGACGCTCGTCTTCCCCAACGGCGCGCTCGACGAGACTCCCGCGTTGTTGACCAGCACGTCGACCTCGCCGAGGGCGCCGAACACCTCGGCCACCGCGGTCTCGTCCGTGACGTCACAGTCGGCGCGGCCCAGCGGCACCACCCGGTCGCCCCGGTCGGTGAAGCGCCTGGCCACGGCGGCGCCGATGCCTCGGGTGCCGCCCGTGACGACGACCAGCCTGCTCATGTCAGGTCCTTCAACGCACGCCGGTCCAGCTTGCCGTTCGTGGTGCGAGGCAACGAGGTCACGAAACGGATCTCATGTGGGCGCTTGTGGCCGGCAAGCCGTGCGCGGACGAACTCGCGCAGCGCCGTCGCCAGCTCGGTGGAGGGCGCCACGCCCTCGCGCAGGACGACGTACGCGCGTGGCCGCACCAGGCCGTCCACCTCGAAGCCCGCCACCCCGCACTCCAGCACGTCGTCGTGGCCGATCAGGCAGTGCTCGATCTCGCTCGGCGCCACCCAGATGCCGCCCGACTTCAGCAGGTCGTCGGCGCGGCCGTGGTAGTAGAAGAAACCACCGTCGTCGCGGCTGAACAGGTCTCCCGTGTGGACGGTGTCACCCCGGTACGTGGTCGCCGACTTCTCCTTGTCGCCGAAGTACTCCAGGGCGACCGTGCCGCCGGTCACCTCCAACGTGCCCACCTCCCCGTCCGGGACCTCCGCGCCGTCGTCGTTCACCACGCGGGCCGAGTAGCCCGGTACCACCTGGCCGCAGCTGCCCTGCCGGGCCGCGCCGGGGCGGTTCGAGATGTAGATGTGGTAGGCCTCCGACGAGCCGATCCCATCGACCACCTCGACGCCGAACATGTCGTCCCACCTGCGGTGCAGCTCCGCGGGCAGCGCCTCGCCCGCGGACGTGCACAGCCGCAGCGAGCTGAGGTCCTGTGTGGGCGCCGACGGGTGGGCGAGCATCGCGCTCATCATCGTGGGCACGTTCACCAGGATCGTCGGGCGGAGGCGGGCGATCAACTCGAAGACACGCTCCGGGGTGGTGCGGTCCGGGAACGCGATGCCCGCGCCGCCGACACCGAACGGGTACAGCGCGGTCAGGTCCCTCGCGTAGCCGAAGAACAGCTTCGGCACCGGCAGCACGATGTCGTCCTGCCCGATGTCGAGCACCCCGAGCCCGTAGCTCTCGTGGCTGACGATCGGGCTCGCCGCGGTGTGCACGCACGCCTTCGGCGCGCCGGTGCTGCCGGTGGTGAACTTCCAGATCGCGACGTCCTCGCGCGTGGTCGGCGCGGTCGCCAACGTCTCGGGGGCGGCGGCGACCAGCGCCGCGAAGTCGTGTTCGTTGTCCCGCAGGTCGTCTCCGCCGACCACCAGCACCTGGCGGTCCGCCGTGCCGGCCTCGCGGAGGCGGTCGAGCGTGACCGGGTCGGCGATCACGACCCGTGCCCCGGTGTAGTCGAGGAAGTAGCGGTAGTCCTTGGGCTGCAGGAACGTGTACACCTCGGCCGTGACCGCGCCGATCTTCTGCGCGGCGTACCACGTCGCGACGAACTCCACGCCGTCGGACAGCGCCAGCAGCACCCGTTCGCCGCGCCTGGCGCCGAGCCCGCGCAGGACGTTGCCGATCCGGTTGCACAGAACGGCAAGCTCGCGGTAGGTGGTGGCCCCCTGCGGCGTGAACAGGGCGACCCGGTCGCCGCGGCCCAGCTCGAGGTTGCGGTCGACGAAGTAGTCGGCGACGTTGAACATCTAGCGTGCCACCTCCCGGATCGCCTCCACCAGAAGGTCCGTGAGAACGTCGAAGGTGGACCGTCCTTCCGCGCCGGTCGCGTCGGCCGGCGCGCCGCAGTAGGCGAGGTCCATGCCCATGGCCACGAAGTCGTTCTTGCCCTCGGCCATGGCGGCCGGCATGTTCACCGACACCGGTGGCAGGGCGGCCATGGCCACCGTGTCGACCAGCGACGGCCGCTCGGCGAGCACGAGCGACGTCTCGTACCGACCCGCATGGCAGGCCCCGGACCGGAACTCCTCCGTCAACCGGGCGGCATGGCGTCGCCGCACCAGGTCCAGGTACGCCACACCGGCCTCGGCCGTGGCCTTCCGCAGCGTCTCGACGTGCGCGGGCTCGAAGTGGTTGTTCACCACGACGATCCATGAGAACCCCTGCGCGGCAAGGGAACCACAGACGTCGACGACGAGCGCGTGCAGCGTGGCCTCGCTGACCGAGACCGCTGCGGGGAACGCGGCGCCGAACCGGGTGACGCCGTAGTTCAGCGTGGGCAGCACGAGCACCCGCACCTCGGGATCGTCCGCCAACCGGGCCGCGGCCCGTGCGCACATGCCGGCCGAGATGATCTCGTCGGTGCCCAGCGGCGCGTGCGGCCCATGCGGCTCGACCGCGCCGACCGGCAGCAGCAGCACCGGCTTCCGAGTCCCGGCAAGGAGTTCCGCCACCTGTGGCGACGTCAGCTCGGCGAACTGGGTCACCAGGACGCCACCTCCTCCAACGGGCTCGGCGCCGGATCGAACAGGCACAGGTCGGCCCGGCCGGCGGCGACGACCGTGTTCACCTCGTCCGGCGTGGTCAGGTAGCCGCCGACGAGCGTCGGCACGCCGGCCTCGTTGCGTACCCGGTCCGACAGCGTGGTCAGGTAGCCCCGCCGGTACTCGGGCCGCGACGTCGCGGTCGTGTGCCCGGCCCGCACGTGGACCAGGTCCACCCCGTGGGCGGCGAGCGCGCGGGCATGCTCGATGCCCTGGTCGACGCTCGTGCCGCCACGCGCCCAGTCCGTGACCGTCAGGCGCGCCATCAGCAGACCGGGCCAGGCCGCCCGTACAGCGTCCACAACGGACAGTGGGAAGCGGAGCGGCTCGGCTCCGTACTCGTCGTCGCGCCGGTTGGTCAGCGGTGACAGGAAGCTCGCGAGCAGGTACCCGTCCGCCAGGTCCAGTTCCAGCGCGTCGAACCCGGCCTCCCGCGCGCGTCCGGCCGCCGCCACGAATTCGTCCCGCACCCGGGTCATGCCGGCCTCGGACAGCTCCGCCGGCACCGTGCTGAACGGCGTGTACGGCAGCGGGGAGGCCGACAGCAGCGGCCACCCGTCCGCCAGCGGCACGTCCACGCCGCCGGCCGGCCGGCTCGCGCCGCGGCGGCCGGCGTGTCCGAGCCGCACGCCGACGAGCGCGCCGTTGTCGTGGACCTCCTGCACGACCGGCGCCCACGAGTCGTCCAGCACGGGACAGGCCGGTGTGGTGCGCCCGTCCTCGGCGACCGCGACGAAACCGGTCAGCACCAGGCCGGCGCCTGCCCGGGCGGCGTCGGCAAGGTCCGGTGTGGACACCGACCGCACGACCCGGTTGCGCAGGTGCACGCCACCGGCGCGCAACGGCGTGAACATGGGCGGCGCCGCCACCGCGCCCGGCACGAGCGGTGTCCCGGCGGCATGGGCCGCGAGCCAGGAGTCCAGCACCCGCACGAACCGCGGATCGCGTTGCATGAGGTTCGCGTGGCTGATCCGGCCGCTGCGGGTCAGCAGGTTCGCGGCGAACTGGATCGGCGCGAGGCCGAAATAGCTCGCCACCCGGCCGAAGTACGCCGCGCTGTCGCCGGCGGCCTGTTGGAACCGCTCCACCACCGGCTGCCGCTCCAGCTCGTAGTCCACGAGCGCCGACTCCAGCGACTCGCGTTCCAGCGCGTTGGCCAGCGCGATGGCGTCCTCCATCGCGAGCTTCGTGCCCGAGCCGATCGAGAAGTGCGCGGTGTGCGCGGCGTCGCCGATCAGCACGACGTTGCCGTGGTGCCAGTGCTCGTTGCGCACCAGGGGGAAGTCCAGCCAGGTCGACTTGTTCGACATCAGCCGGTGCTCGCCGAGCTCGGCCGCGAACAACGACCGGCAGAACGCCATACTGTCCTCTTCGGACATCGTGTCGAGGCCGGCACGTCGCCACGTCGGCTCGGTCGTCTCCACTATCCACGTGCTCGTGTGCTCGTCGAACGGGTACGCGTGCACCTGGAACAACCCGTGCTCGGTCTCCTTGAACACGAACGTGAACGCGTCGAGCACGAAGTCGGTGCCGAACCACACGTACTTGCAGCCCTGTGGTGTCGACGAGCCGCCGAAGTCGGAGCGCTTGCGCAGCGCACTGTTCGCACCGTCGGCGGCCACGACGAGGTCGGCGTCCATGTCGGACGGACGGGCCTCCTGGTGGAACGTCAGTGTGGCGCCGAGCGCCTGAGCGCGCCGCTGGAGGATCGCCAGCAGGTGCGTGCGCCGGATCGCGGAGAACGTGTGCCCGGAGGAACGCAGTACCCGGCCCCGGTAGTGGATGTCGATGGACGTCCAGCGGGCGAACGACTCCGTGATCTCCAGGTACGTGGGATAGTCGGCGTCCCGCAGCGCGCCGAGGGTCTCCTCGGAGAACACCACGCCCCAGCCGAACGTCGCGTCCGGCGCGTTGCGTTCCACCACCGAGACCTCGTGCCCGGCCTTGCGCAGCAGGATCGCCAGGTACAGCCCCGACGGTCCGCCACCGATGACCGAGACCCGCATCAGGACACCGCCTCGGCCAGCCGGTCCAGGTCGTCGAGCGAGGCGACCGTCGGGTAGAGGATCAGCTCGTCGCAGCCCTCCGCCTCGTAGCCGCGCACGAAGTCCCGCACCGCCCGCGCCGACGTCAGGTTCCCCGCGGCGATCTTCTCCGCGAACGGCCCGGTGAACGCGTAGTAGTCCAGCAGGTAGGCGCTGCCCCGGTCCGGGTCGCCGAACGCGAAGTAGCCCTGTCCCCACAGCGCCGGCTCACCCGGGCGCTCCAGATCCCGCCATGCCGCAAGTGCCTTGGTCGCCGCAGAGCCGAACGCACGGGGCGGGCCGCCGCCGTGTGCGTAACCGTCGCCGTAGCGGGCCATGCGGGTGAGTGCGGCGCCGCTCGAACCGCCGACGAGGATGTCGATCGGCGGCCGGGCCGGGCCGATGCCCGAGCCGTCGAGCCGACCCCGCAGGTAGGCGAGCTGTTCGGACAGCACCGCGCCCCGCCTGCCGTGTGCGACGCCGGCGGCCGCGTAGTCGTCCCGGCGGGCACCGACCCCCACACCCAGCGTGAACCGCCCGTCCGACAGCGCGTCGACCGACAACGCGTGCTTGGCCAGCATGGCGGGGGAGCGCAGCGGGCCGATCGCGATGTTCGTGGCAAGGCGCACACGGGACGTGACGGCCGCGGCCGCGGACAGCGCGGCGAACGGTTCGATGCTGTCGTACACCAGCCGGTCGAGCACGCCCAGCGTGCTGAACGGCCCGGCGTCAGCACGCCGTGCCCACTCGACGAGCACCTCGCCCGAGATGCCCGGAAGGGTGCTGGGAAGCCCGATGCCGACCTTCACGTAGGACACATTACGGTTGACCCCGCTGAGGCGTCAACTATGCTGGAGCACGTGAACGACCTCCTGCGTGGCTTCGAGCCGGCTCCGCAGGACCTGGTGCTGACGTTGCTCGGCGCACACCACGGTCCGCGTGACGGCGCCGTCTGGTCCGGTGGGCTGGTCCGGCTGCTGGGGGAGTTCGGCTTCACCGAGGGCGCCGCCCGCGTCGCGCTGAACCGGCTCGTCGCCAGGGACCTGCTGGCGCGCAGCAGGGACGGCCGGCATGTCCACTATGTACTCACCCCGCGCATCCGTGCCGTGCTCGCCGAGGGCGACCGCCGGATCTTCACGCTCGGCGAGAAGCCCCGCCGCGAGATCACGTGGACCGTGCTGTGGCACTCGATTCCCGACGAGCGAAGGCCCGCCCGCACCCGTCTGGTCAACCGGTTGCGGTTCCTCGGGTTCGGCTCCGTGCAGGACGGCACCTGGCTCGCCCCGCACGACCGCGAGCAGGAGCTGGCCGCGTTGCTGAAGGAGCTCGACGTCGCCGAGTTCGCCGGCGTCATGCTGGGCCGGCCCGCGGCAGCCGTCGACTTCGGCGCGTTCGCCGCGCGGGTCTGGGACCTCGGCGAGCTGGCCGAACGGTACCGGGCGTTCGTCGAGCACTTCCGCGGCCGCGAGGTCACCGGCGACCGCGCGGCGTTGCTGTTGCGCACCAGGCTCGTGCACACCTTCCGCGAGTTCCCGTCCCTGGACCCCGAGCTGCCGGAGGACCTGGTGCCGGCACCCCCGTGTCGCGCGGAAGCCCTGCGCCTGTTCCACTTCCTGTACCCGGCGCTGGCCGAAGCCGCCCAGCGTCACTTCGACAAGGTGACGAGGCCATGACCGAATCCGTCCCGGGTGGACAGTCCGCCGCGCTGACCTACACGTCGTACCTGGCACTCGACGAGGTGTTGAGCGCCCAGCGCCCGAGATCCGACGAGCACGACGAGATGCTGTTCATCGTGATCCACCAGGTGTACGAGCTGTGGTTCAAGCAGATGCTGCACGAGCTCGGCATCCTGCAACGAAGCCTGGAGAAGGGCGACGCGTCGCACTCGGTGCGCACGCTGCGCCGGGTGCTCACCATCCTCAAGGTCGTCGTCGCGCAGATCGACGTCCTGGAAACCATGACGCCACGCCAGTTCACCAGCTTCCGCACCCGGCTCGACGCGTCCAGCGGCTTCCAGTCTGGCCAGTTCCGCGAGCTGGAAGCCGTCCTCGGCCGCCGCGACAGGCGGATGCTCACCCCGTACGCCCCGGACTCCGTGGCCCACGAACGCATCACCGCGGCCATGTCCCGCCCGGCGGTCTTCGACTCCTTCCTCCGTTACCTGGCCGGCTCGGGCTACGACGTCCGCGCCGAGCACCTCGACCGCGACTTCCGTACCCAGTGGACGGAGTCCGAGGACGTCCAACGGATCCTCGTCCAGGTCTACGCGGACGACTCCGGACCGTCCACGGTGGCCGACCTGCTCGTCGACCTCGACGAAGGACTGCAGGAGTGGCGGTACCGGCACGTGAAGATGGTCGAGCGCACCATCGGCGGCAAGACCGGCACCGGCGGCTCCGCGGGCGTCGCGTACCTGCGCACCACGCTCTTCCACGCCACCTTCCCGGACCTCTGGTCCGTGCGGAGCCAGCTGTGACCACACTGAACTCGCTACGCACCAGCCCGAACTCGCTGTCCGTCCACTACGGACGGTTCGACGTCGGGCACCGGCTCCTGCTCACCGGGCACTCGCACCAGGCCTGGCCGGACGTCGCTCTGCACGGTCAGATCGAGGCCTTCACCGACGCGTCCTCCGCGGTCGACGGCAAGTGGGACCTGGCCTTCGCCAAGGCGGAACGGCTGCGGCAGTCGTACCGTGACCTGCTCGACGACCCGGGCGGCGACATCGCCTTGGGCGCCAACACACACGAGCTGGTCGTCCGTTTCCTGTCCAGTGTGGACCTGCGGAACCGCCCCCGGCTCGTCACCACCGACGGCGAGTTCCACACGTTGCGCCGGCAGCTCGCGCGCCTCGCCGAGGAAGGCATCGAGGTCGTCCGCGTCCCGGCGACACCGGCCGACACCCTTGCCGAACGGGTCGCCGCCGAGGTCGGCGACCGGACCGCCGCGGTGCTCGTCTCCCACGTCCTGTTCGAGACCGCCAGGATCGTGCCGGGGTTGGGCGTGGTCGCCGAGGCCTGCCGGCGCGAGGGAACGGAGCTGCTCGTCGACGTCTACCACGCGCTCGGCGTCGTCCCGTTCTCCCTGCGGGAGCAGGGTTTGGCCGACGCATGGCTCACCGGCGGCGGCTACAAGTACCTGCAGTTGGGCGAGGGCAACTGCTTCCTGCGCCTGCCAGGGCACGCGGCCACCGCGCGCCCGGTCGTCACCGGCTGGTTCGCGGAGTTCGAGGACCTGGCCGCGCGGGCGTCCGGGCTGGTCGGCTACGCACCCGGCGGTGACCGGTTCGCCGGTGCCACCTATGACCCGACGAGCCACTACCGCGCCGTCGCGGTCCGCGACTTCTTCGCCCGCCACGACCTCACACCGGCGTTCCTGCGCGAGGTCTCCTTGCACCAGAACGGTTTGCTCGCGTCCGCCTTCGACGCGCTGGACCTGCCGCCCGAGGTGATCACGCGGGACCGGTCCGCGCCACGCGAGGCGTTCGGCGGCTTCCTCGCGCTGACCGCCCCGAACGCCGGCGAGATCAGGAACAAGCTCGCCGAGCGCGGCGTGCTGACCGACAGCCGGGGCGACAAGCTCCGGTTCGGCCCGGCCCCGTACCTGTCGGACGCACAGCTCGAGACCGCGATCGCCACGCTCGGCGAGATGTTGCGTTAGCCCACCACGATCCGGCTGGCCGGTGCGGCGGAGCCGGCGTAGAGGCTCTGCACCCGGCTGCGCTCCGACGCGTTCGGGGTCGCGTTGGTGCAGGACACGCCGCCCGTGCTGCCGGACATCAGGCTCGAGCACGGACCGGGCTTGATGTCCGGCAGCCCGAGGATGTGCCCGAACTCGTGCGCGGCGATGCGGACCACGTTGTAGCCCTCGTCGACGGCCTCCTGGCCGAACCACACGGTGCCGCTCCCGCCAGGGCGGACCGGGCCGAGCGTGGCGCGCGGCCAGCCGGGGTCGGCGATGACCTGCACGTCGGCACGCTGCCCGGAAGCGGCCTTCTGGATGTGGACGTTGGAGACGTTCGCGTTCCAGACCGCGATGCCCTGGGCCACGGCGTCCTTGTACGCGCCGGCGCGGGCATCGCTGTAGGTGATGGTGACGACCGCCACGCCGACATCCGCTTTTGCCTGCGGGGCAGCGGTTCCGGCGACAAGAGTCGCGGTCAGGGCGGTCGTGGCAAGCAACCCGATCAGTGTTCGCCTCAGCAAGGTTACCTCCGGTGTTTGCAGGGTGACTGAATGTTAAGGCATGCTTGGGTGTCCGCTGGGCGTCACCAGTTACCGGTCTGTCACCTGGCAGAATGGACATGGTGACTTACCTTGAGGAGGCAAGCGCGGTGCAACTGGGCGAACTGCGTGGTGTGATCGCGCTGGACGGCCCGTCGGGGACCGGGAAGTCAACGGTTGCCCGCCGGCTGGCCGTCACCCTCGGGGCCGGTTATCTGGACACGGGTGCCATGTACCGGGCGGTGACGCTCGCGGTCCTGCGTGCCGGGATCGCGACCGACGACGAGCAGGCGGTACTGACCGTCGCCGAGCACGTCGACCTACGGGTCAGTGCCGATGCCGAGCACCAGGACGTGCTGCTCGGCGGGGAGAACGTCGGCAGCGAGATCCGCGGCCAGGCCGTGACGCTCGCCGTGTCGGCCGTGTCCGCGGTCGCGCAGGTGCGGGCGCTGCTGGTCGCACGGCAGATGCGGATCATCGACGAGGTCTGCCAGGAACGCGGCGGGATCGTCGTCGAGGGCCGGGACATCGGCACCGTCGTGGCGCCGGACGCCGCGCTGAAGGTATACCTGACGGCGTCGTCGGACGCGCGGGCACGGCGGCGTTCGCTTCAGGACAGTGCGTCGTTCGACGACACCAAGCGGGACGTGGACCGGCGGGACCAGCTGGACTCCGGGCGCGCGGCGTCGCCGCTGCAGCCTGCGGACGACGCGGTGTGGCTCGACACGACGAACCTCGACCTGCAGGGCGTGCTGGACGAGATCCTCGCGCTCGTCGACGAGCGCGACCTCCGTGGCGTGGCCGCGGGAAGGTGACGACGCTTCCCGCGGGAGCCGTGCCGTGGCTGCACGACTTCGCCCGCTGGCTGGGTACGTGGATCCACCGGCCCTTCTATCGGATACGCGTCCGGCACGCCGACCGGGTGCCGGAGAGTGGTCCGGTCGTGCTGGTCGCGAACCACAGCTCGTTCATCGAGCCGCAGCTGCTGTTCGGCCTGGTGCGGCGACGCGCCGTGTTCCTCGTGAAGGAGGAGCTGTCGCGCGGGGTCGCCGGCCACGCGTTCCGCTGGATCGGCCAGATCATGGTGCGCCGCGGGCTGGCCGACCGCGAGCCGCTGATGAAGGCGGTGTCGATCCTGAGGGCCGGCGGGCTGGTCGGCGTCTTCCCGGAGGGAACCCGCGGAACCGGCGATGTTCTGCATGCCGAGCAGGGCGCGGCGTGGCTCGTTCGGATGTCCGGCGCGGTCGTCCTGCCGGTCGCGACGAGGGGCACGCACGAGCGTCGAGGGTTCCGGCCTAAGCTGGACATTCTGGTCGGGGAGCCTCTCGAGTTGTCGGTCCACCGTGGACGGATGGGTCTTGCCGCCGCGACCGAGGAGATTCGCAAGCACCTGGCCGACCTGGTGCGTGAACTGGATGAGCTGCGGAAATGACTGAGTTGGATGGCACTTGGGCCACAGAGTCCGAGTGGACGGCGATCGATGAGGAGTTCGGCCACCCCGACGACACGGACGGGGAGCCGCCACAGCCCGTGTTGGCCGTGGTGGGAAGGCCGAACGTGGGCAAGTCGACGCTGGTAAATCGGATCCTCGGCCGCCGAGAAGCGGTCGTACAGGACAAACCGGGTGTAACCCGCGACCGCGTCGCCTACGACGCGATGTGGAACGGCCGCCGCTTCACCGTGGTCGACACGGGGGGCTGGGACCCGAAGGCGGACGGCCTACAGGCATCGGTGACGGCGCAGGCCGAACTGGCGATGCAGACCGCGGACGCGGTGCTCCTGGTGGTGGACGCGTCCGTAGGCGCGACCACCACGGACGAGGCGGCGGCGAGGGTGCTGCGCCGCTCGGCCAAACCCGTGCTGCTGGCGGCCAACAAGGTGGACGACGACCGCCTGATGGCCGACGTGGCGTCCCTGTGGTCCCTGGGCCTGGGCGAACCCCATCCCGTGAGCGCCCTACACGGACGCAGCTCGGGCGACCTGCTGGACGCCGTACTGCATGCCCTACCGGCGACGCCCAAAGAGTCGTTCGGGGCAGCCCGAGGCCCCCGAAGAGTGGCGCTAATCGGAAAGCCGAACGTAGGAAAGTCAAGCCTGCTGAACCGCCTGGTCGGCTCCGAACGAGCAGTCGTCGACGCGGTGGCCGGCACAACGGTGGACCCGGTCGACTCCCTGGTGGAACTGGACGACGAGGTCTGGCAGTTCGTGGACACCGCCGGCCTGCGCAAACGAGTGAAGACCGCGTCCGGCATGGAGTACTACGCGTCACTACGCACCCGAGCGGCGATAGAGGCGGCGGAGGTGGCAATCGTCCTGCTGGACGCGTCAGAGCCGATCTCGGAACAGGACCTACGGGTACTGACGATGGTGGTAGACGCGGGGCGAGCGTGCGTACTCGCGTTGAACAAGTGGGACCTGGTCGATGAGGAGCGCCGCCACCAGCTGACCCGCGAGTTGGAGCGCGGCCTGGTGCGGGTCCCGTGGGCCGAACGCATCAACGTGTCGGCCCTGACCGGACGATCGGTACGAAAGCTCGCGCCAGCGCTACGCACCGCACTGGAGTCGTGGGACCAGCGAGTGTCGACAGGACGCCTCAACTCCTGGCTGACGGACCTGATAGCCGCCACTCCACCCCCCGTGCGAGGAGGAAAACAGCCACGAGTGCTGTTTGCCACTCAGGCGCAAACCCGTCCGCCGACATTGGTGCTGTTCACAACGGGTTTCCTGGAGGCCGGCTACCGACGGTTCCTCGAACGAAGGTTCCGCGAGGAGTTCGGCTTCGTAGGCACACCCGTGCGGTTGTCAGTGCGGGTGCGGGAGAAGCGCCCCCGGAAGAGCTGAGGCCAGGGGTTACGCTAAGCTGACCAGGTTCCTTCCTGAGGGAAGGGACGGCCGGGCTGTGGCGCAGTTTGGTAGCGCACTTGACTGGGGGTCAAGGGGTCGCAGGTTCAAATCCTGTCAGCCCGACGGCTAGCTTAGGACGAAAGTCCAGGTCAGGGCCTTGTTTCACTTCGGTGAGACGAGGCCCTGACTGCTGTCCGAACCCATCTCGTCTCACATCTTCTCACGTACGGTCGTACTGTTCAGCTGAGCAACGCGCCGAGTTGGTCGGCGGCCTCTTGGAGGTGCTCGGCGTTGGGGTGGACGTAGACCCGTTTGGTGAAGCTCAGGTCTGCGTGTCCCGCCCAGGCGCTCACGATCACGTCGGGCACGCCCGACGTCGCGAGGTAGGTCAGGCAGGCGTGCCGGGCGTCATAGGGCCGGACCTTCCGGGCGCCGGTGGTGGCCATGAGTTTGTAGATGGCCCGCCGGAACTGGTCGGTCTTCCACGGTTTGCCCAGTTCGTCCACCAGCACGTACCCGGAGTCGGCATAGGCGGTCCCGGCCGCCAGCTTCTCCTTTGCCTGGCGGGCCTTGAACGACTTCAGCGCCGCCAGCGCGGGTTCTGGTAGGGGCAGGGTGCGCTTGCCCTTCTCCGATTTCGGTCCTTTCTCCTCCACTTCTCCTTCCACGAGGGTGCGGGTGTTCGCGACCTCGATGGTCTTGCTGTCGAGGTCGACATCCTCGGACCAGCGCAGGCCACACACCTCGGCAGGCCGCATGCCCAACAGCGACAGGAGCACGGGTGCGAACAGTCGCTGACCGCGGGTCGCCGCGACGAAGGTCTTCACCTCGTCGCCGCTCCACGGCACCCGCTTTGCCTTGGCCTCGGCGTCCTTCTTACGGGCCTCCCGTGGGATCTGGGTGTACTGGGCGACGTTGCGTACGACGAGCTTGCGTCGCACGGCGACGGTGAGCGCGGACCGCAGTCGACCGAGCGTGAGCTTCACTGATCGGACTCCGAGCCCTGTCCCGACCTTGCCGCCGCGTTTGCGGCCGGCGGTGAGCATCCATTCGACGAGGTCGTCGATGTCCTCCTCGCTGAGTTGCTGCAACTTTCGGTCACCAAGGCGTTCGCGGACTGGCCGGAGCGCGTCCTCGTAGTTGTGGGCGGTGGACTTCTCGACGTCGATTGTGGCCGACTTCAGCCATGTGTCGAGCCAGTCCGAGACTGTCATCTTGTCGGGTGCGACGAACGTGCCCTCTCCGGTCTGATGCTTGATTCTGGCGTACTCGGCTCGGGCCTCCTTCTTGGTGTCGTAGGTCTTGGTCAGCTGCCGGCGTCTCCCGGTCTTCGGGTCGCGACCGATGTCGATCACGAACCGGTAGCGGACCTTTCCGCCTGCCAGTTCGATTTTCTTGATGGGATCACTCACTCGTCCTCCTTCTCTTCCTCCGGTGATTCGGTGATCAGGCCGCGTCTGTCCAGTTCGGCCTGGAGTTGTCGCGAGAGTTCGCGCGTGATGTGGCCACGGCGCGCTTGCCGCTCGCCGGCGCTCATGTCGTCGGGTCCAGCGGCGCGGGCATCGCGTTCTTCGGTCAGCGTGCGGTTCCACATCGCGATGGCGGTCTCGGTGACGGCTCGCGCGGGCACGTTCAACCTGTGTGCCAGCGCTCGGTCGGCCTCGCTGCCGAGGAGCGATGCGGTTTTCCGCGCGTCGTCGTCTGCACGTATCCGCGCCAGTTCGAGCAGTTCGTCTCGTCGGGTGGTCGGATCCCAGTCCTCGGAGCCGCCTACGACGTAGGTACCTCGAATGACGTCGCGGACCATCGGTCGAGACAGCGTGACGTACTCGGTGAGGCTGACCTCGCCGTCGCCGTCGAACAGCTCGGCCAACTCGACGTTGAACGCGTTGGCCAGTACCAACACGTCGGCGAACGACAGGTTCGGCCGCTCACCGGCCTCAATGGCCGCGACTTTGCTGCGATGCCACTGGGCACCGCGACGCGCCAGGAGCCGAGCCAGTTCATGCTGGGTCAGGCGGGCTTTCTCCCGTAGGCGGTGCAGATTCTCCCCGACCACGATGCCCACGCTCCGTGCTGATGCCACAGACACAGTGTTCCACTTCGTCTGCTCGCTTGACAAGCAAACGAGTGTGTCCTGAGACTGGACGCATGGGGGATGGGACGAAGGGAACCAAGGCGCCGACGCTGCCCGAAATCCGGCAGTGGCCGGCGAGCGTGGATGTGCCGACCGCGGCAGCGGCCTTCGGTATCTCGCGCAGCCATGCCTACGAACTGATCAACAGGGAGGAGTTCCCAGCCAAGGTCATCCGCGTTGGCAACCGATACCGGGTCATCACGGCGTCGATCATCCGGACGCTGTCCGACGAGGCACCATCGAGAACATCGCCGCTCGATCGTCGACGTGCCGGTGGGGTGTCGTAGGTTCGGACTGTGGAGCACGTTCGGTTCACCCTCAACGGGCATCGCTACGAGTTGTCCCGGTTGGTGGTCGAAGGTCGCCTGTCGGGCGTTGAGCCCGAAACGATTCGTGAGCATGCGGTTCTGGTCAACGGCACCTGGTTCCCGGTCAAGCAGGCGTTCGAGGCGGCAGTGGGTGTCCCCCGCGCGGACTTCATCTCGCACACTGCGCGCCGCCACTTCGCGGCCCTCGGGTTCGACGTGCGTGGGGAGATCGCGACTCGCCCCGCGGCCACTATGGCTGCGCCCGAAAGCGGAAGGGACTCGGCGCACAATGAGCCGTCCGTCGTCGACGCGGGGACGGTATGGCATACCGAGGCCAACGTCCAGGCGGCCGTGGTGACCGCACTCGTGAAAGACGGGTGGACGATTCGATCGGTGGCGGACACGGTCACGAAGGAGCGCGGAGTCGACGTCATTTCCGAAAAGGGGGGACTCACGGTTGGTGTCGAGGTCAAGGGCTTTCCGACCCGGACGTACGCCGATCGGTCCCGCGCGGGCGAGACCAAGCCAACGGCCCCGAGTACCCAAGCGGGCCACTGGTTCGCTCAGGCGATCCTGGCGGCCATGCGCTTGCGTGGCAGAGAGCCCGCCTGGCGCAGCGTCATCGCCCTGCCAGACTTCCCGCGCTACCGAAACCTCCATGCCGAGACCAAGGACTCGCTCAAGGCCGCGCAGATCGAGGTCTGGTGGGTTCATGCGGACGGCACGGTGAACCTGACGTGACACCCAGCCGTTGTGATGCCGCGCACCGAGGGTGAACACGCGAGGATCGTTCTCTCCACCCCGTGCGCGGTTGGCTCGGTTTGCCAAGATGTGTATGTGACTCGGCTGCTTGTACTCGGTGGTTCCTGGTTCCTCGGTCCTGCGGTTGTCGAAGACGCGTTGGCTCGTGGCTGGGAGGTAACGACGTTTCGCAGAGGTCAGTCCGGACAGGTGGTTGATGGCGTCGAACTGATTCGTGGTGATCGCACAGACGCTGCCGATCTTTCCCGGTTGGCGAAGTCCGGACCGTGGGACGTGGTCGTCGACACGTCCGGCTACGTGCCGAGGGAGGTTCTCGCCGTCGCTCGCACGCTTGAGCCGGTGGTCGGTCGATACGTGTTCGTCTCGTCCGTGTCCGTCTACGAGCAGTGGCCGCTCGAACGATTGACGGAGGACTCTCCTGTCCTCGATTGTCCGTCCGATGCCGGCGCGGACTTCGGGTACGACGGTGATCCGGGGCCGACGATCTATGGGTTCACCAAGGCCGGCTGCGAGCGCGCGGTGGTTGAGACGTTCGGCGACGAACGCAGTGTGCTTCTGCGGCCGGGTGTGATGCTCGGCCCTCGCGAGTTCGTCGGCCGACTGCCCTGGTGGCTGCGCCGAGTCGAACGCGGCGGGCGAGTGCTGGCGCCGGGCAGGCCCGATCGGGCTGTCCAACCCGTCGATGTCCGCGACGTGGCGGCGTTCGCGTTGCGGACCGCCAGCGGCCCGGCCGGCGCGTTCAACGTCGTCGGCAACGGCCGCGAAACGATGGGAAGCCTTCTCGAAGCGTGTCGCGCCGTCACGAAGTCGAACGCACAGTTCGAGTGGATCACTGATGAGCAGTGGCTCGCGGCCCAAGGGATTGCCCAGTGGACGGAACTTCCGCTGTGGCGGACCTACGCCGGATCCTGGGCAGTCAACGCGAAACGCGCGTTCGCGGCGGGGCTCACACTCCGCCCGCTGCGTAGCACTGTGGAAGACACCTGGGCGTGGCTGCACACGGACGATGGCAGCGTGGTGGACGAACGGGCCGCCGAGCACGGGATGACCGCCGACAAGGAGACTGCGATTCTCGGTGTATGGGACGCCGTCAACGCCGATCGGTGCGGAGCTGAGTGACGAGAGGTCGTTCACCCGGCCGGGCCGATGACCCGCCGGGCGGCCGAACGAGCCAAGCTGTTGGTGTTGAAATCCTCGATGGCCTCACCCATCCGGGTGGCTTCGACTGCTCCCCGATACCGGGTCGTGCCGAGTACGCGGCCAAGATTCGTGAGTCGTCTGGCCAGGGCTTCGGTGCGGCGTTCCGGCGCCAACGCGAAGATTCGTTCAAGAGCGTCCTCGGCGCCGGCGAGGTTGCCGCGAAGCGCCCGTGCGGTCCCGAGATCGACCCAGGCGCCGAGTTCTCCCGTTCCCCAGCGGAGATCGTCGGGCATGGTGGCGAACAACTTGACGGCGGTCGCCGCCGCCGGCTCTGCCTGCTCGCCGTCGCCGAGGGTCACGAATGCCGACGCGGTGCACAGCGCGTGCCGTGAACGGTCGAAGCTCAGCTCGCCGCCGACTTCGTCGAGCAGCGGGTCATCACCGCGCGGTCCAACTCGGCAGCCGCAGCGTTGAGTTCGTCGGTCACCTCCTGACGCGCACCGATGAGAGCCAACGCGCGGGCATTCACGGAGTGCAACCTGACCCGCGCTGTGCCCGGCGGTGCGGTCGCCAAGGCCGCGGTTGCTACTTCCGCTGCCTTGCGTGGACGGCCTGACCAGAAGGCGACGGTCACTTGGAGGGCTCGCGCCCACGCACACAACGACGGATGATCGATCACGTTGCCGTAGGTGTGTGCGGCCCGTGCCTGCTCCTCGGCCATATCGGCGTTGCCCAGGTCCCAGGAGATCAACGACAGGAGGCCGCACACCTCACCCGCGATCAGGTACAGCTCAGCCTGCTGGCGCGGCTTGTGGGTCCTGTCGAGTTGGTGGTACACCGCGTCGCGGAGGCGCACCAGGTCGGTGAGCATCTGCATCGGTGGGGCGACGAAGTACGTGCGGGCGGCTCGCTGCGCGGCGGCGTGGAGATGTTCCAAGGCCGACGGATCCAGCGACGATGAGGCTTCGATCGCGTGCTCCGCCGATTCCCGACCTGCGTTCACAACCAACTCGTTCCCAGTACCCCGACTTGCACGACATCCCGGTCAGGTGGCCCGAACAAACGCTCGACGGGCTCACCCCACCAGTGTTCAAGCACTCGACAGGAAGCCGATCTGGGCAACTCGTCGAGGTCGCCCGCGAGCCATCGTTTCACGGACCGCTCGGACGTCGTCGCCCTCTCACCGCAGAGCCTTGCCTCGACCTCGAAGCCCGAAACAAATCGGCGCAGTGACAGATGCGCGGCATTCGCCAACTGTTCGAGCCGTGTTCGCGGTTCATGCGCCATCGCTGCGTCCCTTCGTGCTTGAACACCACAGTAAGACGCGGCTGGTTGAAGAAGTGGCGCATGAACGAGTAGTGGCCCCGAATGGCCCCAGTCGGCCCGGTAACGACCTTTCTGTGCCCGTACTCCGGCCACGAAGGTTGACACCATTATTGCTGCGCTGACCTGGCCACGGGCGGGCTTACTGATCACACCCGGTTCGCCGGCGTGCGTGATCGTCGCGGCACATCGAGGTCGGCCGTGACCGCCGTCTTCTTCATGCTGTATGGAGTGCCGTGCGGGCAGTGCGGTCTACCTGCTCACCACGTCGAGGTGTACCCGAACGGCGTACGGACCGCGCACAACGACTGGCGGAAGCGGCCATGTGACTCGCCGCGCACCGCGCTCATATCTCCGGACCGGCGCGCTGGCTCCGAGTCGCCGGCCCCCCAGGGCGGCTCTGCGCCGGTCCGGGCCTCGTCACCGATCGAGCGGAAGATGTCGTGAGGGCCGCCCAAGATCGGCTGGTGTTGGCGCTGGAAGCGCTACTCGACACCGACGGAAGTTGGCACGTGGTGCCGTCACCAGGCTGTCTGACCGTGACACGCGGTTGGCCGGACGGTTCCGTGGACACGCCGATCATCCTGGGGTCCGAGACCGCACATGCCCGGCGAGACGACGCGAGCGGATCTCAGGTGTGGGCTGTGGGGGACACGATAGACAAGGTCGTCGTCGCGGTGCGGGAGCTTCCCGCTCCACTCGCGTTGGGTCACCCCCGCAGCACCTGATCGTTCCGCGCGAACCGGGCTGTGGCCGTAGGGGCCTGGCAGTTCTCCGCAGAGAAGAGAATCCGTTCAATTCCAGGAGGTAGAAAGTGATCAACGACAACGACGGTCTGCTGGTCGCGGTGGAGCAGCTGACGACGATCCGTGCGCGCACGGACGCCGTCCACTCCGATGGAGCCCAGGACGGAGGTGGGGACGGTCACGGCGACGCGGGCGGCGACGGCCTGAACATCACCGAGACCTCCCTCAGCTCCCGCGAGTCCCGGTAGCTGGGGCCGGCTATGGATCACTATCTGGTACAGGCGATCGAGAAGGCATTGGGGTGGACCGGCGCCAACGGCCTCGGAGGTTTGTTCACGCGCGGCAGCGTGCCCGACCTCGATCTGTGTTCGCGGCTGCTGACGCCCGAGAAGCTGCTGGACGTGATCATGCGGCGCAGCCTGGCGCCGCCGCAGTTCCGGTGTTTCCACAACGGCGAGGAATTGCACCCGGACGCCTACCTCACGCAGGTGGTGACCCGGCGTGGGCAGACGTTGCCGGCTGCGAACATGGACCGGCTCGGGCAGTACCTACGCGCCGGATGCACGGTGGTGCTCGACGCGATGGACTCGTTCGACCCGACCATGGAGGTCGCCTGTCGCGCGCTGCAGTGGTGGTCTCACGAGCTGGTGCAGGTCAACACCTACCTGACGACCAACGACGCTGAGGGTTTCAAGCTGCACTGGGACGACCACGATGTCGTGATCGTCCAGATCGCCGGGGAGAAGTCCTGGGAGGTGCGCGGGCAGTCGAGGGTGGCGCCGATGTACGTCGACGCTGCCCCCAACCAGAAGGCGCCCGAGGAGATCCTGTGGTCGGGAACCATGCGCATGGGCGACGTCATGCACATTCCGCGGGGCTGCTGGCACCAGGCCACTCGCAGTGACCGCGGCGAGGGGTACAGCCTGCACGTCACCTTCGGTTTCCAGAAACGGACGGGTGTCGACTGGCTGACCTGGTTGGCCGACCACAGTCGTGAGGACGAACTGTTCCGACACGATCTCGACCGGTGGGGGACCCCGGACGAGCGAGCTGACCAGGAAGCGAAGCTCGTCGACATCGCGTCGCAGATGCTCGCCGACTACCCGGTCGACGCGTATCTGACGGCCCGAGAGGACCTGCGGCCGCCGCCACGGTACGTCGCCACCGGTGGCGTTTTCGGTCCGCCCACACAGGTGGTCTGCGTGACGGACTTCCCGCCACGTGTGGAACGGCACCAGTCGGACGTGACGGTCACCGCGGTCGGAAAGAAAACCACTTTCAACGCACGAGCCGAACGGGCGTTGCGACTGCTGCTGTCCGGCCATCCGGTCGAGTTGGCCGAGGTGGCGGAGGAAACCGGAGTAGACGCGACGGAGCTTGCCGGCGTGTTGATCAAGGAGGGGCTGTGCGCCGAGGTGACCGAGGCGTTGTCCTCGGGCTACACCGGTCTGATCCCGACCGGGAGCTACTCGAACGCGCGCTGAGCCTGGGCGTACGCGGTCTCGACACCGCGTACAACTACCGGGGCTTCACCTCTCACCGGACGCTCGCCCGTGTCGCCCCCGACTTGCTCGGGGAGTTCACGGTGTCGACCAAGGTCGGCTACTTCCCGAACGGTGACACGGGTGGGCGGGCGGTGCACTCGCTGGCGCCGGCTCAGTTGCGCGAGGCGATCGAGAAGTCCGTCGACGACCTCGGCAGACGTCCCGACGTCGTGTTCCTGCACAACCCAGAGCACACGCTCCGCGAGCTGCTCGCCGCGCAAGCCCGCGACCACCTCGACAGGGCCTCCATCGCCCTCATCGAGGCGGTCGCGGCCGGCCTGTGCGGCGCCTGGGGCATCGCCTCGTGGGACCCGCGTCCCGTGGCCGATGTCATCAGCAGCGACCTCCCACCGGCCGTGCTTCTCCTCCGCTCCGGCTTGTCGGTCGGCGCGCCGACGCTCGCCGCGGCCGAGAAGCTGTGCCGCACCCTGGACATCCCACTCGGCGAGCGGTGGGGGATGAGCCCGTTCGGCGGCAGCACCACCGACCCGGCATGGCAGGCGGTCAACCTGGCCTCGTTCCTGCTGGATGAGCAACGTGCGTCTACGGCGCAGATCGCGTTCCGGCTCGCCTACGAGCTGCCGCACGTGACGCGCGTGGCGGTCGGCACCACTCGTACGGCGCACCTGCGTGACCTGGTCGACGCGACCGACCTGGAGGTGTCCGCGACCGCTGTCCGCCGTTATCGAGAGCTGTTGCACTGTCGATCGTCGGCATCCGGTGCATGATGGTTCGGAATCGTTCCTATCGCGTTCGATAAGGAGTCCGCGTGGTGGTGGCAGTGCCATCAGGGGTGGTTCCCCGCGACTTGCGGAAGGAGCCCGTAGACGACGTCCTGCGACGAGTTGAACGCGGCCTCGGCGTGTGTCTGGATCGAGAGTCGGCGGTCACGAAACGCCGCTCGGTCGGTGCGCGGACACACCGTGGCACGTGGGTTCGGATCGAGGTCCGGCAACTGGGCAAGATCGCCGCTCAGGGGCAGCCGGCCAACGGTGTGGAGGCGGCGGAGCTGCTGTCGGGGATCGCCAAGCCCACCTGGTACGGCGTGCTCTCGTGGCTCGACGAGACCAGCGCGACGGTGTGGCGGGCCGACGAAGTTCAGTTCGTTCCGGCAGCACCGGTCAGGTCACGCGGGTCACTACGCGACGCTCCAGAATTACCGGACGCCTGGTGGGAGGCGCTCAACACTTCGCTGGACAACCTCGCGCGCCAGCGAACCACCCGCCTCGCCACACCGGACACAGAAACCATCACCCAGGCGCTGGTCACCACCGTGATCGAACGAGCCTTCCCCGACCTGGTGGACTCCACGATCACCGACGAAGCATGGGTGCCTGCCCACGCCGACCTGAACTGGGCGAACCTCACCAGCCCTGAGTTCTGGATCTTGGACTGGGAGGACCACGGACGAGCGCCTCGCGGGCTGGACGCCGCGAATCTCTGGGTCAGCTCACTGACCGTTCCTCCACTGGCCGAGCGCGTGCGCCAGGAACGGCGAGCAGATCTCAACACCCGGTCGGGCAAGCTCATGGCGCTGTTCAACTGCGCGAAGATCGTCAGCGACTCCGGCGCTCGTCACAGCCCGATCTTTGAGCCAACGGCGCGCCTCGCGGAGAAGCTGATTGCCGACCTGCGCTGACACAGAGGGCTCCCGCCGTCCGTTGCGCCTACTTGTTTCTTGCCGCTCCAGTAGGGATGCCCGGAGCGGCAAGAAAGGGATCAGTGCACCGGATCGGCGCACTGATCCGGCTGACGCCGGCAAGATCCTCACGCCGCAGGTAGCGTGGCGGATACGAGCGGACCGTGGGGGCGGTCCGCGATGGACGCTTGGGGGAGCGTCATGGAGAAGGCTCCTGCGGAGCGACGGCAACGACGAATACCGGGCGGCCGCCAGAAGCGGATCGTGGTGCGTGTCGACGAGGACACCTGGTTCGAACTCAAGCTCCGCGCCGTCGCTGCTCGCCGGTCACTGCCCGCCTATTTGGTCGAGGTCGGCCGCCGCCCACTGATCGCCGGCCAGGCACGAATGTCGCTGGCCGGACAGCGGGCAATGGCCGAGTTACTGGACATGGTGCTCACGCGGTTGCGCCAGTCGGGCACGCTGCTCAACCAGTACACCGCGAAGCTGCATGCCACCGGTCAGGTCCACGGTGGTCTCGACGCACTGCTGGCCTACCATCGCCAGACTGTCGACCGGCTCGCCGCGCTGCTCGACCAGCTCGACGATCCACGGTGATCAGGAAGGTCATCCGGGGCAACAACATCGGCCGTACGGTCAACTACCTGTTCGGCCCCGGCAAGCACAACGAACACACCAACCCGCACCTGATCGCAGCCTGGGATACAGCCTGGCTCGACGACCCGGCACTGTCGGCATCGCTGACCACCACCAAGGGCCGCGCCCAACTGATCGCCGCCCTGGACGCCCCACGCATCCTGCACGAGGTCGAGGTCCCTGGCGGGCACATCTACCACGTCCCGCTATCCCTCCCTGCCGAGGACGGCCTGCTCGGCGACATCCGGTGGCGCCAGGTCGTCGAAGAAGCCGTCGACCGCCTTGGCTTTGGTCCTGACAGCGAGGGCCGTGGCGGTTGCCGCTGGATCGCCGTGCACCACGGGCTGAGCATCAACGGCAACGACCATGTCCACGTCGTTGTCCAACTCGTTCGCGGCGACGGCCGCATCGCCGACCTGTACCGCGACTGGCCCAAGTGGGACACGGTCTGCCAGGCCGCCGAAGAACGCTGGAACCTCACACGCACCCGCCGAGCCGGAGCCGGTGAACGCTCGATCTCCCGCCCGGAGATCGACCGCGCCAACCGCGCCGGTCGGCACCCCGAACGTCGAGAACTCGCGCACCGTGTACGCGCCGTTGCGGCAGCCGTGTCGGCGGAGCCGGACTTCCTCGCCGAGTTGCGCCGATCTGGCGTGTTGGTCCAGCCGAGGCTGTCTGGCGACCAAGTGGTCGGCTATCGCGTCGCGTTGCCCGCTGAGGACGGTGAACCGTTGTGGCTGTCCGGCTCTCAACTGCACCGGGACCTGTCCCTGCCCAGGCTGCGTGCTCGCTGGGACAGCACGAACCCGTATTGGGACAAGTTCGCGGCGCAAGTCTGGCTCGGGGATTTCCACACTGCCGCGCCGGCCAGCGACTCGAGAATCGGCTGGCGGCGCGCCACTCGTATGCTTGCCGCCGCCACCGACGAAGTCCGACATATCTCGCCCAGCGATCCCGATGAATGGGCGCACGCCGTCGGGCAGACTGCCGACTTGGTGGCCGCACTTGGGCGACGCTTGGAACCCGAACCTGGACCGCTGTACTTCGCCGGACAACACCTCGCTCGTGCTGCCCAACTCGACCGAGGACAGCACCCACCGCGACGGCGAGGAAATGCGTTGCCGCTGCTCGTAGAGGTCACACGACTCGTGGCCTACTCCCGCGAACCAGCACAAGCCGCCACCATCGCAGTTGTGGTTCTACTTGTCTACGGCCTGGTTCAACTCGTCAACAACGTCGCCGAGCGGCACGGCGTACACCGCGCAGTACGACGCCAACTTCAACTGGCCGATGCCCGCCTCGTCGAACATCCAAGCATCGCCAACGCCCCAGCTACGCCTCTGACCACCCGGCAGTCATCCCCAACGCGCACGCCGGTACTGGGGGCCGAAGACCGATTTCGGTCCAGCCATGTTGATTCGTCCCGCCAACGTGGCCGCGGCCGCTGACGGACCTTGCCCTTGATCGCAAAGTATGCGAATGACCAGGTGGGACCGCTGATCACCAACAGGTCGTCAAGCAACCGTGGGCTCGTCAGCGGCAGTGTGGTCGAACGATCTGCAGATCTGGTAGTTGATCGATCGTAACGTTCTGCCTTGATCTCGACATACTCCCTAAGTTACGACTGAGGGGTGGTCTTGGGGGCTGAAGCCGCCCTCAGCCCAACGACTGGAGGCCAACGTGGACGCGTTCAAGGTTCACCGGCAGCTGATAGCCGACTACAAGTCATTCACCGAGGGATTCGTCGAGATCCGCGATCGGCATGTGCGCGAACACCTCCAACTCCAGGCTGGCAAGGACGCTCAATGGCCACCGCCCTGGCTTGCCCTGAACCCGTCTTTCGCATCCGGAGGACAGGTCATCGAGGCAGTTGAGAAAAGGCTGCTGCACCCCGAATGCGCCAAGATCTTCCGCGCTGGGAAGTCAGCGACCGCCGACATCGGTACGCCGCTCACGCTGCACCGGCACCAGTTTGATGCCATTCAGGCTGCACACGACGGCGGGTCGTATGTGCTTACTACAGGAACAGGGTCTGGGAAGTCGCTCGGCTACATCGTCCCGATCGTTGACCGGGTTCTTCGCGAAGGCAGTGGTCGAGGGATCAAGGCGATCGTCGTCTACCCGATGAACGCCCTGGCGAATAGCCAGCTCGAGGAACTGAAGAAGTTTCTGACCAACGGCTACGGCGAGGGTAACGAGCCGGTGACGTTCGCCCGCTACACCGGTCAAGAGGACGATGACGAGCGAGAGCGCATCCTCCGCGACCCGCCCGACATTCTGCTCACCAACTACGTGATGCTGGAGTTGGTTCTGACTCGTCCTGATGAGCGCAAGAGGCTCATCAATCAGGCACGTGGTTTGCACTTCCTGGTACTCGACGAACTGCACACCTACCGCGGTCGGCAAGGGGCGGACGTTGCGATGCTGGTGCGCCGGGTACGGGAGGCGTGCCACGCGACGGACAGACTGCAATGTGTCGGTACGTCGGCAACGATGGCCAGCAGCCAGACACAGCATGAGCAGCGAGTGGAGGTTGCCGCCGTCGCCAGCAAGGTCTTCGGCACCCCCATCGATCCGGACAATGTCATCACCGAGACGCTGACCCGTACGTCATCGAAGGCCGAGACGGATGCCCGGGAGCTGACACAGATCATCAGGCGCCGGGGAGATGCCGAGGCGGACGACCCGGCTCTACGGGTCGAGTTCGACGTGCTAAGGCGCGATCCGATGGTGACCTGGATCGAGGACACGTTCGGCATCACCGAGGAGCCCGGAACCTCTGTTCTGGTGCGACAGACTCCGAAGAAGGTCGAGCGGGCGGCTGACCAGCTCGCTAGCCTCACCGGCACGGCGAGCATGCAGTGCGCGAACGCCATCAGAGCGACCTTGCTGGCTGGCGCACGCTCCCGGGATCCCGCAACGAACCGTCCACTGTTCGCCTTCCGACTGCACCAGTTTCTCTCCAAAGGCGGCTCTGTCTACGTGACTGCCCAAGCTGAGGACGTTCGTGCTATCGAAAGCGAGTTCCAGGTCGAGTTGCCTGGGAACCGCCGCCTCTACCCACTCGCGTTCTGCCGTGAATGCGGTCAAGAATACCTCATGGCGACCAGGGAGGTGAGCCCGTCCGGTGACACCACCTACAAAGCGCGCCACGGCCTTCGCCTCACGGATAAAGGCGACGGCTATCTGTTCATATCCAGCGATCGTGCCTGGCCAATAGATTATCTCGCCGAGAACCGCCTACCAGCATCGTGGCTGATTGAGCAGTCCGGTGGTTCGCAGGTCGTGAAGGCCCGGCGTGATGACGTGCCAAAGCGAGCGTGGATATCTCCAGACGGCTCCGAGACCCAGACAGACGACGAAGGAGGCACGCTAGCGGCCTGGATTCCGGGCCAGTTCCGGTTTTGCCTGGGCTGCAATGTTTCCTACGAGGCCGCGCGCGGCAGTGAGCTCGCCAAGCTGGTGACGTTGGATCGCGAAGGGCGAAGCAGCGCGATGAGCGTGATTGCCACCAGCGTGCTGCGCTCGCTCCGCAAGGTAGACGACCCGGACTTCCCCGACGAGGCACGCAAGCTCCTGACCTTCGTCGACAACCGCCAGGATGCGAGCCTGCAAGCCGGCCACTTCAACGACTTCGCGCTGGTCGTTCAGCTGCGTTCCGCCATCTACCGGGCAGCTACGGAAGCGGAGCGCCGCGGAGAGACATTGTCAACACTCGACCTTGGGCCGGCGGTAGCCAAGGCGCTCGAACTCGCCCCTGCCGACTACGCGATGGCGCCGAAGTCCATCGCCTTGCTGGGCAACGCCGAACGAGCACTCCGACGGGTTGTCGAATACCGGGCACTGTGCGATCTGCAGTACGGTTGGCGGTTCACGCTGCCCAATCTTGAGCAAACCGGCCTGCTCCACATCGACTACCAAGGCCTCGATGAGCTGGCTGCCGCCGACTCTCTGTGGGACCAGATCGATCCCAGGTTGAGCAGTAGTACATCGGCGGTACGGCGGGAGATCGTCAAGGTCCTGTTCGACGAGATGCGTCGCTTCCTCGCAGTGGAGTCCCCGGTACTCACCGTGGATTTCCTTGAACGAATGCAACGGGAAAGCTCCGGGCAGCTCATCGGCCTGTGGGCGGTATCCGACCGAGAAACCGCACCGACGGTTGGAATGGCGGTGCCTGGCCCCGGCGGCAAGGGCGGCCCGCGGAACGCGTTGTTCCTCACAGGCCGTGGCGGCTTCGGGCGCTGGCTCGGCGCAGCGGACCGCTTTGGCGTCAAGCTGCCTACGGCAGACTCCACCGTAGTGATCGAAAAGCTGCTCAAGGCATTGCACGAGCAGGGCTACCTCGTCGAAGTGAACGAGAAGGGCCGAAGCGGCTACCGGCTCAACGCCTCGCTGATACTCCTACGCCCCGGAAGCGGCGAGTTCGGCGTCGCTAGTCCTATCCGGCAACGGTTCGACGCCGACCGGAAGCCACGAGTGGTCCCGTTCTTCCGCGACCTTTATCGCGAGACTGCCCGCGAGCTGGTTGGCTTCCGGGCGGCTGAGCATACGGCCCAGGTGCGCAGTGAGATTCGCCAGGAGCGTGAACGCGAGTTCAGCAACGCGGACCTTCCGCTTTTGTTCTGCTCACCGACGATGGAACTAGGCGTCGACATTCGCTCGCTGAACGCGGTCGCCCTGCGCAATGTTCCGCCGACGCCGGCGAACTACGCTCAGCGCAGCGGTCGAGCGGGCCGCTCTGGTCAACCGGCGCTTGTCACTACCTACTGCTCCAGCGGTAACAGCCACGACACCTACTACTTCGAGCGATCACATCTCATGGTGTCCGGCAGGGTGCAGGCGCCGCGGCTCGACCTGGCCAACGAAGACCTCCTCGCCTCGCATGTGCACGCGATCTGGCTCGCGGAGACGGGAAGGGCACTTGGCCGATCCATGTCGGGGTTGCTGAACCTAGGCGAACCTGACTATCCGTTGACGAGCGAACTCCGCGCGGACCTATCCGACCCGGATGCAGCACGACGGGCGAAGGACACCGCCCGCGCGGTCCTCGATCCGTTGCGGGAGGAACTCGCCGGTCAGTCCTGGTGGCACGATCAGTGGGTCATCGAGGCAATTGACGGGGCCATCGCTGAGTTCGACGAGAAGTGCAACCGCTGGCGCCAGCTCTATCACACAGTGAGCGTCGAACTCGCGGCCGCAGCGAGGCATGCCCAGGATGCGTCAGCGAGAGCGAAGGATCGGCAGGAAGCCGACCAGCGCTACCGCGAGGCCCGCCAGCGAATGGAACTTCTACTCAACCAGTCCGACACCACCGGACAGACCGATTTCTGGCCGTACCGCTACCTCGCCAGCGAGGGGTTCCTTCCTGGCTACTCGTTCCCCCGTCTGCCACTGGCCGCCTACATTCCCGGCATGCGCGGCAAGGGCAACACGTGGCTGCAGCGTCCTCGTTTCCTGGCTCTGTCAGAGTTCGGCCCCAAAGCTCTCATCTACCACGAAGGTGCCCGCTACGAAGTCACCCGGATCAACCTGCCGCGAGGCCGAGGGGGCGGTGAGTCCGGCGAGGTCGTGACCTCGGAGGGCCGTGTCTGCGAGTCTTGCGGCTACTACCACGTCCCCGCGCCCGGCCTCGATGTGTGTGACCGATGTGGCGCACGGCTTGAGAAGAAGCTCAAGCAGATGCTGCAGATGCAGACCGTGGTGACACGTCGCCGCGAGCGGATCAGCGCGGACGAGGAGGAGCGCAACCGGGTCGGCTTCGACATGCTCACCTCTTACCGCTTCGTTCCTCGCGGCCGAACCCCCGGTTACCGGGAGTCGATGCTTGCCGATAGCGATGCGACAGTGGCCGAGGTTGCCTACGGTGACGCGGCCGAGATCCGCATCATCAACCTGGGTCGTCGCCGCCGCAAAAACAAGGACACGCATGGTTTCATGCTCGACCTGGTGAAAGGCACCTGGCTGAACGAGTCGGACGCCGACGCCGTTCCTGACCCCGATGACGACCCCGATGGTGAGCCGCAGGCCGACGACGTGCGCAACAAGACCCGGGTGATCCCCTTCGTCGAAGACCGGCGCAACGTCCTCGTGTTCCGCTGGGCTGAGGCGGTGGACAAGGTCTCGGACGCGGCTGGCCGACCGGCTGCCATCACGCTGCAATTCGCGCTCGAGCGGGGTGTCGAAGCGGTGTTTCAGTTGGAAGATAGTGAACTGACAAGCGAGCCGCTGCCGGACCATCAACAGCGGGGCCGGACGATGTTCATCGAGGCCGCAGAAGGCGGCGCAGGGGTGCTGCGGCGGTTGCAATCACCGCAAGAGGACGACGCGTTCGCCCGAGCCGCCCGTGAGGCGCTTCGCATCATCCACGTCGATCCCAAAACTGGCGAAGACCAGGACGATGCCTGCGTCCGCGGGTGTTACCGCTGCCTACTTTCGTACGGCAACCAGAGCTCGCACGAGATCATCGACCGCAGGCTGGCGACACCACACCTGATGCGGCTGGCGCGCAGCACAGTCGTCGTCGACGCGGCTGCAGCCAGTAGGCCATCTGCGAAGCTTGACGCCACCTTGCCGGCGAACGCATCAAGCGACCGGGCGAAGCAGCTCCTCCAGCTGATTGTCGAACGAGACCTCAACAGACCTGATCAGATTGACACGGACGTGGCTGGTTTTGGCCACGTCGACATGGTGTTCCACATCGACGGCATAACCACGGCCGTGATCGTTGAGGAGAGCGTTGCTCATCACCATCCAGACACAACTTCACTGCAGTTGATCACCGGATGGAACGTCGTCTTGGTCGAGCCCGATCAAGACCTGGAGTCCGTTGTGACGAGTAACCCAAGCGTGTTCGGGCTGGAGGCGGTGTGACTGCCACCGAGGAGTTCGCGGCTGGCACGTTGGTACGTGCGAGGGGTCGAGAATGGGTGGTGCTGCCGGACAGCACAGCAGATTTCTTGTTGTTGCGCCCATTAGGGGGCGGCGAGGCCGATGTAGCTGGCGTGTTACGGGAGGTCGAGCACGTCGAGTCGGCGAGATTTGCCGCTCCCAGTGCGAGCGATCTCGGTGACGACCGCAGCGCACGCTTGCTTCGCGACGCGCTACGCATTGGGTTTCGCTCCACCGGCGGGCCGTTTCGCAGCCTGGCCAGTCTCGCTGTTGACCCACGTCCCTACCAACTGGTCCCGTTGATGCTCGCCCTGCGGCAGGACCCGGTGCGCTTACTGATAGCCGACGACGTAGGTATTGGCAAGACGGTGGAGGCTGGCCTTGTCGCATCCGAGCTGTTGGCCCAGGGCAGCGTGGGTGGCCTAACAGTGCTGTGCCCACCGTCGCTGGCGGAGCAATGGCAGGAGGAACTGCGGACCAAGTTCAATCTGCCGGCGGAAGTCGTGCTGCCTGGCACGGTGACTCGACTTGAGCGGGGTCTCGAGTACGGCCAGTCGTTGTTCGAGCGCCACCCCATCACCGTGGTGTCCATCGACTTCATCAAGGCTGACAGGCGCAGGGACGACTTCATCCGCACGGCACCGGATCTGCTGATCGTCGATGAGGCCCACTCCAGCGTGTCGGATGGCAATGGGGCCGCTCGCGGCCGCACCCAACGATTCCGACTTCTTCAGCAGTTGGCCGGTGACAAGCAGCGGCACTTGGTTTTGGTGACCGCAACCCCGCACTCCGGTAAGGAGGAGGCATTCCGCAACCTGATCGGGCTGCTCGACCCGGCGCTGTCCAGTGTTGAGCTCGAATCACAAGCCGGCCGGATTCGCCTGGCTGCGCACATGGTTCAGCGGCGGCGCCGAGACGTTCGTCAGTACCTCGGGGCGGACACCAAGTTCCCGCGGGATCGCACCACTCGGGAGGTCGCGTACACCCTGGGGCCGAAGTACAAGGCACTTTTCGAGGACGTTCTGGCCTACGTCCGTGGCCAGGTGTCCGACCGGTCGGGCACCGTTCTCGAGCAGCGGGTGCGTTGGTGGTCGGCGCTGTCCTTGTTGCGGGCCATGGCCTCATCCCCTCGCGCTGCGGCGGCAACGCTCCAGACTCGAGCGCGGGCGGCCGACGCGGATTCCGCCGCGCGTGCAGACGAACTTGGCACGGTCTCGGTGCTGGACCCAACCGGCGACGACTCCGTGGAGAACGCAGATCTCGTGGCGGGCTCCGTTTTGGACAACTCTGGCCGGGAATCCAAGTTGTTGCGTGACCTGCGGGCGCGGGTACTCGAAATGGCCCCCGAGGACGACGCCAAGCTCACGCTGACCAGCACGCTGGTGCGCAAACTACTGAAGGAACGCTTCCAGCCGATCGTGTTCTGCCGGTTCATCCAGACTGCGCACTACCTTGGCGAGTATCTGCGTGAGGTGCTGCGCAATACCGCCGTCGAGATTGTGACCGGCGAACTGCCGCCAGAGGACCGCGCTGCGCGTGTGCGGTTGCTGGGCGCGGACGAACGCGTCAACAAGGTGCTGGTGGCCACTGATGCGTTGTCCGAGGGCGTCAACCTCCAGGAGGACTTCCAGGCTGTCTTGCACTACGACTTGGCGTGGAACCCGACCCGCCACGAGCAGCGGGAAGGTCGGGTCGATCGGTTCGGCCAGCCGGCAGACGTGGTGCGTGCGGTAACGATCTACGGTGCCGACAACGGCATCGACGGGCTCGTCCTCGACGTGCTGCTGCGCAAGCACGAGAAGATCAGCCACGATCTCGGGATCAGTGTGCCGGTACCCAGCCAGTCCGACCAGGTGATGGCCGCGCTGGTGGAGGGCCTGCTTATGCGCGGTCGGGACACCGAACAACTGAGCCTGGACTTCGCGGCGACAGCTCAGCGCGACGACCTGCACACCGAGTGGGACAGCAGTGCAGAGCGGGAGAAGCTCTCTCGTACCCGGTACGCACAGCGGAGCATCCGGGACGAGGACGTACAGCGGGAGCTGAAGGCAGCGCGCGAGGCGCTCGGTGGCCCCGGTGATGTTGAGGCGCTCACCCGCACGGCTTTCGAGGAAATCGGTGCGACGGTGATTGCCGACGACGCTGGCCTTGTGGTGGAGCCGGGTGGTCTGCCGGTCGGCCTGCGAGACGCTCTGGGGCGTCCCGAGAAACCAATAGAGTTCCGCCGCGATCTGCCCATACGCCGCACCGCGTCCGTGCTGCAGCGAACCGACGGGCGGGTTGCGGCGCTCGCCAGATATGTACTCGACGCAGCACTGGATGCGAACCTGCCGGATCACTCTCGGCCCGCGCGACGCTGTGGCGTGATCCGGACCGATGCGGTGACTGCGCCGACCACGGTGCTGCTGACCCGATTCCGCCTGCATATGACCTTGCCCGGGCGTTCGGGACAGCGAGTGTCAGTCGCTGAGGAGGCCAGGACACTCGCATTCACAGGGCTGCCCGCGACGCCAGTCTGGCTGGACCACTCAGAGGTGGACCGCCTGCTCGCTGCACACGCCACTGCCAACACTCCACCGGACGTGGCCCGCAATATGGCGAACGCCGTGCTGAGCAGACTTGAGGATCTCACGCCGGAGCTGGATCGGTTCGCCAGCGAGCTTGCCGACGAACTGGAGACGGCCCACACCAGAGTGCGCCGCGCCGCGCGCGGAGCGACCGCAGGTGCGCTGGTCGTCAAGGGACTCGCCGTCCGACCGCAGCTGCCGGTCGATGTACTGGGTGTGTATTTGTACCTGCCGGCCGGAGGTGCTCGATGAGTGGACCGGGGTTGCAAGCGGTGCGTGTGGCCGGCGGGCTCGTGCCGCCGGGACTATTCGGCCGCATCCAGGCCGGTGAGGTGAATGACAAGGCGAGCCTGAGCGCGGGTTCCTATCACCTGGCTGGCCGGGAGACCGTGCGCGATGCGGCGAACCGCGCATGGAGCTATCTGTGTGGTCGCTGGGCCGACTGGCGTGAGGCCGCTGCGGCATCACCCAGTGACAAAGTTGGCACAGGCAGAGCCCGCTCGGAGTGGCTGACGAAGCTGTTCGAACAACTCGGTTACGGGCAGCTGCAACCCACTCGCGGTGGCCTCCGTGTGGACGACGCCGAGTTTCCGGTTTCGCACAGCTGGCAGCACGTGCCTATCCACCTGCTCGGCCCTGGGGTGGATCTGGACAAGCGCAATCCCGGGGTGGCGGGTGCAGCGCGTGCCCCACAGGCGATGGTGCAGGAGCTGCTCAACCGGACGGATGAGCACTTGTGGGCGTTCCTGTCCAATGGGCTGCGGTTGCGGTTGCTACGTGACTCCACCTCGCTTGCCGGGTCGGCGTACGTCGAGTTCGATCTGGAAACGATCTTCGATGGCCAGCTGTTCGGCGAGTTCATGCTCCTGTGGCAGTTGTGCCACGTCTCCCGCGCGGAGAAGCGCGGCGGTATTGACGCGCCAGCTTCGGACTGCTGGTTGGAAACCTGGCGTGAGGAGGTCCGGATCTCGGGCACGCGTGCGCTGAAGGAGCTGAGAGTCGGTGTCGAGCGGGCACTGGAGGCGCTGGGGACCGGGTTCCTCGAGCACAAGGAGAACGGCTGGCTGCGCGAGGCACTGCGCGCCGGTGAGCTTCACGACGAGGCTCTGCACCGTGCCCTGTTGCGGCTGGTGTACCGGCTGCTGTTCCTCAGCGTGGCCGAGGCACGCGGCGTGCTGCACCTACCTGGCACACCGGCGGAAGCGCGGGAACGGTACTCCGACTACTACTCGGTGGGGCGGCTGAGGCAGTTGGCCCGCGTGCGCGGCGGTGGGCCTCATAGCGACCTCTGGGAGTCGCTTCGCGTGACGCTACGCGCGCTGGGCGGCGAGGGTCTGCCCGCGCTCGGGCTACCTGTCCTGGCTGGATTGTTCGACCCGGCCGACCCACCGTTGGCGACGTCCGAGGAGGGCACAGTCGACCTGCTGGTGCAGGCCGCTCTTAGCAACGCGAACTTGCTGGACGCTATGCGCTCGTTGGGTTGGGTGGCGTTCCGTGGTCAGCGGGTCCAGCCGGTGGACTACCGCAACCTCGATGCCGAGGAACTTGGCAGCATTTATGAATCGTTGCTGGAGCTCGTACCGCGGGTGGACATCGAGGACCGGCGGTTCCGGCTGGAGCACGTGTCCGGAAACGAGCGGAAGACTACCGGTTCCTACTACACGCCGACCCCGCTAGTGGACGCACTACTCGATTCCGCGCTTGACCCGCTGCTGGCCGACGCTCGCAAGAACGCGGAGGATGCGGAGGAGTGGGAGCGCAATTTGTTGTCGCTGACCGTCTGCGACCCAGCGTGCGGATCGGGGCACTTCCTTGTCGCAGCGGCACGGCGGATCGCAAGAGAACTGGCCGAGGCCCGTTCCGGCGAGGACGAGCCGACCCCGGCCGACGTGCAGCATGCGCTGCGTGACGTGGTGGGGAACTGCATCTATGGCGTTGATGTCAACCCCATGGCCGCCGAGTTGGCCAAGGTTTCGCTCTGGATGGAGGCTTTGGAGCCCGGCAAGCCGCTGGGCTTTCTGGACTCCCGCATCCGTGTAGGGAACAGTCTGCTTGGCGCTACACCGGCGCTGATTGCCGGCGGACTGCCGGACGACGCGTTCAAGCCGCTGGAAGGTGACGACAGGTCGCTCGTACGCGAGCTGAAGAAACGCAACGCCATGGAGCGCGCCGGACAGGCAAGCCTGTTCGATACGCCAGGGGCCGTGCCCAATGTTGAGCTTGCCGAGCATCGCGATCCGTTGCTGCGGCCTCGCGACGACGCCGACGCGGTTCGAGAGCAGGCGCAACGGTGGCGGGAGTACGAGGAAGCTGACGAGCCGTTGGCCCGGCAACGTGGCCAAGCCGACGCCTGGTGTGCGGCTTTTGTGTGGAAGCTCGCCAAGCAGGCGCCCGCAGCGCCGACGTCGGACCTGGTGCGGCAGTTCCTGGATCGGCCAGAGCGCATCCCAGGCGACCTACGAGCCGAGGTTGACCGGCTGGCGAAGCAGTACGGCTTCTTCCACTGGCACCTGGAATTCCCGGAGATCTTCCAGGTGCCCGCAGATGACGCCGAAACCGGGCCAGAAGGCTGGACGGGAGGATTCTCCTGTCTCCTGGGCAACCCGCCATGGGAGCGGGTGAAGCTGCAGGAGCAGGAGTTTTTCGCCGCGCGGGACCCGGAGATCGCGCGGGCACCGAACAAGGCCGCACGCACGAAGATGATCGGTGCGTTGCTCGACAACGGATCACCCTCCGGTGCGACTCTGCACAAGGCATATCTTGACGCCAAGCGTCAGGCGGAAGGCGAGAGCGCGCTACTGCGCAACTCTGGCCGGTATCCGCTAACAGGTCGCGGTGACGTGAACACCTACGCGGTATTCGCGGATACCTTCTGTGCACTCACAGGTCCGATGGGTAGGGCCGGCGTCATTGTCCCGACCGGAATCGCTACTGACGCCACTACGCAGTTCTTCTTCCGTGGCCTGGTGGAGACGCAGTCCTTGGTATCAGTTTTCAGTTTCCGTGAAGTGCGGAAACATTTCATAGACACTGACGATCGTACGTCATTCTGCTTGTTCACCACAACCGGGCGAGAGATCAACGAGCAGTTCGCGCACTTTGCCTTCTCTTTGAATAAGGCCGCAGAGATCGAGACTGCATCGTATTCGTTGGCGCCCGAGGAGATTCTTCTGCTGAATCCGAACACCGGCACCTGTCCAGTGTTCCATAGTCGCCGCGACGCCGAGATTACGCTGGGCATCTACCGGCGCGTCCCCATACTTGTAAACGAGAACGACCCGAACGGCAATCCCTGGGACGTCTCGTTTATGAGGATGTTTGACATGTCTAACGACTCGCATCTGTTCCACACCCGCGAGGAACTTGAAGCCGCTGGCTGGACCCT
>Ga0164298_10000085_pt1 | contig 43023 bp, 43 predicted proteins | sample Whisoiple_216_MG_FD_109713 | JGI IMG/M metagenome (GOLD analysis project Ga0164298, IMG submission 109713) | Unamended control soil microbial communities from upstate New York, USA - Whitman soil sample_216_MG | ecosystem: Environmental > Terrestrial > Soil > Agricultural land ...
AATCCCGTCGTCCGCTCGCGAGTGGGTGCCCTCTGTTCGCGGAGGGCGCTCACCTTTCTCGCTCGCCAATCTTTTGGGGGTGCCACCCCCAAACCCCGCCCGGTGGGCTTCGCCCCCGGACCCCTCGCCGGGGTTGCTTCCGCCGGGATTGCTTCCGCCCCGGACCCCTCGCCGGGGTTGCTTCCGCCGGGATTGCTTCCGCCCCGGACCCCTCGCCGGGGTTGCTTCCGCCGGGGTTGCTTCGCCCCCGGGACTGCTCGGCTCCCAGCCTTGCCCTGGTTGCTTGGGGCGTTTGTTGGCTGGGGGCGTTGTTTGTTTTTGGGTTGGGGGTTATTTGCTTTCGATGTTCAGGCCTGTGGGGCAGGTTACGCCGGTGCCGGCTAGGCCGCAGTAGCCGTTTGGGTTTTTGGTGTCGGAGAGGTATTGCTGGTGGTAGTCCTCGGCGTAGTAGAAGGTGGTTAGGGGGGCTATTTCTGTGGTGATTTCGGTGTGGCCTGTTTGGGTTAGGGCTGACTGGTAGGTGGTGCGGCTCTGGTCGATTGTGGTTTTTTGGGTGTCTGAGGTGTAGTAGAGGGTGGAGCGGTACTGGGTGCCTACGTCGTTGCCCTGGCGGTTGCCTTGGGTGGGGTCGTGCTCTTCCCAGAACACCTTTAGGAGGGTTTCGTAGGTTACGATTTTGGGGTCGTAGGCGACCAGGACTACTTCTGCGTGGCCGGTCTGGCCGCTGCATACCTCTTCGTATGTCGGGTTTTCGGTGTAGCCGCCTGCGTATCCCACTGCGGTGGTCCAGACGCCGTTGGTTTGCCAGAACAGGCGTTCGGCGCCCCAGAAGCAGCCCATGCCGAAGACGGCCACCTCGATGCCCGCTGGGAACGGTGGGGCGATCGGGCGGTCCGTGAACACGGCATGTGCCGACGGGATCGGCATCTTCGTCGCTCGGCCCGGGAGGGCGTTGGCGGCCTCCACCGGGCGGGTCTTGTCGCGTCCGAACAGCACCATGAACTCCACTCTACGTACGGCAGCCGGCCGTGGTACCAACAAAGGCATGAGTTGGCAGGATCGGCTGAGGGACCTCGGCGAGCGGCTGGTGTCCGGCGAGATCACCACCGCCCGGTACCGCACCGACAGCGAGGCGATCCTCGCCGAGGCGGACCAGGAGGCAGCGGCCGCGACACCACCGACGCCATCAGGTGAAACAGGGCGGGACAAGGTGGCTATTCCCGTGTCCGCGGCCTGGGAGGCGCCCTCCGGGGAGATGACGCAGATCGTGGGCACCGACGACAAGACCACCGTGGTCAGCAACTCGATGGCGGACCGGCTCGGCCAACCTGACGACCCCCAAACCTGAGATTGGCTAACGTGCACGTGTGACCGCTGGCCCGACGAACGACCTACCGCCGGTCCATGAGGCGTGGCTGCCCCGCGAGCACTCGCTCCACCGGCCCCGGCACGGCAAGCGCCAGCTCACCGCCCTCGTCAGCGCACTCGTCTTCTTCGCCACCCCGGCCCTCATGTGGATCTTCGGCATGCGGGCCGACCAGCTCGAGAACCACAGGCTCGCCTCCTTCCCCGGCGTGACCGACGGCTGGGGCCTGTTCACCGGCCTCGACGACTGGGCCACCGACGCGCTGCCCTTCCGCGGCGGGGCGGTGAACGCGACCGACTGGATCAGCGAGACCTTCTTCGGCGAGCCCGCGCCCTTCGACCAGGGTGGCGGCGGCGGGCCCACCGGTCCGCTGCCGGGCAGCCCCACGGAGGACCAGCCCCAGCAGGACCAGACCGACCCCACCGAGGGCGAGACCGACGGCTCCGGCCAGGCCGGGTTCCGCGACGTCGTCAACGGCACGGACGGCTGGATGTACTACGGCCGGGACACCCAGTCGAAGTGCCGGCCGATCCAGCCGCTCCAGCAGACGGTCGCCGGGCTGCGGAAGCTGCGGCAGGCGGTCGAGGCGTCCGGCCGCGAGTTCGTGCTGGTCCTCGTGCCGGACAAGACCACGATGGTCCCCGAGCACCTGCCCGACACCTACCCCGGCAAGGACTGCGCCCAGCCCGTCACCCCCGAGCTGTGGCAGCAGTCCATCGGCATCGCGGGCGCCGTGGACATGCGGCCCCGGCTCGCCGCGGTGGCCGACGAGTACAACAAGCCCGTCTACTACCCGCAGGACACCCACTGGACCTCCGAAGGCGCCATCGAGATGCTCAGGACGGTCAGCGACGAGATCCGGCCGGGCACCACGAGGTCGTGGCAGGTCCAGCGCAAGGACACCGCCAGCGTCCAGGCCGACCTGCCGCCGCTGATCGGCAAGAAGGGCCAGAACCAGGTCGTCAACTACCGGCTGCGGCCCGACGGGCGCTACGACCGGGTCCGCAAGAACACCACCGACCTGCTCAACCCGCGACACTTCACGTCCAAGCAGCTCAAGGGCATGATCAGCCAGCCGACCGCGGTGCTCGGCGACTCCTTCCTCGTCGGCGCCTCCGGGTACCTGCCCGCCGCGTTCTCGGACGTGACCGTGCAGTACTACCGCGGCGCCGAGAACCGGCCGGACGACGTGATCAAGACCATCACCGACAGTGAGGTCGTCGTGCTCGAGGTGGTGGAACGCAACGTCGCGGCCGGCGCGGTCGCGGTCATCGACCAGGGTTTCGTCGACAAGCTCGGCCCCGCGTTGGCCAAGCACCCGATCCGTTAGGAACGCTCGCCGATGGGGCCGCGCGACGTCCACACGCCGCACTTTGACATGGTATTCGGCGTAACACTCGCGCGGAGGAATGTGACGTGACTAGCACGGTGACGAAGAACTCGGCGGAGGATTCAGCGCCTGACCAGCACGTCGACGCGCCGGAGACGGATCGGACGGACTGGCTCGCGCGGCTGCGCAGGTTCGGCACGACGACGTGGTTGGCCCGCCTCGTCGAGCTACTCGCGCTCATCCCGGCGGGCGCGATGACCCTCGAGGTCGCCAACGCGTCGAAGCTGCACTACGTCGACTACTGGTACGCGATCGTCCGGTTCGTGGACCTGAACGGCTCGCTCAACTTCGGCGGCCTGTTCAAGGCCTCCAACGAGCACCTGATCGCCATCCCGTCGCTGATGTACTACGGCGACGCCACGCTCGGCGGCGGCGACCAGCGGATCCTCGGCTACGTCGACATCCTCGTCGCGATCGCGACAGTGGTGCTGATCCGGTTCGCGATCCCGAAGAGCCTGCCGGCCGTGGTGCGCGCGTCGATCGTGCTCGCGGCGTCCGCGCTGATCTTCAGCCTCCACGGGCTGCACAACTTCACCCACGCGATGAGCGGCGCGGCCTGGCTCACGGCGAACCTGATCTCGATCGGCGCGCTGCTGTTCGGGGTCAAGGGCAAGTGGTGGCCGGCCTGGGGCATGGCGCTGCTCGGCAGCATCACCTACGGCACGGCGTTCGCCGCGTGGCCGTCGCTCGCGCTCATCGCGATCATGCGCCGGGAGCCGATGTGGCGACGGGTCCTGCCGCTCGTCGTCGGCGGGGTGATCGTCGTCGGCTGGATGTCGGTCAACCACAACGCGGCCGGGTCGGGCACCGAGAGCGACATCGGCACCGCGATCTTCGGCCTGCTCGCGGTGCTCGGCCACATCTGGGCGGCCAACAACACGGGCTTCGCGGTGCTCTCCGGCGCGGTCATCCTCGGCTGCTACGGCGCGCTGGCCACGGTCAAGGCGGCGCGGACGCCGGAGCTGCGGTTCTGGTGGGGCCTCGCCTGCCACGCGTTCTTCGGCGGCGCGATGATCGCCGTCTCGCGCATCGACTTCGGCCTCGACTACAGCCAGCACAGCCGCTACACCTCGGTCTCGGTGCTGATCTCGCTGCCCCTGCTGGTCATCGCGGGCACGGTCGTGCACTCGTTCGTCGGGCGGCACTGGCGCAAGCTGGCCGTCGGGTTCGCGGTCGCGGGCGTCACCGGGTTCGCGCTCGGCGTGCCCACCGCCGACGCGGTGCGGACCGAGGACATCGACCACGACATCCAGTCGGTCGCCCTGCGGGCCGGCTACCTCAACGCGTTCGGCTGGGCCCTGCCGCCCGCCGGCCACCAGCTGGTGCCGCGCCTGGAGGCGCTCGGCCACTACCCGTTCAACGACAGCTTCACGCTCGGTTGCGGCGGCCCCGAGCTGGGCGATCACATCGATCTCGGCGGGGCGAAGGAGCTGACGCTGCCGACCGGCGGACGCACCCCGGTCTCGCCCGTCGGCACCGTCGACAAGGTGCAGGCCGAGCCCGGTGCCCAGCTCGTGTGGGGATGGGTGACGGGCGTGAAAGACCCGGTGCGCTGTACCGTTCTCGTCGACTCGACCGGCAAGGTCGTTGGTGGGGGCGTGAGTGACCGGGTTCGTTCGGACATCGCCCAGCAGTACCTGGGCATCAACGCGGACACCGGGTTCGGCATGGTCGGACCCGACGACCCGGACCTGCGTGTCGTGGTGATTCTGGAGAGCGGCGCGAAGCGCTGGATGCCGGCGAAGGTCAGCGACGACCAGGACTGACGAGGACCAGAAGTGAGTATTGAACGAGAAGTTGACGTCAGCGTCCTGATACCCGTCAAGGACGAGGAGCAGACGCTGACCACGCTGGTCGGCGAGATCGACGCGGCCTTCGCGACGCTGCCGGAGACCGGCTACGAGATCATCTTCGTCGACGACGGCAGCACCGACACGAGCTGGCAGGTCATGACCCAGCTCGCCGCCGGCAACCCCCGGGTGCGCGCGCTGAAGCTGCGCCGCAACTTCGGCAAGGCGGCCGCACTGGCCGCGGGCGTCGACGAGGCCCGCGGCGACCGGCTCGTCACCATGGACGCCGACCTGCAGGACGACCCCGCCGAGGTGCCCCGCCTGCTGGCCGAGCTGGACGACGGCGCCGACCTGGTGTCCGGCCACAAGGCCGACCGCAAGGACCCGCTCGGCAAGCGCATCCCGTCGAAGTTCTTCAACAAGATGACCGGGGTCATCACCGGCCTGAAACTCAACGACCACAACTGCGGCCTGAAGGCGGCCAAGACCGAGGTCTACCGCCGCGTGCCGCTGTACGGCGAGCTGCACCGCTACATCCCGGCCCTGGCGCACCAGACCGGCTACAACGTGCGTGAGCTGGCGGTCAACCACCGCGCACGCGAGCACGGCAAGTCGAAGTACGGCCTGGAGCGGTACGTCCGCGGCGCCATCGACCTGCTGACGGTCATGACGATCACGAAGTACGGCCGGCGGCCCGCGCACCTGTTCGGTGGCCTCGGCCTGCTGTCCGCGCTGCTCGGCTTCGTCACGCTGGCGTACCTGACCGTCGTGAAGCTGTTCGGCGGCCAGGCGATCGGCGACCGGCCGCTGCTGATGCTGGGCATCCTGCTGGTCATCCTGGGTGTGCAGCTGATCTCGATCGGGTTGATCGCGGAGATCGTGCTGCACCGGACGGCCAACCGGCGTGAGGCGACTGACCTCATCCGGGAACGGACGCCCGCGGAACCGACCGCCCGGGATGTGGTCCTGCCGGCGAAGACGACTGAGAAGGTTGAGGCATGAGCGGCCTGCGTGGTGCCTACGTCACCGGGGTACGAACCGTCCGTAAGGCGGTCGACAAGACCGGACTGCTGAGCAGGCTGGAGCACAGCGAGTCGTCGAAGGCCCGGCACGTCCGGACGCTCTTCTCGATCTTCGACGCGGACGAGATGGTCCGGATGGACCTCGCCTGGTGGAGCTACCCGGCGATGCGCCGCGTCGACGAGTTCCTCGCGGAGCGGCCCGGGGCCCGGATCTTCGAGTACGGCGCCGGCGCGAGCACGGTGTGGCTCGCCAAGCGCAGCGCCCAGATCGACAGCGTCGAGCACGACACGTCGTGGGCCGAGTCGGTGAAGAAGATGCTGGCCGACACCGGCAACGCGAAGCTGCACGTCGTCCCGCCGACGGCGGCCACCCCCGACACCACCGTGCGTTCCGGCCGGGTCGGGCACACCGACCTCGACTTCGCCAACTACGTCTCGACGATCGACGAGGTCGGCGGCCCGTTCGACCTGATCGTCGTCGACGGCCGGGCCAGGGTGGACGCCTTCCGCCGCTCGCTGGACCACCTGGCCGACGACGGCGTGGTGGTGTTCGACAACATCAAGCGCAAGCGGTACTGGGACGTGCTCTCGGCCATGCCGGGCCTGCGGATCGAGCTGCTCAAGGGCGGCACGCCGACCCTGCCGTACCCGACGACGACCGGACTGATCTGGCGTGACTAGCGAGCCGGCGGCGCCGAAACCGAGCCGGCGGGCGGACCTGCTGGCCATCGGTTTCGTGGTTGTCGCCGTCGGCGTGGCGGTCTGGGCACTGCGGAACGACTTCCCGTCCATGATCGACGCGCTGGGCCGGATCGCCTGGTGGCGCCCCGTTCTGGCGTTCGCCGGCATCGTGCTCGGCCTGCTGGCCACGGCGGAGGTGTGGAAGCACTGCCTGGCGGCGCTCGGCTCGCCGGTGTCGTCGGGGGCCGCGCGGGAGATCTTCTTCCCGGCCCAGGTCGGCAAGTACCTCCCGGGCTCGGTGTGGCCGTTCCTGGCACAGATGAAGTTCGCGCGCGAGCGCGGCGTGCCGGGTGGCGCGGCGTTGCTGGCGGGATCGGTCTTCCTGGTCGTCCACACGGTCACGTCCGTGCTGGTCGGGGCGTTGCTGCTGGTCAGCCAGCCGGACCTGGTGAGCCGGTTCGGCTGGGCGGGCGTGTGCGTCCCGCTGGCCCTGGTGTTGCTGCATCCGAAGGTGATCAACTGGCTGGCCCGCAAGCTCGCGAAGCGTTCCGGCACCAGCCCGCCGGTGCTGCGCTGGTCCGGCCTGGTCCGGCCGCTGCTGTGGATGCTGCCGGCCTGGGTCGGCTACGGCGCGGCCGGCTACCTCCTGGCCGCCCCGTTCACCGACTCGGTGCTGCGGCTGGCGGTGGTCTGCACGGGCGCGTTCGCACTCGGCTGGCTCGTCGGGCTGCTCGTCTTCCTCGCGCCGGCGGGCGTCGGAGCTCGTGAGGCGGTGCTGATCCTGGCGCTGACCCCGCTCCTGGGCGCCCCAGCCGCCGCGACGGTCAGCCTCATGCTGCGGGTGGGTCACACGACGGCCGACCTGGCGCTGGCGCTGTGCTTCGGGCTGGGCAGGGCACGCCGGGACCGGCATGCGAGTACGGAGTTGGCAACCCCCTAGTCTTGCCGCCATGGCAGTGGACCGGCTGAAGTCGACGTGGGAGAAACTGGGGAAGGCCGACCCGCTGTGGGCGGTGCTCACCGATCCCGAGCGGCGACACGGCGGCTGGCAGGTCGACGAGTTCCTCGCCACGGCGGCGCAGCCCGTCGCACGGGTGCGTGAGCTGCTCGACGACGCCGGCCTCTCCCTCGGCGACAGGACGCTCGACTTCGGCTGTGGCGCCGGCCGGCTGGCCAACGCGCTGGCCGAGCACGTCAAGGAGGTCGTCGGGGTCGACATCGCGCAGTCGATGATCGACGAGGCCAACCGGATCAACCAGTTCCCGGACCGGGTCGAATTCGTCGCCTACGACGGCCACCGGCTGCCGTTCGAGGACGAGTCGTTCGACTCCGTGGTCAGCCTCATCTCCATCCAGCACTCGCCGCCGGCCGTGCAGCTCGCCTGCCTGGTCGAGCTGCAGCGGGTGGTCCGGGACGGCGGGGTGCTCGTCTGCCAGATCCCGTTCCGGCCGAGCAGGCCGGAGAACCTGCCGCAGACGGCCATGCGCGCACGGATCGAGCTCGTCGAGGTGCCGAGCCCGGTGGGTGTCGGCCAGGCCGCGCCGGTGCGGGCCCGCGTGACCAACGCCGGCGACCGCGTCTGGCCGGCCGGGCGGTTGATCCGGCTCGGCAACCACTGGCTCCGCGACGGCGAGCCGGTGCGCTGGAACGACGGGCGGGCCGACGTGCCGCACGACCTCGCGCCCGGTGCCTCGGTGGAGCTCGAGCTGCCCGTGGTCGGGCCGGACGAGCCCGGCGAGTACGAGCTGGAGCTGGACGTCGTGCAGGAGGCCGTCGCCTGGTGGGCGGAGGCCGGGAGCGAGACCGTCCGCACCGGCGTGACCGTCGTCTCGGGAACCGTCGTCGAGGTGCCCGCGCTCAGCCCGCAGCAGGAGCTGGTCGTCGACCCGCGACCGGCGCCGAGGGGCCGGGACGACGGCGGGATGGAGATGTTCGGGATGGACTCGAACCTCGTCCGCCTGCTGTTCACCCACTGCGGCTCGGAGATCGTCAACATCGTGCCGGACGACATGGCCGGCGCGGAGTGGGAGAGCTTCACCTACATCGTGCGACGAGGTTCCTGAACTGTTACGGCCACCGTCCGGATCTGACGGTGGCCTGTTGGAGAATGTGCGTTCGATGCGCATCGTCTCCGTCGTTCTCGTTCACGTGCTGCTCGTGGCTGTCGCCGTCGTCGCGTTCGTGGTGTGGGGCACGGGCGCCGACCCGGCACGGGCCAGCAGGCAGGTCACCGTCCCGGACCTCGACCGCCGGCTGCCGGACAACCCGGAGACGCTCACGCTCGTGCGCCCGCCCGGGGTGCTCGTCACGGACACCGCCAGCATCAGGTCCGGCGTCTCTCCCGAAGTCCTGCCCGCCGCGGAGGCCGACGTCCTCACCGGCGCCGGCGTGGTCGTGGTCCACGCGTACGTCACCCACGAGAACGGCGTCGTCCTGGGCCTGTGGCAGCTGTCCATCCGGGACGGCCACGACCCGCACACGGCGCTGCGGGCGATCGACGAGCTGTACGCGACCGGTGGCTGGGCCCCGGCGCCGACCGCGGCCCGGGGCGTGCTGGTCCGCGTGCAGAACCCCGCGCGGGGCCAGCCGTACACCGGCTACCGCGCGCACTACGTCCGCGGGCGCAACCTCATCCGGATCGAGGCCTACGGGACCGACCGGGCCAGGGTCGCCGACGCCTTCGCCGCACTGGCGACGAGACAGCTGACGCAGTGGCCGTCGCGGTGACCCCCGCCACCGGGACGGCGCCGGTCACGCTGCTGCGGGCGGGCGCCGCGGTGCTCGGCACGTACGGGTACGTCCTGGGGCTCCTGCTCGCCCGGCACGACCTGAACCCGGAACCGGTCGCGACCATCCGCGTGTGGCTCAACCGGCCGCTGGGGCTCGGCGAGGACTTCGGCCCGTTCGCGGTCATGCTCCTGCTGGCCGCCGCGGGTCTCCAGCCGAGACGGCTGGTCCAGGTGGGCCTGTCGGTGCTCGCCACGGTGTGCGTGTGCCTGTTCGTGTACGAGGACCCGGCGCGGCTGCTGGCGTTCCTGCCGCTGCTCCTCGCCGGGTACGTGACCTGGGCGGTGGTCGACGAGCGGCTGCCCGCGTGGGCCGGCGTGCCGCTCGGCGTCGGCTGCCTCGCCGTGGTCGTCGCCGCGGACCGCGCCTTCCCCGGGCTACGGCCGTGGTGGTACCCGGTCGCGGCCGTCTTCGCGGTGCTGCTGTCGCTCGTCGTGGTGCGTCCCGGCCCGACCGCCGGCGCGGTCGCCGGGCACCCGGTCACCCGGGCGCTGGCCGTCGCCGCCGAGGTGCCCTTCGTCGCCGGCGCCTTACTCGTGCTGGTGGGCGCATGAGGTACCTCCACGGCCTGAACCTGCTGCGCATCGTCGCGTCGGTCGCGGTCTTCTACGACCACCTCCGCGGCTGGTTCGCCTCCGGCGGGCAGCGGTGGACGTTCGACGAGAACCTCTCCGCGGCGGTCCTCTCCCCGGTTCGGCTCGACGCCCTCGTCGGCGCGTTCGGTATCTGCACGTTCTTTCTCGTCAGCGGCGTCGTGATCACCTTCGCCGCGCAGCGCGAGGGCCCTGGCCGCTTCGTCGCGCGCCGTGCCGTGCGGATCCTGCCGGCGATGTGGGTGGTCCTGCTGATCGTCTGGGTCCTGGCGAGCTGCCACGTCCAGGTCGGCGTGGCCGGGCCGGTCGACGCCGGCGACCTCTTCGCGAACCTCACGCTCGCCAACTTCTTCGTCCCGAACCAGACCGGGCTCGATCTCGTCACGTGGACGCTCGGCGTCCAGATCGCGTACTACCTGTTCGTCGCGGCCACGATCCCCCTGCTGCGGCGTTGGCCGTGGCTGCCGCCGGCACTGGCCGTGACGCTGGTCTCGGTGCTGCTGTCGGTGGTCAGCGACGAGTCCACGACCGCGACGCACATGCTGCGGGTGATCATCACGTTCCTGCCGATCCTGTTCATCGGCCAGCTCGTCGCGCTCGTGCGGCTCGGCCGCCTGCACCCGCTCGCCGGCCTCGCCTACGGCGTGCTGCAGTGGCTGCTGCTGGTCCGGGGAGATCTCACGAGTGATCTCACGCCGGCTGTTCCGGGTTACGCCCGAATGGTGGTATGCATAGCGCTGCTTGTGATCGTCTGCTGCCGGCTGTCCGGCGGCCTGGCCACGGCACGATGGACGAGGGGCCTAGCGGACAGAACTTATGCCGTGTTTCTGGTGCATGTACCGGTTCTTTACGTGACCCCTCACCTACTCTCGACAACCACCGGCACGACACCGGCCCTCCTCATCGCGACAGTCGCTACCGCGGTCCTCGCCGACCTGCTGTACCGCTTCGTCGAGGTGCCGTGCGTCCGGTGGTACCGCAAGTGGGAAAATCGCGGACGGAACTCCGCAGAAAGGGCGCCGGATGACCTGGCAGGAAGAGTTGAGGCAGCTCGATAGCGCGCTTGCCGGCGGGGAGCTCTCGGCCAACGAGTACCGCAAGCGCCGGGACGAGATCCTCGCCGCGGCCTCGTCCGCGCAAGCTCCGTCACCCGTTCTCGGCCCGCCGGCCGGGCCACCACCCGCCGACGGGGAGCCCGCCAGCTCGCTGAACGCCGCGCACAGCGACAACCCGGACCCGGCCGAGGTCACGCAGGTGGTGAACATCGAGGGCGGCGCATCGGCCGAACCGGAGGCCGAGGTGACGCAGATCATCACCGACCCGGCCAAGATCGCCGGTCCGAACCCCGCGGACAACGGCAGCGGCGGGACCGAGAAGACCCAGTTGGTGGCGCCGGTGACCCCGCCGGCCGACCAGCCCGCGCAGTGGTCCACCCTGCCGCCGACGCATCAGGCGCAGACCAACGTCGGCACCTTCCCGCCCGTGCCGCCGCAGGTCGGCGGGCCCGCGGTCACCCCACTCGACGCCCAGGACCTGTTCACCAGCAACAAGGCCGCCCGCACCGGCCCGAAGCCGTGGGTGATCGCCATCGGGGTGGTCGTCGTGCTGGCGATCGCGGGCGGCGCGGTGTGGTTCTTCGGCTTCCGGGACAGTGGCAACAACGCCGCGGACCAGTCCTCGACGAACACCCCGGCGCCGACGTCCGAGTCGCTGCCGGAGCCGGTCGACATCACCAAGATCGAGCTGCCCGGCGACCCGGCCACGAACAGCGGTGAGATGGATATCACGCGCGCCAGCCAGCTGGCCGTGATCGCGCCGTCCGAGGCGACGCTGCTCGGCGACGCGGGTGCCAAGCAGCTCACCTACTCCGGGTACTCCGAGCAGAACTACCGCTACCTGCTGTACGCCTACAAGAGCGACAGCCCCGCGGCGGCCAAGGAGCTCACCGGCAAGATCCTCGGCGTCCAGCACGAGCTCGGCTTCACCGACACGAAGCTCGACGGGGTGCCGAAGGGCCTCACCGTGACCACGGTGAAGAACAAGGAGGCGGCCGCCGTGCGCGGGGTGTACACCTACGGCGACGTCACGATCCAGCTGAGCGTGCTCCAGGTCCCACTGGGTGACGCCAACGAGCTGGGCGCCCATTTCCAGCAGGCGATCACGGCCGTCACGGACGCGGCGCCGCCTGGTAGATAACCGGCCACCCGACACCGCCGCCTCACATCCCACCCAATAGTCTTTGCCAGGTTATGGCGGGGTAGCGCGTGCGTCGGTGACCCATCTGTGTTGGAGGGCGACTTCATGTCCTGGCAAGACGAGCTCGCACAGCTCGACAGCGCGCTGGCGTCCGGCCAGATCTCCGCGGACGAGTACCGCACGCGGCGTGACCGCGTCATCGCCCAGGCCTCCGGGCAGAGCACTCCGGAGGCTGCGCAGCAGCCCCAGCAGCAGGGCGGCGACCCGACGCAGGTGTTCCGCCCCATCAACCCGCAGACGCAGGCGCCGGCCTTCGGCGACCGCACGCAGATCGTGTCCGGCCAGGGCGGCGACCGCACGCAGGTCGTCGGCCAGGGCGACGCGGACAAGACGCAGATCGTGCCGAACAACCCGGTCCCGCAGTTCCCGCCGCGGCCCGCGCCGCCGCCGTGGGAGACCCACCAGCCGCAGCAGCCGAACATGAGCCCGCCGCCATGGGCGAACGAGGAGCTGCCGCCGGAGTTCGGGCAGCAGAGCTGGCCGCGACAGGGTCCCGAGGTCTTCGAGGAGAAGTCCGGCGGGGGCACCGGCAGGATGGTCGGCGTCATCATCGCGATCGTGCTGGTGCTCGGGCTCGCGGGCGGCGCCGTCTGGTTCTTCGGGTTCCGGGACAAGGGCGGCAACCAGGCCGGCAACGACGGTGGGACGAGCCAGTCCCAGAGCAAGAAGACGACGACCACCACGTCGGAGAAGCCCAACATCCCCGAGGGGCCGTTCGTCGAACTGCCCGGTGACGAGGTGCTCAACCACACCTTCACGATCCAGGAGGCGATCGCCCAGAAGCTGCCCGCCGAGAGCGAAGGGCCGCTGATGCAGTCGGTCGGCGTCTCCGAGATCGGCGGCCTGGTCACCGACGAGAGCGGGCTGCGCCGCGGTCTCTGGGCCTTCAAACTCGGCCCCGACGCGGACCCGGCACGGGTGCTCAACGCCATGGACCAGCTCTACCAGCAGGCCCAGTACGAGCTGACCAGCCAGGCGGACGGGGTGTTCATCCGCAAGCTGGCGGCGAAGAACCCGGGCGACCCGACCGTGTTCCGCGCGCACTACCTCACCGACGGCTACATGGTCCGCGTCGAGGTGTACGGGACGGACTCGGCCAACGTGGAGTCCGAGTTCAACGACCTGCTCGCGAAAGAGACCAAGAAGTACCCGCCGGCCCCATGATCCGTAGATTCCGTAGATGACGATCGAGTACGCCGACGGAGCCGAGTCGGAGGTCCTGGCCGCACTGCGTGCCGCACAGGACGTCTCCGCGGGCTCGGCCGAGCTGTCCGCGCTGGTCCGGACGTGGGAGACGGTCTACCACTTCTCACCGGCGCGACTCGGCCTGCTCGCACCCCTGCGCATCACCTCCGGACTGCGGGTGGTCGATCTCGGCTGCGGCTCCGGGGTCCTGACCCGGGCGCTCGGCGAGGCGGGCGCGTCGGTGCTCGGCATCGAGGGCGTGCCCGACCGGGCGGCCGCGGCGCGGGAACGCTGCCGGGACCTGGCCGACGTGCGGATCGTTTCGTCGCCGATGGTCGAGGGGCTCGCCGGCGAGGGCCCGTTCGACCTGGCGCTGATCTGCGGGGTGCTGGAGTACAACGACCCGTTCACACTGCTGCCCGCGGTCGTGAACTCGTTGTCGGACAACGGGGTCGTCGTCCTCGCGATCGAGAACCAGCTCGGGCTGCGCTACCTGCTCGGCGGTGCCGAGGACCACCACGGCAAGGCGTGGATCGGGCTCTCGGACTACCCGCGCGGCGAGCACGTCCCGTCGACCAGGACGTGGACCCGCCACACGCTCCACAACCTGCTGGCGGGCGCCGGCCTGACCGCGCAGCGGTGGCTCCTGCCCTACCCGGACTACAAGTTGCCGAGGGTGGTGCTCGACGAGTCCGCGTTCCGGTACGGCCCGGAGCTCGTGGAGAAGCTCGTCCGCGACCCGCTGCAGGGTTCGTTCGGCGGCAACGACGCCGCCGTGAACGGGCGGATCGCGCACCGGCTCGCCATGACCGAGGGCATCGGCCCGTTGGTGGCGCCCTCGTTCCTCGTCGTCGCGTCCCGCTCCCCCGGCGCACTGTCCACCGTGGTCGACCCGGCGCTCGCGTGGTTGGTCAGCGGCACCCGGCGGCCGGCGTGGCGGCGCACGCGCAAGCTCAACCCGGACTTCACGCTACAGACCATCCACAGTGGACTCGGTGACACGGGATCCTGGCTGCGGCAGGAACATCTGGTGTCCGAGCCGTTGCGGCGCGGCCGTGCGATGGACTCGTACCTGCTCGACGCCATGCGCCGCGACGACACCGCTGAGCTGACCCGGCTGCTCGCCCTGTGGCGGCAGACCTGCCTGGCGCGGGCGCGCCCGGTCGATCCCTCGGACCTGCCGCATCCGTTCCTGCCGCACCGGCCGGACGTGCCGGTGCTCCCACCGGACCACCTCGACATGCATCCGGGCAACCTGATCATCGGCCTCGACGGCGAGGTGACCCGCGTCGACCTGGAGTGGCACGCGGGCCACGGCGTCGACGCGGAGCTCGTGATGCTGCGTGCGCTGCTGGAGTTCGCGCGGGAGGTCGTGCGCGGCCACGCGCCGCACCCGTGGCCGGCGCGGCGGACCGTGCGCGGGGTGCTCGAGGAGCTGTGCCAGCTCACCGGTCTCGACGCGGCGCTGTCGGCCCGCTGGCCGGAGCTGGTGGCGGCCGAGGCGGCACTGCAGGCACAGGTGACCGGTCACCCTGCCGAGAAGTTCGCCGCCGACATCGAGCAGGACGCGGCCACCGACGCCGGCGAGCCGATGTGGCGGCGCCCGGGCGGGATCCGCGTACTGGCCGAGAACGACGACGCCCGCCGCACGGCCGAGCACGAACGGGACGCGGCCGTCGCGCGGGAGCAGGAGCTGGCCGCCGAGCTGTCCCGGCGGAGCACGCACATCGACGACCTGACCGAACGCATGACACAGTCCGAGCACGGGCTGGCGATGGCCCGCTCGGAGATGGACCTGAAGGACGACCGGATGGGCCGGGCGTTCAACGAGCTGGCCACGGCCGTGCGCGAGGCGGCGCTCGCATGGGAGACCAGTGAGCGGACCGAGACGGCCCGCGCCGCACTCGACGCGGAGGCCGTGAGCCTGCGCGACCGCCTGAACCGGACGCGTGCCCGGCTGGACGCCCTGGAGAACTCGAAGCTCGTGCGGACCGCGCACCGGTCGATCTGGCCGGCCGGGCGGTTGGTGCGTGGCGTTCGGGACCTCGCGTTGGGGCGCCCGGGTGACGAGCCGGACGGGTTGCTGCGCAGGCTGGGTCCGCGGCTGGCCGCGGTGGTGTCCGGTCGCTACCGGTCGCGGGCCGACCGGGATCCGGGGCTGCATTTCGATCTGGCCGTGCCGTCCATCGTGGCCGTCGGTCAGGGTCAGGTGCTGGAGCTGACCGGCTGGGTCACCCACGCGTCCATCGGGGTGCGGTCGGTCTCGGTGCGCGCCGGGTCACGGGAGGTGCCGGCGAACCGGGGGCACTACCGCCCGGACGTCGCGGCGGCGTTGCGGCCGGGCGGGGTGCGGGTGCCGGACGGAAGTGGCGTGACCGTGCGGATTCCGATCGCGGCGACGGACGCGCCGGGTGTCCTGCCGCTGGAGTTGTTGGTGACGCTGGACGACGGCACCGTGCTGTCGCGCCGGTTGCCCACGGTGTCGCTGACGGCGCGGAACCTGGCGCCCGTGGACGTGCGGTGGCCGGCCGACGGCCCGAAGGTCGCGATCTGCATGGCGACCTACCGACCGGACCCGAACTTCCTCGCGCAGCAGCTGGACTCGATCCGCGCGCAGAAGCACACGAACTGGGTGTGCGTGATCTCGGACGACGCGTCCGGCGACGACCACGTGGCGGCCATCCGCCGGCTCGTCGACGGCGACGAGCGTTTCGTGGTGGTGGCAGGCGAGGTCAACGTCGGCTTCTACCGCAACTTCGAGCGGTCGCTGACGTTGGCGCCCGCCGACGCGGACTTCGTCGCGCTGTCCGACCAGGACGACGTGTGGGACGCGGACAAGCTGGACACACTGCTCGACCGGTTCGACGACCCGGCGGTCACGCTGGCGTACGCGGACATGCGGCTGGTCGACTCCCGGGACGAGGTGGTGGCGCAGTCGTTCTGGCGGCACCGCCGCAACCAGTGGGACGACCTGGACTCGATGCTGCTGCTGAACACGGTGACGGGCGCGGCGAGCATGCTGCGGGCGCAGGTGGTGCGGGAGCAGGTGCTGCCGTTCCCGCCGGGCACGCCATCCGCGTTCCACGACCAGTGGACCTCGGTGGTCGCCCTCGCGGCGGGCCGGGTCGTGTACGTCGACCGGCCACTGCACTCGTACCGGCAGCACGACGCCGCCGTCAGCGGACGCCGGGACAACCGCCTCGACGAGGGCCTGCCGACGGGTCTGGGCTGGCTGCGGGTGCTGCGGGGCCGGCACGAGGACCCGGAGCTGGAGACGGTGGCGGACTACGAGCTGCGCCGGATCGCCCAGTTCACGACCGTGTTGCTGATGCGTCAGTGGCACCGGCTGAGTGACGTGCGCGAGCGCCTCGCCGAGCTGACGCGGGTCGAGCGCGACCTCGGACCGCTGCTGCGGCGGGCCCGCGCCAACCGCCCGGAGACGGCCGGCGCGGAACGCCGCCTGCTGGCCGCAGCGATGCGGTGGAAGTCGTTGCGTGGCAAGCGCTTGCGCCTACCGGTGCTCCCTCCCCCGCCGCTCGACTAGGCCCTGTCGCCGTCTGGGTTTCTGCCCGGGCCGCGGCGCGGCGACCGTCTTCTGAGGTTTGGTTCGCGCCTCTTCCCTGTCCACGTGGATGGTGAGGAAGTGCTGCTGTCCGAACGTCCAGGCGTTGTTGGCGAGGAAGTAGAGCAGCACGCCGATCGGCACCGGGAAGAGGAAGCCGGACAGGAGCATGCCGGCCGGCGCGAGGTACATCATGACCTTGCTGATGCCGGCCAGCTGCGGGTTCGGGTTGTCCTGACGCCGCATGCTCAGCCGCATGGACAGGAACGTGGCGAGCCCCGCGATGAGCATGAGCGGCACCCCGACCGCGATCATGTGCGCCCGGTCGGTCCCGAACGCCGCGAGGTCGGCCATGGGCTGGTTGATCCAGTTGCCGAGCTTCGCGCCGAAGAGGTCCGCGTTCAGGAAGGAGACGACGCCGTCCCGGTCGAAGGCGTGGTTGGCCTGGGCGCCGGGTTCGAAGTCACGGAGAACCCAGTAGAGGCTGAGGAAGACCGGGAGCTGGAGGAGGGCTGGCAGGCAGCCGGCGAGCGGGGTGGTGCCGGCGTCGGCGTGGAGTTTCTGGATCTCGGTGGCCATGCGCTGACGGTCGTCGCGGTACCGCTCACGGATCTTCTTCATCCGCGGGGCGAGCCGCCGAGTCCTGCGGGCGGCGCGGAGCTGGCTGAGTGCGGGCCTGATCAGCAGGACGCGCACGGTGAAGACGAGGAAGAAGATGGCGAGCACCCAGGCGAGCCCGCTGTCGGGGGTGAGAATTGCGCCGAACAGGGTGTGCCAGAACCAGAGCACGGCGGAAACAGGGTAGAGAAAGATGTCGAACAAGGGTCGCTCCGTCTAGGTCGACGTGATTTCGGACAGACGAAAGCGACTGCCTTCTGTGGGCTCAGGGCCCGATCAGGCAGCCGCGCTGTCCGGTGACGGAGCTCGTGGCCGGGTACGCCCGCGGGCGTCCGGGTCGCGCAGGCGGATGAAGTTGGCGAGCCGCGCCCGTTCCCGCAGGCTGATGGCGCGAACGCCGATGGGGACGGCGGCCTCGAGCCGCCCATGAAGGACGACCGCCACGACGAAGGCGGCGGCGATACCAGCGGTCAGTGCGGTGGCCAGACCAAGCGCGCCATGCCCGCCAACCGTTGGCAGCGCGAGAAAGAGCGCGGGCAGAAGGAGGGCAAGCACCAGCTTGACCCGCACAACCACCGAAACTCGATCCACAGTCCCCTACTACACGAAGAGTTTCTGGCAGCCCCCACCCTCTCCGGGGGCACCCCGCTAGCCAGTCTACCGGGTTGGGGCGACGGAAACCTGCTGCAAGCCTTACGAACGGTCCGTTCGTACGGGTTTCGCCCGAAAGTGGTTCAGGGGGCGGGTGGGAGGACCGCGCAGTCCGTCAGCACGTCGCGCATCGAGCGGCGGAACTCGGCCGGCGAGAAGTGGGTTCCGCAGATCTCCAGTAGGCCCTGCTGTATCTCGGTCCACAGGACGGGGTCGGTCAGCAGCTTGTGGCACAGCTCGACGTGTTCCGCCGGGGACGCGCCGATCAGGTGTCGCGCGGTCCAGCCCAGGTGCAGGCCCTCGCCGCCCACCGGGGTCGTGACGAACGGCAGGCCCGCCGCCATCGAGTCCACGAACTTGATCTTCACGCCTGCCCCGTACCGCATCGGCACCACGTGCAGCAGCGCCGACTCCAGCAGCGGACGCGGGTCGGGCACCTTGCCGACCACCTCGATCGACGGGCTGTCCAGCGCCAGCACCGCCGGGGACGGGTCCGCGCCCACCACCCGCAGGCGCAGGTCGGGATGGCGCTCACGCAACGGCGGCAGGACCGACTCGGCCAGCTCCAGCACCGCGAACTCGTTCGGCGTGCGAGGAGTCGAGTCGAAGCCGCCGAAGAAGACGATGTCCTGGCGGGCCGCCCAGCCCGGGACCTCCGCCGACACCGCCGCCGGGTAGCACGCCACGTGCACCCGCGCCTCGGGCGCGACGCGGCGGGCCCAGTGCGCCTCCTCCTCGCTCACGCACACCGCCACGTCCGCCCACGTGAACGCGTCGACCTCCTGCTGGCGCAGCACGTCCGCCTGCACGGCCCAGCTCCGCCGCTCCAGCACGTCCGTCGACGTGCCGAAATGCTGTTCCGGCCTGCGGTGGAACAGTGCCTCCGCGTCGTAGACCTTCACCGCCTGCGGTTGGGCCCTGGCGATCGGCTCGCCGTAGCCCACGAAGTTGTGCGGGCGGAAGACCACCACCACGTCGTACAGACCCGCTCGCTCCACCGACCAGTGCGCCGCGTCCTCGACACCCCACACCACCTCGATGCCGCGGGCGGCCAGTGCCGGCGCCACCTGTTCGGCCCGTTCCGGGGACACCGCGAAGAACGTCACCCGTGCCCTCGGGTCCGCCTCGCGCCACGCGTTCACCACGGCCATGGTGCGGCCGTCACCGCGGCCGCGGTCCGGTTGGGGGACCCGGTCGTCGATCAGCAGCACCCGGTAGGGGGCCAGCTGGTCGCGTAGCCACCACTTCCGGTGCGGGTGCTCGTCGAGGCCCACCACCGGGGACCGGCGGGCCAACTCGTCGGGCCAGCGCCGGGTGAACGTCTCGTGGTTCAGCCGCATCAGCTCGGTCGCGCGGGCCGACGAGCTGCTGCCGTGCCGCTGGTGCACGACCCGTGACGCCGGTTCCACCCACGTCTGCCAGCCGTGCGCGCGCAGCGACAGCATCAGGTCCACGTCCTCGAAGTACGCGATCTCGTACTCCGGCGAGAACCCGCCCACCTCGAGGAACGCCGACCGGCGGACCACCAGGCACGCGGCGGACGCGTAGTCGACCTCGCGGACGAACTCGGGGCCGAAGTCCACCGCGCGGCACCAGCCGTCGCCGCCGATGACGCTGCCGGCCTCCTGGACCGTGCCGTCCGGGTTGAGCAGCACCGGGGACACGGCCGCGACCTCCGGCCTCGTGTCGAGGAACGCCAGCAGAGGTTCGAGCCAGCCGTCCGCCACCTCGATGTCCGCGTTGAGGAAGCACAGCAGCTCGGTGTCGGCCTGCCGGACGGCCAGGTTGCCGCCCGCGCCGAAGCCCAGGTTCTCGTGCATCCGCAGCACCGTCGCGCCGGTCAGGTTCTCGGCCAGCCACTCGCCCGTGCCGTCCGGCGACGCGCTGTCGACGACGATCACGCGGTGCGGCACCGGGGTGTGCTTCGCCAGCAGCTCCAGGCACCGCACGACCAGGTCCCGCCCGCCGTAGGACACGAGCACGAACGTGATCCGCGGGGGCGTCACCCGCGTGCCTTCCCGTAGGCGTCCCGCAGCGGGCGGGTCCACCGCACGAGCTTGGTGTTCCGCCAGTTCGCCAGCTCCTGCTCGACGTGTGCGAGCCGCGCGGCCAGCTCCTCGTTGTGCCTGGTCAGCGCCTCGTTCTCGGTGCGCTTGACGGTGGCCTCGGCGACGGCATCGTCCCGCTCCCGCCACGCCTGTCCGAGTGGCTCGGCCAGGCGCTGGCGCTCCTCGAGCATCCGTCGCCGCAGCTGCCAGTGGGCCTGCCGCAGGGCGTGGTTCTCCTCGGTCAGCACCGACATCCGGGTCGTGAGGTCGCCACCCCGCTCGGCGAGCGTGTGCTCGGCCAGCTCGGCGATCCGGTCCAGCTCCGCCTTCAGGTCCGCGACCGGCGCGAACTCGAACGCCGAACCGTCCGGCCGCCGGCAGTCCACCCCCAGCCAGGCGCACGCCGCGGCGACGTGCTCGTCCTCGGTGACCACGGACCTGGCGCCGGACAGGATCGCGAGCCGGTCCTCGAACACCAGGTTCTCCGGCAGCTCGGCGGTCACGTCGTAGCCGCGGACCGGCATCTCGCTCAGCTGCCGCAGCTGCGCGACCCGGACCGGCAACGTCTCCCGGTCGATCACCCGGTCCAGCAGCAGGCCGGGGTTCGGGCCGGTGACGGTCAGTGCCGCGCGGTTGGTGAGTTCGGTGGGCACCTCCCCGAATGCCACGACCGGGTGGGTGACGTCCAGGCGGGTCGCCAGGTCGAGCGCGTACGGGTCGGTCGTGCAGACGACCGTCATGGTCGCGGTGGCGGCCAGCTCCGCAGGCGCGCGGTCCCGCAGCGGCTCGATGACCAGCCCGCCGTCGGCGACGGCGGGCCGGCGCCAGCCGTCGGTGGCGAACAGGCTCATGCGCCAGCCCGGCAGCCGCGCGAGCAGCTCCTGCTGTATCACGCGAGCGGTTAGCTGGTCCCCCAGGTCCGGCTGGTCCGCACTGGTCCAGATGGCGACCGCGCCGACGCCGGAATGAGTGCTTAGTCCAGGCACCCGGCGAGAGTACTGAACCTACGCGGCGTGTCCGACGTGTGATACCGGGAAAGTCAGAGAGGCTGACTCACATGGTGTTGCAGATAGTGCTGATCACCGTCGCCGCGGCATTGTTCCTCGGGCGGCTGACGATGATCTTCCTGCACGACCGACCTGGTAAAAGGGGTAGTTGAGCCTGGTCTACATTGGCGCCGAGTCGCTAGCCGGGGAGAGCCGCCATGACCAGCACCGCGCCATGCCCCTATGCGCATCCGCGCGCCGTGGCGGACATTACGGACTGCTACTTCTATCACTCGATGGAGATCCCCGGTCACGGTGAAGTGACCGGCGAGTGGGATCTGCGTGGTGACGAGCATCGCTATCTCGGCGGGGTAAACCTGGCCGGCAGACGGGTGCTGGAGCTGGGTTCGGCGAGCGGCTTCCTGACGACCTACATGGAGCGGCAGGGCGCGGAGGTCGTCGCGTACGACCTGTCCGAGGACGACCCGTGGGACGTGGTCCCCTTCGCGGGCGACGAAACCCTGGACGCCGAGTCGTGGCGCGACCACCTGCGGAAGATCAACAACGGGTTCTGGCTCAACCACCAGGCGCATGGCCTGGCCGCGCGGCTGGCGCACGGCACCGTGTACACGGTGCCCGACGAGCTGGGGAAGTTCGACGTGGCGACGTTCGCGGCGATCCTGCTACACCTGCGCGACCCGTTCCGCGCGCTGCAGACGTCGTTGCGGCTGGTCACGGACATGGTCGTCGTGACGGACGTGTACCCGGCGTCGGACTACCACCTGGTCGCGGACATCGTCGACGCCCCCGACCCCTCGCCGGGCGTGCTCACCCCGCTGCCGGCCGAGGCACACGGGGAGCCGAAGGCGACGTTCCTGCCGCAGTACTGGGACGCCGCATACGGCGACACGTGGTGGCACATGAGCCCGGAGCTGGTCCGCCGGTACGTCGGCGTGCTCGGCTTCCCGGACACCGAGATCACCTACCACCACGCTCTCGCACGCGGCAGGCGCACGTTGCTGTACACCGTGGTCGGCCGCGCCGGGTCGACGCGAACCGTGGCTAGTCCTTCCGGAACAGGGCGGTCCACAGGAACGGCACACCGAAGCTGGGCGAGTCGTCCGGTTCGTCGTTCATCAGCCGCAGCTCCACCTCGGTGAAGTCCGCGAAGATCCAGCGCAGCTCCTCGTCGGTGTAGGCGAGGCCACCCTCCAGGCTGCCAATGCGGTACAGCTCGGCGTCCGGCGTCGACGAGCCGGTGGGCAGGCCCTTGCCGACGCCGGCGGCGAAGCCGGTGAACCCCAGGTGCCCGCCCTTGGCGAGGTGCCGGTCGAGCAGGTCCAGGTAGCTGACGCGGCGGTGCGGCGCCAGGTGGTGGAAGCAGCCCGAGTCGTGGATCAGGTCGTACGGGCCGTCGAGGTCGAGGGTGAACGCGTCACCGCACAGGAACCGCACGTCGGGGCTCAGTTCCTCGCCCCAGGCGATCGCGGTCGGCGAGAGGTCGACGGCATCGACGGCGAAGCCGTTGGCGGCGAGGTACCGGGCGTTTCGGCCAGGCCCGCAGCCGAGGTCGAGCGCGCGACCGGGGCGGAGCAGGCCGCGGTCCAGGTACGACGCCAGGCTTTCGTCCGGTTTGTCGACGAAGAACGGCACGGGACGATCACGGTCGGCGTAGAAGTCGTCCCACCAGTCGGCGTCCCGGGTGAAGAACCCGTCGAGCAGGGTGAGGACGTCCGCCACGGATCGGATGTCGCGGTTCATCACGGCGCCAGGTCGATGTGCACCCCCGTCAGCTCCTGCGAGACGTCCCACAACCGCCGCCCGAGCTCGCGGTCGCGGGCCTCGACGAGGGGCTCGACGAGCGTCGGGTAGCCCTTGCTCTCGTTGCGGCCGTCGGGTCCCCAGAACTGGCCGCTCTCGACGTCCGTGCCGGCGGCCGCGTAGATCTGCGGGAGCGCCCCCATGGAGACGTCCTGCGCCATGACCTTGTTGCCGAGCTTGCCGAGCAGCTTGGCGACGCCCGTCGGGCCGGCCGACTGGAGGTTGGTGGCGGTGTAGCCGGGGTGGGCGAGGACACTGCGCAGGCCGATCCCGTTCGACCGCAGGCGGCGGTGGAGCTCCAGCGCGAACACGACGTTGGCGAGCTTCGACTGTGAGTAGTAGGCGGTGCGGCTGTACTTCTGGTTGCCCTGCAGGTCCCCGAAGTGGATGCGGCCGCGATGGTGCAGACCGGAGCTGACGGTGACCACCCGAGGATCGTCGCCCTGCAACAGGGTGTTGAAGAGCAGGAGCGTGAGCGCGAAGTGCGCGAGGTGGTTGACGCCGAACTGCAGCTCGTAGCCCTGCTTGGTGTGCGTGTGCGGCGGCATCATCACGCCGGCGTTGTTGACCAGCACGTCGGCCCGGTCCACGCGGGCGGCGAACTCCCGCACGGAGTCGAGGTCGGCGAGGTCGAGGTGGCGCAGGTCGAAGCGCCCGTCGGGCTGCTCGGCCCGCAGCTCCTCGACCGCGGCCTCGCCCTTGTCCATGTCCCGCGCCGTCATGATCACGTTGGCGCCGCGGGAGCCGAGCGCACGCGCGGTCTCGAGGCCCAGACCGCTGTTCGCCCCGGTGACGACGAACACACGTCCGACCTGGCTGGGGACGTGGCCGGTCAGCCAGTCCGCCGCCGACGGTCTGTCGACCTCAGATGCCTTGCTCATGAGGCCTAGCGTGCCTCACGCGAGAGGGTTTTAGACCTCGGACCGGGTCTTCACTTCTGTGTTCAATGTCAATGTGAATCTGGATCCGAACGCTCACGCTAAGTAGGTTGTCGCCATGGAACTCCGTCACCTGGGCGAATCTGGTCTGGTGGTCAGTGCGGTCGGCCTCGGCTGCAACAACCTGGGCCGTCCCGGGACCGCGGCGGAGTCCCTGGCCGGTTCTCGCGCGCTGATCGGGGCGGCGGTCGACGCCGGTGTGAGCTTCTTCGACGTGGCCGACGTCTACGGCGCGCCACGGGGACGCAGCGAGGAGTTACTCGGGCAGGCGCTGTCGGGCAGGCGCGACAAGTGCGTGATCGCGACGAAGTTCGGCGTGGACATGCAGGGCGGCAACGGGCCGGACTTCGGCGCCCGTGGGTCCCGGCGGTATGTCAAGCGGGCGGTCGAGGCGTCACTGCGCCGGTTGGGGACCGACTGGATCGACCTGTACCAGCTGCATCGCTCGGACCCGTCGACGCCGCTGGAGGAGACGCTGTCGGCGCTGGACGATCTCGTGCGCGAGGGGCTGATCCGGTATGCCGGGGTGTGCAACCTGGCTGGCTGGCAGGTCGCGGACGCGGCGTGGCTGGCGCGGACCAACCACTGGTCGGGCGTGATCGCCGCGGAGAACCACTACTCGTTGCTGGAGCGCGAGGCCGAGCGGGACATCATCCCGGCGTGCCAGCGTTTCGGGTTGGGCCTGCTGCCGTACTTCCCCCTGGGCAACGGTCTGCTGACGGGGAAGTACCACCGGGACACCGACGCGCCGGCGAACGCACGACTCGCGGGACGGACGCGGTTGCTGGCGGACGCGCCGTGGGATCGGATCGAGAAGCTGCGGGCGTTCGCCGAGGAACGAGCCGTGCCGATGGCGACGGTCGCGATCGGGTGGCTCGTGGCTCAGAAGCCGGTCGGTTCGGTGATCGCGGGCGCCACGACACCCGAACAGGTGATCGCGAACGCGGGGGCAACGCAATGGCACCCGACAACCGACGACCTGGCCGCACTGGACGAGATCTGCCCACCGGGCCGTCGCTGACTCACCGGCGCACGGATCCGTCTCGGCCGCGTCCCCAACCCCTCAGGCCGGTACCGCTAGCGCGGGGCCATGCGTAGGGCGCCGTCGAGGCGGATCACTTCGCCGTTCAGGTAGTCCTGGGCGATGATCGACAGGGCCAGGTTCGCGTACTCCTCGGGGCGGCCAAGGCGTTTCGGGAACGGGATGCCGGCGGCGAGGGCCTCACGGAACTCGTCGCTCACCGTGGCGAGCATGGGGGTGTCGATGATGCCGGGAGCGATCGTCAGCACTCGGATGCCCGACGAGGCCAGGTCGCGGGCCGCCGGGAGGGTCAGGCCGACGACGCCGCCCTTCGACGCCGAGTAGGCCACCTGGCCGATCTGGCCGTCGAACGCCGCTATCGAGGCGGTGTTGATCACTACGCCGCGTTGGCCGTTGTCGTCGGGGTCGGTCTTGGCGATCTGTTCCGCGGCCAGCGTCACCACGTTGAACGTGCCGATCAGGTTGACCTCGATGACCTTGCGGAAGACCGCCAGGTCGTGCGGGCCCTTCTTGGACAGGATCCGCGCCGACGGGCCTATCCCCGCGCAGTTGACCACGGTTCGCAGCGGGCCGTCGGCGGCGGCCGTGTCCACCGCGGTCTGGACCTGTTCCGGGTCGGTCACGTCCGTTGGGACGTAGGTGATCCCGTCGACCCGTGGGGCCTTCTCGATGGCGACGGGAAGGTCGAACGCGAAGACCCGGGCGCCACCCTTGGCCAGTGCCGCCGCGGTCGCGCCGCCGAGGCCGGAAGCACCGCCGGTCACGATGGCTGAGGTGTCACTGATCTGCATGCCGGACAGGTTAACGGGCGATCACCCAGGTTCGGCGGAGTTCGGGTCGATCACGTCCTTTGGACGACGGATGAAGTGCAGCAGCAGCACCAGCGGGATGGCGGCCAGCAGACCGGCGAACAGGCCGGCGACGGCGAGAAGTTCCATGCCTCTCACCCTGGCCAGGACTCCGCCTCGCCCACATCGCCCAACACGGGTGACCTACGGCTACAGGTCGCCCACGTACGGCACCTCGTACACCGCCGGGGACGACATCCAGCCACGCAACGCATGGGTGGCTCGCACGTCGTCCTCGTTGTACTCCAGCAGGCGGACGCGCTGGTTGTCGTCTGGGTGGCCGCCGTCCATGCCGACCGCGTCCCGGTACCACCGCATGCTGTTCTCGCCGCTGGCCTCCGCGTCGCGCCAGGTGAAGCCGGCGACCGGGGCGATCGTCTTCAGGCCCTTGCCGCGGGAGCACAGGAAGTGGTCGCGAACGCTGCCGAACAGGTCGAACCACGCGTCCGAGGTGATGAACGCCTGCACCTGCTCGGTCGTCGGGATGCCCGGCTTGCCGGCGAACCGCTTGGCCGACGACAGCAGCCAGCGGTTCTCCGCCAGCTCGTTGTAGCAGTACGCCCGGAAGCTCAGCCCGCGTGCCCGCGCGCGGAGCCGCACGACCATCAGCCACTGCCAGAACGCGGCGAACGACCTGGCCTCGTCGTCGGTCGGCAGCGGCTCCCAGGTCGCGAACGCGTGGTAGCCCTGCCGCTGGCCGACGTCCGCGCCGGTCAGCAGCGCGCCCCACAGGTACGCGCCGGAGTCGCCGAAGCTCTCCATGTCGACGTCGACCTCGACCTCGGCGCGGGGCACGTCGATCCTCGGCACGCGGCGCACCACGGTCAGGTTCGCGAGCCACGCCTTGGCCAGGCCGACCGCGTCCGCCATCGGCATGCCGGTCTGCGGCAGCGACTCGTCCTCCGGGTCGACCAGGGCCAGCTCATCGACGGTGCCCACGCCCGCGGCACGCAACATCGCCGCCTCCTCGCCGCGGACGACCAGGCTCACGTCCCGTGCGTGTTCCAGCTCGAGCCGGCACACCGGCCACCACGGGCAGGAGCGGCACTCCACGATCCGCGACGGCTGCGCGAGCGGCTCGCCGCCGGTCGCGGCCGACATGGCGATGGCCAGGCGGTCGGCGAAGCGGGCGTCGTACTCGGCGAGCGCGGTGCGGCCGCCCGGCCAGGTCGGCGCCTCCAGGTCGTGCCAGACGACCGCGTCGCCGTCGAGACCGATCACGCCGGCGACCGCGGGACCGTCGGCGGCGCGGCCGGCGGCCTGCAGCATGCGGTAGGCGTGCGCGAGCCGCAGCACGTCACGGGGCTGCGGACGGACGCGGCGGCGCGCGTCTGGCTGCCGCGCGGCCGGCCACGGTGTGTCCAGGGAGGTGGTCTGCGCGCCCTGCCCCGGGTCGCTCACCTTGTGGCGAACCACGAGGATCGGCACGTAACCCGTCCCGACGTGGACCAGCAGGTCGATGTGTCCGCGGCGGCCGCCTGCCTCGTCGCGGGGCAGCTGGGCGGCCCAGATGAACCGGGCGCCCTCGGCCATGGCGTCCAGCGTCAGCTGCTCGCGGTCGCTCGGCCGGGCCTCGCGCGGGATCTCCGTCCAACCCGGACCGACGAGCCCGGCGATCTCGTCCGCGATCGAGCGGCGGTGCGTGGTCGCGTCGGCCTTGCGCTGCTCACCCGTGGGGTCGGGCGGGGCCTTGGTGGCGTCGGCCATCGTCGGGTCGTGCTCCAGGTGCACCCGGCGACGGCAGCGGTTCACCACTCCCGAGTCGAGTAGCACCGATGTAGTCACGTGTCGCAGTCTATGCGGGACCACCGACAGTTCCCGGCCGGCAGCGCGTGCCGCCGCTGGTCAGCACCGATAGGTTCTCCTCCATGGCACTCAGGAAGCACGCCGGTGACGAGCCGAGATTCACGCCGAAGAAGGCGAAGAACGCACTCGCGGTGGTGAAGATCATCGGGCCGGCCGTGATCCCCCTGGTCGCGCCGTACGTCGTGCGTGCGCTCGGCGAGGCACGGGACCGGTACGACCGGATCCGCGCCAACCGCCTCGGGGTGCCCATCGAGGAGCTGGCCCGGTTCTCCGGGCGCGGCGGCGCACTGCACGCCAGGATCACCGGCGCCGCGGCCGCCGTCGCCGAGCTGCGGGAACGCACCGAGGTCACCGCCGACGACCGGGCCTTCGCCGACCGGTCCGAGACGACACTGCGGCAGCTGGCCGCCGCGGTGCGGGCCGCGGAGCGGATGCCGACCGCGCGGCGCAAGGCCGCGCACCGGGCCGCGTCGGTCGAGCTGGACCAGCTCGAGGAGCGGCTGCTCCAGCGCCTCGGCGTCTGACGCTTACACAACCCGAACATTCCCCGAGCCCTGGTCTCACCTTCTCCCTCCACAGTGGTCCACACAGGAAGGGAGAGGTCATGAAACTGATGGTGGGCACGGTGCTGGCGGCCGGGCTGGTGCTCGGCGGCGCGGCCACGGCGAGCGCGACGACGGACACGAGCGCCCCGGCGCCGGTGACGGTCACGCTGAGTCCGGAGCAGGTGCAGAACCTGTGCGAGAAGCGGTTGCCGAAGATCGAGCAGCGGACCACCCGCCTGCTGGACCGGATCAACGGCGACGCGAGCGTGCGGGGTTCGGTCCAGTGGCTGAAGGCCCGCGCCGCGAAGGAGCGGGACGCCGGGCGGGAGACGAGCGCGCAGCTGCTGGAGGAGCGGGCGGACCGCCGGGGCGGACGGGTCGGCCAGCTCAACCAGGTCAAGCAGTGGGTGAGCGACTTCCGGACCCAGCACTGCGGGTCGAAATGAAGCGGCTGGTGTGGGTGCTGCTGCCCGTGCTGATGGTCGCCGCCGGCTGCCGAGGCGAGGCCAAGCCGTCACAACCCGGCGTCGACCAGCAGGTCTCCGACGTCGAGTCCACGTTGGACGCGATCGAGTCGGACGTGGCGGGTGACTGAGCGGAGCCTGCGGAGCGAACATCGTGACTGAGCGGAGCCTGCGGAGCGAACATCGTGACTGCGCGGAGCTTCGCGGAGCTTCCGGAGCGGAAGATTGTGACCGCGTGAGTGCTATACAAAGCCATGTCTGAGGGCCTGGTGCTGGTGGTCGAGGACGACCCGGCCATCGCGGACCTCGTCGCGCGGTACCTGCGGCGGGACGGGTTCGGCGTGCGGGTGGAGGCCGACGGCGCCGCGGGGCTCACGGCCGTGCGGCGCCAGCGTCCCGTGGCGGTGGTGTTGGACGTCGGGCTGCCGTCGATGGACGGGATCGAGGTGTGCCGCACGCTTCGTGCCGACGGGGACTGGACGCCGGTTCTGTTCGTGACCGCCCGCGACGACGAGGTCGACCGTGTCCTGGGGTTGGAGCTGGGCGCGGACGACTACGTGACGAAGCCGTTCAGCCCGCGCGAGCTGGTGGCGCGGGTCCGAACGGTGCTGCGCCGGGGCACGGTCACCACGTCGGTGCTGGAGGTCGGCCGGACGAGGGTCGACGTGACGCAGCGGCGGGCGTGGGCGGACGGCGCGGAGGTGGCGCTGACGTCGACGGAGTTCGAGCTGCTGGCGGCACTGATGCGTCGCCCAAGGCAGGTGTTCGAGCGTGCACAGTTGCTGAGCGCGGTGTGGGGATACCAGGTGACGGGCACGCGGACGGTGGACGTGCACGTCGCCCAGCTCCGCGCCAAGCTGGGCGACGCCAGCCCGATCCGCACCGTCCGCGGCGTCGGCTACGCCGCCGACCCGTCGTGAGACGCACGAGTGTCCCCTTCGCTCGAACCGACCGGGTGAAAGTTATCCACACCAGCAGCCGACCAGGGGTTTTGTCAGTGACAGCCGGTAGAATGGGCAGCGGGGTGGCCCCCGGGATCGGGTGGGGGCTGCCTACTCAACCATCTGGGGACGCGAGGGAAATTCGAGAATTCGCCGGGGTTCTGGCGTGGGTGGGCTAGTGGGGCGGGCGTCGCTTTGGGTGCGGATCACGGCGCTCGGGCTCGTGGTCGCCGGGGTGATGGCGCTCGTGGCGGGGCTCGTTTCGGTGCGGTTGGTGACCACCACCTCGCGGGATGCCATCCGGGAGACGCTTGCCGACCAGGCGGACGTGGTGGCCGCTCAGCTCGGTGACATCCGGGTCGCGGCGCCGCGGGTCACGGAGATCCTGTCCGGACAGGGCATCGCGGTCGTGCGGCGAGGGCGAGGCGGGGCGGTGACCGGGGCCGACGAGCGGGCGGTGCGGGCCGCGCGGCGGGCCGGGCTCGCGGGAGTCAGCAGGGACCGGGCGCTGCACGGGAGTGCGAACATCGCCGGCACCCTGCTTCTCGTCGAGGGGCGGGCGCTCGACAACGGTGGCGCGGTGGCACTCGTGCGGACCGTCGACTACTCGAAGGCCGCCGGGCGGCGCCTGGTCGGCAACGTTCTCTTCGCCCTGGCCATCGGAATGGTTGTCGCCGCCGTGGCCGGACTGTTGCTCGCCAGGTTGCTCGCGCGTCCCCTCAGGCGAACGGCCGAGGTCGCCGTGGGGATGAGCCACGGGCGGCGTGATCTTCGAGTTCCCCCAGAAGGACCTCGCGAGCTGGTCGAGGTCGGGCAGTCGCTCAACGCCCTCGCGGACGCGCTGGCTCGCAGTGAGGCCCGGCAGCGGGAGTTCCTGCTCTCCATCTCCCACGAGCTGCGGACTCCGCTCACCTCGGTGCGGGGCTTCGCCGAGTCGCTCGCGGACGGGGTCGTCGCCGGGGACGAGGTCGTCGAGGTCGGGCGGACCATCGAGCGGGAGGCCGGGCGGCTCGACGGGATGGTGTCGGACCTGCTCGACCTCGCCCGCCTCGGCGCCGACGACTTTCGGCTCACGCTCACCGACGTCGACCTCACGGTCTTTCTCGCGGAGGCGGCCCGGGTCTGGGAGAGCCGGTGTGCCGCCGCGGGCATCCCACTACGGGTCGAGAGTCCGTCGACGCCCGTGCTCGTGCGGACCGACCCCAACCGGCTTCGGCAGGTGGTCGACGGGCTGGCCGCCAACGCCGTACGCGCCACGCCCTCGGGGGCGCCCGTCGTGTTGGCACTACGCACGACGAGCGGCCTCGCCGAACTGCAGGTGCGGGACGGCGGACCCGGACTGTCCGACGGGGACTACCGGCATGCCTTCGAGAAGGGCGTCCTCCACTCGCGCTACCAAGGCGTGCGGCCCGGCGGCACCGGGATCGGGCTCGCGCTCGCGCACGGGCTCGTGACCCGGCTCGGCGGCCGGATCGACGCGGGGCCCGCGCCGGAGGGCGGCGCGCGGTTCAGCGTCTGGCTACAGCCCCTCGGCCAGCACCTCGGCTAGGTGCACCGCCCTGCGGTCACTTCCTTGTGCCACCTGGGTTCGGCAGCTGAAGCCGTCCGCGATGACCAGCGTCTCCGGCGCGGCCTCGCGGACCGCCGGCAGCAGCACACGTTCCGCCAGTGCCTGGGAGACCTCGTAGTGCTCGCGTTCGAAGCCGAAGTTTCCGGCCAGGCCGCAGCATCCCGCCGGCAGCCGCGAGTTCTGGACGCCCGCCTTCGCGAGCAGCTCCGTCTCGGCGGCGAAGCCGAGGGTCGCGTGCTGGTGGCAGTGCACCTGGGTGATCGCCGCGCGTGGCACCGGCGGCGGAGTCCACCGTGGAGCGTGTGCGGCCAGGAAACCCGCCAGCGTGAAGGCTTTCAACGACGCGCCGATCAGCTCTGGCAGGTCCTCGTTCAGCGTGGACAGACAGCTCGGCTCCAGGCCGACGACCGGCGTGTCACCGAACGGAGCCAGCGCGCGCAGTGTCCGCCGCATCACCTTGCGGGCCACCGTGAGCTGGCCCGTCGACACCCAGGTCAGCCCGCAGCACACCGGCGACGCCGGCAGCACCGGGTCGAAGCCGGCAGACCGCAGCACGCGGACCGCGGCGACGCCGGCCGCCGGGGTGAAGAAGTTCGTGAACGTGTCCGGCCACAGCACCACGGGTTTCCCGCCGCCGCCCGGGTTCCGGCGGAGCCACCGGGTCAGGGTCTCCGTCGCGACCGCCGGCAGCGAGCGCTCCGGGGCGATGCCGCCCATCCGCTTCAGCAGCTTCGAGAACCGCGGGGAGGCCATCGCCTTGTTGGCCACGCGCGGCATCCGGGACGCCGCCCGCAGCCACAGCGGCAGCCACCCCATCGAGTAGTGGGACGCCGGCCGCAGCCGCCGCTTGTAGTGGTGGTGCAGGAACTCCGCCTTGTACGTGGCCATGTCCACGTTCACCGGGCAGTCGCTCTTGCAGCCCTTGCACGACAGGCACAGGTCCAGCGCGTCCCGCACCTCGGTCGAACGCCAGCCGTCCGTGATCACCTCGCCGGCCAGCATCTCGTACAGCAGCCGCGCGCGGCCACGCGTGGAGTGCCGCTCCTCACCCGTCACCTGGAAGCTCGGGCACATCACGGACCCGCTGTGGTTGCGGCACTTCGCGACGCCGACGCACCGCCGGGCCGCCTGCCCGAAGTCGCCGTCGTCGTGCGGGTAGGTGAACGCGGTCCGCACGGCCGTCAGCGGCACGAACCGCAGGTTCTCGTCGACCCGGTACGGGCGCACCACCATGCCGGGGTTCATCCGGCCCGCGGGATCCCAGAAAGCCTTGAACCGGGCGAAGAGGTCCAGCATCGCCGGCGAGTACATGCGGGACAGCAGCTCCGCCCGCACCTGGCCGTCACCGTGCTCGCCGGACAGTGTGCCGCCGTGCCGGACGACCAGGTCCGCGCCCTCCTCGACGAACCGGCGGAACCGCGCCACCCCCTCGGCGCGCACGAGGTCGAAGTCGATGCGGATGTGGATGCAGCCCTCGCCGAAGTGGCCGTACGGCACGCCACGCAAACCGTGCCGCGCCAGCAGCTCACGCAGGTCCCGCAGGTACGCGCCAAGCCGCTCCGGCGGGACGGCCGTGTCCTCCCAACCCGGCCACGCCTCGGCGCCGTCGGCCATGCGGGTCGAGATGCCCGAGCCCTCCTCCCGCAGCCGCCACAGCTCCCGCTGCCGCGCGGGCTCGGTGACCACCTCGTGCGGCATGCCCAGCGAAGCGGCGATCCCTTCCGCCGCGGGCAGTCCGTCCACCTCGACGAACAGCCACGCACCGCCGGGCGGCAGCACCGGTGGCGGCTCGGGGTTGCGCACCGCCCGCAGCGCGACGATCCGCTCGTCCATGCTCTCCACGGTCAGCGGGCGGTGCGGAAGGATCGCCGGCACCGCGTCCGCGGCGGCGACGTCGTCGGGAAAGCCGAGCACGAGCAGCGCGGGGGACGTGGGCAGCTCCATCAGCCGCACCCTGGCGCCGAGCACGACCACGCACGTGCCTTCCGTGCCCACCAACGCCTTCGCGAGGTCGCGGCCGTGCTCCGGCAGCAGCTGGTGCAGTGGGAAACCGGACACCTGCCGGCTGAACCGGCCCAGCTCGGTCCGCAGCAGGGCCAGGTTCTCGTCCACCATCGCCCGCAGCTCCGGTGGAAGTTCCGAACCGGCTCCGACGGTCATGCGCACGCCGTCGTACCGGAGGACGTCCAGCTCGACGACGTTGTCCAGCGTCGTGCCCCACGCGACCGAGTGCGAACCGCACGAGTTGTTGCCGATCATGCCGCCGAGCGTGCAGCGGCTGTGCGTCGACGGGTCGGGGCCGAACGTCAGGCCGTGTGGCGCGGCGGCGGCCTTCAGGTCGTCGAGCACGATCCCCGGCTCGACGTAGGCGGTCCGGGTGTCCGGGTCGACGGTCATGGCCCGCAGCCGGGTCAGGTCCAGCACGAGCCCGCCACCCGTCGAGTTGCCGGCGAGGCTCGTGCCGCCGCCGCGTGGCACGACCGGGACGTCGAACTCACGGGCGGCGGCCACCGCGGCGACCACGTCGTCGACGCTCGCCGGTCGAACCACGCCGACCGGGACCTGCCGGTAGTTGGAGGCGTCCATGGTGAACAGCGCTCTGGTGGCCGCGTCGAAGCTCACGTCACCGGACACGGTCTCGACCAACCTGCGCTGAAGATCCACGGCCTCCGATGCTAGGTCACATTCAGGAACCGAGGGTTTCCTTGATGGCCACGCTCACCGGCGTGGTCGGCCGGCCGATGAGCGTGCCCAGCGTCCCGGGTGTGTGCCCGAGCGTGCCGGCGGCGATGTTGCCGTCGAGGGCGGCGAAGAACCCGGCGACCTCCGGTGGGGTGCCCTGCTCGACGAGGTACTGCTGGAGCTCCTCCACCGACACGTTCCGGTAGGCGACCGGCCGGTCCGCGACCTTCGCGATCTCCTCGGCGAGCTCGGCGAAGGTCCACGCGGTGTCGCCGGTCAGCTCGTAGATCTTGTTCTCGTGGCCCGGCTGGGTGAGCACGGCGACCGCGGCGTCGGCGAAGTCGGCGCGGGCGGCGGAGGCGACACGCCCGTCCCCGGCGGCGCCGACGATCTCGCCGGTCTCGGCCGCGGCCTTGAACTTCTCGATGTAGTTCTCGTTGTACCAGCCGTTGCGCAGGAACGTGTACGGGATGCCGGTCGCGATGATGGCTTCCTCGGTCGCCTTGTGCTCCGCCGCGACGACCAGCTCCGTCGTGTCCGCGTACGGCGCGCTCGTGTAGACGATGTGCCCCACGCCGGCCTTCCTGGCGGCCTCGGCGACGGCCGAGTGCTGCGGCACGCGCCTGCCCACCTCGCTGCCCGAAATCAGCAGCAGGGTCGACACACCCTGCAGCGCGGACTCGTGCGTCTCCGGCCGGTTGTAGTCCAGCTCCCGCACCTCGACGCCCAGGTCAGCGGTCGTGTTGCGAGCGCCGGCCGCGAACTTCGCGCCCTGCTTGCGCAGACCCTCGACGACGTGCCGGCCCAGCTGACCGGTGGCCGCGGTGACAAGGATCATTCCTTCACTCTCCTTTGGTTAGTACTATCTCCCAGTAAGTACTACCATATCCCTGTGGACGAGTTGGTGTTCGATGTCTTCGCGCGGAACTGCACTTCTCGCGAGACGATGGAACACGTCACCGGCAAGTGGGGGACGCTCGCGCTCGTGGCTCTGCTGGACGGCACGACCAGGTTCAACGCACTGCGCAGGCGGGTCGACGGGATCAGCGAGAAGATGCTGAGCCAGACGCTACAGTCGCTGGACCGCGACGGTCTGGTCCTGCGTGAGGCCAGGCCCACGATTCCCCCACACGTGGAGTACAGCCTCACGCCGGTCGGCCGGGAGGTCGCCGGCAAGCTCCTGGCGCTGATCGAGTTGCTGGAGTCCCGCATGCCCGACGTGATGACGGCACGCGCGGAGTACGACACCCGTTGACCAACTCCCTACCCTTGTGAGGCGTGAGCGGTAGACGAGCGAGAACCGAGTACGCCCGTGGCGTGCGCGGTCTGCTGCTCGCCGTCTCGTCGGCCGCGCTGGCGGTCGCGGCGCACGGGCTCGCCGGCGGCGCGGTCGCCGACTCCGGGTTCGCCGTCGGCCTCGCCATGTTGCTCTCCTGGGGCGGCACGTCGCTCGCGCGTCGGGGCGGCACCCTCGGGCCCGTCGCCGTTCTCGGCGTCACCCAGCTGTGCCAGCACGTGCTTCTCTCCGAGCTGGCCAGCGGGCACGGCAAGGCGCCGGCCGCGTTCGACGGCTGGACCATGTTCGGCACCCACGCGACGGCCACCGTGCTCACCGCGTTCCTCCTGACGAGGGCCGGCGCCGCGCTCACCGCGACCGGTGCCGCGCTCGCCTGGCTGCTCGGCCGGCTGCGCACACTCGTCGCCGGCCCGGTCCCACCGCGGCGGCTCGCCGCCGGGACCTCGCTGCCCGCGCGTCCCGGGCCGCTGCTCGAGGTCCTCCTCCGGCAGGTCTGCGCACGTCGCGGGCCGCCGGTCCACTCCTGAGAAACCCCCACCGGCCGGGCGCGTGGCGCCTGGTCGTCCCCCATCTACTCAGGAGTAGAGCGAAACATGTCCATCAAGCGCTTCATCGGGCGCGCCGGTGTCGTGACCGTCGCCGCCGGTGTGGCCACCATGCTCAGCACCGGGCTCGCCTTCGCGCACGTCACCGCGAACGTGATCGGCGAGACGGCCGCGAAGGGTGGCTACTCGAAGATCACCTTCCGGGTGCCGAACGAGGACGAGACGGCCGGCACCGTCAAGCTGGAGGTCAAGTTCCCCGCGGAGCACCCGCTCGCCGGCGCGCGGACCAAGCCGATGCCGGGCTGGACCGGCCAGGTCAACAAGGTCACGCTCGACAAGCCGGTGAAGATCAACAACGCCGAGGTCAAGGAGGCCGTCAGCTCGGTCGTCTGGACCGCGGCGCCGGGCACCCGGATCGGCCCCGGTGAGTTCCAGGAGTTCGAGCTGTCCGTCGGCCCGCTGCCCGACAACACCGACGAGCTGGTCATGCCGGCGATCCAGACCTACGACAACGGCGAGGTCGTGGCCTGGGACCAGCCGGTGGAGGAGGGCAAGGAGGAGCCGGAGCACCCCGCACCGGAGATCGTCCTGGCGGCGGCCGGTTCCGACGACCACCACCACGGTGGCGGCACGGCGACGGCCGAGACGGAGAACGCGGCTATGGAGTCCGGCGACTCGGCGGCGGCCAGCACCACCGACGACACCGCCCGCTGGCTCGGCGGCATCGGCCTCGTGCTCGGCGCCCTCGGCGTCGGCTTCGGGGTCGGCGCGACCGTGCGGTCCCGGCGCCCTGCGACGGCGAAGCAGGGCGGCGACAAGTCATGAGGAAGCTGCTTGCCGTCCTGGCGCTGACCGGGTTGGGGCTGTTCGCCCTGGCCGGAACGGCGTCCGCGCACAACTCGCTCGTCAGCAGCAACCCCGCGGAGAACGCGTCGGTGGCTGCCGGCCCCGGCTCGGTCGAGCTCACGTTCGACCAGCCGGTGCAGGAGGGCAAGGGGCTCAACACCGTCGCCGTCACCGGTCCCGACGGCAAGCAGTGGCAGGGCGGGCCGGCACGGGTCGACAGCAACGTCGTCTCCGCGCCGGTCCGTGAGCTCGGCCCGAAGGGCGTCTACACCATCGGCTACCGGATCGTGTCGGCCGACGGGCACCCCGTGTCCGGACAGGTGACGTTCACGCTCACCGAGGCCGGCAACGGGACCCCCGCGCCGGCCGACGCCAACGTGGGGTCGGTGCCGGGCACGACGAGCGGCGACGACAGCGGCCTGCCCATCTGGGTCTGGCTCGTCGGCGCGGCCGTGCTGCTCGGCGCGGGACTGTTCGTGGCGCTGCGGATCGGCGGCAAGCAGGAGTGACCCAGTACCGGACCACCGCGCTCAACCGGCTACCCCTGGTGGGCGCCGCGGTCGTGACCGCACTGGCGGCCGTCGTGATCGGCCTCGTGCTCACGCCCGTTGCGGTCATCCCGGGGGTGCCGTCGCCGGACGCGGTGGTCCGGTACGGGTTGCCGGTGGCGCGGGTGCTGTTCGACCTGTCCGCCGCGGCGACCGTCGGGTTGAACCTGCTGCCGTTCCTGGTCGGGTTGACCAGGCCCAAGTCCGCGGAGCAGGTGCTGGCCGGCGCCCGCCGGGCGGCCGCGTTCAGCGCGCTGGCGCTCGCGGTGTGCGCGGTGCTGGCGCTGGTGCTACAGACCGCGGAGGTGCATCCCGGACCGAGCGAGGTCATCTCGGCCGGTTCGGTGGTGGACTACGTCGTGACGGTCAGCGCCGGCAAGGCGCTGGTGTTCGTCGCGGCCGTCGCGCTCGTCTCGTTCGTGCTGTCGATCTGGGCCGTGCGGTCCGGCGACGCGGTGCCGGCCGAGCTGCGGGCCGCGGTGGCGCTGTTCGCGTTGCTGCCGCTGCCGGTCACCGGCCACGCCACGGACTGGCGCTGGCAGGACTACGCGATGATCTCGATGGAGCTGCACGTCGTCGGCGCGGCCGTGTGGACGGGCGGGCTGGGCGCGGTCGTGATCGTGCTGGCCGCGAACCGGACGCTGCTGGCCACCGCGCTGCCGAGGTTCTCGATGCTCGCCACCGTGTGCCTCGGCCTGGTCGCGGCGACCGGGGTGTTCAACGCCGTGGTCGAGCTGGGGTCGGTACCCGGCCGGGGCCTGTTCGACGTCCTGTTCGGCAGCGGCTACGGCACGCTCGTCATCCTCAAGCTGGTGTGCTTCGGGGTGCTCGCCGGGCTGGGCGGCAACATCCGGTGGCGGCTGCTGCCCGGCATCGTGCGCCACCAGCGGACCGCGCTCGTCGGCTGGGCGAGTTTCGAGCTGGCCGTCATGGGCGCGGCCTTCGGGTTCGCGGTGGTGCTGACCCGCACGCCGGTCGGCTAGGCCCGCCCGGCCGGTCGGCTGAGCGGTACAACCCACCCCGCCGAACGTGTCCTACGGAGGCGGGCCGGATTTGGTTGCAGCACTTTTTCGATTCAGTCCTCAGTTCGCCCGAACTGAACGGCAAGCGGTGAACGAGTGACCGTTCGTCGGTTCGGCGCAGATGTGCGGGCTGTCACAGGGTTCGTTTACAAGCCGGAAACCGGACAACGGCGAGTGGTCAGTCCTGCTCGGTGAACTGCGTGTACGACAGCGGCGACCGGCGCCGGATGCGGGACAGGCGCCGCATGGTCAGGTTGCCCCGCCGCTCGAGCTCGCGCCGGGTGATCCAGCCCGCCGCGTGGTGCCGGTAGGCCTGGGACAGCAGCACCAGCTCGGCGAGGAAGTCCGCGGCCCGCACCCTGCTGCCACCCTCGGGCAGGCGAGCGACGAGCGGCAGTTGGTTCTCGACGACCTGGTCGAGAACGCGTGCCGAGTCGAGCGCGCGTCGCGCGCTCCTGGACTGCCTGATCACCCTAGCCACCAGCTAAGACCTCGTTCGTGGAGCGGACAGAGGCTAGTTCGACTGAGCGTAGCGCGATTCCCGTAAACAGCTACCCTTCTCGGTCATCCGAAAGTATGAAAGTTCCGAGAACCGGCCACGACGTGCGAATTTAGCCATGCAAGCACATTTGAGTGTCGATTTCTGGCAACGCAGCGTTACGGGCAGTAGCCCGATCGGGTTACGTATAACGCGCCCAGCGAGCCGACGTGTTACCTGAACGGACATCGGCCATGCGGCGGAACAGCTCCGCCCGCACCTCCGGCCGGCTGCCGATGATCGGCAGGACGCTCGTGATGAGCTTCAGCTCCCGCACGGCCCGCAGCACCGAGAAGCCCGACCAGCGGGTCACGTCCATGCCGTAGGTCCGGCACAGCTCGCGGTACCGGCCGGCGGGCTCGCCGAACCGCACCACACCGACGGCCAGCGGCGTCAGGTCCCACTCCGGCGGGCCGTAGCTCGACGAGTCGAAGTCGCAGAGCACCGGGCCGGCCGGGCTGGGGATGAGGTTGCCGAGGTGGGCGTCGCCGTGCACCAGCGACGGCGCGGACGGGAACTGCAGCCGGGACAGCTGGTCGGCCACGTCGTCGTAGCGGTCCCGGAGAAACGCCAGGTCGGCGTCGTCGAGGCCGGTGGCCTCACCGATCCGCGCCCGCACGTCGTCGAGCGGCCGCCAGGTCGGCAGCCAGCGCGCGGGCTGGGGCAGGTCGTGGATGCGGCGCAGGAGTTTGCCCAGGTCACGACCGCGAGGCCGCTTACCGCCGGCCGCCACGGCCTCCCAGACCGTGGCGACGTAACCGTCGTACTGGACCGGCTGCGGCGCGCCGGACCACAGGCGGACGGCCGGCACGTCGTGCTCGGCCAGCCAGGTGGCGACGTGGACGACCTTCTCGACCCGGTGCCGCAGGGCCGTCGAGGCGCCGATGCGGACCACCAGAGGCGCGCCGGCCAGGCGAAACACTGCGTTGGCCGTGCACTTGATGAGTGTGGCGCCCGCCGGGTCGAGCCCGGCGACCGCACACACACCCACCAGCGCCTCGGTGAGACGCTCACCCGAGAACGGACCCTGGGCCGTGTCCGACGGAGCCCCCGAGGTCGGTAACACGGTCACGACAGCCTCGTCAGACCGCTTGGTTGGACTCGTTGAACGTGCCGATGAGGTCCGCCAGGTCGCGGGCGTCCGCGAAGTTGCGGCGCTTGTCCGCCTCCTCGCGCAGTGGCTCCAGCCGGTCCCGCACGCGCTTCGACTTGAGGTGCTGGGCCAGGTCGACGGCCTGCACACCCACCTTGGCGCCGTGGTCGATGTCGCCGTCGAGCAGGTGGTTGGTGGCCAGCGAGGACAGGTTGAACGCCTTGTTGCGCGCGACCTCGTCCCCGTAGGAGTCGATCGCCCTGGTCAGGGCCGGGATCGCGTACTTCGTGTGGCGCGCGTCGACCTTCTGCGCGAGCACCGTGTGCACGGTGCCGATCATCGAGTAGACGTCGTCCTCGTTGAAGAACTTGACCCAGTCCGCGGCCTCGCCGTGGTTGGAGCGGGCGAACTCGTCACGGGTGCGGCCGATGAGCTTCATCGTCTGCTCCTCGTGGCCCATCATCGCGTAGGCCCAGGCCTGGTTCGCGCAGATGACCGCGACGGCCAGCTCCGAACCGGACTGCTGCGCGGCGATCTGGCCAAGCTGGAACATCTTCAGCGCGTCGTCCGGGGCCTCTTTGTGCAGGTAGACCCGGCCCATGCGGTACAGGATGTTCGCGACCAGCTCGTCCGACTCCCCCGCCTTGGCCAGCTCCAGCGCACGGCCGAAGTGGTTGCGCGCGGAGTCGATCAGACCGACGTCGAACGACGTCCAACCGGCAAGGTTGTGCAGGTCGGCCAGTGCGATGTGGAGTCTCTTCTTGACGACGTCCGTGCCCGACGAGCTGAGCATCTGCTGCCCCCACGACAGCTGCGCAACCACGGCGTCACGGCAGAAGCCGCCCCCGTACTGGTAGTCCAGCGAGCGAAGCGCTCGCGTCGCGGCCTCCACCTGCCGGACATCGGTCATCCCGATCCGGCCCGGCGCCGGTGTCAACACCGGGTTGGACACCCACGATCCCGAGTCCGCGCCGAGTACATGCGCACCGACCGCGACAGCGGCCGCGTGCGCAAGGAACTTCCGACGCTTCACGTTCTCCGGCTCCTCAGCCTCCGGGACCTCATCCGACTTGGCCACCCTGGCGGCCGTGACTTCGTCGTATGCGAGGCCCATGTATCCCCTGGGGACACCCAGGCCGTCGGCGATCCTCAACAGGACGTCGTAGGCCATGACCTGACGACCCTTGAGGATCTCCGACACCTCGGACTGTGACTGGCCGGTCATCGCCGCGATCTGACGTTGGGACACGCCCTTACGCCTGAGCAGCTTGTAGATCGTGCTGACCTCACGCTGCGCGAGCGCACTCCGCATCTCTGGGTCTTCCCACGCCTCCGATGTAACAGAAGAGCTACCCGACCCGATGGAGTTCATTCCGCCCCCTCACAGTCCGCTGGGCGTCAGGCGAAGACTAAGCGCACTTCACAAGCCTCTAAAAGTCCAGATCGCCGAACCTGATCGGTCCTGCCGAACTTTGGTGACCGTTCACCGTAGACCGGCCGCCGATCGGCGCTCTCGAGCACCAATCTGTGTCTCAACACACCAATGTAGTTGGTTGTAAGCGTACGAGCACGGAGGGAAGCCGAGACTGTGGAACTCGTCAGCACGGCGCCACCGGGCCCTGTAACTGAGGACGCGGAGCAGCGCCGCGAGTTGCATGGTTCTTCCCTCGGAAGACAGGTCTGGCGCATCAACTGCGGTGACGTGGTCAACCGGGAACGATGCCTCACTGTGCTCGTCGAACGTAATCGGGTGGTCCTTGTCGGGCCGCCGGGCGAAACCGCGGTGCTGAACGCAGGCCAGTTGGGCCAGCTTCGGGTCGCGCTTCGTGAGGCCGCCGAGCAGGCGGAAAGGTAGCGGTGACGTTTCGATGGACGAGATCCTCGGACAGGTGCTCCGCAACGCGGTCTGGGAGCGGCTCGACATGCTCGCCGAACTCGCCAACCGCGCGGACGCACCGTCCCTGCTGTCCGTGGCGCGTTCCGAGCTTCCCAGGCTGACGGAGGGCTGGCGGGCGATGCTCGCGGCCCACGAGCCGGACGAGAAGGGAAACTGCCCCGCGTGCTCGTCGCGGTGGCGGCAGCAGAAGGCGCCTTGCTCTGTGTGGCAGGCCGCCTACGAGCACCTGGTTGCCGGCGGACTCGCGCCGACGACGCAGCCCGCCCGTCACACGGCCCGCACCCGCGTGACGCACACCGGCCGGTTGGCCACGGGCACCAGGTAGGAAACCGGCAGTTCCTCGCCCGCCGCGACCCCGCGCGGTGTGTGGCCGGAGGAACAGCCACTGGGACCGGCGGTCCGAGGTCGTACGCACCCCCGAGCGCTACGAAGCAAGACCGCCGGCACCAGCTGAACCGCCAGCACAACCGAAGACTCCGCGAACCGGTGTTGTTGTACTCCCCTCCCCCGACCAGCATCGGTTCGCGGCTCCACTCGCGACGGGCGACCCATGTCTGCGGACTGCGCAGACCGGGTCGCTCGTCTCCGTTCTGGGGGGCCGAGCCCCCCAAACCCCCCACGGTGCGTTTGGTGGCGGACCCAGCGTGTTCGGTTCCTGCCGGCTTTCGCCTTTCGGCTTTCGGCTTCGCCTTCCGCCTTCGCCTTTCGGCCTTCCTTGTTGTGGCGCCGCTGCTCTTCGCTTCCATGGTCCGGACCGGACTATGTGGACGGTTGGTCAGGTGGGGCGGGGGTTGACATGCAATTCGTCTCACATCGGGTGGTTTCGTATACAGAATCTAGTGGTAGGACCGGACCAGGCCAGGCAGGATGGAGGTAGTGCATCCCCGGTAGGAGAACATGTGGCAACCCAGGTTCCGTTGCGAAAGCAACCAGTGCAGCAGCGCAGCGCCAAACGCGTCGAGCAGATGCTCGAGGCATGCGCCGCGCTCATCGACGAGCTGGGCTACGACGGCGTCACGACAACGTTGATCGCCGAGCGTGCCGGGGTCGCCGTCGGGTCGCTGTACCAGTTCTTCCCCGACAAGCGGGCCGTCGTGCAAGCCCTCACCAAGCGCCATCTCGACCACTTCACGAAGGAGATCGAGGAGCGGCTCGACTGGTCGCACCTCGAGAACTGGTGGGAGGGCGTCGACAAGATCATCGACATCTACGTCGAGATGTACCGGGAGGTCCCGGGCTTCAGCCGGGTTCGCTTCGGTGACGTCATCGACCTGCGGTTCATCGAGGACGGCCGGGACAACAACACGGTCATCACCGAGCAGATCGCCCAGGTCATCGCCGGCAAGAACGACATCCCGGTCGAGACGCTGTACAGACAGATCACGGTGGCGTGCGACATCGGCGACGCCATCCTCGCGCTCGCGTTCCGGCGCAAGTTGTTCGCCGAGGAGGACATGATCGCCGAGGCCAAGCGCGTGGTCAGGGACTACCTGGCCGGCCAGCTCGTGTACCAGAAGCAGGACTAGTGTCCCGCGCCGGAAATCAGGCAACTAATTCGGCGGCCCAGCTTCCTGCTGGCGGCGTTGCCGGTTCGCCCAGGTACGACCCAGTACGAGGGCGAACCGGCGTCTTGCCAGCAGAAACC